>Ga0308159_1004960_pt1 | contig 11619 bp, 9 predicted proteins | sample PhyCR1_FD_201040 | JGI IMG/M metagenome (GOLD analysis project Ga0308159, IMG submission 201040) | Phyllosphere microbial communities from UC Gill Tract Community Farm, Albany, California, United States - DLSLC.R1 | ecosystem: Host-associated > Plants > Phyllosphere > Unclassified | place: USA...
CGTCGCCGACGCGCCACGCGCCGACCAGGGCGCCGACGAGCGAGGGGACGAGGAAGATCAGCGAGGGCAGGAGGATCGCGAGCCAGGTCTCGGATGCCACGAGAGCAGCTCCCGAGGTGAGCGCGACCCCCGCGGAGAGAGCCGCGAAGACGAGCGATCCCGAGATCCAACCGGTCAGCCCGGCACCCGCCTCGGCCGCGCGTGCCCCCGAGCGGGCCGCGAAGAGCCCGGTGAAGGCCGCGAAGGCGAGGGGCGCGAGCGAGAGCGTGAAGGTCGCGAAGGTCGGGTCGATGCCGGTGACGGCCAGGTACGCGTCCGGCAGCGTGATCGTCACGGGGACGAGGTGGCCGAGGTGCCACACCGCGGCGGCAGCGGGCCAGAGCGCTCCCCAGTCGGGGCTGCCGACTCCGAAGACCCACAGAAGCGTGAGCGGTGCGAGCACGACCGCGATGCCACCCGCGGCCGCCAAGACGGCGTCGAGGGCGGCGAGGAGGGCGATGAGGAGGCGATGCATGGGCGAGAGGAACCCTACCCGCGACGCGTAAGCCCGCCCCTCAGGCGCGGCGGCGAGCGCCCGACACGAGCTGGCGCAGTTTCGCGAGCCCCCTTCGAGGGAAGGACCCTGAGCCCGTCGCGGAGTCCGGAACCGACGGGTGACCGGGGGCGTCGACAAGCTCAGCCACCTCCGCGGTCGAGGTCCGGGGGCGTCGCGCCCCCGCCCACCGCTCCCACACCACCGTCGCCAGGCGCGGGTCGGCGCCGATCGGGGCGGTGGTCAGGTCGGCATCCGCCCTCTCGATCACACGGGAGAAGTGGCCCGGAGCGAGCACGTAGCTCGCGGCGACCGTGCGCCGGCCGTCCGCGCGTGCCGTCGCCACGGCATCCGGAATGCGGGGGTCGGATGCCGCGGCGTAGGCCGTGACGACGGGGCCGGTGACCCCGGCGTCCGCCATCAGCTCCGCCATGCGTTCGACGTCGACCACGGCGCCGGGTCGCGTGGACCCCGCCGCGGCGAGCACGACGGTGTCGCCGGGAGCGGCCCCGGCCGCACGCACCCGATCGGCGAGGATCTCGGCCAGCACCGGGTGAGGTCCGAGCGCGGGAGCGACGGGCAGTCCGTCCGCGGCCTCCAGCAGGTCGACCTCGGTGTGGTAGCCGGTCGACAGCAGCAGCGGCACGATCACGATGTCGTCGGTGCGTTCGCGCGCCTCGGCCACGACGTCGGTGACGTATGGACCGTGCACGTCGACGTACGCCTCGAGCACCTCGACGTCTGCGGGAGCGGTCGCGCGCAACACCTCGAGCAGCTCGCGCACGACGACCCGACCCTCTTCGAACCTCGTGCCGTGGGCGCAGGCAATCAGTACGGCGGTCATGCGTCCTCCTCGTCGATCACGTCGAGCCGGTATCCGCGCTTGTAGACGGTGCGGATCAGGTCGAGTCCTCCGAGCGCCTCGCGCGTGCGGGCCACGGCGACCTCGACGGCGTGGCCGCTGGACTCCGCGCTCGACAGCGCGGCGATCAGGTCGGCGCGCGAGACGACGGCCCCGGGGTTCTTGGCGAGCGCCCGCAGGATCTCGACGCCGGTGCGCGGCAGGGGCGTGAACGCCCCGTCGAGCACGATCCCCGATGAGCGGATGCCGAGACGCCCGACCGTCGTGGGGATCAGCGCCGCGTCCGCTCCGCCGTAGTGCGTCACGACGGCGCGCACGAGCGCGCCGAGTCGCCCGCGGTCGGGGATGAGCGCAGTGATACCCGCCTCGAGGAGGGGACCTGCGGTGATGGGTCCGACGGCGGCGACGAGCACGTGCCCGAGAGCTGCTCGCGAGGCCACTCCGTGGAGCGCGTCGGCCCGTTCGGCGGCGAGGATCCACTCGCGCGCGGCGGGAGCCGAGGTGAACAGCACCGCGTCGATCTCTCCCCGTGCGACCTGCTGGGTCGACGCGGCGACGATCTCGGGATCGGGCGGCGGACCCCAGCGATAGATCGTGAGGCTGGTCACGCGCGCTCCGGCCGCCTCGAACGCCTCGTCGAGGCCGTCGGCACCCGAGCCGTGGTGCTGCACCGCGACGTGCAGTCCCTCGATCCCCTCGGCCACGAGGAAGTCGCGCAGTTCTGCGGCCGTCTCGCTCTCGGCGACCCAGTCGGCCTCGAACCCGGCCTGTTGGATCGCTCCACGCGCCTTCGGACCGCGCGCGACGATGCGTGCGCCGTCGAGGACGGGCGCGAGCGCGTCGTGCAGGCCCGCCTCGTCGGCGGTCTCCATCCACGCGCGGAACCCCACGCCGGTGGTGGCCACGACGACGTCGGGCGGATCGGCGACCAGCGACCGCGTCTGCGCGATCAGCTCGTCGTCGTCGACGTGCGGGACGATCGTGAGCGCCGGCGCGACGCGCACCCGTGCTCCGTGGCGCTCGAGCGCGGCCGAGAGCTCCCCCGACCGTCGATCGACCGGAAGCAGCACGGTGCACCCCTGGAGCACCGTGCTGATCGTCCGCGCGGGTGCGGTCACCCGATGCCCTCGCTCGGGGCGACCGCGCCCGCGCCCGACGTCGCGGGGGCCTGAGCCGCGGCGGGCACCGCGACCGGCAGCAGAAGATCGGCGCAGGCGACCTCGCCGAACACGAGCACCGCGGGGTTCGCGAGGCGGTGGGTCTCGGCATCCGCCATCGCCGTTCCGAGCGTGGTGCGGATCGTGCGCTGAGCGGGCGTGTGGCCGTTCTCGACGAACGCGACGGGGCGCGTCTCGGGAGCACCGGCGGCGCGGGCAGCGGTGACGAAGCGTGGCAGGGCGCTCACGCCCATCAGCGCGACGACCGTGGCGTTGTCGTCGCGCAGGGCGGCGAGGGTCGCCTCACTCGGGGCCTCCTGACCGTTCACGACATGCAGGGTACCGGCGACGCCCCGGTGCGTCACGGGCACTCCCGCGGCCGAGGGCACGGCGATCGCGCTCGAGATGCCGGGCACGACCTCGACGGCGATCCCGGCCTCGCGGCACGCGATGACCTCTTCGCCGCCGCGGCCGTAGACGAACGGGTCGCCGCCCTTGAGCCGGACGACGCGCAGCCCGCGAGCCGCGCGGTCGACGAGGATCGCGTTGATCTCGTGCTGCGGCACCGGGTGGTGCTGCGGGCGCTTGCCCACGTCGATCAGCTCGACGTCGTCGCCCAGCTCGGCGAGCACGCCGGTGGGTCCGAGCCGGTCGTGCACGACGACGTCGGCCTCGGCCAGCAGCGCTCGGGCGCGCACCGTCAGCAGGTCGACCGGGCCGGGACCGCCGCCGACGAGCGCGACGCTCCCCACGAGCGGGCGACGTCGACGGCGGAGCGGAAGGGCGCCCTCGGCGAGGCGCTGGGCGATGGCGTCGCGCACGGCGACGCTGCGTCGGGGATCGGCGCCGGCGGTCGAGACGACGCCGACCATGACATCACCGCTCGTGGTCTCGGCGGCCAGACGCGCGGTGCCCTTGCCGCCGTGGCCCGCGTTGACGCACCACACGCGGCGCGCTTCGGCAGCGGCCACCACGGCGGCGTCGACGGATGCCGCGCCCGTGGCCGTGTGGCAGAACCAGGCGTCGTCGAGGTCTTCGTCGGCGAAGTCGCGCGCCTGCCACTCGATCTCACCCGCGGTGGCGAGCGCCACGAGCCCCGGCGTCGCCACGGGCGCGATCACCCGCACCCGGGCGCCGGCGGCCCGCAGCCGTGCAATGCGCTTCTCGGCGACGGAGCCGCCGCCCACGCACACGACGAGCTTGTCGGTGAGGTCGAGTCCTGCGAGAGCGATCATCGGGCGTCTCCTTCTGCGGGGTCGGCGTGCGCGGGGTCGGCGTGCGCGCTGCCCGCCGGCACCGAGCCGGTCACGAGCTTCACGAACACAGCGCCTTCGGCGACCGCCACCGGGTGCACGGTCACGGTCAGCGGTTCCTTGCCCTGCGTGTCGAGGCACGCGCCGGTGCGCAGGTCGAACACCTGCTTGTACATGGGCGAGGCGACGGTGGGCACTCCCCCGCGGTCGCCGACGATCCCGCGTGAGAGCACCGCCGCGCCGCTGAACGGATCGATCTGGTCGGTCGCGAAGATGCGGCCGTCGAACGTGCGGAACAGCGCGATCTGCCGGTCGCCGAGCAGGGCTGCGGCCCCACGCTCGACGAGCAGGTCGTCGACGCGGCAGACGCGGGTCCAGCCGCTGCCCGGTGCCGCCGGGCCCGCGGGAGCGGGAGCCGAGCGTGGCGTCACGGCCGGGGTCCCGGCATCCGGAGTCGTCTGCATCAGGGTCATGACCGCACCGCCAGCGTCGTGCCACCGATGAGCACCGCGCCCGACGCACGCTCCTCGGCCGTGGCGGGTCGGGCCTGGCCGCGCTCGGCGACGTAAGCGAGCGAGGGGTCGGCCTTGTCGGGCGCGTTGACGAAGCTCTGGAAGCGCTTGAGCTTCTCGGGGTCGGCGAGGGTCGCGGCCCATTCGTCTTCGTAGGCGTCGATGTGGGATGCCATGGCCCGGTCGAGATCGTCGGCGATGCCGAGCGTGTCGTCGAACACGACGCCCTTGAGCGCCTCGAGTCCCCCCTCGTACTCCTCGGCCCAGGGGGCGGTGCGCTGCAGCCGGTCGGCGGTCCGGATGTAGAACATGAGGAACCGGTCGATGGCCCGCAGCAACCCCTCGTCATCGAGGCCCTCGGCGAACAGCACCGCGTGGCGCGGGGTGAAGCCGCCGTTGCCGCCGACGTAGAGGTTCCACCCGGCCTCGGTCGCGATCACCCCGATGTCTTTGCCGCGGGCCTCGGCGCACTCGCGCGCGCAGCCCGAGACGCCGAACTTGAGCTTGTGGGGCGAGCGCAGGCCCCGGTAGCGCAGCTCGAGCTGCACGGCCATGCCGACCGCGTCCTGCACGCCGTAGCGGCACCATGTCGAGCCGACGCACGACTTCACGGTGCGCAGCGACTTGCCGTAGGCGTGGCCCGACTCGAAACCGGCGTCGACGAGGCGCTTCCAGATGTCGGGCAGCTGGTCGAGGCGGGCGCCGAACAGGTCGATCCGCTGGCCGCCGGTGATCTTCGTGTACAGCCCGAAGTCGCGCGCGACCTCGCCGATCACGACGAGCCCCTCGGGGGTGATCTCGCCGCCCGGGATGCGTGGCACGACGCTGTAGCTGCCGTCGCGCTGGATGTTGGCCATCACGTGGTCGTTGGTGTCCTGCATGGTCGCGAGCTCACCGTCGAGCACGTGCCCTGAGTAAAGGCTCGCGAGGATGCTCGCGAGGGCCGGCTTGCAGATGTCGCACCCGCGGCCGGTGCCGAAGCGCTCGACGATCGAGGTGAAGGTGCGCAGCCCCGAGACGCGGACGGCGTCGAACAGCTGCGCCCGGGTGAACGAGAAGTGCTCGCAGAGTCCGTTCGAGACTTCTTTTCCGGATGCCGCGAGCTCGGTCGCCACGAGCTTCTTCACGAGCGTGAAGCACGAGCCGCAGGCGGCCCCGGCCTTGGTACAGGCCTTGACCTCGGCGGCATCCGCGCACTGATGCTCGGTGACGGCCTCGCGCACCGTCCCGGCGGTGACGCCGTTGCACGAGCACACGATCGCGTCGGCGGGCAGGTCGCCCTGGGGGGCCGGGGCGAGGCCTTCGGGCATGAGGTAGGCCGCGGGGTCGCCGCCGAGGGCACGGCCGACGAGCGGACGCAGTGAGGTGTACGCCGAGGCGTCGCCGACCAGGATGCCGCCGAGAAGCGTCTGCGCGTCGTCGCTCAGCACGAGCTTCTTGTAGACGCCCGACACGGGGTCGGCGTAGGTGACGTCGAGGGCGTTCGGCGTCTCGGCGAACGCGTCGCCGAAGCTCGCGACCTCGACGCCCGAGAGCTTGAGCTTGGCCGAGGTGTCGAACCCGGGGAAGGCGGCCTCACCACCGAGCAGGCGCGTCGCGGCGACCTCGGCCATCGCGTACCCGGGCGCGACGAGGCCGATGCACTGCCCGTCGAAGCTCGCGACCTCGCCGATCGCCATGATCGCGGGATCCGAGGTGTCGCAGCCCTCGTCGATCACGACGCCGCCGCGGGCATCGACCCGCAGCTCGGCGGCACGGGCGAGCTCGTCGCGGGGCCGGACGCCGACCGTGAAGACCACGATGTCGACGGCCTCCCACGTGCCGTCGCGCAGCTCGAGGCCGCACACGGCGCCGGTCTTGTCGGCATCCACCCGGGTCGTCACCGAGCTCGTGCGCACCTCGATGCCGCGCGCTTCGATGAGCCGCTGCAGGGTGCGCGCTCCGCCCAGATCGAGCTGGGCCGACATGAGGCGCTCGTTCGACTGCAGCACGAACGGCGAGACGCCCTCGGCCTGCAGCGCCCCCGCGGCCTCGAGTCCGAGCAGACCGCCGCCGACGACCGCGCCACGCAGGGGGCGACCGAGCTGGGCCGAGCGCTTCGCGACCCAGGCGCGCATGCCGGCGACGTCGTCGAGCGTGCGGTAGACGAAACAACCCTGGTGGTCGAAGCCGTCCAGGGCCAGGCGCGCGGCGAACGAGCCGGTCGCCAGCACGAGGCGGTCGTACGCGTGCGTCGAGCCGCCCGCCGTGGTAACGGTGCGCGCCGCGCGGTCGATCTTCGTGACGCGGGCGTCGGTCTTCACCCGCACCCGCTCGTGTTCGAGCACCGCGGGTTCGAGAGCGAGGTCGTCGGGGGTCTTGCCGCTGAAGATGCCGGTCAGGCCCACGCGGTCGTACGGCCCGCGGGCCTCGTCGCCCAGCACAGTGACCGACCAGCGGCCCTCGGTGTCGCGGCTCGTGAGGCTCTCGACGAAGCGGTGGGCCACCATTCCCGCGCCCACGACCACGACGGATCCGGATGGGGCGGGGTGGAGCATGCCGTCACCGTACGCGGCGGACTTTGCCGACGCGTCAGCGGCGTGTTTCGTTCCGGTTGCGGGGTTCGAGCGGGCCATGCCCCGACGCTAGGCAGCCGAGGTTTCCCCCGCCCTCGCGCCCGCGTTACCCCCGGCGAACGTTTCTCTCACGCGGCCGTGGGCTCGGTGTGAGGTTTGGATCCCGGCATCCGGGCCTCTGCTCCACGTTGCGCGTGGGCCCCACCTCGCCGAGTGTCCCAGACACCCGGACGAATTCTCCACCCGTCCGGGTGTCGTCGACACTCACGCGGGTAAGCGACCGAGAGGATCTACTCGACCGGCTCCAGCACGAACAGTTCGATGCGGCGGTCGGTCTTCTTCTGGTACTCGTCGTAGTCGGGCCAGACCTCGGTCGCGTAGCCCCACCACTCCTCGCGCTCCGCGCCCTCGGCCTGGTGCGCGTCGTACTCCTTCTTCACGTCGCCGTCCTGCAGGGCGACGCGGGGGTTCTTGACGAGGTTGTAGAACCACGCGGGATGCTCGGGAGCCCCGCCCTTGGACGCCACGACCGCGTACTTTCCGTCGTGCTCGACGCGCATCAGTGCGGTCTTGCGCAGGCCGCCCGTTTTGGCGCCGACGGTGGTGAGGACGATGATGGGTACGCCCCGCATGTCGGCGGACTCTTTGCCCCCCGTGGCTTCGAAAGTCTCCGCCTGCTGGCGGGCCCATTCGCTGGTGCTGGGGAGATACTCTCCTGAGAGTGACATAGCTCACACGATACGTCGGCGTCTTCCCCTCCGGTCTAGTCCCTCCCTCTTTTTCCTGGAGACTTCATGAGCGCTTCCGCTCCCGAGACCACGGCCGTCCCCGAACCGAAGAACGCCCTCGACCGGTTCTTCGAGATCACCGCCCGCGGTTCGACCGTCGGCGGAGAGATCCGCGGCGGCGTCGTCACCTTCGTCACGATGGCGTACATCGTCATCCTGAACCCGATCATCCTCTCGGGCACCTCCGACGTCGCGGGCAACGCCCTCGGCTTCTCGCAGGTCGCCGCCGTCACCGCACTCACGGCGGGTGTCATGACGATGCTTTTCGGGCTGGTCACGCGTCTGCCGTTCGCCTTCGCCGCGGGCCTCGGCATCAACTCGTTCCTCGCGGTCGGCATCGTTGGTCAGGTCACCTGGCCCGAGGCGATGGGCCTCGTGGTCATCAACGGGCTCATCATCGTGCTGCTCGCGGTCACCGGCCTGCGTCGGATGATCTTCGAGGCCGTGCCCCTCGCGCTCAAGACGGCGATCACGGTCGGCATCGGCCTGTTCATCGCGTTCATCGGTTTCGTCGACAGCGGCCTGGTCACCTCGACCGGGCTCAGCTCTCCCCCGGTCGGCCTCGGGGTCGGGGGCTCGATCACCACGATCCCCACCGCCCTGTTCGTGCTGACCCTGGTCATCACCGCCGTACTCCTCGTGCGCAAGGTCAAGGCCGCCCTGCTGATCGGTCTGCTCTCGGGCACCGTCATCGCCGTGATCGTCCAGGCCGTCACCGGTCTCGGTGCCAAAGCCGACGGCAACCCCGGCGGCTGGGGCCTGAGCGTCCCGACCCTCCCCGCGCAGTGGGTGAGCCTCCCCGACCTGTCACTCGTCGGTCAGGTCGACCTGGTCGGATCGTTCGGCCGCATCGGCGTTCTCGCCGCGCTCATGCTCGTCTTCACGCTCGTGTTCACGAACTTCTTCGACGCGATGGGCACGATGACCGGCCTCTCGCGCGAGGCGGGCCTCGCCGCTCCCGACGGCACCTTCCCGCGCCTGCGTTCGGCGCTGGTGATCGAGGGCATCGGCGCCGTCGCGGGTGGAGCGACCTCGTCGTCGTCGAACACCGTGTTCATCGAGTCGGGCTCCGGTATCGGCGAGGGCGCCCGCACGGGTCTCGCCAACGTCGTCACCGGCGGCCTGTTCCTGCTCGCGATGTTCTTCACGCCGCTGACGAGCATCGTCCCCACCGAGATCGCCGCCGCGGCCCTGGTGATCGTCGGCGCGCTGATGATGGCGCAGATCCGCCACGTCGACCTCAGCGACATGTCGGTACTCATCCCCGTGTTCCTCACCGTCACCGTGATGCCCCTGACCTACTCGATCGCCAACGGCATCGGCGCGGGCTTCGTCAGCTGGGTGCTGATCCAGGCGCTGTCGGGTCGCGCGCGCCGCATCAGCCCGCTGCTGTGGATCGTCGCCGCCGGCTTCGTGGTCTTCTTCGCCCGCGGTCCGGTCGAGGCCCTGCTCAACTGAGTCCGGTGCTCTGGAGGGGCCCGGATGCCACGGCATCCGGGCCCCTTTCCCGTCGCCGCCACACGGCCCGCCGCCCGCGCCCCGCCGCGCCGCCGCCGCCCCGCAGCGCCACCCCGACCGACCGCCGCGTCTCGCTATGGGCCGCTCCCGACCCGCCGCCCGGAAGACGCACCCGTTCGCCGAGGCCGCACCCGTTTGCCGCCCATCCGATACGTCCTCGTCGAACCAGTGCGTCCTCACCCGGCCCACCCCGCCGCCCGACGCGCAACCTCCCCGCCCGCGACCCGCCGCACACGCGAAAGGGCCCGGATGCCATGGCATCCGGGCCCTGAAGAGAGTGCTGCTTACAGGCTCTCGATGATCTCGCGCATCAGGGCGGCAGCCTCGGACGGCGTCTTGCCGACCTTGACGCCGGCGGCCTCGAGGGCCTCCTTCTTCGCCTGAGCGGTTCCGGCCGAGCCCGAGACGATGGCGCCGGCGTGGCCCATGGTCTTGCCCTCGGGAGCGGTGAAGCCCGCGACGTAGCCGACGACCGGCTTGGTGACGTTGGCCTTGATGAAGTCGGCGGCGCGCTCTTCGGCGTCTCCACCGATCTCACCGATCATGACGATGGCCTTGGTCTCGGGGTCGGCCTCGAACGCCGCGAGGGCGTCGATGTGCGTGGTGCCGATGACCGGGTCGCCGCCGATGCCGATGGCGGTCGAGAAGCCGAGGTCGCGCAGCTCGAACATCATCTGGTAGGTCAGGGTGCCCGACTTCGACACGAGGCCGATGGGGCCCTTGCCGGTGATGTTCGCGGGCGTGATGCCCACGAGCGCCTCGCCGGGCGTGATGATGCCGGGGCAGTTCGGGCCGATGATGCGGGTCTTCTCGCCCTTGGCCTTCGAGTACGCCCACGCCTCGGCGGTGTCGCCGACGGGCACGCCCTCGGTGATCACGACGAGCAGGGGGATCTCGGCGTCGATGGCCTCGACCATCGCGTCCTTCGTGAAGGCCGGGGGCACGAACGCGATCGACACGTCGGCGCCGGTCTCGCGGATGGCCTCTTCGACCGACGCGAAGACGGGCAGCTCGACGTCGTTGCCCGACGCGTCCTTGTGCGAGACCGTGGTGCCGGCCTTGCGGGCGTTCACGCCACCGACGACCTGGGTGCCGGCCTTGAGCATGAGGGCGGTGTGCTTGGTGCCCTCACCGCCGGTGATGCCCTGGACGATGACCTTGGAGTCCTTGTTGAGGTAGATCGACATGTTTCTGTCCCTATCCCTTACGCGTTGGCCAGTTCGGCGGCCTTGTCGGCGCCCTCGTCCATACCGGCGGCGAGGGTGACGAGCGGGTGGTTGGCGGCGGCGAGGATCTGGCGACCCTCTTCGACCTGGTTGCCGTCGAGGCGCACGACGAGCGGCTTGGTGGCGGCGTCACCGAGGATCTCGAGGGCCTTGACGATGCCCTCGGCCACGGCGACGCACGAGGTGATGCCGCCGAACACGTTGACGAAGACGCTCTTGACCTGCTCGTCGCCGAGGATGACGTCGAGGCCGGCGGCCATGACGGTCGCCGAGGCGCCGCCGCCGATGTCGAGGAAGTTGGCGGGCTTGACGCCGTTGTGCTTCTCACCGGCGTACGCGACGACGTCGAGGGTCGACATGACCAGGCCCGCGCCGTTGCCGATGATGCCGACCTGACCGTCGAGCTTGACGTAGTTGAGGTCGTGCTGCTTGGCCTTGGCCTCGAGCGGGTCGGCGGCGTCCTTGTCTTCGAGCGCCTCGTGGTCGGGGTGGCGGAAGCCGGCGTTCTCGTCGAGCGAGACCTTGCCGTCGAGGGCGATGATGTCGCCGTCTTCGCTCTGGATGAGGGGGTTCACCTCGACGAGCGTGGCGTCCTCGCCCTTGTAGACGTTGAAGAGCTTGACGAAGACGTCGGCCACCTTGGGAGCCAGCTCGTCGTCGAACTTCGCGGCCTTGGCGATCTCGAGGGCCTTCTCGGGCGTGATGCCCTCGATCGGGTCGACCTCGATGCGCGCGAGCGCCTCGGGACGCTCGACGGCGAGCTCTTCGATCTCCATGCCGCCCTCGACGCTCGAGAGCGAGAGGTAGGAGCGGTTGGCGCGGTCGAGCAGCACCGAGAAGTAGAACTCCTTGGCGATGCGGGCGCCGGCGGCGACCATGACGCGCTTGACGACGTGACCCTTGATGTCGAGGCCGAGGATGGCCTGGGCCGCCTCGAACGCCTCGTCGGGGTTCTTCGCGACCTTCACGCCGCCGGCCTTGCCGCGGCCTCCAGTCTTGACCTGAGCCTTGACGACGACGACACCGCCGAGCTTCTCCGCGGCCGCCTTCGCCTCCTCAGGGGTGTCGGCGATGATGCCGGCGAGTACCGGCACCTCGTACTTTTCGAACAGATCACGTGCCTGGTACTCGTAGAGATCCACGGACAATCCTTCGCTGGGCGATCGGTGGTGGGAGGAGGCGAACTCTCTCGATATCAAGAGATCTTCGCCAGTCG
>Ga0308159_1004962_pt1 | contig 11618 bp, 7 predicted proteins | sample PhyCR1_FD_201040 | JGI IMG/M metagenome (GOLD analysis project Ga0308159, IMG submission 201040) | Phyllosphere microbial communities from UC Gill Tract Community Farm, Albany, California, United States - DLSLC.R1 | ecosystem: Host-associated > Plants > Phyllosphere > Unclassified | place: USA...
GTGTGCATGCTCGCCGGCCTCCCCCCGGGGTCGGAGGGCGTCGCTGTTCTCGGAGCCCGGAGGCCCACGCGTGGTTGAGTACATCGTCATCGAGGATGCCGCGGGGTTCCTCGCCGCGTGCGAGACCCTGGCCGCGGGGAGCGGTCCCGTCGCGGTCGACGTCGAGCGCGCCTCGGGGTTCCGGTACTCGCAGCGGGCGTACCTGATCCAGGTGTTCCGGCGCGAGGCCGGGGTCTTCCTCTTCGACCCCTCCACGATCGAGGACTTCTCGCCGCTGCAAGACGCCATCGGCGATGTCGAGTGGGTGTTCCACGCCGCGAGCCAGGACCTGCCGTCGCTGCGCGAGCGAGGTCTCGAGCCGCCGCGCATCTTCGACACCGAGCTGGGTTCGCGCCTGCTCGGGCACGAGCGGGTCGGTCTCGGGGCCGTCGTCGAGCAGACGCTGGGCATCACCCTGGCCAAGGCCCACTCGGCCGCGGACTGGTCGACGCGCCCCCTGCCGGCATCCTGGCTCGAATACGCAGCCCTCGACGTCGAGCACCTGATCGACGTGCGCGACGTGCTGGATGCCGAGCTCACCGAGCAGGGCAAGACAGAGATCGCGCGTCAGGAATTCCAGGCCGTGCTCGATCGCGAGCCCAAGCCCCCTCGCGACGACCCGTGGCGCCGTTTGAGCGGTCTGCACAGCGTGCGCGGTCGCCGGTCGCTGGCCGTCGCCCGTTCGCTGTGGCAGGCGCGTGAGGACTACGCCCGCGAGCAGGACGTCGCCCCCGGGCGTCTCGTGCCCGACCGCGCGCTGGTGGCCGCCGTCCTCGCCGATCCCGCGAGCAAACAGGCTCTCGCGGGCGTCAAGGAGTTCAACGGCCGGGCCAGCCGCACGCAGCTCGATCGCTGGTGGAACGCGATCGTCGCCGGACGTGAGGCGACGGACCTCCCGGCGGACCGCGTCCCGAGCGACACGCTTCCTCCGCCGCGCGCGTGGGCCGACCGCAATCCCGAGGCCGATCGCCGACTGAAGAAGGCGCGTCCGGCCGTCGAGGCGCGCGCGGAAGAGCTCCGGATGCCGACCGAGAACCTGCTCACGCCCGAGACGCTGCGTCGTCTGGCCTGGGCCCCGCCCGCCGAGACGACCGCCGAGGCCATCGGAGAGGCTCTCGCACAGCTCGGGGCGCGGCCCTGGCAGATTGACCAGACCTCACAGGTGATCGCCGATAGCTTTGTAGCTTCCCTCAACGCCGAGGACGACGTGTCCGGATCGGATTCGTAGGTTCGGACAACCGATTCTGCGGCGCATTCGCCTCTTCCTAGGCTGGGGTCATCCCAAACTATGGAGGCAGAGTGGCCGAGATGACGGACGTCTTCTTCGTCGACGGAATGCGCACCCCCTTCGGGCGCGCCGGCGAAAAAGGCATGTACTGGAACACCCGCGCCGACGACCTCGTGGTCAAGGCGATCATCGGGTTGATGGAACGCAACGGCGACGTGCCCAAGGACCGGATCGACGACGTGGCGATCGCCGCGACCTCGCAGACCGGTGACCAGGGACTGACCCTCGGGCGCACCGCGGCGATCCTCGCGGGTCTGCCGATGACGGTGCCGGGCCTGGCGATCGAGCGCATGTGCGCCGGCGCCATGACGAGTGTCACCACGATGGGCGCCTCGATCGGCGTCGGCATGTACGACCTCGCCCTCGCCGGCGGCGTCGAGCACATGGGGCGCCACCCCATCGGCGGCAACGTCGACCCCAACCCGCGCTTCGTGGCCGAGAAGCTCGTCGACCCGGGCGCGCTCAACATGGGCGTCACCGCCGAGCGCATCCACGACCGCTTCCCGCACCTGACGAAGGAGCGCGCCGATCGGTTCGGTGCCGCCAGCCAGCACAAGGTGCAGGCCGCCTACGAGGCGGGCAAGATCCAGCCCGACCTGGTCTCGGTCGCCGTCAAGGACGCCGATGGCGCGTGGGGCCTCGCCACGGAGGACGAGGGACGTCGCCCCGAGACCACCGTCGAGGGACTCGCGACGCTCAAGACGCCGTTCCGCCCGCACGGGCGCGTGACGGCCGGCACGTCGTCGCCCCTCACGGACGGAGCGACCATCAGCTTGCTCGCCGGAGCCGGCTCGGTGAAAGAGTTCGGCCTCTCACCCAAGATGCGCATGGTCTCGTTCGCCTTCGCCGGCGTCGAGCCCGAGATCATGGGCATCGGCCCGATCCCCTCGACCGAGAAGGCCCTCAAGAAGGCCGGATTGACGATCGACGACATCGGCCTGTTCGAGCTGAACGAGGCGTTCGCCATCCAGGTCATCTCGTTGCTCGATCACTTCGGCATCGCCGACGACGATCCGCGCGTGAACCCCTGGGGTGGCGCCATCGCCCTCGGACACCCGCTCGCGGCATCCGGAGTCCGTCTCATGATCCAGCTGGCGGCGCAGTTCGCCGAGCGACCCGACGTGCGCTACGGCCTCACCGCGATGTGCGTGGGCCTGGGCCAGGGCGGCTCGGTCATCTGGGAGAACCCGTTCTTCGACGGAAAGAAGAAGCGCAAGTGACCGACTACACCTCGATCGACTTCACGCCCCTCGACGCCCTCACCGGCGACGAGGTGGTGACCCACTCCCCCGTCCGCGATGTGCGTCTGCCCTCGGGCAACGTGCTCGCGCTGATCACCCTCGACAACGGGCGCGATCACACCCGGCCCAACACGCTGGGACCTGCGACCCTCGCCGAGCTCGGGCAGACGCTCGAGACGCTCAAGAAGCGCGCGTCCGCCGGTGAGATCCACGCCGTCGCGATCACCGGCAAGCAGTACATCCTCGCGGCGGGCGCCGACCTGTCCGACGTGGCGAAGCTGCCCTCGAAGGAGGTCGCGCGCCTCATCGCACAGCGCGGACACCAGGTGATCGGGTCGCTGTCGGAGCTCGGCGTCCCCTCGTTCGCGTTCGTCAACGGCCTCGCCCTCGGCGGCGGTCTCGAGATCGCGCTCAACTCGACCTACCGCACGGTCGACTCCTCCGCCGCGGCGATCGCCCTGCCCGAGGTCTTCCTCGGCATCATCCCCGGCTGGGGCGGCGCCTACCTGCTGCCGAACCTCATCGGCATCGAGAACGCGCTCGAGGTCGTCATCTCGAACCCGCTCAAGCAGAACCGCATGCTCAAGCCCCAGCAGGCCTTCGATCTCGGAATCATGGATGCCATTTTCCCGGCGGCCTCCTACCTTGAGGACTCGCTGCGCTGGGCCGACGGCGTGCTCACCGGTCGGGTGCGCGTCGAGCGCAAGAACGAGCCGGGCAAGCTCGAGCGCCTCACCAAGTGGCCCATCGCCATCAAGATGGCCCGCGGCATGCTCGAGTCGAAGATCGGCACCGTGCCCCGCTCCCCCTACGTCGCGCTCGACCTGCTCGACAAGGCAAAGAGCGGCACCAAGTCAGAGGGCTTCGCGCGCGAAGACGAGGCACTGGCCGAACTCATCACGGGCGACCAGTTCGCGGCATCCATGTACGCCTTCGACCTCGTGCAGAAGCGCGCCAAGCGTCCGGTCGGCGCCCCCGACAAGGCGCTCGCGAAGAAGGTCACCAAGGTCGGCGTCATCGGCGCGGGGCTCATGGCCTCGCAGTTCGCGCTGCTGTTCGTCCGCAAGCTGCGGGTGCCCGTGATCATCACGGACCTCGATCAGGGGCGGGTCGACAAGGGCGTGGCATCCATCCGAGAAGAGATCGGCAAGCTCGAGGCCAAGGGGCGTCTCGACGGCGACACGGCGAATCAGCTGCGCGCGCTCGTGCACGGCACCACCGACCGCTCGGAGTTCGCCGACTGCGACTTCGTCATCGAGGCCGTGTTCGAAGAGGTGGGCGTCAAGCAGGAGGTCTTCTCGGCCATCGAGAAGATCGTCGCCGACGACGCGATCCTCGCGACCAACACCTCGTCGCTCTCGGTCGCCGAGATCGGCTCGGTGCTGCAGAACCCCGAGCGCCTGGTCGGCTTCCACTTCTTCAACCCCGTCGCGGTCATGCCGCTCATCGAAGTCGTGAAGACGGATGCCACATCCGACGCCGCTCTGTCGACCGCCTTCGTGGTCGCCAAGGGCCTGGGTAAGAACGCGGTGCTCACCGCTGACGCCCCCGGCTTCGTCGTGAACCGCCTGCTGGCGAAGGTCATGGGAGAGGCAGCGCGTGCCGTGTACGAGGGCACGCCCATCACGGTGGTCGAGAAGGCGTTCGCACCCCTCGGACTGCCGATGGGGCCGTTCCAGCTCATCGACCTGGTTGGCTGGAAGGTCGCCGCCCACGTGCAGGACACGATGGCGCACGCGTTCCCCGAGCGGTTCTTCTCGTCCGAGAACTTCCACGAGCTCGCGGCCCTGCCCGAGGTCGTCGAGAAGGACAAGGGCGGCCGGGTGACCGGGTGGACCAAGGCTGCGCAGAAGGTGCTCGTGACCGGCAAGACGCCCGTCGCCCCCGAGACGATCCTCGCCCGCGTGCAGGACGGCCTCGCCCAGGAGATCAAGATCATGCTCGACGAAAGTGTGGTCCCCGAGGTGCAGGACATCGACCTCTGCCTCATTCTCGGTGCAGGCTGGCCGTTCATCGACGGCGGCGCCTCTCCGTACCTCGACCGCGAGGGGGCGTCGGAGCGCGCCTTCGGCGACACGTTCCACCACCCGCCCATCCGCGGCATCGGGGCCTGACCCCGGATACGACAGCGGCGCCGTCCCCGAGGGGGCGGCGCCGCCGTCGTGCGCGGGTCGTGCGCCGTCACCAGAACAGGCGGCGCGACGAGAACAGGGCGTTTGCGGCGGCGGTTTCGGCCTGTTCTCGGTGCATCGCCCTGCTCTCGTGACGGCGGGGATGCAGCCCGAAGGCGCAGAACAGGCCGGGATATCGGCATCCCGGCCTGTTCTCCGTCGATCGAGCGCTTACGGGCGCGACTTCTCCCACTCCTCGATCGTGGGGATCGAGCCGGTCGGCGTCTGACGCGCCATGGGGATGCGCGTGCCCAGCACCTGGGCGACCACGTCGTGGGCGATCTTCGAGGCCGTGAGTCCGGCATCTTCGAGGATCTGCTCGCGCGTCGCGTGGTCGATGAACTCATCGGGGATGCCGAGCTCGTCGACGGCCGTGTCGACGCCCGCTTCGCGCAGCACCTGGCGCACGCGCGTGCCGACGCCGCCGACGCGGATGCCATCTTCGATCGTGATCACGAGACGGTGCTCGCGCGCCAGCTCGACGATCGAGGGCTGCACCGGGATCGCCCAGCGCGGGTCGATGACCGTCGCGCCGATGCCCTGGGCCTTGAGACGCTCGGCGACCTCGAGGGCGAGGTGCACCATCGGACCGATGCCCACCAACAGCACGTCTTCGCTCGAGCCGCGGCTGAGCACATCGACGCCGTCGTGGAGACGCTCGACGGCCTCGACGTCGTCGTTGACCTTGCCCTTGGGGTAGCGCACGACCGTGGGGGCGTCCTCGACCGCGGTGGCCTCGCGGAACACCTCGCGCAGTCGCGCGGCGTCGCGCGGGGCGGCGATGCGGATGCCGGGGACCAGCTGCAGCATCGCCAGATCCCAGATGCCGTGGTGGCTCGGGCCGTCGGGACCGGTGACGCCGGCGCGATCGAGCACGAATGTGACGCCGGCCTTGTGCAGGGCGACGTCCATCATCACCTGGTCGAACGCCCGGTTCATGAACGTCGCGTAGATCGCGACGACGGGGTGCAGGCCGCCGAAGGCGAGACCGGCGGCGGATGCCACGGCGTGCTGCTCCGCGATACCCACGTCGTACACGCGCTCGGGGAATCTCTCGGCGAAGTGCTGCAGACCCGTGGGGCGGAGCATCGCCGCGGTCATCGCGATGATGTCCTGGCGCTCGGCGCCGACCTTCACCAACTCCTCGGCGAAGACGTCGGTCCACTGCAGACCACCGCCCGAGCCCAGCGCCTCGCCCGTGATCGGATCGATCTTGCCCACCGCGTGGAACTGATCGGCCTCGTCGCTCATCGCCGGGGCGTAACCGCTGCCCTTGTCGGTGATGGCGTGCACGATGACCGGGGCGCCGTACGACTTCGCCAGCTCGAGCGTCTCGATGAGCGACTCGAAGTCGTGGCCGTCGATCGGGCCGAGGTACTTGATGTCGAGGTTGCTGTACAGCGCCTCGTTGTTGGTGAAGCGCGACAGGAAGCCGTGGGTGCCGCCGCGAACGCCGCGATAGACGGCACGCGCCGCGGGGCCCAGGCGACGGAAGAGCGTATCGGAGCCGCGGTGCAGCGTCCGGTAGGCGTCGTTCGTGCGCACGCGGTTGAGGTAGCGCGCCATGCCCCCGATGGTCGGGGCGTAGGACCGGCCATTGTCGTTGACGACGATCACGAGGTTGCGCTCGTTGTCGTCGCTGATGTTGTTGAGGGCTTCCCAGGTCATGCCGCCGGTGAGGGCGCCGTCGCCCACGACGGCGATCACGTGACGGTCTCGACGACCGGTGCGGCTGAACGCGCGCGACACGCCGTCCGCCCAGCTCAACGAGCTCGACGCGTGCGAGGACTCGACGACGTCGTGCTCGCTCTCGGAACGCTGCGGGTAGCCCGCGAGGCCGCCGCGCGAGCGCAGAGCCGAGAAGTCCTGTCGACCGGTGAGCATCTTGTGCACATAGGACTGGTGCCCGGTGTCGAAGATGATCGGGTCGGACGGTGAATCGAAGACCTTGTGCAGAGCGATCGTCAGCTCGACGACGCCGAGGTTCGGACCGAGGTGCCCGCCGGTGCGAGCGACGTTCTCGACGAGGAACGAACGGACCTCTGCGGCCAGCTGTCGTAGCTGGTCGGGGTTCAGTCCGTCGAGGTCACGGGGGCCGTGAATGCCGGGTAGGAGAGCCATGAGACTCCTCTCGTGCGATGCGCGCGGGGGCCGCGCGTACGGGTCGATTCTAGTCTCCGAGGGTGTGAGGGGCCCGGCAACGGGTTGCGCGCCGGGGCCGTGTACTCTCTGCGAACGCGATGTGCCCCGGGAGCGCGAGGCTCCCGGGGCACATCGATGAGGCGGGGTCAGACCAGCGAACGCAGCACGTACTGCAGGATGCCGCCGTTGCGGTAGTAGTCGGCCTCACCGGGGGTGTCGATGCGGACCACGGCGTCGAACGTGACGGTCTGCTTGCCCTCAGGCGAGAACTCGCTCGGCTCGGCGGTGACCTTCACGGTCTTCGGCGTGACCCCCTCGTTGAGCTGCTCCAGGCCCTCGATCGAGACGATCTCGGTGCCGTCGAGGCCCAGCGACTTCCAGCTCTCGCCGGCGGGGAACTGCAGCGGAACGACACCCATGCCGATCAGGTTCGAGCGGTGGATGCGCTCGAAGCTCTCGGTGATGACGGCCTTGACGCCCAGCAGGTTGGTGCCCTTCGCCGCCCAGTCGCGCGATGAGCCGGAGCCGTACTCCTTGCCCCCGAAGATGACGAGCGGGGTGCCCTGCGCCTGGTAGTTCTGGCTCGCGTCGAAGATGTACGACTGCGGGCCGCCCTCCTGGGTGAAGTCGCGGGTGTAGCCGCCCTCGACGACAGTGCCGTCGTTGACCGCTGCCGTGAGCTCGTTCTTGAGGCGGATGTTGGCGAACGTACCGCGGATCATGACCTCGTGGTTGCCGCGACGCGAGCCGTAGGAGTTGAAGTCCTTCTGCGCGACGCCGTGCTCCATCAGGTACTGCGCGGCGGGGGTGCCCGCCTTGATGTTGCCGGCCGGGCTGATGTGGTCGGTGGTGACCGAGTCGCCCAGCGTCGCCATGACGCGCGCACCGGTGATGTCGCGCACGGCATCGGGCTGCATGGTCATGCCGTCGAAGTACGGGGCCTTGCGGACGTACGTCGAGTCGGCATCCCATTCGAAGATCGGGCCGGTCGGGGTGGGCAGGTTCTTCCAGCGCTCGTCGCCCTCGAAGACGGTGGCGTACTGCTGGATGAACTGCTCGCGCGAGATCGACGCGTCGATGATCGTCTGAACCTGGTCGGGGGCCGGCCAGATGTCCTTCAGGAAGACATCGTCACCGTTCTGGTCCGTGCCCAGGGCGTCGGTCTCGAAGTCGAAGTTCATCGAGCCGGCGAGGGCGTAGGCGACCACCAGCGGCGGCGAGGCGAGGTAGTTCATCTTCACGTCGGGGCTGATGCGCCCCTCGAAGTTGCGGTTGCCCGAGAGGACGGCCGTGACGGCGAGGTCGTTCTCGTTGATGGCCGCGGAGACCTCTTCGATGAGGGGTCCCGAGTTGCCGATGCAGATGGTGCAGCCGTAGCCGACGGTGTAGAAGTCGAGACCCTCGAGCGCCTTGTCGAGGCCGGACTTCTCGTAGTAATCGGTGACGACCTTCGAGCCGGGTCCGAGCGTGGTCTTGACCCACGGCTTGCGCTTGAGGCCCTTGTCGACGGCGTTCTTGGCGAGCAGGCCCGCCGCGATCATGACCGAGGGGTTCGAGGTGTTCGTGCACGAGGTGATGGCCGCGAGCGTGACCGCACCGTTGTCGAGCAGGTACGACTGGCCCTCGGGCGTGGTGACCTTGACGGGGTTCGATGCGTTGGCGGGGTGACCCGAAGAGATCAGCACCTCGCTCTCGGTGACCTCCTCGTGCTCCTCGCCGGGAACCGAGCCCGGGTCGGATGCGGGGAACGTTCCGTCGACTTCGAGGTCGACGATCGAGTCGGAGACCGACGCGCCCGCGTAGTTGAGGATGTCCTTCTCGAACTGGTTCTTGGCCTCGGACAGAAGGATGCGGTCCTGGGGGCGCTTCGGACCGGCGATCGAGGGGACGACCGTCGACAGGTCGAGCTCCATGTACTCGCTGAAGACGAGCTCGCGGTCGGCGTCGTGCCAGAGCTTCTGCTCTTTGGCGTACGCCTCGACCAGGGCGACGGTCTGCTCGTCGCGGCCGGTCAGGCGCAGGTAGTCGAGCGTCACGTCGTCGATGGGGAACATCGCGGCGGTCGAGCCGAACTCGGGGCTCATGTTGCCGATGGTGGCGCGGTTGGCCAGCGGCACCGAGGCCACGCCCTCGCCGTAGAACTCGACGAACTTGCCGACGACGCCGTGCTTGCGCAGCATGTCGGTGATGGTGAGCACGACGTCGGTCGCGGTCACGCCGGCGGGGATCTCGCCGCTCAGCTTGAAGCCGACGACGCGCGGGATCAGCATCGACACGGGCTGGCCGAGCATGGCCGCCTCGGCCTCGATGCCGCCGACGCCCCAGCCGAGCACGCCCAGGCCGTTGACCATCGTGGTGTGCGAGTCGGTGCCGACGCAGGTGTCGGGATAGGCGCGGAGCACGCCGTCGACGGAACGGTCGTAGATGACCTTGGCGAGGTGCTCGATGTTGACCTGGTGCACGATTCCCGTTCCCGGGGGGACGACCTTGAAGTCGTCGAAGGCCGTCTGGCCCCAGCGGAGGAACTGGTACCGCTCGCCGTTGCGCTCGTACTCGATCTCGACGTTGCGCTCGAGGGCGTTCTCGCTGCCGAACAGGTCGGCGATGACCGAGTGGTCGATGACCATCTCGGCGGGCGAGAGCGGGTTGATCTTGCTGGGGTCGCCGCCCAGGGCGGTCACGGCCTCGCGCATGGTGGCGAGGTCGACGATGCAGGGCACACCGGTGAAGTCCTGCATGACCACGCGAGCGGGCGTGAACTGGATCTCGGTGTCGGGGTCGGCCGTGGGGACCCACGAGCCGAGGGCCTCGATCTGCTCCTTGGTGACGTTGGCGCCGTCCTCGGTGCGCAGAAGGTTCTCGAGCAGCACCTTGAGGCTGAACGGGAGCTTCTCGTGACCGGCGACCGTGTCGATGCGGAAGATCTCGTAGTCGGTGCTGCCGACCGTCAGGGTGCTCTTGGCACCGAAGCTGTCAACCGTGGACACGATCGTCTCCTTCGTCGGCGAATGCGCAGGCGTCAGCCCGCATTTCTCCATCTTCCCCGCGCGGAGAGGTCGATTCCAGGAAGGTCGACCTAACCGCTCGAAGCGACGGATTTATCTTGATGTCAAGATATTATCAGGACTCTCGGCGAGGGTGGAGAGCCCGCACCACGAGCCACGTCACCGCCAGCATCGGGGCGAACAGCGGCAGGCCCATGACGATCTTGAGCGTGCCGAGCGCGGTGACGTCTCCCGCGAAGTACAGCGGCAGCTGCACGGCGAGTCGGGCGGCGAACAGGGCGGCCCAGGCGATCGAGAGCCACGTGTAGGCGCGGCGCTTGCGCTTGTCGGCGCGCCAGCGCGTGCCCTCGCCGAGCAGGTACCCGGCGGCGAGACCGATCAGCGGCCAGCCGATGAGGGCCGAGACGAGGAACGCCGTTCCGTACGCGCCGTTCGTGAAGAAGCCCAGCACGAAGTTGTCCTGCCCGCGACCCGTCACCAGCGACAGGACGGCGGCGCCCGCGGTCGCGAGGAGTCCGCCGATCGCGGCGCTCGGGGGCGACTTGGCGGTCAGACGCGCGAGGGTGAAGACGACGGCGAGCCCGACGGACACCCCGAGGCTCACCCACAGGTTGCCCTGGCGCGTCTCGGGGTCGATCGTGACGGTGAAGAGCACGACGAACGCGAGCGAGGGCAGGACGGATTCCAGGATGCCGCGCACCCCGCCCATCGCCGACCACACGGCGGCGCCGGTCGAGGTGTGCTTCGAGGGGTCGAGGCCCGCGCGGCGTGCGGCGTTGCCGAGAGCCGCGCTGACACTGTCCGCCGCGGACGGCGGGTCGAGGGGGACGCGGTCGTCTTCTCGCGCGGGGCGTGCGGAGTCGTCGCTCATGCGGTTCCGGGGCTCGACGGCATCCGGAGAGGAATGAGATCGCGCGGCGGCATCGGCGACGATCCGCGGACCACGACGATCGAGCGGAAGAGGTCCTCGACGGCGGCGGCTGCCTCGACGTCGCTGGTGGCGGCTCCCCCGATGACCCCGCGGAGGAACCAGCGGGGTCCGTCGACGCCCACGAAACGCGCGAGGCGTTTGGCGGCGCCGTCCGCGCCGGCCATGACGGGCACCTCGGCGAGCAACTCGGGACCGAGTGGGCCCTCTCGCTCTTCGACGCGGCCGCCCTGCTGCTTGACCTGCTGACGGATCTGCTCGCGTGTCTCTTCCCACAGGCCACTCGAGCGCGGCGCGGCGAAGGGCTGCACCTGCAGCGTGGATTCGGCGTAGTCGAGGCCGACGGCCACGATGCGCTTGGTCTGCTCCTCGACCTCGAGGCGGAGGTTCAGCCCCTCGCGCGGGAGGATCTTGATACCACCCAGGTCGATGTAGGGGCGGACGGGGTTCGCCTCGGCCTCGTCGAAGGGACCGGCGGTCTCGCGATCGGTGGGGGCGCTCTTGAGCGCCTGCACCGCTTCGGCGCCGGGCTGGTCGTCGGTGGTGTCGGGCGTGGTCTGCGACTCGTCGTCGGTCATCGGATGCTCCCTTGCAGAGTCTGGTATCCGCTCGATCCGAAGCCGCCTTGACCGCGCACGCTGTCGGGCAGTTCGTCGACGGGGACGAAGCGCACGGCGGGGACGGGCATCACGATGAGCTGGGCGATGCGGTCTCCGACCGCGATGTCATAGGCCTCGTCGAGGTCGGTGTTCAAGAGGGCGACCTTGATCTCGCCGCGGTAACCGGCGTCGATCGTGCCGGGCG
>Ga0308159_1004963_pt1 | contig 11618 bp, 10 predicted proteins | sample PhyCR1_FD_201040 | JGI IMG/M metagenome (GOLD analysis project Ga0308159, IMG submission 201040) | Phyllosphere microbial communities from UC Gill Tract Community Farm, Albany, California, United States - DLSLC.R1 | ecosystem: Host-associated > Plants > Phyllosphere > Unclassified | place: USA...
GTCGACGAGAACCCGCAGCTGCAGAAGTTCAAGGATCAGATCCTGTTCGAGATCACCCCGAACGGCTTGCGCATCCAGATCATGGACGCCGAAAACCGGCCGATGTTCGACTCGGGCTCGGCACGTCTGAAGCCGTACTTCGAAGACATCCTGCTGGCCATGGCCGACACCATCAAAGCGGTGCCGAACAAGATCAGCATCAGCGGCCACACCGACGCCAAGCCGTACACCGGCACCGGCGATTTCGGTAACTGGGAGCTCTCGGCGAATCGTGCCAACGCCGCGCGGCGTGCACTGGTGGCCGGCAGTTATCCGGATTCGCAGGTGGCGCGAGTCGTGGGTTATGCCTCGTCGGCGCTGTTCGACAAGGAAAACCCGTTCAACCCGGTCAACCGCCGCATCGACATCGTGGTCCTGACCAAAAAGGCGCAAGCGGCCATCGAAGGCTCGCAGGGGGCCGATGCGGCCAAACCTGCTGCCGAAGGTCAGAACGGCGCCGCTCCGGCGACGCCGGTCGATCCGAACGCGTTGCCGGCAGATCAGCAACCGGTACCGGCCCACGAGTTGCGCGAACGCTTGAACCTGTTCGACGACGCCGCACCGAAACCGGCCGCGCCGGGGACTGCGGCGCCAGCGCCTTCTGCTCCGCCAGCCGCTGCACCGGCCCCCGCACCGAAGCAGTGACCGACAAAAAAGCCGACAGTGATGTCGGCTTTTTTGTGGCTGTTGATCGGCTTCAGAAACCGCGCCGAATCCGGTTTTTCAGTTGTTCATGGAACAGATCGGCGTTGCGCTTATAGGTACCACTGAAGGATTCGTTGCTCGAATCCAGCGTCATCGAGCGCTTGCTTGACACCTCTTCACGATAGGCATCAATGAAGAAGTTCAGATCATTGGCCGTGCTCAGCTTCGGCCACTTGTCCAGATACTCCGGCAACTGCGCTTGCCCGGTGCGGAACGAGCAGATCCGCCGGTTGCTGATCGTCGCTTCGCCGATTTCGAACGGCACCCACCACGACAGCGCAGTCTGCTCCGAAACCACCGCCAGCAGGTGCGTGCATTCGGTGATGTTGCGGGTGATCACGCCGGTGATGTCGTCGGTGGTCTGCGACTCCGGGTCGAGCACATCAAGGTAAGTCTTGATGTTGGCCTGTATCAGTCGGCTGTTGATAGCCATGGCCTGCGGGCGATCCATGTGGCGGTAGCTGATGAAAACCGGCATCAGAAATGTCCTTTTATGGCGAGTTCGCGGTAATAGGCGCCGAGTGCCGTGAGGCGGCAGCCCGTGGAGTGAATGGCGGCGTAATACATGTGCTCGGCATCCACCGGTTCGATCAGGCTGTGGCGGTTGCACTTTTGCAGTTGCGCGAAGACCTCACCGTGCTCCGGGTCGAATGTCGTTTCGGTAGGTTCGTAGCTGGGATCGAGGGCGAACATCGACTCGGCTTCGGCAAACCATTCCGGCAACTTGCGCAGGATCTCTTTGGGGATCAGCGGCGAGACCTCGCGCAAGGAAATGAACTGCGAAACGTTGGTCTTGAATACCGGACGCTGTTCCCAGGCGTCGAGCGCGTTGTCGACGAAGGAGTACAGGCTGCCGGGGGTAATCTTGCCGAGAATGTTCGCCGCGCCACCGTGCAGGGCCTGCAACAATAAAGCGGTGAAGACGCCATGTTGCGTACCCTCCATGGCTGGCTCCTCCTTTTTGCAGGCGGTGAGAATGGTCATGCCTTCACCGACCACGCTGCTTTCACTGCGCAAGACTCGGACCTCACCGGCCGAGCCGCCTTGGCAGCAATCGAGGATGATCACTTTGTTTTTGATGCGGGTGGCTTTGGTGGCCCAGTTGAGAACGTCGCTGATGCGGATGCCGTCCTTGGCCGTGCGATAGTCCTGCGGGATCAGCATGCCTTCATCGGTGTCGACATCGAAGCTGCCGTGGCCGGCGAAATACAGCAGGGCGACGTTGCAGTCGCCGGAAAACAGTTCGCGAATCTGGTCTTCAAGTTTTTCCCGGCTCAGGTAGTCCTCTGCGGACGTCAGCACCACGTTCTTGAAATTCGGATCGCCGTTGGCGTCGGTCTTCAGCACCGAAGCCATGGCCATGGCGTCATTGCTGCAACCGCTCAGTCGCGAAACATGGGTGTAGTCGTTAATGCCGATAAACAGTCCCTTGCGCATGGTTACACCGCCGTGTGCTGGCGGATCGCACCGATGATGCTATTGGTATTCCACGCGCACTCGGCGTGCGCCGCATTACGCACCACCGTGGAAATGCGCTCGGCGCCGAACGGTTTGATCGCGATGATCACTTTGCCCATGCGCTTGGCGATCTCGATTTCCTTGTTGATCCACTTGCTGTAGGTCGAATACATCCCGGCCATGATCAGCACCGCCGAGCACGGGCGAATCTTGTTTTCGATGGCCTCTTCGAGCTGCCTGTCGGTCTGCGCGCCCATGACCGGGTTGTGCGGCGGCACGGAAAAATTCTTGAAACTGAAATCCGGTCTGGCGCCGAGCAGGCGTACCAGATTGTCGTGGGCGTGGGCGTAGTTCCACGAATGGCTGATGAACAAATGGTAGGTCTGCATGGGGTTCCTCGAAGGTCGCGAAGGTGCGAAGGAACAACCCAATCTAGGCATCTGGAAAGCGCCCGCAAGGTCTGCGCGCGGAAAGAGAAATGTCCTGCAAGCAGGTGCGAGCAGGCCTGTCAGAAAGGTCTGACGTTTAAACGGTCGGGGGATTTGTCAGGCGTGGTCCGACATCCGGCAGCCCCCGGACGGGGGGCTGCCAGTGCAGATGTTTAGTAGCCGGTTTCCGGCAGGCTGGCGATGATCGAGCGGTAGCTGTTCATCCGCTGCTGTTGCACACGGCCATCTTCCAGGGCTTTGAGCAGTGCACAGCCGGGTTCGCGGTCATGCTTGCAGTCGCGGAAGCGGCAGGTGCCGAGCAGGTCGTTGAACTCGATGAAGCCGGCTTCGACATCAGCGCGGCTGACGTGGCCCAGGCCGAACTCACGGATCCCCGGGGAGTCGATCAACTCGCCGCCGCCCGGAAAGTGGAACAGGCGCGCAGTGGTCGTGGTGTGCGTACCCTGACCGGACAACTCCGACAGCGGGCCGACACGGGTTTCGACTTCCGGCAGCAGGCTGTTGACCAGCGACGACTTGCCGACGCCGGACTGGCCGACGAATACGCTGATGCGGCCGTCGAGCTGCTTCTGCAACTGCTCCATGCCGTTGCCGTGATGCGCGGACACTTCCAGCACCGGATAACCCAGCGTGCGGTACACCGCCAGCAGCGCGTTGAGCGCCGGGGCGTTCTGCTCGTCGATCAGGTCGAATTTGTTCAGCAGCAGCAACGGACGGATGCCGGCGTGTTCAGCGGCCACCAGGTAGCGGTCGATCAGGTTGGCATGCGGCTCGGGCAGTGGCGCGAAGACGATGACGATCATGTCGACGTTGGCGGCCACCGGCTTGAGCTGGCCACGGCTGTCCGGGCGGCAGAGCTCGGTGGTGCGCGGCAGTTGCGCGACGATCACGCCGATGCCCTGGTTGCCGGCGCGCCAGACTACCCGATCACCGGTTACCAGTGCGGGCAGGTTGGCGCGCAGGTGGCAACGGAATACCTGGCCGGCCAGTTCGCCGTCCACAGCCTCGACCTCGACCTGCACCCCGAAGTGGGCGATCACCAGGCCGTGTTGCTCAGGCCCCAGATCGCCACCCTCAAGGGCTTCGACCGCCGAGGACTCGCGTTTAGCGGCGCGGGCGGCGCGCTCGCCCTGAATCTTTTCGATGCGCCAGTTTTGACGACGATTGAGTTGGCGTTTGGCCATGGGTGTTCCGTCTGAAGAATGCAGCGATTAGGTAAAACGGCCGCGAGTTTAGCACGCCCGGCCACCGGCCTAGGCTAAACTGCGCAGCATCGCCTAGGAGCCCGAATATGCAAAACCCGCAAAACCTGATCTGGATCGACCTGGAAATGACCGGTCTGGACCCGGACAACGATGTGATCATCGAAATGGCCACCATCGTCACCGACAGTGAGCTCAACACATTGGCCGAAGGCCCGGTGATCGCCATCCATCACAGCGACGAAGTCCTGGCGCGCATGGATGAGTGGAACACCCGCACCCACGGCAATTCCGGCCTGACCCAGCGTGTACGCGAAAGCCGCATCAGCATGGCCGAGGCCGAGGCCGAAACCATCGCTTTCCTGGAACAATGGGTGCCGAAGGGCAAGTCGCCGATCTGCGGCAACAGCATCTGCCAGGATCGCCGCTTCCTTTATACCCACATGAAAGCGCTGGAAAGCTACTTCCACTACCGCAACCTCGACGTCTCCACACTCAAGGAACTGGCCGCGCGCTGGGCTCCGGATGTGCGCGACAGCTTCAAGAAGGGCAGCACGCACCTGGCGCTGGATGACATCCGCGAATCGATCGCCGAGCTGCAGCACTACCGCAAGCACTTCATCAAGTTCTGACGCGATCCCTGTGTAGGAGCTGCCGCAGGCTGCGATCTTTTGATCTCTGTTTTGAATCTGAAAAAGCAGAATCAGAAGATCGCAGCCTTCGGCGGCTCCTACAGGGAGTTGTGTTTGCTGAGGCGCCCTCTTCTGGTGCGGCGCTGAAGTGGCTAGACTGCGCGCCTTTCTGCCTGGGCTGCCATCATGTTGCTGATGCTCTATCTCATCGCCATCACCGCCGAAGCCATGACCGGCGCGCTGTCCGCCGGACGACGCGGCATGGACTGGTTTGGCGTGGTGCTGATCGCCTGCATCACCGCGCTGGGTGGCGGTTCGGTGCGCGACGTGTTGCTCGGACATTACCCGCTGACCTGGGTCAAACACCCGGAGTATCTGGTGCTGACGTCGGTGGCCGCGATGTTCACCGTATTCACGGCCCGCTGGATGCGCCATCTGCGCTCACTGTTTCTGGTGCTCGACGCGGTAGGGCTGGTGGCATTCACTTTGATCGGTTGCATGACCGCTCTGGAGATGGGCCACGGCATGCTGGTGGCATCGGTCAGCGGCGTCATTACCGGGGTGTTCGGCGGCATCCTGCGCGACATTTTCTGTAACGACATTCCGCTGATCTTTCGGCGCGAACTCTATGCCAGCGTCTCGTTTGCCGCTGCATGGTGCTACATGCTTTGTCTGTACCTGAACGTGCCAGGCGAGCAGGCGATTCTGATTACGCTGTTCGGTGGGTTTCTGCTACGCCTGCTGGCGATCCGTTTTCACTGGGAAATGCCCAAGTTCGTTTACAACGACGCGCCCTGACGCTCGGCATGTTGCCTGAGCGCCCACTCGACGTGTTCCTGCACCAGATCTGAAGGAAAATCGCGGCGCGCCTTCAAGGCTTCCAGCACCGGGATCGTTGAAGGCGCATTACCCAGTCCCACCGCCAGATTCCTCAACCAGCGCTCATAACCGGCGCGCCGCAACGGCGAGCCTTCCGTGCTGCTCAAGAACTTGTCTTCATCCCACATAAACAGCTCGGCCAGTTCGGCGTTGTCGAGGTTGTGCCGTGGCTTGAAATCGCCTTCCTGTGAAGGTTTGGCGAAACGGTTCCACGGGCAGACGATCTGGCAGTCATCGCAGCCGAACACGCGATTGCCGATCAGCGGGCGCAGCTCTTCAGGGATGGCGGTTTTCAGTTCGATGGTCAGATAGGAAATGCAGCGCCGCGCGTCCAGGACATACGGGCCGACGAAGGCATTGGTCGGGCAGATATCCAGGCACGCAGTGCAGCGCCCGCAATGTTCGGTGCTGTGTGGTTGGTCCATCGGCAACGGCAGGTCGACGAATAGCTCGCTTAGAAAGAAATAACTCCCGGCCTTGCGATTCAGCACCAGGGTGTTCTTGCCAATCCAGCCCAGCCCTGCCTGTTCGGCGATGGCCTTTTCCAGCACCGGGGCGCTGTCGACGAAAGCACGGAAACCGAACGGGCCGATCTCGGCCTGAATTTTGTCGGCCAATTGCTGCACACGTTTACGGATCAATTTGTGGTAATCGCGGCCCAAGGCATAACGCGACACGTAAGCTTTTTCCGGTTGCGCCAGACGTTTGGCCATTTCGGTATCGCCTGGCAGGTAGTCCATGCGCAGCGAGACCACCCGCAAAGTGCCCGGCACCAGTTCCTCGGGGTGCGAGCGTTTGCTGCCATGGGCGCCCATGTAATCCATTTCGCCGTGGTAGCCGGCCGCGAGCCAGCGCTCCAGGTGCTGCTCGTGCTCGGCGAGGTGCAGGCCGCTGATGCCGACTTGCTGAAAGCCCAGCTCGCGGCCCCACTCCTTGATTGATTGGGCGAGGGCGGGCAGGTCTGTGGTGATGGCGGACATGAGACGAGAGAAACCGGAGCTGAGGTGCGTATAATTCTGCCAGACATCGGAGCCCGAAGACGCATGCCGCAGACGAAAGATGAATTACCCGACGCACTGTACGGCGCCGCCCAGGTGCGCGAACTCGACGCCCGGCTGATTGCCGCCGGCACGCCGGGCTTCGAATTGATGCAGCGGGCGGCCCGGGCGACCTGGCGCGCGCTGGTGCAGCAATGGCCGGACGCGAACGAACTGACGGTGCTCGTCGGGCATGGCAAGAATGCTGGCGACGGTTATCTCATCGCCGTACTGGCGCTTCGCGCCGGTTGGGCTGTACGCCTGCTGGCGGTGGGCGATCCGCAGCGCTTGCAAGGGGATGCGGCGCTTGCTCATGCAGAGGCACTGGCCGCAGGCGTTGCCTCGCAGCACTGGACAGATGACAGCGAGCTGCGTGGTGTGCTCGTCGATGCCTTGCTTGGCACAGGCTTGAGCGGCGAGGTACGCGAGCCCTATGCGGCTGCGATCAACGCGATCAATGCCAGCGGTCTGCCCGTAACGGCAGTCGACATTCCTTCCGGGCTTTGCGTCGACACCGGAAGAATCTTGGGCGTCGCGGTGCATGCTGATCTCACGGTGACTTTTATCGGCCTGAAAGTCGGCCTGTTCACTGGCGACGCCGCCGATCACATCGGTGAACTGGTATTCAATGATCTGCAGGCCAGCGCCGACATTTATAGTGACATTGCTGTCCGCGCCCGGCGCCTTAGCCAGGCTAATCTTCCGCGACCAGCGCCGCGCGCACCGACGGCGCACAAGGGCCGCTTTGGTCATGTGCTGCTGATCGGCGGCGATCACGGCTTTGGCGGGGCGATTTTACTCAGTACGCAAATGGCCCTGCGCAGCGGCGCGGGCATGGTGTCGCTGGCGACGCGTCCCGAACACGTCCCGGCGGCGCTGACCCGGGTGCCGGAAGCCATGGCCCTCGGCACCTCGTCGGCCAATCAGTTGGTAGGTTTGCTGGAAAAGGTCTCGACGCTGGTCGTCGGTCCCGGGTTGGGGCAGGCCAGTTGGGGGCGCGCATTGTTGTCCGCCGCAGCCAACGCATCCTTGCAGCAGGTATGGGACGCCGATGCGTTGAACCTGCTGGCCAGCGGCTTCGTTCAATTACCCAAGGATTGTGTGATTACCCCGCATCCGGGCGAAGCGGCGCGGTTGTTGGCTATCGGCACCGCCGAGGTGCAGGCGGATCGCCCGGCGGCAGCGCTGGCGTTGAGCAAAAAATACTCAGCGGTGGTCGTGCTCAAAGGTTCGGGTAGCCTGATCGCCCATCCCGACGGGCGCCTTTCGCTGTGTCATCAAGGCCATCCGGCGATGGCTACGGGCGGCCTCGGCGATGTGCTGGCCGGATTGATCGGCGCCCTGCTGGCCCAAGGCATGGATGCGTTCGACGCGGCATGCCTGGCCGTCTGGCTGCACGCCAACGCGGGTATGCAACAAGGCAAATTCGGCCGTGGGCTGGCGGCCAGTGATCTGATTCCAGCCATTCGTCAGTTGTTGGAGGAGCAAGCACCGTGTCTGAAGTAACCCTGTACCTGGCCGATGAACAGGCGATGAGCGACTTTGGCGCACGGATCGCCCGCGTCACCCAGGGCCATGGCCTGATTTTTCTCGAGGGCAACCTGGGCATGGGCAAAACCACCCTGTCGCGCGGCATCATTCGCGGGCTGGGACATGTCGGCGCGGTGAAAAGTCCGACCTTCACGTTGGTGGAGCCCTACGAGATCGGTGACACTCGTGCCTTCCACTTTGACCTGTATCGCCTGGTCGATCCGGAGGAGCTGGAGTTTCTCGGCATCCGCGACTACTTCGAAGACGATGCCCTGTGCCTGATCGAATGGCCCGATAAAGGTGCAGGCTTTTTGCCAAAGCCTGACCTGACCATTACCATTAGCCCGCAAGACAGCGGGCGTTCGCTGAAAATTTTGTCCCAGGGCTCGCGTGGCGAGGCCTGGTGTGCCGCTTTGGCATTGGAATCCAATTAAATGATGGGGTTTGGTATGCGCTTTCGCGCGTTGGTGGCTGCCGCTGGACTGATGTTGATGGCAGTAACCGTCAACGCTGTGGCCGACTCAAAGGTCAACAGCGTGCGCCTGTGGCGGGCGCCGGACAACACGCGACTGGTCTTCGACCTGAGCGGCCCGGTGCAGCACAGCGTCTTCACCCTGACCGCGCCGGACCGGCTGGTGATCGACATCAATGGCGCCTCCCTTGGCGCGCCGTTGAACGTGCAGACCGCGAACACGCCGATCACCGCGATGCGCTCGGCCCAGCGCACGCCGACCGACCTGCGGGTGGTCATCGACCTGAAAAAAGCCGTCACTCCGAAAAGCTTCTCGCTGGCGCCGAACGCGCAGTATGGCAACCGTCTGGTGGTCGATCTGTTCGACAACCCGGCCGATGCCGCGCCGCCGCCTGCGCCAACGCCATCGGTGGCGACCGTGCCGGCAGTGCCGGTGACCCCGACTGAACCGGCGATCAAACTGCCGCCTGCTCCGGCCGGCAAACGCGACATTATCGTTGTGATCGACGCCGGCCACGGTGGCGAAGACCCGGGCGCGTCCGGCTCGCGCGGCCAGCGTGAAAAAGACGTGGTGCTGCAGATCGCTCGCGAATTGCAGCGTCAGGTCAACGGCATGAAAGGCTTCCGCGCCGAACTGACCCGTACTGGCGACTACTTCATTCCATTGCGCGGGCGTACCGAAATCGCTCGCAAGAAGGGCGCCGACCTGTTCGTCTCGATCCACGCCGACGCCGCGCCGTCCGCAGCCGCTTTCGGTGCTTCGGTGTTCGCCCTGTCTGATCGTGGCGCTACGTCCGAGACCGCCCGTTGGCTGGCCGACAGTGAAAACCGTTCCGACCTGATCGGCGGTGCCGGCAACGTCAGCCTCGACGACAAGGACCGCATGCTCGCCGGCGTGCTGCTCGACCTGTCGATGACCGCGTCGCTGACCTCCAGCCTCAACGTCGGTCAGAAGGTTCTGACCAATATTGGCCGCGTCACACCGCTGCACAAACAGCGCGTGGAACAGGCCGGGTTCATGGTGCTGAAGTCGCCGGATATCCCGTCGATCCTGGTCGAAACCGGTTTCATCTCCAACGCCAACGAAGCCAACAAACTGTCTGCATCGAGCCATCAGCAAGCGCTGGCCCGCTCGATCAGCAGCGGTGTGCGCCAGTTCTTCCAGCAGAATCCGCCACCGGGCACCTACATTGCCTGGCTGCGTGATTCCGGCAAGATTGCCCAAGGCCCGCGCGACCACCGTGTCGGCCCGGGGGAAACCCTGGCGATGATCGGCGTGCGCTATCAGGTTTCGCCGGCCACCTTGCGCGCCGCCAACAACCTGAAAAGCGATGAGCTGAAAGTCGGTCAGCACCTGACCATTCCCGGCACCGAACTGGCGTCGAAAGAATGAACCAGGTAATGAACACGGCGCGCATCGAACTGCTCAGCCCACGGCTGGCGAACCAGATCGCCGCCGGTGAAGTGGTCGAGCGCCCGGCTTCGGTGATCAAGGAACTGCTGGAAAACAGCCTCGATTCCGGTGCCAAGCGTATCGATGTCGATGTCGAACAGGGCGGCGTCAAGCTGCTGCGGGTGCGTGATGACGGCAGCGGTATTTCTGCCGATGACCTGCCGCTGGCGCTGGCCCGGCACGCCACCAGCAAGATTCGCAATCTCGAAGATCTGGAACAGGTGATGAGCCTCGGGTTTCGGGGCGAAGCGCTGGCGTCGATCAGCTCTGTGGCGCGTCTGACCCTGACCTCGCGCACCCGCGATGCCGATCAGGCCTGGCAGGTGGAAACCGAAGGGCGTGACATGGCACCGCGCGTGCAGCCGGCTGCACACCCGGTTGGCACCTCGGTGGAAGTCCGCGACCTGTTTTTCAACACCCCGGCACGGCGCAAATTTCTCAAGACCGAAAAAACCGAATTCGATCACCTGCAAGAAGTGATCAAGCGTCTCGCGCTGGCGCGTTTCGACGTAGCGTTTCATTTGCGCCACAACGGCAAAACCATTCTCAGCCTGCACGAGGCCCACGATGACGCGGCCCGTGCGCGGCGCGTGGCGGCGATCTGCGGTTCGGGTTTCCTTGAGCAGGCGTTGCCGATCGAGATCGAGCGCAATGGTTTGCACCTGTGGGGTTGGGTCGGTTTGCCGACTTTCAACCGCAGTCAGGCGGACTTGCAGTATTTCTTTGTCAACGGTCGGGCGGTGCGCGACAAATTGGTGGCCCACGCCGTGCGCCAGGCTTATCGCGACGTGCTGTTCAACGGCCGGCACCCGACCTTCGCGCTGTTTTTCGAGGTAGACCCTGCAGCGGTCGACGTCAACGTGCACCCGACCAAGCATGAAGTGCGCTTTCGTGACGGGCGCATGGTTCACGATTTCCTGTATGGCACGTTGCACCGTGCGCTGGGCGATGTGCGTCCGGAAGACCAGTTGGCCGGCTCGGTCACCACGGCAATCGTTCGGCCCAGCGGAATCGAGGCGGGCGAATTCGGCCCGCAAGGCGAGATGCGTCTGGCCGCCAATGCGCTGCTCGAGCAGCCGCAGGCGCAACCGGCATTCAACACTGCGTCCGGCGCCAGCGCTGGCGGCGCTTATCAGTATCAATACACGCCGCGTCCGCAATCGACGGTGCCTGTCGCCGAGGCGCAAGCTGCCTACAAAGAGTTCTTCGCGCCGCTGCCGGAAGCCAATGCCAGCGCACTGCCGACCGGCCAGGAAGATATCCCGCCGCTCGGCTATGCACTGGCGCAGCTCAAGGGCATCTATATTCTGTCCGAGAACGCCCATGGCCTGGTGCTGGTGGATATGCATGCCGCCCACGAACGCATCATGTACGAGCGCCTGAAAATCGCCATGGCCAGCGAAGGCCTCAGTGGTCAGCCGTTGCTGGTGCCGGAGTCGCTGGCGGTGAGTCAGCGCGAGGCCGATTGCGCTGAAGAACACGCCGCGTGGTTCCAGCGGCTGGGCTTCGAATTGCAGCGGCTGGGCCCGGAAACTTTGGCGATCCGGCAGATTCCAGCATTGCTCAAGCAGGCGGAAGCCAATCGACTGGTCGGCGACGTGCTTTCGGATCTGATGGAATACGGCACCAGCGACCGCATTCAGGCGCACCTCAACGAACTGCTCGGCACCATGGCCTGCCACGGGGCGATCCGCGCCAACCGGCGCCTGGCCCTGCCGGAAATGAACGGCCTGCTGCGTGACATGGAGAACACCGAGCGCAG
>Ga0308159_1004964_pt1 | contig 11615 bp, 11 predicted proteins | sample PhyCR1_FD_201040 | JGI IMG/M metagenome (GOLD analysis project Ga0308159, IMG submission 201040) | Phyllosphere microbial communities from UC Gill Tract Community Farm, Albany, California, United States - DLSLC.R1 | ecosystem: Host-associated > Plants > Phyllosphere > Unclassified | place: USA...
GGCCGAAAATCGCGCCATTTTCAGTCTTGCGATAGGACTCCAGCGTCGCGAAAGGTTCGCGGTCGGCGCTGCGTTCGCCGGTCTGCGGGTCGATGGTGGTGAGGATGCAGCGCGAGCACGGCTTGACTGCACGGAACTCCACATCGCCGATGCGCAGGCGTTTCCAGCCGTCTTCTGCAAAGGCTTCGCTGCCTTCGATCACCAGGTTGGGACGAAAACGCAGCATTTCCATGGGGCGGCCGATGCGTTGCGAGAGATCGTCCAGCGAGCCCTGGCCGATCACCAGCAGCGGGTAACCGTCGGCAAACGCGACCTGGTCGTCGTCCTTGCCATAACCGGCCTCGGTGGTGCGGGCGCGTTCGAGGGGGATGTGCACCAGGCGCGTCGGTTTGCCGATAAAGTCACTGACCCAGGCGGCAGCTTCTGCGCCCGCGTCCGGCACACGCAAGGTGTCACGCCAGATGGTCACACCGCGCAATAGGGCATCGCTGCCGGGCACGGCTACGTCCAACGACGTGTAGCCCGGCGAACTCAGGGTGAGCCCGCCGCGGGTGTTCCAGAGTGCCGACAGCTGGCTCATCTTTGCCACGGCGCGCTGCGTGAGGAAACGCCCACTGGCCTCGTCCACGAGCATCCAACGTCGATCACCCTCTACCCCAAGTTTATCCAGGCCGACCTGCTGCACTATCTCGGCCTTGCCGGACTTCAAGGGGTAACGGTACAACGCGCTGAGACGAAGCATGGGCCTGCATTCCTGAGGGGCAAAGCCGTCACCCTAAGGTCAAGCGGGCACTTCGTCCAGCATCAGACGCTGACGCACCACATCCACGAGCTTGTCGGGCTGGAATTTGGACAGGAAATTGTCGCAGCCGACCTTCTTCACCATCGAGTCGTTGAAACTGCCCGACAGCGAGGTGTGCAGCACCACGTACAGCTTGCGCAGGCGCGGGTCGTTACGGATCTCGGTGGTGAGGCGGTAACCGTCCATCTCGGGCATTTCGGCATCGGTGAAAATCATCAGCAGCTTGTCGGTCATCACCTGGCCGCTGTCAGCCCAGGCCTTGAGCATGTTCAACGCCTTGAGACCGTCGCTGGCAATGTGCATCTTCACGCCCAGTTGGCCGAGGGTGTCGCGCAGTTGCGACAGGGCCACGTTGGAGTCATCCACCAGCAGCACTTCACGGCCACGGGCGCGCTCCAGCACCGGGTCTTCGAGTTTCTCGCGGGAGACCTTGGCGTTGTACGGCACGATCTCGGCCAGGACTTTTTCCACGTCGATGATTTCCACCAACTGGTCGTCGACCTTGCTGATGGCGGTGAGGTAATGCTGGCGCCCGGCACTGGTCGGTGGGGGCAGAATGGCTTCCCAGTTCATGTTGACGATGCGGTCCACACCGCCCACCAGGAACGCCTGAACCGAGCGGTTGTACTCAGTGACAATAATGGTGCTGTTGGGGCCCGGCACCAGCGGGCGCATGCCAATGGCCTGGGACAGGTCGATCACTGGCAGCGTCTGGCCACGCAGGTTGACCACGCCGCACACGAAGGGGTGACGTTGTGGCATCAAGGTCAGCTTGGGCAATTGCAGCACTTCCTGCACCTTGAACACGTTGATCGCGAACAACTGGCGCCCGGCCAGGCGGAACATGAGGATCTCCAGGCGATTCTCACCCACCAATTGCGTGCGTTGATCTACCGTGTCGAGAATGCCGGCCATTAAAAGCTCCTGATGCGCTGAGGAATTGTGCAGTTCACATAAGTTGGGTTATCGGCGGCGAACGCCAGACCTTGACCCGAGTAAAATGCCACGTAAATTCATTGATGTCACACTGACATCATGCTTTACTGCGCTGGCCTCTCCAGACGGTGGTGTAGCGACGTTGCGCGACATTCAATTCGACGCAAGGTTCCGCTATGTAAGGGATTCCCCTATGCACAATCAGGCCCAACCTGATATTCGCAATATCTAATAGCCATTAATGTGACGCCATTCTCAATGCATGAATGGAGTCAGGCTTTTGTTTGCCATCCCAAGCCCTCGGCCCACAGGCCTTCCAGACATACAGATGTCGGTAATTGACGGTGTGCAAATGACCCCGCTCTTGAGGGCCGCGCACCGCCGTTGCCGTCACTCTAATACACGTCCTACTGAAAACTCAGAAGCGACCTACAGATCCCAGTCATATTTCAGCGCTACTTTTAAGCCATTCACCCGGTGCGACCTCTCATCACCCGACCGTATGTTGTGGAGACTTGCATGATGAACAGCGCAAATGAATGGCAGACCACACTTCCCGAGTTTTTGTTGGAAGCAGAAACCCTACTGGCCAAGTCAGAAGAGTGCTTGAGCCATCTGCACCTGATTCGCGACGACAGCGATGCCATCGACTGCATGAAGTCCAGCCTGGCCAAACTGGCTGAAAAGGCCGACAGCCTGGCGTTGCAGGCGATCAGCGAGTTTTCCCGGCATATCCAATACCTGATCGCCAATGCCGCCAGCCCGATGCAATTGCATGATCAGGCGCTGGATGCCTTGCACGCGTGCCTGACTCTACTGGCGTGGCAACTGGAACTGATCGATACCCGCACAGGCGAACTGGGCATGGATGAAAGTGAGCAGGCGACATTGATTGCAACGGTCACGTTGCAGATTCCGCAAAAGGACTTCAGTTATAAACCGCAGCAGCGGATGCACCACGCGTCTTGAGCAGATATCAGGTCGTATTTAAACCTGAAGTTATCTGAAAACGACATACGCCATTAATCCAATGGAGTTGAATCGCGCAGGCGAAGATATCAATTAGCCACTAACCGTAATAACGATACAAACACACGAAAACAATATAACTCCCCCACTTGATGAACTCTGGGAATACCGCCCGGAGCATTTGCGCGGGTAATAACCCGGCCAGGCACGGCACCAGGCGACCAACGGTAATAGTGGTGGTACTATGCCCCACTCGAAGTGACTCAACTTCATCATGCATAAAAACGATTCGATCACGCATTCCAAACAGAGCCCCGTCAGCCGCCGTGACCGGTCTTTCCGCAGTGAACCTTCATTGGCTCCATCCGCTATGTACGCCAACCTCAAGACACTCATCGCAAGGTCCGCGTCCCGCAGCAATGCACGCCGATTAGTCCTCGCCTTGTGCCTTGGCTCACTGCTGCTGAGCCTGTGGGCCTACACCCGGGCCGCGCCATTGCCGTTGCTGGTGATTGTGCTCAACCTGGCCACCCTGGTGGTGGTGGGCCTGCAACAATGGCGTTCACGCAAGTCCATCAAGTTCCAGCCTCAGGAACTGGCCGACCGTTTGCTGCAGGTCCAGGAGAACGAACGCCACCGCCTCAGCCGTGAACTGCACGACGATATCGGCCAACTGCTCACCGCCGCCAAGCTGCAAAGCGAATGGCTCAAGCGCCGCCTGCCCGACGACCTGCAAAGCCAGTGCACGGTGTTGTGCAACACACTGGATGAAACCCTGGCCAAGGTGCGCGACGTGTCCGCCATCCTCAATCCTCGCCAGTTGGCCAGCCTGGGCCTGGAAGCCAGCCTGCGCGCGCATCTGCTCAAGACCCTGGAAAACACCCCGATTCACTGGAGCCTGGAATGCCAGCAACGGCTCACCGGTATCCCGGAAGAAATGGCCGTGGCAGCCTTTCGCATCACCCAGGAAGCGGTGACCAACATGCTGCGCCACGCCCAGGCGCGCAATCTGCTGGTGCGCCTGCAACGCCTGCCCGAAGGCCTGTCGCTGAGTATCTGCGATGACGGCCAGGGCTTTTCGCCCGCCATCAACCCAGGCCTGGAAGGCCAACGGGGCATGGCCGGCATGTCCGAGCGGATTGATCAGCTTGGCGGTTCGTTATCCGTCAGTAGCCAGCCAGGCAAAGGGACACGGATCGACGCGCTTTTCCCCTGGGCGCCACGCGCCCTCGAACGGGCCAGTTCCCCTAAGGTTCTCGAGTGACCTGCAAATTACTCCTGGTGGATGACCATGCACTGATCCGGGCCGGCGTACGCGCGCTGGTCCAGGACATTCCCGGCTACACCGTGATTGGCGAAGCCAGCGATGGCGCACAGTTGCTGGAGCAGTTCAGCGCCCTGTTGCCGGATATCGTGCTGCTGGACCTGTCGATGAAGCACACCGGCGGCCTGGACGCCCTGCAGCAACTCAAGCGTGCCTACCCCAAGAGCAAAGTGCTGATCCTGTCGATGCACACCGACCCGGAACTGATCATGTGCGCCCTGGAATCCGGCGCCCATGGCTACCTGCTCAAGGACACCACCGCCAACGAGCTGGAACACGCACTGCTGGCCTTGCGCAACAACGAACGCTACCTGAGCCCGGCGATTGCCCACACTGTCATCAACCAGGCGCTAGTGCGCAGCCAGGGCCCAACCACGCCTGCCGGCCATAGCCACAACCTCACGGCGCGGCAGCTGGAGATCCTGCGCCTGATCGTGCGTGGCAAGTCCACCCGGGAAATCGCCCACGGCCTGGGCCTGAGCATCAAGACCGTGGAAGCTCACCGCTCGCAGATCATGAAACGCCTGCAGATTTTCGACGTGGCCGGCCTGGTGCTATTCGCGGTGCGCGAGCAGATCATCAGCCTGGACGACTAACGGCGAATGCACCGGCAGGTGCACGCGCAAGGCCTTGGGCAAGGCCTCGAAGTGCAGGTCATCGCCCTCTAGCGGCTCGCCATCGAGGTTGATGTACAGGCCCTGCGCAACCTTGATATTCACCCACGGCAACCGCGCCCGCACGAACATAGTGTCCAGGCCCCAGCCGTTGTTCATCAGCTCACGCAAGGTGCCGACCACTTCCTGGGGCGCCGGCAGGATACTGACGTCCAGCAGGCCATCATCGGCCATGGCGCCTGGGCAGAGCTCATGCCCACCGCCCGCCTGGCGACCATTGCCGATCCCCAGGGCAAGCAACTCGCCTTTCCAATGAAAATCGGGGCCATCCAGCTCGGCGTAGGCAGCCTTCAACTCGCTGAACCGCGTCAGGCCCGTGAAGAGGTAGGCCGCACCGCCGAGGACCTTCTTCAAGTCCTCGGAGGTGTTGGCGGTGACCTGGCTGCCGAATCCGCCGGTTGCCATGTTGAGGAAGATCTGCCCGCCGACTTGGCCGAGGTCGATGGCCCTTGGCGGCACATCCAGCAGCGCCAGGGCCTGGTCAGGCTCCAGCGGGACGCCGGCAGCCTTGGCGAAATCGTTGGCGGTGCCCAAGGGCATCAGCACCAGGCTGGCGTCGGTCTTGGCCAGGGCCATGGCTTCGGCGACGTCGCGCAGAGTGCCGTCGCCGCCACCGGCGATGATGTGGGTGTAGCCGTCAGCCAGGGCTTGCGTGACGATGCGCTCGGCGTCGCCGCCCTCCCACGTGACCCGCACCGCCAATTCCCCGCCTTGCTCACGCAGGGCCTGCACGGCTGCGCGCACGTCCTCGTTAAGGGCTTGCTTGCCGTGGAGGATTAACAGGGCTTTGGGGGTGATCATTGCGGGAATCTCCTGATTCAAGGGTGCTTGGAGGATGTGGACCTTGGCCGGGGAGAAAAAAGCCATTGGATAGGAAAAAAATTGGATGATTGAGTGCATATCCGTTTTTTGGGTAACGGCTGGTATTGGTTCCGCCCTTACGGCGGGTCACTTTTGAAAAGAGCCCAAAAGTAACCAAAAGGCTCTTGCCCCAACACTCGGTACCTCGCCTAGGCTCGGTATGCCCGTAATCCGACAGGTATTTGGGGGGCCGCCGCCACGCGCCATCCATGGCGCGGGGCGGCTAAACCGGCATCCTTGCCGGTTTACCCCCCCAAATCCCTGTCGAATTCCGGCCAGCGTGTTTGACGGGGCGCCTAAGATCAAAATCAAAAGCAAAAGCACAGCGGCCTGACAGCCGGCTTGAGTGGTGTGAAGCAAAGGCAAAGGCAAACGTGGTTCATTGTAGGAGCCGGCTTGCCAGCGATGGTCGTTAACGATGACGTGGGGTGTCTGGATGAACGCGGCGGTCTCACGTTTTTCGCCGGCAAGCCGGCTCCTACAAGACCGCGTATCCACGATGCGAAGCGAGTCGCTCTTGATCTTGATCTGAGGCGCCCCGTTAAACACGCTGGCCGAACGCAGGCTTTGGAGCGTGGGTAACCCGGCAGGACGCCGGGTTAGCCGCGCTGGGCCAAGGATGGCCCATCGCGGCGGCCCACGCTCCAAAACCGGAGTGAGGGCACACCGAGCCTAGGCGAGGTGCCGAGTGTTGGGGCGAAGGCCTTTTGCTTACTTTTGGGCCTTTCCAAAAGTGAGCCGCCGTAAGGGCGGAACCCTAAGTGGCCGTTACCGCAGCAACGGATATGTACTCAAAACCCAATCAACTCTTATGCAACTTACTCATCAACTGCGCCTCAGCCTGAGTCAACCCACACGACTGGGTAAGCTCATCCACCGTAGCCCCCATCCCCACCAACTTCGCAGCCTGCGCAAACGAAAGGCTGGAAGGATCGCGCTGCTCAATCTGCGCCAGCTTGTCGGGCAACGGCGCAAGAATGGCGCGCAGTTCATGCACCTCATCCCCCACCCTCACCGCGCTCTGCTGGTAATGATCAACCCGCTTGACCAACTCAAGAATGCGCCGATCACGCACAGCATCACGCTCGGCCTGCTGCAAGAACAATTCGCGCTGCTGGCGCACATAGCGCAGCAGGAATGCCAAGGTCCCGGCCCACAACAGGGCCAGGACAATTACCGCGGCCTCAAGGAACAATCAGATGCTCTCCAGTTCCGACCACTCTTCTTCGCTCATCATCTTGTCCAGCTCAACCAGAATCAGCAGCTCGCCGTTCTTGTTGCACACGCCCTGGATGAACTTGGCGGATTCTTCATTGCCCACGTTCGGCGCGGTTTCCACTTCCGATTGGCGCAGATAGACCACTTCCGCCACGCTGTCGACCATGATCCCGACCACTTGCTTGTCGGCTTCGATGATGACGATACGCGTGTTGTCGTTGACTTCAGTCGGTACCAGGCCGAAACGCTGGCGGGTGTCGATCACCGTGACCACGTTGCCGCGCAGGTTGATGATGCCCAGCACGTAGCTTGGCGCACCCGGAACCGGAGCGATCTCGGTGTAGCGCAGTACTTCCTGCACGCGCATCACGTTGATGCCATAGGACTCGTTGTCCAGTTTGAAGGTAACCCATTGCAGGATCGGATCATCCAAACCTTGTGCGGACGCTGACTTATTCATACCCCTGACCCCTTCAAGTGCCGTTTTACACGGCGTGTGTGCTTCGCTGACCGCATTCGCATGCGGCCCTTATTGTTCAATCAACTGCGTTTGTTCTGTGGCATCGCCTTGACCGCGCCACTGGCAATCAACTCCGCCAGTTCGGCGACGTCAAGCAACGCGCACATGTGTTCGATCACGGTGCCTGCCAGCCAAGGCCGTTGGCCCCGGTGGCTGCGCCATTTGATTTCGTTCGGGTCCAGGCGCAACGAGCGGCTGACCTGGTGCACCGCCAGCCCCCATTCGTAGCCCTGCACCGAGATCACGTATTGCAAGCCCTGGCGGAAGTCGTCACGGTAGCGGTCGGGCATGACCCAACGCGCGGTATCGAGCACCTTGAGGTTGCCGGCCTGGCTGGGCAGGATGCCAAGGAACCATTCCGGCTGCCCGAACAGCGGCGTCAACTCCTGGCCTTCCAGGGAATAGATCGACCCCAGGCACACCAACGGCACTGCCAGCGTCAACCCGGCGACGTCGAACAGCAGGCATTCGAACGGTTCGGCAGCCCAGCTGGGGCGGTCATCGCCAGTGACGGGAGGCGGCGTAATGCTCGGTGGCAGGTGCACTTCCACCACCGGCTCGACCACCACGGGCGCCACCACCACCGGCGCAATCGGAACGACGACAGGCGCAACCGGCACAACCTGTGCGTCGCGCGCCTGCTCTTCCAATACAGCCAGCTGGAATTCGTCCAGCGTGCTTTCTGGTTCTACAGCAGGTTCCAGCACCAGGATCGGTTCCTGCAGTTCCTCCGCCGTCGCATCCTGCAGCAAGGCATCCAGGTAGGATTCCAGTGCCAGTTGCGGCCGGGTCTTGAGCTCTACGGGACGGTTCATCACGCCACCTGCGCCACAAGCTGCTGGGACAGCAGGTGCTTGAGCAACGCGCGGTAAGCCAGTACGCCACGACTTTTCGAGTCGAACTGCGACGGCGCCAGGCCGGCACGGCTGGCGTCACGCAAGCGCGTGTCCACCGGAATGTAGCCGTTCCAGATAGTGTCCGGGTAGGCATCGCGCAACACGCGCAAGGTGCCGAGGGACGCCTGGGTCCGGCGATCGAACAGGGTCGGCACGATGCTGAACGGCAGCGCCTGTTTGCGCGAACGGTTGATCATCGCCAGGGTGCTGACCATGCGCTCCAGGCCTTTGACCGCCAGGTGTTCGGTCTGCACCGGGATGACCAACTGCTGGCTGGCCGCCAAGGCGTTGACCATCAACACGCCCAGCAACGGCGGGCTGTCGATGATCGCGTAGTCGAAGTCCTGCCACAGTTGCGCCAGCGTCTTGGCGATCACCAGGCCCAGGCCGCTCTGCCCAGGCGACTGACGCTCAAGGGTGGCCAGGGCGGTGCTGGAAGGCAGCAGGGAAATGCTTTCGTTACTGGTGGGCAGCAGCAATTGCCCAGGCAAATCGGCGGGCACGCTGCCCTTGTGCAGGAACAGGTCGTAGTTACTGTGTTCCAGGGCATCCGGGTCGTAGCCGAAATAGCTGGTCATGGAGCCGTGAGGGTCCAGGTCCACCACGACCACACGCTTGCCCGCCTCGGCCAGTAATCCGGCTAAGGCGATGGAGGTAGTGGTCTTGCCGACCCCACCTTTTTGATTGGCAACTGCCCAGACTCTCATTCGGTTGGTTCCTCCCGGCAGGCACAGGCGCGACCGAGACATTGCATAGGGTTATTGAGCCGGCGACGGAGAATTGACGGCACTCTGACGAACCGGCGGCTTTACAGGGGCCGGTGCAGTTTGTGTGCCAGCCCGCTTCAAGGCCGCATCCGGTGTTGCATTGGCGGTACCGGTGCCGGTCAGGCTGCGACGCACATCCAGGTTGCGCGACACCACCAGTACCACTCGACGGTTACGTGCGCGCCCCTCTACCGTGGCGTTATTGGCCACCGGCTGGAACTCGCCATACCCCACCGACGCCAGGCGCCCGGGGTTCACGCCCTGCATCGCGAGCATGCGCACGATGCTCGCGGCACGCGCCGAGGACAGCTCCCAGTTGGTCGGGTACTGCGCGGTGCTGATCGGGAAATTGTCGGTAAACCCTTCAACGTGGATCGGGTTCTCGAATGGCCGCAGGATCGCCGCCACCTTATCAATGATGGTGAACGCCTGGTCACTGGGCATCGCGTCGGCACTGGCAAACAGCAGGCTGGAGTTGAGTTCGATCTCCACCCACAGTTCGTTGCCACGCACGGTCATCTGGTTGGAGCTGATCAAATCGCCAAACGCGGCACTGATGTCATCGGCGATGCTCTTCAGCGGATCGCTGGTGCCGCCCACGCCGGCAGCGGTTTCATCGCTGTCGTTGACCAGCGGCTTGGCCGGCGTCACGGTCTTGGGCCGCTCTTCGCCGATGGGGATCGGCTTGAGGGCGCGGTCGGCGTCGTTGAACACCCCGATCAACGCCTGGGAAATGACTTTGTACTTGCCTTCGTTGATCGACGAGATGGAGTACATCACCACGAAAAACGCGAACAGCAGCGTAATGAAGTCGGCGTAGGACACCAGCCAGCGTTCATGGTTGACGTGTTCTTCAGGTTCGCGACGGCGACGGCTCACAACACATACCTCCCATCAATCCATGAAGCCCTGGAGCTTCAATTCGATGGAGCGCGGGTTCTCGCCCTCGGCGATCGAGAGGATACCTTCGAGCAACATTTCGCGATAACGCGACTGGCGCATGGCGATCGACTTGAGCTTGCTCGCCACCGGCAGCAACACCAGGTTGGCGCTGGCCACACCATAGATGGTGGCGACAAACGCCACGGCGATCCCGCTGCCCAATTGGGACGGGTCGGCCAGGTTGCCCATCACGTGGATCAGGCCCATCACCGCACCGATAATGCCGATGGTCGGCGCGTAGCCGCCCATGCTTTCAAAGACTTTGGCGGCATTGATGTCACGGCTTTCCTGGGTGTAGAAGTCCACCTCGAGGATGCTGCGGATCGCTTCCGGTTCGGCACCGTCCACCAGCAACTGCAGGCCCTTGCGTGCGTAGCTGTCGGGTTCGGCATCGGCTACGCCTTCCAGGCCCAGCAGGCCTTCCTTGCGGGCGGTGAGGCTCCAGTTGACCACGCGATCGATGCCGCCGGGCAGGTCCACGCGTGGCGGGAAAATGATCCACACCAGGATCTGCATGGCGCGCTTGAACGAGCTCAAGGGTGACTGCAGCAATGCCGCCCCCACCGTGCCGCCGATCACGATCAGCGCCGCCGGGCCATTGGCCAACGCGCCGAGGTGACCGCCTTCGAGGTAGTTGCCACCAATGATCGCGACAAACGCCATGATGATACCGATCAGGCTCAAGACATCCATCAGAGGCAGGCCTCCACCAGATGCTTGCCAATGTCGTCCAGGCTGTAGACGGCGTCGGCCAGGTCCGCCTTGACGATGGCCATGGGCATGCCATAGATCACGCAGCTGGCTTCATCCTGGGCCCAGATGGCGCTGCCGCCCTGCTTGAGCAGACGCGCGCCTTCGCGGCCGTCGGCGCCCATGCCGGTGAGCACCACCGCCAGAACTTTGTCACCGTAGGACTTGGCCGCCGAACCGAAGGTGATGTCCACGCACGGCTTGTAGTTCAGGCGCTCATCGCCCGGCAGGATTTTGATCGCGCCACGCCCGTCGACCATCATTTGCTTGCCACCTGGGGCCAGCAACGCCAAGCCAGGGCGCAGGATGTCGCCATCCTCGGCTTCCTTGACGCTGATGCGGCACAGCTTGTCCAGGCGCTCGGCGAAAGCCTTGGTGAACGCAGCGGGCATGTGCTGGATCAACACGATGGGCGCCGGGAAGTTGGCCGGCAATTGGGTCAATACGCGCTGCAGGGCAACCGGGCCGCCAGTGGAAGTACCGATAGCCACCAGCTTGTAGGCCTTGCGCTTGGGCGCGGGTGAATGAGCCGCCGCAGGCGCAGTGGCACGCACGGGCGCAGGCGCCACGGGGCGAGCAACCGGTGCCGGCGCAGGACGCCCGAACGAGGTTGTCGGTGCCGCGGCGGGAGCGGGAGCAGGTGCTTGCGACGGCGCCGGCGTGCTGAACAGGCTGCGACGGTTGCTGCGCGAAATGCTGTGCACCTTCTCGCACAGCATCTGCTTGACCTTCTCGGGGTTGCGCGAGATGTCTTCGAAATTTTTCGGCAGGAAGTCCACCGCGCCGGCGTCCAACGCATCCAGGGTGACCCGGGCGCCTTCGTGGGTCAGCGAGGAGAACATCAACACCGGGGTCGGGCAGCGTTGCATGATGTGTCGAACTGCCGTGATGCCATCCATCATCGGCATCTCGTAGTCCATGGTGATCACGTCCGGCTTCAACGCAATGGCTTGATC
>Ga0308159_1004965_pt1 | contig 11614 bp, 13 predicted proteins | sample PhyCR1_FD_201040 | JGI IMG/M metagenome (GOLD analysis project Ga0308159, IMG submission 201040) | Phyllosphere microbial communities from UC Gill Tract Community Farm, Albany, California, United States - DLSLC.R1 | ecosystem: Host-associated > Plants > Phyllosphere > Unclassified | place: USA...
GCGTGCCGACGATCGTTTGGGGGTGCCTATCCGCGGTCAGGACAAGTGTTTTGAGCCATCCTCGACGATATAGAACATCGTCATCTGCGGTGACGATGCACTTATCGGGGAATTCGGTGAGCGCGGGGACTAACTTCTTGAAGGAGCGGGTATCCGAGTTCACGTACCTCACCTCGAAGCGGCTCTGGTTCCTTAGTAAACGCGCCAGGTTGGGCGGAAGGTCTAGATCACGGCGAGGGAACTGTTCTAAGGCGAGGTACAGAATCACGATGGGGTGCTCAGCCTGCCACAGCAGTGTGCGCACAGTTCGGTGAACTTGCCCGATCCGTGCGGGATAGGAGGTGAGCGTCACCACTAGAGAAGATCCGCCCGGGGTGTCGCGCGTCAGTGCCAGGCGCGAAGCGACGAGCAGGAAGGACCACTCTAATGCGCTGTGAAGCGATGAGATCACGCCCATGACACGTCTCGCTTCACAATACGTGCTGGCGATCCGGCCAAAAGAACGTTGCTCTCCGAGACGCTTTTCGTGACTATCGAGCCGGCAGCCACAATGCAACCGCCCGGTATCTCGACACCCGGGAGAATGATCGCCCCAGCCCCTATCCAAACGTGGTCACCAATATGGACCGCGGTGGCCTTAGTGTTCTCACCGGTGGCGTGAAACGAGCTATCCAGAATTTCGGCACGCCACCCAATCGCGCACATTTCTCCGATCGTTATCTCGCGTGTAGCGATGATGGTGCTGAATGGCGATACATAAGTGCCCTTTCCCAGGCGCAATGTGGCGTTCTTCAGAACATGCCAGCGTGCGCCTTTTCCGACGCGCACACTACCCCCCAACTGTAAACGACCATCTAGGCGAATAAGCGTATGGTCGGCTGAAGAGGTAATGCCGTTGAAAAGCGTGCCTATGTGAAGAAACCCTGGGAATGTGAAGTCAATTTTGCCACGGCCTTTGAGGCTTGAGTGAGTAGAGATCAGTACGCGACCGAAAGGTCGTGCGAGGATGCTACGCAAAATCGAGACTCTAAACTCGCCGAAGAAGACTTTCGGTATCCGCCGGAACAGGTCGATTTTGCGGAGTTCACTTCGATCATCCAACTTACTCAGCTGCCTTTCGTTCCGAGTGCCTTATAAAGAAGATGTTTGGCAGAATCTGCAGCGCTACAACTCCCGCACTTGCTGCCGCGAACGGCGCTACGGCGCCGACCTCAGGCGCGATCGAAAAAACAGCGAGCGGAGTGAGTACAGCGAGGGGAACGCTCCAACAAGCTTGGAAACGAATGCCGGCCGCGGACGTCATATACACACCTTGTACGAGTTGAACTGACTGTACAAGCAGAAGAATGCCAGCGGAGACGAACACTGGCCAATCTGGCTGAAGCAGGCCGCCAGAGATAAAATGTGCCAGCAACGGCCCAAATGCGATCAGCATGAGCCCGCTGGCGGCGCCAGAGGAGGCGAGAAGTAGCGTGATTCTTGATCGGATCCGGCTCGCGTCTTCTCCGAGGTTACGCCGCTTTGCGAAGATAGGCCAAATTCCAGTTCCGGCGGCGAGTATGAAGGACCAGATGGGCATATAGAACTGCATGACGATCGAATAGTCCGCCAAATCTGAGGGTGACCCGGTGTGTGCGAGTACAACACGTCCAGATTGAAAGATCAATGCCGAGCAAACGCTCAGAATCAAATACCAGATCCCTATTGTCAGCAAGCCTGGATATCGTACGCTTCGGACGCGCCACACGTCGGAGAGGCTGAAACTTAATTTCTTCATGCTCACAACGAACATCAAAGCCGCGGCCACACTCGACCCGACGACGGTTGTTATGGCGAGAAATGCGGCGGGAAGGTGGAGGACGACGATGAGCACGACCCCGAAAAGCGAAACGACTGGAGCCGTGGCAGCAAGCGCGATGGCCAACGGGTTTTTCAGTAGTGCGACCAGCACCCGCTGGCCCAAGCCGAGCGGTATCGACAACCCGATAATGAATACGGCGAGCCCAGCCGTTAGATCGAATCCAGGTATTCCGGCATTCTGCACACTAAGCAACTGTGGCCAGCCGATTGTGCACGTAACTATCAACGCTGTGCTCGTAATGAGAATCGAAGAAATGAGCAGAAGCCTCAAACCCGCCGCGACTGCGCGGCGTCCGCTTTCCCGTGAGCCCGAAACAGCGTTGATAACACCAGCTCCGATACCAAGATCTGCGAACGGAATTAGCTGCGAGAGAGTCGAGACGACCATCAGAGCGCCGTACTGTGTGGGCCCCGTGTAGGCGATAACCAATGCCGTCGTGATGAACGTAGATATTGCCGTTACCGGAAAGGTTGCTGCGCGGAGGCCCGCACTAGCGACTGCCGTACGCCTAGCAGCCTTCGTGTCCGAACTGTCTGAGGCGGCCTTGAGACTTTTCCGCGTATCGGTATGCGTTGACAAGTTCATGGCGGCTCAGACCGTCCGCTCGTTCGTTTTGTCAGTGTCTGACGCGTGTGCCACTTCATTGAGAAGAGACGCCCACCTCCTGGCCACGGACACGCTGCTCATGCTTGAGAGGATTTGGTTCACCTCCGCAGTATCGTCGCAAGTTCTGGGTTTGCGCCCGTGCAAATGGTGTTCAACAGCGGTGATTAAGTCTCCGCTTTCGTACTCAAGAGTTGACCTGAGTTGCTCGGAAACGCCTATGCCCTCTAGTGCGACTGATGTTGCCAGGAGAGCCGGAGCAAGGGACAGTGCCTCGATAGTACGATTTTTGACGCCTGATCCATAAAGGTCCGGCAATACGGCTACGGTGCAGTTAGCTAGCTCTACCGCCGGATCGTCAACCCACTTCATGAACTCCACGCTGAGACGGCCGGAGGCCGCTCTGAGCTCAACGTCCTCTTCTACTCGAGCCAAAACGCGGACCACGGTCGCGTCTGGGAGTTCTGCATTGGAGAGTTCTCGAAGAGCGGTGAGGAGCGCCTCTCTTCCATGGGAGACTGTCCCGTCCACGTATACCAAGACGATCTTCTCTTCGTCAGGCCAATTTGCCGATTTTGGTGCACGCGTTCCAGTGTCTAAATCGGCAATAATCGGTATTGCTGTCGCGTGTTGGTCGCCTAGCCTTCGCACCTCGGCGGCGTCGCTGGGAGAGACGTAAACGCGTTTTTGCGTGAACCTACGGGCTCGTCTCTCAAGGATCTTGTAAGCCCACGCCGCGAGTGTATAGGCGACCTTCCTGCCAGCGACGTTCGTGCTTTTTGCGAATCTGCCGTATCGAACTGATCCTGGATCAACCCAATTTGCTACCACTGCATTCGAGCTTATGCTCTTTGAAAGAGAAATCGCTGCCGCGCCATCGAGTACTATGACGTCGAATGAGTAACCGTTGATGGTCTTGATTGCGGCGGACTTCACGCGTCTCTTTGTTCCCAGCGCAAACAAGATGGATTTGCCGGAATACTTCGCTTGCCCGATTACATCGGCGTCAGCAATGTGCCGTAGAAGGTCTGCGTCCGGTACTTGGTTTCGGAAGAGGCAATAGGTGGAAACTGTGGCCACGCGCGAGATTGCCTTCATTAGCAGAAGTGTCTGCTTGTGGAGGCCCTCTTTGGGTGGCAGCTGTATGTCTGACAGGACAAAAAGAACCTTCACTATCCTGCCGCCAGTGCTGCGATAACACCCTCTGCCATGGCCTCCACTGAAAACTCTTTCGCGCATTGGGCTGAGATTTGGCTACCCTTTGATTCCCACGAAGCCCTACTGGCGTAAAAGTCCGATATATTCGCGGCGAGACTCTCTACGCCGTTGAAGAATTGACCGTTGAATCCAGGTTCGAGAGCGGAAATTTCTGGAGCGTGCGGTTCGTGCAGAGACACGAGGATAGGAACGCCGAAGGCGAGGCTTTGTGTGACAGAGAGGCCTGCGTACCCTGGCGAGACGGAAACAAAGCTACGGCTATATTGCCCTCTTAGGACTTCGACGTCAGTTATTACGCCCATAAAATCTGTGCTTTCTTCGATTCCGAGTGACGTCGCGAGATGTTCGAGTGTGCTTCGTTCGGGGCCCTCTCCGATGATGACCAGTCGCATTTTGGGGGACGACCGGCATGCTTGAGCGAAGGCATTCAGAAGAGCGTCAACTTTTTTCTCAAGTACGAGACGACCCACGTATATGACCACATTTCTTTCCCGGTCAGCCGTAAAGTACATTTTCTCACGCCGATAGAGGGCATTTGGAGCCGGGAAGGCTCGCAGCCCAGGATACTTCTCACTGAGCTCCCGAGCTTGATGTGCAGTGTAAGTGATCACACCATTAGAGAGCTTTCGCATCAACCCCCGAATCAGCCCCGGCTTAGTTGCAGATCCCGTCCGTGGCCACGCGTGGCCCCAGACTAACGTCCGTCTCCTTGCGGCTCGTCGAAGCGTTAGAAGCAGCCATGAATTGAGTACGCGCGGATTGAGATCTAAAACCAAGGTTGACGCGTTCCACGCGGATCTGAAACCGCCCAACTGGACCAGTATTTGCTTGGGAAGGTAGACGTTCCTCAGACTGCTTATGCGGTCGAAATCGAGAGGAGAGAGAACCTGAACTGTGCCGTCCGGTGAACGATCTCCAGCCTGGATTTCTAGTTCCTCTGGGCCGAAGTGGCTGGCGAGTTGTTCGAACGTCGAAAGTCTGTAGTGTCCCAGGGAAGCGAATCTCATCACTGATTGCCCGCTCACTGCGCATTACCCCTGTCAAAGCGGTCGGACTGATATTTGCCCGGCGCCCCTCCCCACACCTGCGTCGCTGGTACTTCGACCCCCGTAATCAGTGTCAATGGAAGCAATAGAGCGGATCGCCTGATGGTGGTGCCGCCTAGTAGGACGCAACGCGCGGTTATCCAGGCGCCCGACTCTATCTCGATTGGCCGGGTTATCAGTGCCATGTCGCGTCGATGGGCGTGGCTTCCGGTGGTCAGGAAAGACTCTTGCGAAATGACGACATCAGTGCCGATCTTGATGTAATCCTGATTGTGGAACCAGACTCCTTCACCTATCCACGAGCGGTCCCCAATTGTCAGCTTCCACGGGAACTTGACGCGCGTGCGGGGACGAAAGATGACGCCACGCCCTATCCGTGCGCCGAATGCCCGCAGCACACGCACCCGGACCGTGGAACTGATCTGCCACGGGTTTGTCACGAACAGCAGCTCGCAGACGCCCCAGAGGTAGACCTTCCATGCAGGTTGATCCCACGCCGCCTTTTCTCCAGGAGCCTTGGAAAGATCGATCACCGGAATGTCGCTCACAGCGTCTCCTTCATGTAACTGTCCCGTAACTGCGACCGCTGTAGGGTTCGAACCGTGCAGCAATCCTGTCGAACGCTCATTTTTGGGCTGAACTATCCTCCGGAGACTACGGGAATCTCTCCCTACACCGGTGCAATGGCTTCCGGCCTGGTCGGTCGTGGGCACGAGGTCCGCGTCGTCGTAGCGCACCCTCATTATCCGCAGTGGACGATTGCGGCAGGTTACGGGCAGTGGTCGAAGCGCGAAAACATCGATGGTGTCATCGTCCGTCGATTGCTGCACTTCGTACCGGTTCGTCCGAGTCCTCTTCCTCGCGCTCTTTCAGAAGTGACCTTCGGGCTACGTCAAATGTGCGCTCGATGGGGCAGACCCACCGCCATTGTGGCCGTGTCGCCGGCGCTGCTGTCGTCTGCCTTGGTGCGAGCTCGTGCTTTGATCACTCACCGCCGCACCCCCTTCGTAGTGTGGGTACAGGATTTGTATGGGCTAGGTGTCGTTGAGACCGGTCAGGGCGGCGGTGCGGCGGCCCGCGGGATTCGGGCCGTCGAACGGTGGTTGCTGAGGTCTGCGGCGATTGTGGTTGTGATCCATGAACGATTCGCCGACCGGATACACGATGACTTCGGCGTCTCCCGGGAGCGCATTCGGGTCGTACGAAACTGGACGCACCTTCCGCCAATGCCGAGAGCGGACGTCGATTCGGTGCGCTCCACGCATGGATGGGGAGCCGACGAAACTGTGGTCGTTCACGCGGGCAACATGGGCGTGAAGCAGGGTCTTGAGCACGTCGTTGACGCGGGACGACTGGCTCACCGAAGTGGCGAGAAGATCCGCTTCATCCTCGTAGGCAACGGCTCTCAGCGAGAGGCGCTGCAGAGGCGCGTCTCAATGGAGCCGACGACGACTCAGCTCTTGCCGCCGCTGGATCCGGCTGCCTTTGCGGACATTCTTCAGGCTGCCGATGTCTTGCTCGTCAACGAGTTGCCAGGGGTCTCGGAAATGGCAGTGCCGAGCAAGCTGACCTCGTATTTCGCTTCAGGCCGCCCGGTGCTGGCTGCTACCGACGAGGTAGGCACGACGTCGCAGGAGGTTCTTGCTGCTCAAGCAGGACTCGTCGTGCCAGCTGGAGACCCAGCGTCGATTCTGCAGGGTGTGAAGCAGCTCGCTGCTGATCCAGAGGAAGCGGCCCGGCTCGGGACGAATGGCAGACGTTACAAGGAGACGGTCCTGAAGGAATCGTTTGCTATCGACCGGTTCGATAGTCTTCTCGCGGATCTGACCGCCACCGCCGCTGCGAAGCATCCTGCGTAATCCGAAACCCTCGACCAAGATCGGCAAAAAGTTGACCAAGCGCGCACTCATCACCGGCATCACAGGCCAGGACGGGTCCTACCTGGCGGAACTGCTCCTGTCGAAGGGGTACGAGGTTCACGGACTCATCCGGCGAGCATCGACCTTCAACACCCATCGCATCGACCACTTGTACGTCGACTCCCACGACCCTGAGGCGAAGCTTTTCCTCCACTACGGAGACCTGTCCGACGGTGCACGTCTCGTGACGCTCATGTCCGAGATCAACCCGGACGAGGTCTACAACCTGGCAGCGCAGTCGCACGTGCGTGTGTCGTTCGACGAGCCCGAGCACACGGCTGACACCACCGGAACCGGAACCATCCGCCTCCTCGAGGCCGTTCGCCTTTCGGGTATCCAAACGAAGTTCTACCAAGCGTCGACGTCCGAGCTGTACGGGGCGACACCACCGCCGCAGAACGAAGAGACTCCCTTCTACCCGCGTTCGCCGTACGCGGCAGCCAAGCTGTACAGCTACTGGATCACGAAGAACTACCGCGAGGCGTACGACATGTTCGCGGTCAACGGCATCCTGTTCAACCACGAGTCGCCGCGCCGCGGTGAGACGTTCGTGACGCGCAAGATCACGCGCGCAGTCGCCCGCATCAAGGCCGGCGTGCAGAAGGACCTTTACCTCGGCAACCTCGACTCGATTCGCGACTGGGGATACGCGGCGGAGTACGTCGAAGGTATGTGGCGCATGCTTCAGGCCGACACACCCGAGGACTTCGTGCTCGCTACCGGCGTGGGGTACACGATCAGAGACTTCCTCGAGGTCTCGTTCGGCCACGTCGGCCTGGACTGGGCAGAGTTCGTGAAGTTCGACGAGCGCTACCTGCGTCCGACCGAGGTCGACGCCCTCATCGGCGATCCGACAAAGGCGGCTGACAAGCTCGGCTGGGTGCCCTCGGTGCACGGAGACGAGTTGGCGAAGCTCATGGTCGATGCAGACGTCACGCTGCTCGAGCGGGGCTCCGAGTGGATCGACACAGTGTCGCTTTCGACCTGGAGCAACCGCGACATGCTCGGAGCGCGCGCGTGAGCACTGCCGTCGACGGAGTCCAGTACGCCCCGGGCGAGCTCGACCGAGACGCGACCTTCTACGTTGCGGGTCATCGCGGGCTTGTTGGGTCGGCGATTGTGCGCAAGCTCGAGGCCTCGGGATTCGAGAACGTCGTGGGCAAGCCCTCGGCAGAACTCGACCTGAAGGACCGTGACGCGGTCTTCGCCTACATGGGAGAGACGAAGCCGAAGTACGTCGTGCTGGCTGCGGCCAAGGTGGGCGGCATCCTGGCGAACTCCACCTATCCCGTGGACTTCCTGAGCGACAACATGCGCATTCAAGTCAACGTGCTCGATGCCGCCCTCGCCAACGACGTGGAGCGAGTGCTGTTCCTCGGCTCGTCCTGCATCTACCCGAAGTTCGCCGAGCAGCCGATCCGCGAGGACTCGCTGCTGACGGGGCACCTCGAGCCCACAAACGACGCGTACGCAATCGCGAAGATCGCCGGTATCCTGCAGACCCAGGCTGTGCGCCGCCAGTACGGCCTGCCGTGGATCAGCGCGATGCCGACCAACCTGTACGGTCCTAATGACAACTTCTCGCCGAAGGGGTCGCACGTGCTCCCGGCGCTCATCCGCCGCTACGACGAGGCCGCGCACTCCGGTGCCGCGAGCGTCACGAATTGGGGGACCGGGACGCCTCGCCGCGAGTTCCTTCACGCTGATGACATGGCGGATGCCTGCCTGCATCTCATGGAGCACTACGACGGCCCGGACCAGGTCAACGTCGGCACCGGCAGCGACGTGACGATCCGGGAGATCGCCGAAACGATCGCGCGCGTCACCGGGTACACCGGCGAAACCGAATGGGACACCTCCAAGCCCGACGGGACGCCGCAGAAGTTGCTTGACGTGTCCAAGCTCGCTGAGGCGGGGTGGACGGCATCCATCTCGCTCGAAGAAGGCATGGAGCGCACCGTCGCGTGGTACCGCGACCACGTCGACACGATTCGCGAATAGATGTTCCGACACGTTGTGTTGTTCCGGGTCCGTGATGATGTCACGGACCCGGACCTGTCTGCGGCAATCGACGAGTTGCGCGCGGTCGGAAAGGCGCCGGGTGTCACCGCGTGGACCATCGAGATGTCACTCGACACCCGCAAGGGGCGGGTCATCGTCGAAGATGGCAGCTTCGTGGACCGGTCCGCATTCGAGACCTGGCGGGCCGGTGGCGCCCACAAACGGGTTGCTAAGCGTATGGCAGGGCTAGCCGACTGGTGGGTAGGGGACTGGGAGACGGGCGCCCGGTAGGGCATCACTAACAGGGGCCGCCGACTCGCGACATTCCGCGTATATCGGAAAGCCGACTCGCCGCGCAATGTCCCCCAATTGGGGGACGGGTTGACCTCTATCCTGTTCCCGGTCGTCCAAGTCGTCTATCCGCATCTCAAAGGTGAGGGCTCATGCGAAACGAAAACATGCAGTTTGAGACAAGTCGCGCGATCTGGACGAATGTTGTTGCCATCGTGCTCGTCTGGACGGCCGTCGTCGCCCTCGCCCTGGCGGGATTGAGCCTGCTCAGTGTCCAGGGAGACATGGGGGCGTTGATGCTCGTCGCGGCTCTCGTCATCGCCGCCCCGGCGGCGGCGATGAGCCAACAGAGGAACTCGCTCTGAACGCCAGGGACAGCCTTGACTCCGAGCACGCCCGACTTCACATGAGCCTGGGGTCGAGCTCTTACATGTAAGCCGGACTCGGACTCATGCACAACAAAAGGCAGAAGGCCCCGGATCTCGCGATCCGGGGCCTTCTTCTTGTTGCGGGGGCAGGATTTGAACCTACGACCTCTGGGTTATGAGCCCAGCGAGCTACCGAGCTGCTCCACCCCGCGGCACAAGAGAAAACATTACCCACAGATGAACGAAGCCGCAAATCCTGGCACACCGCCCGGGAGTGTCGCGAGAGAATAGCCAGGTGAGCAGCAATATCGATGATCTCGACGACGGACGCCCCGAAACGCCCGCCGAGCGTGCCGACCGCAACTGGAACGAGATTCTGCAGGAACTTCGGGTGCTGCAGACCGGTACGCAGATCCTTACCGGCTTCTTGTTGGCGCTGGCGTTCCAAGCGTCCTTCGCCGAGCTCGACCCCGCCCAGCGAGTGTTCTACCTCGTGCTGATCTGTCTCGCAGCGCTCAGCGCTGTTGTGGCCCTGGCGCCGGTGGCGCTTCATCGAGCGGTGTTCCACCTGCAGGTCAAGCCGGCGCTCGTGAGGGTGGGGCACAACGCCCTCCGGGGAGCGCTCGCGTTGGTGTCCCTGCTGCTGGTCGGCGTCGTGGCATTCGTGTTCGACGTGGTCGTGGGATTCGGCGGGGCTGTGGCATCCGGGGTCGTGCTCGGGGCGATCATCCTCGTACTGTGGATCGTGGTGCCGGTGTACGTCCGGCGCCAGGGGAGGCTGAGCGCGCGATGAGTCACGACACCGTTGGTATCGCCGTCGCGCAGTTCGCCCCGTCGGCATCTCGCGAGGGGAACCTGGCCGATATCTCCGAAGCCGCTCGCACGGCCGCGTCTCGGGGTGCGCGGGTCGTCGTGTTCCCTGAGTACTCGAGCTACTTCGTCGACCCCTTCGACTCCTCGCTCGCCGAGAACGCCGAAGACCTCGACGGCCCCTTCGCGCAGGCTCTCACGACGCTCGCCTCCGAACTTGACATCGTCGTGGTCGCGGGACTGGTCGAGCGCGCCGACGACGGTCGTCGCGTGCGCAACGCTGTCGTGGCGGTGGGTGCCGATGGCATCCGGGCCGTTTATCGAAAGCTCCACCTGTACGACGCTTTCGGTCAGCGTGAGTCCGACTGGGTCGAGCCGGGCGAGATCGTGCCCCCCCAGACGTTCGAGGTCCACGGGCTGCGGTTCGGTCTGATGACCTGTTACGACCTCCGATTCCCCGAGGTTGCCCGCACCCTCGCCGACGCGGCCGTCGATGTCGCATTGGTGCCGGCCGAGTGGGTGCGCGGTCCGCTCAAGGAGCATCACTGGAAGACCCTGCTCACCGCTCGCGCGATCGAGAACACGTTCTTCGTGGCCGCTGCAGATCACCCGCCGCCCCTCGGCGTCGGGCACTCGATGATCGTCGATCCGCAGGGTGTGACGCTCGCTCAGGTGGGGACGGCGACCGACGTGGCGGTGGCGCACGTCGACCCGGCGGCGATCGCTCGCGTGCGGCGTGTGAACCCGGCACTCGAGCTGCGGCGGTACCGGGTCACGCCGCGCTGAGTCTTCCGCAGAGGGCGTTCAAGAGGCGTCGGCTGACCGCCGTGTGAGGGTGATTTTCACAGAGGCTTCGGCGCCGGCCTCGGCGATGAAGAGCAGCTGGCCTGTCGCGCTGAGGGTAAGGCCCACTTCGATCTCCGAGACGCCCCAGGCTGATGAGTTGTCGTCGATACTGTTGCCGATCTCGACGAGCTTCTGGACGGTTTCTTGCCAGCTCTCTCGAAGAGAGTCGACGCTCGCGTCCACGACCCGCTGAGCTCGTCCGCGGAAACTGGGGGGTCCGGCGTGCGGCGCACCGCTGCGGTATTCCCGCATTGACGGTATTGACGGCCCAGGTTCCCCGGGGACGAAGATCTGCACATTCCACTCGTCGCTCATCGCTTGCTTCCGCTCTGTGATCTGCTCAGTTGAACGTCATCCCCGCCAACCGCTCCGCCGCATCCTCCAGCACCTCCACCCGCTTGCACGCGGCGAAGCGCACCAGGGTGGCGTAGTCGCCGCGGTGCTCCGGTGTGACGAAGGCGGTGAGGGGAATGCCGACCACTCCGGCGCGGGCGGGCAGCTCGCGGCAGAACGCGTCGGCGTCCGTGGCGCCGAGTGGGGCGGCATCCACCACCGTGAAATACGAGCCCGCGGGGGAGGACACGTCGAACCCCGCCGCGCGGAGCCCCGTGCCCAGCAGGGCGGCCTTGGCGGCCATCTCCGACGCGACCG
>Ga0308159_1004967_pt1 | contig 11612 bp, 9 predicted proteins | sample PhyCR1_FD_201040 | JGI IMG/M metagenome (GOLD analysis project Ga0308159, IMG submission 201040) | Phyllosphere microbial communities from UC Gill Tract Community Farm, Albany, California, United States - DLSLC.R1 | ecosystem: Host-associated > Plants > Phyllosphere > Unclassified | place: USA...
GCGTTGCCGAGCGCGGCAGCCGCGACGGCACGCTTGAGCAGCGACTCCTCGACGACGGTGACGTCGTCCTTCGTGAGGTCGCGACGAGCGCGCTTCGCGGCGCCCTTCGTGCGCAACGGCCGATCGCCGTGCGGGTGGGGTGCGTTGTTCGGTGCCAAGTCGTTCCTCCGGGGTGCGGTGCTTCCTTCGGGCGTCCGGCGGACGGCGACGTTGCAGCTCCTGCGAACTCCGCGCTCGCCGGACAAACTCCGACAGACTACCAGGCTCCTGGCGTGTCCGACAGTTCGGTGTGCTAGGCGCGTCCCCTGGCGCGCGGTTGCCCGGCTGCGCTCGCGTGCGCGGCCGCTACGATTGGGGCACCGCGCGTCAGGCGCGGAACACTCAGGCACCTCATCACGGACTCGGTGCCGCACACACGTACGGAAGGCACACCCATGACCAAGCCCATGCCCGAGAAGCCGAGCGTCGACGGACTGGAGCAGGTCTGGGGGCCGGTCTGGGAACAGGACGGCACCTACCGCTTCGACCGCGACGCCGCCGGTCACCGCGACGCCGTCTGGTCGATCGACACCCCGCCGCCCACCGCCTCCGGCTCGCTGCACATCGGGCACGTGTTCTCGTACACGCACACCGACCTCAAGGCCCGGTTCGAGCGCATGCGCGGCAAGCACGTCTTCTACCCGATGGGCTGGGACGACAACGGTCTGCCCACCGAGCGCCGTGTGCAGAACTACTACGGCGTCCGCTGCGACCCGACCCTGCCGTACGACCCCGACTTCACCCCGCCGTTCGAGGGCGGGGACGGCAAGTCCTCGAAGGCCGCCGACCAGCTCCCGGTGTCGCGCCGCAACTTCATCGAGCTGTGCGAGCGCCTGACCGTGCAGGACGAGCAGCAGTTCGAGGAGCTCTTCCGCACGCTCGGGCTGTCGGTCGACTGGACCCAGTCGTACCGCACCATCGACGACACCTCGCGGGCCAGCGCCCAGCGCGCGTTCCTGCGCAACCTCGAGCGCGGCGAGGCCTACCAGGCCGACGCCCCGACCCTGTGGGACGTCACGTTCCGCACCGCGGTCGCGCAGGCCGAGCTCGAGGACAAGGAGATGCCCGGCGCGTACCACGGCATCGCATTCCACCGCACCGACGGCGGCGACGACGTCGTCATCCAGACCACCCGCCCGGAGCTCCTGCCGGCCTGCGTCGCCCTGGTGGCCCACCCGGACGACGAGCGGTTCCAGGACCTCTTCGGCACCACGGTCCGCTCCCCCCTGTTCGACGTCGAGGTCCCGGTGCTCGCACACCACCTGGCGCAGAAGGACAAGGGCGCCGGCATCGCGATGGTCTGCACCTTCGGTGACACCACCGACGTCGTGTGGTGGCGCGAGCTGCAGCTGCCGAACCGCGCGATCATCGGCTTCGACGGCCGCGTGCGCTCGGACGAGCCCGCCTGGATCGAGTCCGCGACGGGCCAGGAGCTCTACGCCGAGATGGCCGGCAAGACCGTGTTCTCGGCCAAGAAGGTCGTCGTCGACGCCCTGACCGAGTCCGGCGAGCTGATCGGTGACGTCAAGACCATCCAGCACCCGGTGAAGTTCTTCGAGAAGGGCGACAAGCCCCTCGAGATCGTGTCGACCCGCCAGTGGTACATCGTCAACGGGGCGCGCGACGAGCAGCTGAAGAGCACGCTCCGCCGGCGCGGCGAGGAGATCGCGTTCCACCCGGACTTCATGCGCGTCCGCTACGACAACTGGGTCGGTGGCCTGTCCGGCGACTGGCTCATCTCGCGCCAGCGCTTCTTCGGCGTGCCGCTGCCGGTCTGGTACCCGCTCGACGCCGACGGCAACCCGGTGTTCGACCAGCCGATCGTCCCGACCGAGGCACAGCTGCCGGTCGACCCGGCCTCCGAGCCCGCCCCCGGCTTCACCGAGGACCAGCGCGGCGTGCCCGGCGGGTTCCAGGGCGAACTCGACGTCATGGACACCTGGGCCACCTCGTCGCTCACGCCGCAGCTCGCGGGCAAGTGGGAGACCGACCCGGCGCTCTACGACCTGGTGTACCCGTACGACGTCCGCCCCCAGGCGCAGGACATCATCCGCACCTGGCTGTTCACGACCGTGCTCCGCAGCCAGCTCGAGGCCGACGTGATGCCGTGGAAGCACGCCTCCATCTCCGGCTTCATCGTCGACCCCGACCGCAAGAAGATGTCGAAGTCGAAGGGCAACGTCGTCACGCCGCTGTCCATCCTCGAGCAGCACGGCGCCGACGCGGTCCGCTACTGGGCGGCCTCGTCCAAGCTCGGCACGGACGCGGCGTTCGACCCGCAGAACCCGAAGCAGATCAAGGTCGGCCGTCGTCTGGCGATCAAGGTGCTCAACGCGGCGAAGTTCGTCTACGGCTTCCCGCTGCCCGAGGGCGCCACGAGCGTCACCGAGGCGCTCGACGTCGACATGCTCGCCGAGCTCGGCGCCGTCGTCGAGCAGGCCACCGCCGCGTTCGACGGGTTCGACCACGCCCGTGCCCTCGAGATCACCGAGCGCTTCTTCTGGACGTTCTGCGACGACTACCTCGAGCTCGTGAAGGAGCGTGCCTACGGCACCGCGTCCGACGCGACGCACGAGACGCAGGCGAGCGCGGTCCTGGCGCTGCGCGGCGCGATCGACGTGCTGCTCCGACTGCTGGCACCGTTCCTCCCGTACGCGACGGAGGAGGTGTGGGCCTGGACCCACGACACCAGCGTGCACCGGGCCTCCTGGCCGACCGCGGCCGACCTGCCGACCGACGCAGCCCCCACCGGGCTGCTCGCGGCCGTCGGACAGGCGCTCATCGGGATCCGGGGAGCGAAGACGGCGGCGAAGGCGTCCCAGAAGACGCCCGTGACGCGTGCGGTCGTCGCGGCACCCGCCGAGGCGCGGGTGCTCATCGAGCGCGCGGCGGTCGACCTGGCCGCCGTCGGCCGCATCGAGAACCTGTCGTTCGTCGACGGCGACGAGCTCGCCGTCACCGAGATCGAACTCGCGGAGCAGCAGGCGTAACGTCGGCGTTCCGGGCCGGGTCGCCTCGGTGACCTGGCCCGTCAACCACCGGACTGGAGGCACGGATGCAGTTGGGCACACGCTGGAACGTGGGTGGGGAGCCGCCTGCGCGACTGCCCGAGGCGATGGTCGTCGCCGTGCGCGGGGTCGAGGACGAGCTCGCGGCGGAGTCCGTCGACACGGCGACGTGGGGCTGGACCCTGACGTTCCTCGAGGGCAAGCCGATCGTCGAGCTCGACGACGGCACCTCGATCCACCTCGACGACGCTGGGCACGCCCAGGTGACGAACCCCGACGACGCGGGCGAAGAGGACTAGCGCGGGGGGCGCGGCGCGGCGCGCGGTTCGCTTGGAGTGCAGAAATGGTCGGGTCCCCGGTGGGGACCCGACCATTTGTGCTCACGATGCGGGCGTCCCCGCCGGGGAGCGCCCGCGTGATCGCCGAGGGATCAGGACTCGGCGAGCCAGGTGCGCAGGACCTCGTTCACCTCGGCGGTGTGCGTGGTGAGCAGGCCGTGCGGGGCGCCCTCGATCTCGACGTACTCCGCCGCGGGCAGCGCCTGGGTGAAGCGTCGGCCGGTGGCGTCGATGGGCAGGATGTTGTCCGACGTGCCGTGCACGATCAGGGCGGGGACGGTGACCTTCGGGATGTCCTGGCGGAAGTCGGTCGGCCAGGTCAGGGGTGCTGCAGCAGAGGCGATCGAGCCGGAGCCGGCCGCGATGTTCCAGGCATTGCGGACCTGCTCCTCGGAGATGCGGGTGCCGAGGTTCTCCGACAGGTTGAAGAAGTCCTGGTAGAAGTTCGTGAAGTAGGCGTAGCGGTCCTTCGCCACGTCGGCGGCGATACCCTCGAAGAACGACATCGGGCCGGCGCCGTCGGGGTTGTCGTCGGTGATCGCGAGGAACGGCTCGAGCGAGGCGAGGAACGCGACCTTCGCGATCCGGTCCTCACCGTGGCGGCCGATGTAGCGGGCGATCTCGCCGGTGCCCATCGAGAAGCCGACGAGGATCACGTCGCGCAGGTCGAGGGTCTCGAGGACCGTGTGCAGGTCGTCGGCGAAGGTGTCGTAGTCGTAGCCGATGGACGGCTGGGAGGACTGGCCGAAGCCACGACGGTCGTACGTGATGACGCGGTAGCCGGCCTCGAGGAGCATCGGGACCTGCCCCTCCCACGAGTTGCCGTCGAGGGGGAAGCCGTGGATCAGCACGATCGGCTGCCCCTGGCCCTTGTCCTCGTAGTGGAGTTCGATGTCGACGCTGTTCTCGGTTCCGACGGTGATGGCACCCATGATCGTTCCTTCCCTGAGTATCGCGGAGAACGATCGTTCTCCGCCGATGTGGACTACAGTAGAGAACGCCCGTTCCCAGCGCAACTCGAGAACGGTGAACACTCAGGGAACGGGGTACACACATGGCCACCAGCACCGTCGAGCCGGACGTCCGAGCACACATCGTCGAGGTCGCGGACCAGCTGTTCTACACGCGCGGGATCCAGTCCGTGGGGATGGACGAGATCCGCACGGGCGCCGGGGTCTCCCTCAAGAAGCTGTACGCGGCGTTCCCCGGCAAGGAGCAGCTCATCGCCGCGGTGCTCGCCGGCCGCCACGACATGTGGGAGCAGGGTGTGCACGGCGCGGTCGAGGCTGCGGCCAGCCCGCGCGACAAGCTTCTGGCGGTCTACGACTTCCTGGAGTCGTGGTTCGGCGACGACACGTTCCGCGGCTGCGGGTTCATCAACGCGTTCGGCGAGCTCGGTGCGACCTCGCCCGCCGTCGCCGAGATCGCGCGCGAGCACAAGGACTCGTTCCAGCGGTTCGTGCAGCAGCTCACCGCCGAGGTCGTCGCCGACCCCGAGCACGCCGAGGAACTCGCCGCACAGCTCGCACTGCTCGCCGAGGGCGCGCAGACGACCGCGGCCATCGCCGGCACCACGGCGCCGGCCGCGCACGCGCGTCGTGCCGCGGTCACCCTGATCGACGCCGCGATGCGCTGACACGCGACCGCGATGCGGACTGGAGGAGCGTGGCGGCGCCGCCACGGGCCTCCAGTCCGTCCGCTGGTCGCGCCGGGCGCGGGTGCGCTCGCCGGGCCGTTCCGGGCGTACCTGGTCGTTCCGGGCGTACCTGGTCAGTTCTTTCGACCAGGTATGCCCGATCCCGCTTCCCAGTCCGGGCGTCATGGGAAGGAACGGACTCCAGCACCCGTGCATAGGGTGGGCAGATGGCAACCCCGTTCGACGTCCCGAGCACCCTCCCCTACGCCCTGCCGCCCTTCGGCGACGTGCGACTCGAGCACTACCGACCGGCGTTCGAGGCCGGCATGGCCGAGCAGCGCGCCGAGGTCGAGGCCATCGCCACCGACCCGCACGCCCCGACGGTCGAGAACACCCTGATCGCACTCGAGCGATCCGGGCAGCTGCTGACCCGCGTCAGCCACGTGTTCTTCACGCTGTCGTCGGCCGACTCGACCCCGGAGCTGCACGACCTCGAAGCCGAGATCTCCCCGCTCCTCGCCGCCCACCGTGACGCGATCACGCTCGACTCCCGCCTGTACGCCCGCGTGCAGGAGGTGCTCGACGGCGCCGAGGCCGCCGGACTGACCGGTGAGGCGCTGCGCCTGGTCGAACGGACCCACGCCGATATGACCCTGGCGGGCGCGGGCCTCGACGACGCGGGCAAGGAGCGCCTGACCGCGATCAACCAGGAGCTCTCGACCCTCACGACGACCTTCGAGCGGAACCTGCTCGAGGACACCAACGACTCCGCCGTCCACGTGACGAGCGAGGACGAGCTCGAGGGGCTCGACGACGGGGCGAAGTCCGCCGCGGCCGCCGCTGCCGCCGACCGGGGCCTGGACGGCTGGCTCGTCACGCTGCCGCTCTACACCGGACACCCGTGGCTGTCCTCGCTGGCGAACCGCGACCTGCGCGAGCGGATCATGCGCGCCTCGCTCGCCCGCGGTCGTCGCGGCAACCAGTACGACAACCGCGAGGTGTTGCTGCGCATCGTCCGGCTGCGGGCCGAGCGCGCCGAGCTGCTCGGGTTCCCGAACCACGCCGCCGTGGTCACCGCCGACGAGACCGCGAAGACCCCCGAGGCCGTCGACGGGCTGCTGTCCTCGCTCGTCGGCGCCGCTGCAAGGAACGCCGACGACGAACGTGCGGTCCGATCGCGCACGGTCGGGTTCGACATCGAGTCGTGGGACTGGGCGTACGCCACCGAGATCCTGCGCGGCGAGCAGTTCGCCGCGGACAGCACCGCGCTCCGCCCGTACTTCGAGGCCGACCGGGTCCTGCACGACGGGGTCTTCCACGCCGCCGGCGCCCTGTACGGCCTGACCTTCACCGAGCGTCCGGACCTGCACGGCTACAACGACGAGGTCCGGGTCTTCGAGGTCACCGGCGACGACGGCGAGCCCGTGGGGCTGTACCTGCTCGACCTCTACACACGTGACGGCAAGCGCGGCGGCGCGTGGATGAACCCGGTCGTCGAGCAGTCCGAGCTGCTCGGCACCCTGCCCGTCGTGGTCAACAACCTCAACGTCGCGAAGCCGTCCGCCGGCTCCCCCACGCTGCTCATCCAGGACGAGGTCGAGACGCTCTTCCACGAGTTCGGCCACGCCCTGCACGGCCTCATCGCCCGCACCACCTACCCGCGGTTCTCCGGCACGAACGTCGAGCGGGACTTCGTCGAGTTCCCGAGCCAGGTGAACGAGATGTGGCTGTCGTGGCCATCGGTGCTGGCGAACTACGCGAAGCACCACGAGACCGGAGCACCCCTGCCGCCCGAGCTCGTCCTGGGGCTCAGCGAGTCCGAGGGGTTCAACGAGGGCTTCGGCACGACCGAGTACCTCGCCGCCGCACTGCTCGACCAGGCGTGGCACCGGCTCTCGGCGGCCGACGCCGCGGCGGTGACGTCCGTCGAGGACTTCGAGCGTTCTGCGTTGGAGTCCGCCGGCATCGCGGTCGAGGCCGTGCCGCCGCGCTACTCGTCGACGTACTTCGCACACACGTTCTCGGGCGGGTACGACGCCGGGTACTACGGGTACATCTGGTCCGAGGTGCTCGACGCCGACACGGTGGAGTGGTTCCGCGACAACGGCGGTCTTGACCGTGCAGCCGGTCGACGCTTCGCGGAACGCCTGCTCGGGGTCGGCGGCGCGAAGGACCCGCTCGAGGCGTACCGGGACTTCCGCGGCCGCGACGCCGAGGTCGGCCCGTTGCTGCGGCGCCGCGGGCTCGAGTAGGCGCGCCCGCGCACGCCGCCGCGCGCCGTCGCGCCTCACCACGAAACGGACACAGCACCACGGAATCCCGTGGTGCTGTGTCCGTTCGCTGGTTCCGGAGCGGGCTACGCCGACTTCTCGACGCGCTTGGCCCGAGGCCGCGGCACGATCGTCGGCGCCGCATTCTCGAGCACGGACTCGCGGGTGATCACCACGCGCGCGACGTCGTCGTCGGACGGGACGTCGAACATCACCGGGCCGAGGACCTCTTCGAGGATCGCCCGGAGCCCGCGGGCGCCCGTCTGGCGCAGCACCGCGAGGTCCGCGATGGCCTCGAGCGCACCCTGGTCGAACTCGAGCTCGACGCCGTCGATCTGGAACATCCGCTGGTACTGCTTGACCAGCGCGTTCTTCGGCTCGGTCAGGATCTGCATGAGCGCCGCCTGGTCGAGCTGCGACACCGTCGTGACGACGGGCAGACGACCGATGAACTCGGGGATCAGACCGAACTTGTGCAGGTCTTCCGGCAGCACCTCGGAGTACAGGTCCTGGTGATCCGTCGCGCTGTGCAGGGGCGCCCCGAAGCCGATCCCGCGCTTGCCGACGCGCGAGGACACGATGTCCTCGAGCCCGGCGAACGCACCGGCCACGATGAACAGCACGTTCGTCGTGTCGATCTGGATGAACTCCTGGTGCGGGTGCTTGCGGCCGCCCTGCGGCGGGACCGAGGCGACCGTGCCCTCGAGGATCTTGAGCAGCGCCTGCTGCACGCCTTCGCCGGAGACGTCGCGGGTGATCGACGGGTTCTCGGCCTTGCGGGCGATCTTGTCGACCTCGTCGATGTAGATGATGCCGGTCTCGGCGCGCTTCACGTCGTAGTCGGCGGCCTGGATGAGCTTGAGGAGGATGTTCTCGACGTCTTCACCGACGTAGCCGGCCTCGGTCAGGGCGGTGGCGTCCGCGACGGCGAACGGCACGTTGAGGCGCTTGGCCAGGGTCTGCGCCAGGTACGTCTTGCCGCAGCCGGTCGGACCGATGAGCAGGATGTTCGACTTGGCGATCTCGATGTCGTCGCGGTCTTCGGCGGCGGTGATCTGGCCCTGCGCGCGGATGCGCTTGTAGTGGTTGTAGACGGCCACGGCGAGGGCGCGCTTCGCCGGGTCCTGCCCGATGACGTACTCCTGCAGGAAGTCGAAGATCTCCCGCGGCTTGGGCAGTTCGAAGTCCCCGCTCGAGGTGTCCTCGCCGGCTTCGGCCAGACGTTCCTCGATGATCTCGTTGCAGAGCTCGACGCACTCGTCGCAGATGTAGACGCCCGGTCCGGCGATGAGCTGCTGGACCTGCTTCTGGCTCTTGCCGCAGAACGAGCACTTGAGGAGATCGCCGCTCTCTCCGATGCGTGCCATTCCCGTGCCTCCCTGATTGGACATGCCGGCCGCGCTGTCGCACCACCGCTGGTGCACCGCTGCTGGTGGGCACCTCGTCGTGGACACGAGCCTAACCGCAACCGGTGACACCGACCGCGAAGCCCCTCCGGAATCCGCCCGCGCGTTCGCCCAGGGCGTGCGAGCCTGCTACGGTGATCCGGACTTCTCTACATCTTGTAGAACAGCAGGTGCAGAACCACCCCGGAAGGAACCCCATGCAGAAGCGTCTCGCCGCCGGCGGCGCCGTCACCCTCGGTGTCGCAGCCGTCATCGTCCTCGGCAGCGCCACGGCGGCCAGCGCGCACGTGTCCGCCACGGCCACGTCGACCGCAGCGAACTCGTACACCACGGCGACCTTCTCGGTCCCGCACGGCTGCGACGGCTCCCCCACGACGAAGATCCAGTTCCAGGTGCCGGAGTCCGTCATCGAGGTCACGCCCACCGTGAACCCGAACTGGACGATCACGAAGGCGACGGAGCCCTACACCGACCCGTCGGCGTCGGCATCCGACGAGGACCACGCCGAGACGGCCGCCGAGCGCGTCACCAGCGTCACGTACACCGCGAAGACCCCCCTGCCCGCCGACGAGCGCGACACCTTCGCGCTCTCGTTCTCGCTGCCGGACGGCAAGGCCGGCGACCTGGTCGAGTTCCCCGCGATCCAGACCTGCGAGAAGGGCAGCGTCGAGTGGAACCAGGAGCAGAAGGCCGGCGAAGCCGAGCCCGAGCACCCGGCACCCTCGATCACGCTGACCGCTGCCGAGGCGACGGACGACGACGGCGACCCGATCGCCGCGACCCCGACGGCCGAGGCCGCCGGCTCGACCGCCTCGAGCGACCCCGACCTGGTCGGTCGCTTCCTCGGCCTCGGCGGCCTGGTGCTCGGCGCCGTCGCCCTGGTCGTCGCCGTCGCCGGCACGCGTCGTCGGAGCTCCGCCAAGTGACGCAGCGCGGCTCGCGTCGGTCCCGGCCTCGGTCCTCTGCCTGGAGGCTCGTGGCCGGGACCGCCGCGGCCGTCGCGATCGCCGGTGGTGCGGTCCTCGGGCTCGCGGGTCCGGCCAGCGCGCACAACTACCTGATCTCGTCCGACCCGGAGGTCGGCGGCACCCTGACCGAGCTGCCGGAGACGTTCGACATCACGACGAACGACAAGCTGCTCGACATCGGCGACTCGGGGTCGGGCTTCGCGTTCCGCATCGTCGGCCCCGACGGCCGGTACTACGAGGACGGCTGCGTCGACGTCGAGGGGCCGTCGATGACCACGGCCGCCGCACTCGGAGACTCCGGCAAGTACACCGTCGAATGGCAGATCGTCTCCGCCGACGGGCACACCGTGTCCGACGAGTACCCCTTCACGTGGAAGGCACCGTCGGGCTTCACCCCGGCCTCGGGTGCGGCGAAGCCCCCGACCTGCGCCACCGCCGGTGACGACGACGCCGGCTCGGACACCACCACCGGCACCGCCTCGGGGTCGAGTGATTCGGCGGCGTCCGACGCGATCTGGATCGGCGCCGGTGGCGTCGTGCTGGTCGGCGTGGTCGTCGCGGTGCTGCTGCTCCTGCGCCGCAAGCCGGCCCCGGAGTCCGACGACTCCGACGACTAGCCGCAACGCAACGACGAAGGCCCCGCACCGTTCGGTGCGGGGCCTTCCTCGTTCCTGCTGGTGCTACTTGACGAGCGCCGGCAGGTTCTTGCGGCTGGTGAGGACCTGGTCGATCAGGCCGTACTCCACGGCTTCCTGCGCGGACATGATCTTGTCGCGCTCGATGTCGTGGTTGATCTCCTCCGGCGTCTTGTTGGAGTGCTTCGACAGCGTCTCCTCGAGCCAGGTGCGCATGCGGAGGATCTCCGCCGCCTGGATCTCGATGTCGGACGCTTGACCGCCACCCTGCTGGGTCGCGGGCTGGTGGATCAGCACACGGGCGTTCGGCAGCGCGAGGCGCTTGCCGGGGGTGCCACCGGCGAGGAGCACCGACGCGGCCGAGGCAGCCTGGCCGAGGCAGACCGTCTGGATCTGCGGACGGATGTACTGCATCGTGTCGTAGATCGCCGTCATCGCGGTGAACGAGCCACCGGGCGAGTTGATGTACATCACGATGTCGCGGTCGGGGTCCATCGACTCGAGCACGAGCAGCTGGGCCATGACGTCGTCAGCCGACGCGTCGTCGACCTGCACGCCGAGGAACACGATGCGGTCCTCGAACAGCTTGGCGTACGGGTCCTGGCGCTTGTAGCCGTAGGCCGTGCGCTCTTCGAAGCTCGGCAGGATGTACCGATTGGACGGAGCCGGGACGTTCTGCGCGCCACCGAGCATGGGGAGATGCATTCTCGTTTCCTTTTCTTCGGTGGTGATCAGGACTGGGCGTCGGGCTCGGCTGCGCTGGTGGGCGTCTCGCCGTCGCCGACGGTGCCACCACCGCCGATGACCTCGGCGCTCGAGGCGCGGAGGTGGTCGACGAAGCCGTACTCGAGCGCTTCCTGCGCCGTGAACCAGTTGTCGCGGTCGTTGTCCTTGAGGATCTGCTCGACCGACTTGCCGGTCTGCTCGGCCGTGAGCTCCGCCATGCGCTGCTTCATGTCGAGGATGACCTTCGCCTGCGTCTGGATGTCGGCAGCGGTACCGCCGAAGCCACCGGACGGCTGGTGGAGCAGCACGCGCGCGTTCGGCGTGATGTAGCGCTTGCCGGGCGTGCCGGAGGACAGCAGGAACTGTCCCATCGACGCGGCGAGGCCGATGCCCACGGTGACGATGTCGTTCGGGACGAACTGCATCGTGTCGTAGATCGCCATGCCGGCGGTGATCGAACCACCGGGCGAGTTGATGTAGAGGTAGATGTCCTTCTCAGGGTCCTCGGCGGCGAGCAGCAGCAGCTTGGCTGCGATCTCGTTCGAGTTGTCGTCGCGGACCTCGGAGCCGAGCCACACGATCCGGT
>Ga0308159_1004970_pt1 | contig 11606 bp, 10 predicted proteins | sample PhyCR1_FD_201040 | JGI IMG/M metagenome (GOLD analysis project Ga0308159, IMG submission 201040) | Phyllosphere microbial communities from UC Gill Tract Community Farm, Albany, California, United States - DLSLC.R1 | ecosystem: Host-associated > Plants > Phyllosphere > Unclassified | place: USA...
AACGAAGACGAAAAAAAAGCTGCCGATGGCTTCAAGGCCATGCTGGCAGCTTTTCCTGATGGTTGGCGGAAACGGAGGGATTCGAACCCTCGATGAGGCTCTACACCCCATACTCCCTTAGCAGGGGAGCACCTTCGGCCACTCGGTCACGTTTCCAATCCCGCTATTCTAACCCAAGATTCGGGCGCTTCAGCGAACTCAGGCGGCGGACGGCTGGTCGAGTTCGAAGGCCTTGTGCAGCGTGCGCACGGCCAGCTCGACGTACTTCTCGTCGATGACCACGGAGGTCTTGATCTCGGAGGTGGAGATCATCTGGATGTTGATGCCCTCTTCGCTCAGCACGCGGAACATCTTGGAGGCGACGCCCACGTGGCTGCGCATGCCGATGCCGACGATGCTCACCTTGCAGATCTTGGCGTCGCCGACGACTTCCTGCGCGCCCAGGGCGGGAACGACCTTTTCCTTGAGCAGATCGATGGTGCGCGCGAAGTCGTTGCGGTTCACCGTGAAGCTGAAGTCGGTCTTGCCGTCCTTGCTGAGGTTCTGGATGATGACGTCCACCTCGATGTTGGCGTCGGCCACGGCGCCCAGGATCTGGTAGGCGATGCCGGGCTTGTCGGGCACGCCCAGCACGGAGATCTTGGCCTCGTCGCGGTTGAAAGCGATGCCGGATACGACGGCTTGTTCCATTTTTTCGTCTTCCTCAAAAGTGATGAGCGTGCCGGAGCGGGCCTCTTCGTCGATGTCGATGTCCCAGGGCGTGAAGCTGGAGAGCACGCGCAGCGGCACCTTGTACTTGCCGGCGAACTCCACGGAGCGGATCTGCAGCACCTTGCTGCCGAGGCTGGCCATCTCCAGCATTTCCTCGAAGCTCACGGTGTGCAGGCGGCGCGCCTCGGCGACCACGCGCGGGTCGGTGGTGTAGACGCCGTCCACGTCGGTGTAGATCAGGCATTCGGCCGCCTTCATGGCCGCCGCCACGGCCACGGCCGAGGTGTCGGAGCCGCCACGGCCCAGCGTGGTGATGTGGCCGTGCTCGTCGATGCCCTGGAAGCCGGTGACGATCACCACCTTGCCGGCGGCGAGGTCGGCGCGCACGCGCTGGTCGTCGATGGATTCGATACGGGCCTTGGTGTAGGAGCTGTCGGTGCGGATCGGCACCTGCCAGCCGGCGTAGCTCACCGATTCCATGCCTTCGGCCTGCAGCGCGATGGCCAGCAGGGCGGAGGACGCCTGCTCGCCGGTGGAGGCGAGCATGTCGAGCTCGCGGTGGTAGGCGGACGAAGCGCGCGAGGGAGCGAGTTCCTTGGCCAGGCCGAGCAGGCGGTTGGTCTCGCCGCTCATGGCGCTGGGCACCACCACCATCTGGTGGCCCGCCCGCGCCCACTTGGCGACGCGCTTGGCGACATTGCGGATGCGCTCCGTGGAGCCCATCGATGTGCCGCCGTATTTGTGAACGATCAATGCCATTGGATATCCGGGGTGACGGTACGAAGGCCGCGGCGCATAAGACGAGAAACAAGGAAAGGCACAGGACCGGGCCTGCGGGGATGGAGAGGCCCCCTGGGCCTCACAGGGGCCGGCGCCTGTAAGGCACGGGCTCTGTGGCCGAGGTGTTTTGGCGCGCCGCCGTGTTTCGTGCGAAGTGAGGGAAGAAGACCAAAACCCGTCAATTGTACCAACCGAGTCCATCGCCCTCGCGCACCACGAAGCCCCGCCCCACCTTGATGCGGATGCGGTGGCCGCGCGTGGCGCAGGCGGCGATCTGGTCGAGCAGTTCGCCGAGCTGCGCGGCCGAGGGGGTGGTGCCATGCACGGTGCGCAGCCAGTGGCGCAGCGCATTGCCCTGGCGCTCGCGGCCGAGGGCGCGCAGCGCCGCGATGCGCGGCGGCTGCCCGATCGCCTGCAGATCGGCCTCGGCCAACTCCCGCAGCAGCACCGCGGCCTCCGCCGCATGCGATGCGCTGCGCGCGAAGGTGTCGCGGAACTGCGGGAACGCGGCCTCCAGCGCCGGCAGCAGCCGCGCGCGGATGCGGTTGCGGGTATAGCGCTCGTCGGTGTTCGTCGGGTCCTCGACCCAGTCCTCGCCGCGGGCGGACAGCCACGCCCGCACGTCCGCGCCTGCGACTTCGAGCAGCGGCCGGTGCCAGTCGATCCCGCCGCGCCGCCAGTGGCCCGGCATGGCCGCCAGCCCCGCCACGCCCGCGCCGCGTGAGAGTGCGAGCAGCACCGTCTCGACCTGGTCGTCGGCATGCTGGGCGAGCGCGATGGATGCCAGCGCGGGTTGCCCCCCTGCGCGGCGGATGTCGTCTGCACGACCGCCGCGGTTCTCTCCTTCAGCCAGCGTCCGCAGGGCCTCGTAGCGATGCCGGCGCGCCGCGTCCTCCGGGCTGTCACCCGCAGCATGCCGCGCATCCACCCGTGCAGTGCGCAGCGGCACGTTCAGGCGCTCGCACAGCGCCCGGCAATGCGCCTCGAACCCGTCGGCCGCAACCTGCAATCCATGGTGCACGTGCAGCGCATGCACCTGCCCCGGGAAGCGCTCCGCACACGCATGCAGCAGCGCCGTCGAATCCGCCCCGCCGCTCAGCGCCACCCCCAGCGGCAACGCCGGCCGGAAACGGTCCATGGCCGCGTCGAACGCCCGCGTCATCGCGCCGCCCTCTGCACAGGACAAACAAAAACGGCCCCGAAGGGCCGTGCGGCAGGCATGGATACGGATGTCCCCGACATCTCAACCTATCTCGTCTGCGAAACAGTTGGAGCCCGCCCGCTTGGCAATGCTGAAATGAACCGGCCGCGCAGGCAAGCGCATCCTCACAACCCATGCGACAGCGGAGAACCCCGGCGCCCGAACCCGAAGCGGCCTCGCCCGTCCGATGGCCGCGGAGCAGGCCAAGCCAGCAGACGCCGTGGAACCGGCTCCGCCGGGCCACTGGCGTCGTTCCCCTGCCCGCCGTGCGCAGCACGGCGAGAGCGGGGGGAAGGCGCGCAGCGCCTCAGGGGGGTGCGTCACCGTTCAGCGCGGGTATCGTTGAACCGCCCGTAGCTCTGCAGGCGCTCGTAGCGGCGGTCCAGCAGCTCGCGCACCTTGAGGTCCGCCAGCTGGCGGTAGGCATCGCCCAGCGCGCGCTTGAGGAAGGCGGCCATCTGCTTGTGGTCACGGTGCGCTCCGCCCACGGGCTCGCTCACGATCTTGTCGACCAGGCCCAGCGCCTTCAGGCGGTGCGCGGTGATGCCCATGGCGTCGGCCGCGTCCTGGGCCTTGTCGCCGGTCTTCCAGAGGATGGAGGCGCAGCCCTCGGGGCTGATCACCGAGTAGATCGAATACTGCAGCATCACGACCTGGTCGGCGACGCTGATGGCCAGCGCGCCGCCGGAGCCGCCCTCGCCGATCACCGTGGTGATGATGGGCACTTCGAGCTGCGCCATCTCGAAGATGTTGCGGCCGATCGCCTCGGACTGGCCGCGCTCTTCCGCGTCGATGCCGGGGTACGCGCCGGGCGTGTCCACGAAGGTGAACACCGGCAGGTGGAACTTCTCGGCCGTCTTCATGAGGCGCAGGGCCTTGCGGTAGCCCTCGGGCCGGCTCATGCCGAAGTTGCGCGCGGCGCGCTCCTTGGTGTCGCGCCCCTTCTGGTGGCCGATGACCATGCAGGCCTGGCCGTTGAAGCGCGCCAGCCCGCCGATGATGGACAGGTCGTCGGCAAAGTGCCGGTCGCCGTGCATCTCGACGAAGTCGGTGAAGATCTCGCGCACGTAGTCGAGCGTGTAGGGGCGCTCGGGGTGGCGGGCGATCTTGGTGATCTGCCAGGGCGTCAGCTCGCCATAGATGTCCTTGGTGAGCTGCTGGCTCTTGCGGCTGAGCTGGTCGATCTCCTCGGAGATGTCCACCGCGCTCTCGGTCTGCACGTAGCGCAGCTCCTCGATCTTGGATTCAAGCTCCGCGATGGGTTGCTCGAAATCCAGAAAAGTCTTTTTCGCCAATTTGTTTTCTCCTTGGGGCTGGCCCCGGCGCGCACGGCGGCGGGGCGCTGCGCACGCAGTTCGCGGGAACGCGGTCGATCGGACGGGCGGTCAGTAGTCCACCGGCAGGGGTGCGAGCGACCGCCAAATATACCAACTCGCCACGCTGCACCAGGGTTTCCAGGCCTCGGCGACTTCGCGGGCATCGCTGCGGCTCACCGGGTCGCCCGAGAAATAGTGCTGGCTGATGCCCTGCAGCAGGGTGGCGTCGTCCAGCGGCAGCACGTTCGGCCGCGCCAGATGGAAGATGAGGAACATGTCGGCCGTCCAGCGGCCGATGCCGCGGATGGCGACCAGCTCGGCCGCGATGGCTTCGTCGTCCATCGCGTCCCAGTCCTTGACGTGCAGGCGGCCGGTGTCGAAGTGCAGCGCCAGGTCCACGAGGTAGTCCACCTTGCGGGCGGAGAGGCCGGCGGCGCGCATGTCGTCCACCTTGAGCTTGAGCACGTCGGCCGGCGTCATGCCGCGCGGCAGCGCGGCGAACTTGTCCCACACCTTCTGCGCGGACGCGACCGAGACCTGCTGGCCCACGATGCTGCGCGCCAGCGTGGTGAACGCGTCGCCGCGCGCCACCAGGGCGACGTCGCCCAGCTGCGGGATGAGCCGCTTCATGACGCGGTCCTTCTTGACCAGGTGGCGGCAGGCGTCCGCCCAGTAGCCGGGGGCGGTGGACGGCACCGCCGTCCCCGCTGGTTTCTTGCTGGAGGCCACGGATTACCTTGTCGGGACGGAAAACTGCTGCGCAGGCAGGAAGCGGAAAAGACGGGAAGGCAGGCTCACTGCGCGGCCTCCCAGGTGGTGCCGGCGGCGGAGTCCTTGAGCACGATGCCCTGCGCGAGCAGTTCGCCCCGGATGCGGTCGGCCTCGGCGAAGTTCTTCGCCGCCTTGGCGGCCGCACGCGCGGCGATGTGCGCTTCGATCGCGGCGCCGTCCAGCCGCACGCCCTGGCGCAGGAACGTACCCGGATCGCCCTGCAGCAGCCCCAGGCAGCAGCCCAGCGCCTTGAGCAGCCCGGCCGTGCGCGCGGACCGGGTGCGGTTCACTTCGCCCGCCAGGTCGAAGAGCACGGCCACCGCCTCGGGCGTGCCGAAGTCCTCGTCCATGGCCGCCTTGAAGCGGGCGGCATGCGGATCGGACCAGTCGATCGCGCCGATGTCGTCCGGCGCCACGAGCGAGAGCGCCGTGTAGAGGCGCTTGAGCGACGAGCGCGCGTCCTGCAGGTGCACGTCGCTGTAGTTGAGCGGGCTGCGGTAGTGCGTGCGCACGATGAAGAAGCGCACGCTCTCGGCGTCGTACTGCTCCAGCACTTCGCGGATGGTGAAGAAGTTGCCGAGCGACTTGCTCATCTTCTCGTTGTCGACCCGCACGAAGCCGTTGTGCATCCAGAAGCGCGCGAGCGGCTGGCCCGTCGCGCCCTCGCTCTGGGCGATCTCGTTCTCGTGGTGGGGGAACTGCAGGTCCGCGCCGCCGCCGTGGATGTCGAAGCTCTCGCCGAGCGTGGCGCAGCTCATGGCCGAGCATTCGATGTGCCAGCCCGGGCGGCCGGTGCCGAAGGGGCTGTCCCATTTCGCCTCGGGCGGCTCGCCAGGCTTGGCGGCCTTCCAGAGCACGAAATCGAGCGGGTCCTGCTTGTCGTCCTGCACGGCCACGCGCTCGCCCGCGCGCAGCTCGTCGAGCGACTTGCCCGAGAGCTTGCCGTAGCCCGGGAACTTGCGCACCGCGTAGTTCACGTCGCCGCTGCCGGCGCGGTAGGCCAGGCCCTTGCCCTCCAGCGTGCCGATGAGCGCGAGCATCTGCGGCACGTATTCGGTGGCGCGCGGCTCGACCGTGGGGCGCTCGATCGCGAGCGCGCCGACGTCCTGGTGCATGGCCGCCGTCATCTCGTCCGTGAGTTCGCGGATCGTGATGCCCCGCTCCACCGCGCGGCGGATGATCTTGTCGTCGATGTCGGTGATGTTGCGCACGTAGGTGACGCGGTATCCACTGCTGCGCAGCCAGCGCTGCACCACGTCGAACGCCATCATCATGCGGGCGTGGCCGATGTGGCAGAGGTCGTAGATGGTCATGCCGCACACGTACATGCGGACATGGCCGGGCTCCAGCGGGGAAAAGTCCTCCAGCGCACGCGACAGCGTGTTGTAGATGCGCAAACTCATGGGGTGTCAGTGAAGAGGGGTGGTGGGCCGGGGGCTGCCCTCCGGGCCGTGCCGGCGCGGTCGCGCGGCACCTCGTGGTCCAGTCGGGCGGGGCGTGCGCAGCGTCTGCGCGCTGCGCGGTTCAGGAGCGGCAACAGCGCACCGGCATGGCAAAACCCCTCGGCTACAATCCGCGGCAGTATAAGGCCCGTTACCGATCGACACGTTCATACCCCCTTCCCATCCATGACGCACGCCCGCCGCCCACTCTCCCATCTCCTGCGACTGCTTGCGTTGTCGGCCCTGCTGGGGGCGCCGCTGGCCCATGCGGACGACTATGCGGAGATCACCCAGCTGCTGAAGGCCGGCAAGGCGCAGGAAGCGCTCGCCAAGGCCGACCAGCGCCTGCTGGCGAACCCGCGCGATCCGCAGCTGCGCTTCCTGCGCGGTGTGGCGCAGGCGGACTCGGGCAAGCAGACGGATGCGGTGGCCACGTTCACCAAGCTGACCGAGGACTATCCGGAACTGCCGGAGCCCTACAACAACCTCGCGGTGCTCTACGCGAACCAGAACCAGCTCGACAAGGCGCGCACCGCGCTCGAGATGGCGATCCGCACCAACCCCAGCTACGCCACGGCGCACGAGAACCTGGGCGACATCTACGCCAAGCTCGCCAGCCAGGCCTACAACAAGGCGCTGCAGCTCGATGCCTCCAATGCCGGCACGCTGCGCCCCAAGCTCGCGCTGATCCGCGACCTCTTCTCCAGCGACGCCGGCAAGGCCGCCACGGCCAAGGCCACGGGCACGCAGGTGGCCCCCGCGAATGCGCGGACGACCGCCGCGGCCACGGCCGCCGCACCGGCGCCCGCGCCTGCTCCCGCGGCGTCGCCGGCCCCGGCACCCGCGCGTCCCGCGACGCCTGCGCCGGCACCGGCACCTGCCCCTGCTGCGGCACCCGTGCCCGCACCCGCTCCGGCGCCGGCTCCCGCGGCAGCACCCGCGCCCGCACCGGCAGCCGCGTCGTCTTCCACGGCGGCTGCCGAGCGCGAGGTCATGTCCGCGGTGCGCGCCTGGGCGAGCGCCTGGGAGAGCCAGGACATGCATGGTTACCTGGGCGCCTACGATGCCTCCTTCACGCCCCCGGGCAAGCTGAGCCGCGCCGCCTGGGAGAAGGAGCGCCGCGACCGCATCGTCGGCCGCGCCAAGATCAACGTCACCGTGAACGACCTGAACGTCACGGTGAAGGACAACAAGGCCCAGGCACGCTTCCGGCAGGGCTACAGCTCGGGCGCGTACAGCGTCACCAGCCGCAAGACCCTCGACATGGTCTACACCCCCGCGGGCCGGTGGCTGATCGTCCGCGAGTCCACCGGCGGCTGATGGCGGTTCGGCAGGCGGGCGCGCCCTCTTCCCTCCGGCCTCCACGCCGTGGCCCGGGCACCGCCGCGCGGGCGTGCCGCCGCGTGCGCGCATGGCCGGCCGCTCTCCTGCGCCCCGTCTGCTGATCCGCATGTCCGTGGCGATGAACATCCGGAGCCGCACGGTGGCGGCGGCAGCCGCCGTGTCGGTGCTGTGCGGCGCGCTGTGGCCTCCGGCCGCCTGGGCGCAGGGCGACAAGGAGCGCAGCATCGCCCGCGGCAAGCGCGCTGCGTCCAAGGCGCCCGCCCGCGCGCAGCAGGCGCCCCTGCGCGACGGCCAGGCCGAGCAGCGCCTCATGGAGGTCTACCGGCTCACCGGCGAAGGCCGTGGCCGCGAGGCGCTCGCCAAGGCCGAAGCCCTGGCGCGCGACTACCCCAATTTCCAGCTGGCGCAGCTCGCGCTGGGCGATCTGCTCTCGGCCCGCACGCGGCCGCTGCGCCAGTTGGGCGACGTGCCCGCGGGCCAGGGCGACGCGCCCCAGCCACCGTCGCCGAATGCGGCCGAGGTGCTGGCCGAGCTGCGGGCCGAATCCCGCCAGCGCACGGACGCGCTGCGCGTGCGCCCGGGGGCCCGCACCATCCCGGCGCAGTTCATCGAGCTGTCGCCGCGCTCGCGCCATGCCATCGCGGTCGATGCCTCGCGCTCGCGGCTCTACCTGTTCCAGAACACCGAACAGGGCATGGAGCTGGTGGCCGACTACTACGCCTCCGTCGGCAAGCTCGGCATCGAGAAAGCGCTGGAGGGCGACCAGCGCACGCCGCTGGGCGTCTATTTCATCACCAGCCGCCTCGATCCCGCGACGCTCAAGGATTTCTACGGCGCGGGCGCGCTGCCGATCAACTACCCGAATCCGCTGGACCAGAGCCGCGGCAAGACCGGCAGCGGCATCTGGCTGCATGGCACGCCCTCCGATCAGTTCTCGCGCGCGCCGCTGTCCACCGACGGCTGCCTCGCGCTGGCCAACCCCGATCTGGAGCGCATCCTGCGCACGGTGGAGCCGCGCTCCACGCCGGTGGTGATCACGCGCCGCATCGACTGGGTGCAGCCGCAGGCCGTGCAGGCCGAGCGCCGCCAGTTCGAGGCTGTGCTCGATGCGTGGCGCGGGGCCAAGTCGCAGGGCGACGTGCGGCGGCTGATGTCCTTCTATGCGCCGGACTTCCAGAGCTACGGCAAGATGCCCCTGGCGGACTACGCGAAAACGCTGGACACCGAGGTCCGTGCCCTGCGCGGCCGGCCCCTGCACCTCAAGGACCGCTCGCTGCTGCGCTGGAAGGATGCCTCCGACACCATGGTGGTGACCTTCGGCGAAGTCGCCGAGGGCGCCCGCACCGGGCCCGTGAAGCGCCAGTACTGGACCCGCAAGGGCCAGCAATGGCAGATCTTTTTCGAAGGAGTGATTGGATGACGAACCTGCTTTCCCGACGCTGCGCCGCCCTGGCGCTGGCCGCCGGCTTCGCCTGCACGGCGCTGGCCCCGTCCGCTTTCGCGCAGACCGCCGACGCGGCGCCGAAGGTCAAGCTGGAAACCAGCCTGGGCGACATCGTGCTGCAGCTCGATGCCGCCAAGGCGCCGAAGACGGTCGAGAACTTCCTGCAGTACGTGAAGGACAAGCACTACGACGGTACGATCTTCCATCGCGTGATCGACGGGTTCATGATCCAGGGCGGCGGATTCACGCCCGACATGAAGCAGAAGCCCACGCGCCCGCCGATCCCGCTGGAGTCCGCCAACGGTCTCAAGAACAATGCCTATACCATCGCCATGGCGCGCACTGGCAGCCCGGATTCGGCCACGTCGCAGTTCTTCATCAACGTGAAGGACAACATCGCCCTCAATGCCCCCAATCCCGACGGCCACGGCTATGCCGTGTTCGGCAGGGTCGTGAGCGGCAAGGACGTGGTGGACAAGATCAAGGCCGTCGAGACGGCCAACCGCGGCATGCACCAGAGCGTGCCGGCCACGCCCGTCGTGATCAAGACCGCCACCGTGGTGCAATGAGCGCCGCGCCAGGGCACCTCGCACGCACCTCCATCGTCCCCACCCGGGACTTTCCAAGGAAACAGAAATGAGCAACCCGCAAGTCGAACTCCACATCGCCGGCCACGGCGTGATCGTCCTCGAACTCGACGCCGACAAGGCGCCCAAGTCCACCGAGAACTTCCTCGCCTACGTGAAGAAGGGCCACTACGACAACACCGTGTTCCACCGCGTGATCCCCGGCTTCATGATCCAGGGCGGCGGCTTCGAGCCCGGCATGAACCAGAAGGGCACCGACGCCGCGATCGAGAACGAGGCCCAGAACGGCCTGAAGAACGACAAGTACACCGTGGCCATGGCCCGCACCAGCGACCCGCACTCGGCCACCGCGCAGTTCTTCATCAACGTCGCCGACAACGGCTTCCTGAACCACACCGCGCCGTCCGCACAAGGCTGGGGCTATGCCGTGTTCGGCAAGGTGGTCAAGGGCACCGAAATCGTGGACGCCATCAAGGGCGTGAAGACCGGCCGCAAGGGCTTCCACGACGACGTGCCGAAGGACGACGTCATCATCGAGAAGGCCGTTCTGGTCTGATTCCCCCCTGAGTCGCTTTGCGCCGCCTGGCGCGAAGCACTTCTGAATCCCGTCCTGTCATGAGCCTGCCTGTGCCCGACATCCGGGAGTTCGTGGCGCCCGACGCGTGGCGCACGATCGATTTCATCTCGGACCTGCACCTGGAGGCGGACCACCCCCGCACGGTGGAGGCCCTCTTCCGCTACCTGGACACGACGCCGGCCGATGCCGTGTTCCTGCTGGGTGACGTGTTCGAGGTCTGGGTGGGCGACGATGCCCTGCACGAATCCGGAAGCTTCGAGGCCGCCTGCTGCGAGCGCCTGCGCGAAGCCGCATTGCGCAGGGCGATGTACTTCATGCACGGCAACCGCGATTTCCTCGTGGGTGCGGGGTTCACGCAGGCCACGGGCATTCCCGTGCTGCAGGACCCGACCGTGCTCGTCTTCGCCGGCCGCCGCTGGCTGCTGAGCCACGGCGATGCACTGTGCCTGGCCGACGTGCCCTACCAGAAATTCCGCGCCATCGCGCGCGACCCGCAGTGGCAGGCGCAGCTGCTCGCGCGCCCGCTCGCGGAGCGCCGCGCCCAGGGGCGCAGCGCCCGCACCGAGAGCGAGGCCCGCAAGCAGGCGGGCACCGCCTTCTACGGCGACGTGGACGACGGCGCCACGCTGCAGTGGCTGCATGCCGCGCGCGCGCACGCGCTGATCCACGGGCATACCCATCTGCCGGCCGACCATGCGCTGGGCGAAGCCGGCGAAGGCAGCCCCCTCGCCCGCCACGTGCTCACCGATTGGGATCTGGAAGCCCCCGGGCCGCGCGCCGAGGCACTGCGCCTCGGCGTCACGGGCTTGGAACGCATCCGCCTCGTCCCCAGATAGCGGCATGCCCGCCAACCCCGCCCCTGCTCCGGCCGCCTCCTCCGCGCCCGCATCCGGCTTCGCCCGCCTGCTGAACCGGCTTTCGCGCCGCGTGCGTTCCACGCTCGCTCCCGTGCCGGAGATACCGGCCACGCTGTGGATGCAGACCGTGCAGCGCTACGCCTTCCTGGGCGCGCTGCCCCTGCAGGACCAGGCCAAGCTGCGCGCCCTGAGCGCGCTCTTCCTGCAGCGCAAGGAGTTCACCGGCGTCCACGGGCTGGAGGTGACCGACGCCATGGCGGTGGCCATCGCCGCACAGGCCTGCCTGCCGCTCCTGCACTGGGGCGAGCCGGCCAAGGCCCTGGCGTGGTATGACGACTTCGTGGGCATCGTCGTCCATCCCGGCGAGGCGGTGGCGCGCCGGCAGGCCGTGGACGCAGCCGGCGTGGTGCACGATTACGACGAAGTGCTGCTCGGCGAGGCCATGGAGCGCGGCCCGGTGATGCTGAGCTGGCCCGCCGTGGACGGCGCCGGCCGGCCGCTGTCGGGCGGCGAGCGGGGCAGCGGCACGAGCGTGGTGGTGCACGAGTTCGCGCACAAGCTGGACATGCGCAACGG
>Ga0308159_1004971_pt1 | contig 11603 bp, 17 predicted proteins | sample PhyCR1_FD_201040 | JGI IMG/M metagenome (GOLD analysis project Ga0308159, IMG submission 201040) | Phyllosphere microbial communities from UC Gill Tract Community Farm, Albany, California, United States - DLSLC.R1 | ecosystem: Host-associated > Plants > Phyllosphere > Unclassified | place: USA...
AGCAGACTCGGGAGCAGGCGGAGCGCACGTCGCTGATGCCGTTCATCCACCCGCACCTCGCGCTGATGCCGGACGCGCACCTCGGGAAGGGGGCGACGGTCGGGTCGGTGATCCCGACGCTCGGCGCGATCATGCCGGCCGCGGTCGGAGTCGACATCGGCTGCGGCATGATCGCGGTGCGCACGGGCTGGCGTCTCGACCAGCTGCCGGCGGACCGCCGCCCGGTCCGCGAGTCGATCGAGGCGCGGATCCCGCTGTCGGTCGGCAACTACAACCACCAGCCGTCCCCGACGTCGCCGCTTCGCGTCTCGGATCTCGCGGCGGGAGCGCGGGGCGCCGGCTTCGACCCTGCCGCCTACGCGCCGAACTGGCGGCTGCAGCTGGGCAGCCTCGGCTCCGGGAACCACTTCATCGAGGTGAGCGTCGACGAGGCCGACCAGGTCTGGCTGTTCCTCCACTCGGGATCGCGCGGGGTCGGCAACAAGATCGCGCAGCACCACATCAAGGTCGCGCAGGAGTACTGCCGCCGGCACTGGATCGAGCTGCCCGACCCGGATCTCGCGTACCTGGTCGAGGGGACGGTCGAGTTCGAGCGGTACATCGCGGAGCTGCGGTGGGCGCAGCGGTTCGCGCTCCTGAACCGCGAGGAGATGATGGATCGCGTCATCGCCGCCTTCGAGGAGTGGGTGGGCGGGGACGTCGATGAGCGCGAGCGGATCAACTGCCACCACAACTTCACGGAGCACGAGACCCACTTCGGCAAGGAGGTGTGGCTGTCCCGGAAGGGCGCGATCGACGCGTCGGCGGGGACGCCTGGCCTGATCCCGGGGTCGATGGGCACGGCTTCGTACGTGGTCGTCGGCCGCGGGAACCGCCTGTCGCTGAACTCGAGCCCGCACGGCGCGGGCCGCGAGTACTCCCGGTCGGCCGCCCGCCGCGCGTTCACGCACGAGCAGCTGCGCGAAGCCATGGCGGGCATCGAGTACCGCGACACGGATGCGTTCATCGACGAGATCCCGCAGGCGTACAAGCCGATCGATCAGGTGATGGCGGACGCCGACGACCTGGTCGAGATTCGGCACACGCTGCGCCAGATCGTCAACGTGAAGGGCGACTGAGACGATGACCACGAAGAGCAGCACTCCCACCGCCGACCTCACCATCCGCCGTTCCTGGCTGTTCGGCCGTGACGGCGCCGACGCGGTCATCAAGGCGCACGGCACCTCGATGCTCCTCGAGGGCGTCACCGTGATCCCGGGCACTCCGAAGCAGGCGGCCCGGATCCTGCGGAAGCGCATGCGCGGCAACCGGACGCGGCGTCGACTGCGCCACCGCCTGCTGTACCCGTCGCGTCGCGTCCAGGTCGCCCTCGTCGTGCTCGCGTTCCTCGCCGGCCGCCGGAGCGTGTCGTGATGCGCGCGCTGCTCGTCGTTGGCGTGCTGGCGCTCGCCTCGGTGGCGCTGCAGGTGAGCCACGGCGACCCGGGGGTGCTCCGCTCGGCGTCGGTACGGGTGGCGAACGCTGCCCTGCGCACGATGCGGAGGGTCCGGTGAGCGGGGAGGTGCAGGACTGGGATCTCGAGGTCGCGATCGAGGCGGCGCAGGCGGAGAGCGCGCCCGACTGGGGTGTCGGTGCGTCAGCGGGGGAGTCGCTGCTGAACGCGCCGGCGATCGATCTGATCGCGTACGGCCGCATCCTCGCGGCGGAGCACCCGTACGGCTCGCAGGAGCGGGAGCTGCTGACCGCGCTCGCCGAGGCGCTTGCGGCTCGGCAGCCGGAGCGGATCCTCGTGCAGATGGGCTGCTTGCAGGTGGCGGTGCGGAGGGCTCTCGAGCGGGTGCTGGTCCTCGAGCAGGCGATCGTCGAGCGCGCCCTCGTCGTGCCTCGTGTGATGCACCGGACCGAGGAGCTCGCCCAGCTGAACTCGTTCGCGATCATCCGTGACGCGGCCGGCACCGAGCGGGTGCGCGCCGATGGCGGCTCGTGGGGATGGAACAGGGGCGGCGTGCGCCCGGCGTCGCGCGACCGCTACCTCATCCCGGAGGCCGTCCCGCTGCCCGCCCTCGTCATCTACGACCCCACGGCGCTCGCCGCAGACCAGGAGGCATCTCGTGCCTGACTACAGCCACATCACGCCCTGCAGCAAGGAGGAGGCCGCGCTGTTCCACGGACGCATTCCCGAGCCGCGAGAGGGCGCCGTGCACGACCACGGATCCGAAGAGGGCGAGGGCCTGTCGTGCCGCGAGGAGTTCGTCGCTGGTCGCCTTCGCGGGCAGTGCGTGCGGTACGGCGCTGACCTCGACGCCGGCGCGCCGCTGTCGCCTGAGCTGCTCTCGATGATCGAGGAGTACTCCCGCTCGCCGTGGACCGACGAGCACTCGGAATACGCGCCGCGGTGGCTCCGCGCGCTCGTCGCCCGGGTGCGCACCGCGGAAGCCGAACGGGACGCCGCCTACGCGGCGATAGCTGGCTCTCCCGAGAAGGCAAAGCGCATCGCCTCGCTCGTGGCCTCCGCGACCCGACTCGTGCAGATCGAGCGCGACGATGCTCGGGCCGCTCTCGCCTCGCGCACCGTAGAGACGGCGGAGGAGTGGGAGTACGTCATCCACTGGCCGGACCAGACCGACACGCCGATTTACGGGTGGCAGCCCGACTTCACGAAGGCGCAGCGCATCCTCGCCGACTCGATCCGGCGCAATCTTGGGGACGACGTGACGCCGATCCTCCTTCGACGCCGACCAGCGGGCCCCGCCGAGCCCGTCCCGCCCACCCCCGAGGAGGAGAGCCGTGGCTGAGACCCTCACTGCAGCCGAGGTGCGGGCGCTGGTCCGCGACGTCGAGCGGGCGCATCCGCAGGGCACGGAGTCGCCGGTCAGCGGCTGGTGCAGTGAGCCGCACTGTCTCGGGTGCGGCGAGACGGCGCCGTGCTACGGCCTTCGGGTCGTGGCGGCGCTCGTCGCGCTCATGCCCGAGCGGGAGATCGAGTGGTGCGAGGCCGAGGACCTCTACTCGCCGTCGCAGTACGAGCCGGAGTCGTGGGTGCGCTGCACGCAGTCACTGCCGCACACGGACCGTGGGGGCGAGCACTACGACTCGAACACCGGCCACGCCTGGGCGCGCACTCCGGCCGAGGCCGGCCACGACCTGGCGCTCACGGTCGAAGACGAGGCTGCACGCGCGTTCGAGGAAGAGGGGAGACGGTGAGCGGGCGCTGGGAGAGGGCGGGCGTCCGCGCGGCCCCTGCGTCGACGGCGGATCGCCAGGAGAGGCGGCGGCGGGCGCAGCAGGCGCATCAAGCGCGCGAGGTGGCAGCCCGCGGGCTGGCCGAGGCTCGTGCAGCGTGGGAGCAGGGCACGGTGAAGCCGTACGCGATCACGAGGGCGCTGGACTCGCGTTCGCTGTACGGCCCCGCGGTCGACGTCGCGTGCGGTGGCGCCGAGCCGATGGTCGACCTGTGGGAGGCCGGCGAGCTGTACCCGACGTGGGAGCAGCTCCTCGCCCTGGCGGAGCTCACCGGCTACCCGATCGGCTTCTTCACCCGCGACGCCACGTCGCCGTCCGGCCCGATCTTCATGTGTCGCGGCCGCGGCGCCGGCGTCTTCCACCCCGAGCCCGAGGTGCTCGCGTTCACGGCCGAAGCTCTCGCCCGAGCGGGAGTAGCTACGCACCTGCCCTCGATCCACTCGACCACCCCGCCGCAAGACCTAGTGGCGCTCGCCGAAGCGCTGATCCCGACCAAGGAGAACCGATGATCGACGAGTCGTTCATGTCGCTGATCAACAGGCTGACGGAGCCGCACCGGGTGACCCTCGTGCGCGACGCCGGCACGGAGTACCCGATGCACGAGGGCCTGCTGCAGCAGCTGCGGGCCGCGGTGTTCTCGGGGATGGAGGGCGGCGGATCCGGAAGCGCGTTCGGCTCGAAGCCTCCGATCGATGCTGGCGCCGCGGACCTGCTGAACGCGATAGACCACCAGGCGGCCGAAGCGCTGGTCGCGCTCACGGGCCGCCCGGTGCCGTACGGCCGCGCGGAGGACTACGTGGTCGAGTGGGCGCGCACGGTCGACCCGGACAAGCGCGTGGTCGTCACGAGCGCAGCCACGACGTCGACGGAGACGGTGTACCGCGAGCGGGCGGAGTACACGGCGCACAGCCTCGCTGCGCGCTGGGTGCGACGCATCGAGGAGTTCTTCAACCCGCCCCGGATCCGGCCGATCCAGGCGCCGTGCCCCGACTGCCACACCCGGTTCGTGGCGCGGGTTAAGGATGGGCAGATCATCCAGGCCGATGCGCTGAACATCTACTTTCGCGCGGACGGGGCGGTCGACTCGGCGCGCTGCTCGTCGTGTCAGGCGGAGTGGTGGCCGGGCGCGTTCATCGACCTCGCACCTCGCGTCGGGGCTGCTGCGATCCCCGAGCTCGAGCGCGGCGCACGGGAAGGAGTTGCGCCCGGGTGAGCAAAGCCGCATACTGGTCCCGCTCGGTACATTTGCGCCCAAAAGCGGAATGACCCACGAAGCCCCCGGCCCTCGAGAGAGACCAGCCGGGGGCTTCGTCGTTGCATCCAGACCTCGCGCCGCACCCCACTCACCCACCTGTCGCAGGCATGGCGGTGGACAGTGGCGGACGCGCGACACCACGTCCCGCCCGCTGACCCAGGATCGCTGAGCCGACACACGCGTGCAGCCGAGGTCGGGACCACCCTGTAGGAGGCGCCGATGGCTGGCAGCGTCCGAGACGGGAAGGGCCATCGCGCCTACCGCCGCAAGCAGAAGGCGTTGAAGCGGCGCACTGCGGCGCTCGGTCTGATCTGCACCTGGTGCGGTGAGCCGATCGACACGACCCTGCCGGACACGGACCGCATGTCGTTCACGGCTGATCATCCCGACGACCTGAATCACGGCGGCCACCTGGTCAAGCAGGAGCTCGAGCCGATGCACCGCAGGTGCAACGCGGCGAAGAACGACAGCGCGCCCGTCGAGATCTGGGAGGCATCGTGAAGCGCACCGAGATCGAAGTCACCGAGCTCACCGCTGACTGGATCGGTAAGCCTGCCTCGGTCGTAGCAGACCGAGACAGCCGCGTCACCGGCATCCTGCTCGGCTTCTCCATCGTGTGCAGATCATCGCTGAGTGACGCTGCCGGCAACTCCATCCGCACGAAGTGCTACGCCGATCTCGAGTTCCGAGCCATTGGCACGGTCCGGGTCCCGATGGACGCGCGGGTCGAGCCGCTCTGACGCCGAGGGGTGGGGGGTGACCCCCTCCTCTCGGCGTGCTGCCAGGTCCCCGCATAACCTGGCGCGTCTCTCTCCACACCAAAACGGGTCGTTTAACACCAATTGGTGTCGACACCGATTGGAGGTGGTCCCGATGGCGCGACCTCCGGCCCCGTGCGGCTCGTACAGCGCCTACAAGCGCCATCGGAGGAACAAGGAGCCCGTCGATGCGGCCTGCGCTGCAGCGCGCGACGAGCGCACCGCGGCGACGAAGGCCGAGCGCGCGCAGAACAGCGGCCGGCCCGCCACCATCCGACTCGTGCCGCCTCCGCTCTCGCCGCCGGCCGACGAGCCCGAGTCGCAGATCGAGCAGCTGCGCGGCGCGCTCGACGAGGTGAAGCTCGCGATCGACGCCGTGAAGGTCTCGGCGCCCGAGAAGCTCGCGCCCCTGATCCGCATGAAGGTCGACCTGATCCGCACGATCGCCGCGCTCGACTCCGAGGGGAGTGCGACACGTGCTCCCACCCTCGCCGAGCAGCTCGCGACCGCGAGAGCTGCGAGGACTGCAGGAGCCTAGGGTCCTCAACATGCCGCCGAGGGCGGGCTCGTACATCGACGAGCTCCTCGACCTCTGCGACGTCGTCGGTCTGCACCTCGACGAGTGGCAGCAGATGGACCTCGACGCGATCCTCTCCGTCGACGCCGGCGAACGCTGGACCTGCACCGAGTTCGGCGACCTCGTCGCCCGCCAGAACGGCAAGGGCAACATCCTCCTGCCGTACACGCTCGGGCATCTCTTCCTCTGGCCGCGCTCCGACGGCGAGCCCAAGCTCGTCGTGCACACCGCGCACGAGTTCAAGACCGCCGGCGAGGCGTTCCGCCGCGCTCGCCGCGTCATCGAGGGCTCTCCGCTGCTCATGGCGGAGATGAAGGGCGGCATCAACCGCGGGATCTCGACCGCGAACGGCGAACAGGGCTTCGAGCTCGCGAACGGCAACCGTCTGCGGTACCTGACGCGCTCGAAGTCGGCCGGCGTCGGATTCAGCTGCGACACCCTCGTGGTCGACGAGGCCCAGCAGACCCCGCTCCCGGCGATGGACGCGCTCCTGCCGACGATGGCGGCCGTTCCGAACCACCAGATCCTCTTCACGGGCACCGTTCCGGACGAGCTCGACGATGCGGAGTACTGGGAGGGCCTGCGCGACCGCGGCCGCGCCGGATCCGACCCTCGCGGCGGCTGGATCGAGCGCACACCGGACGATTCCGACGACCCGGACCTCGCCGAGAAGATCGACATCGGCGACGAGCGGGTGTGGGAGGAGTCGAACCCGGCTCTCGGGCACCGCATCACCCGCGAGACCGTCGAGGACGAGTACCGGCGCCTCGCGAAGGTGAATCCGGACGCGTTCCGACGCGAGCGGCTCTCCATCTGGCCGAATCGGCGCCCGCAGGAGGTCGTGCAGCTCTCTGACCTCAACATGGAGCAGTGGGGCCGCAACGTGGTGCCCGGCGCGGTCCTCGGCGACGCGCCAGTCATCGCGATCGCGCTCGGAAAGGGCGGCGGCTTCGCCACCGTCGCCGCCGGCTCCTTCCTCGACGACGACCAGATCTTCCTCGAGCACAAGAAGACCGAACGGCAGACCCGCTGGGTCGCCAAGTACGTCCGGGCGCTGCGCGACGAGCTCGGCGCCGTCCTGGTCGTCCTCGACCCCAAGAACGCGTCCGTGATCCTCACCGACCTCGACACCGAGGGCGTGAAGTACCTGCCGATGGCGCTGAGCGAGATCGGCGGCGCGCACGCGCTCTTCGTCGAGTACGCGAACGCGGGACTCGCCGTGCACCGCGGTCAGGCCGAGGTCACGAAGTCGCTCGAGTCCGCGACCACCCGCTCCCTTGCCAGCTCGGGACAGACCTGGGAGCCGTCGGACCCGACGAAGCCCATCTCGCACGCGCAGGCCGTCACCTGGGCGCTGTGGGGCGTGAAGAAGGCGCTGTCCGCGCCGCCGAAGAAGCCAGCATCCGTGAGGGGGTACGCGTAGTGACCCGCACCTCCACCGAGCTCTCGGAGCTCGCCAACGGCGTCCGCACGGCCGCCCGCAACGAGTGGGCGCGCCTGTCGACGCTGCAGCGCCGCATCGATGGCCGTCTCGTGCGCACGTGGATGCCGGACAACGCGGATCTCGAGTACAAGGATCTGCTGCGCAAGTCCTCGTCCCCGTGGCTCGCGTTCGGCCGCAACGTCATCGCGCAGGGCTGCCCCGTCACCGGATACAGCTCCGAGCGAGTCTGGCTGGAGGCGTGGCAGCGGAACCGGATGGACGGCCGCCAGGGCGGCATCGCCCGCGAGGTCATCGGCCTCGGCCGCTCCTACGGCATGGCGATCCCCGACGCCTCCGGCACCGGAGTCGTCATGCGGCCGCTGTCCGCGCTGAACACGTACGCCGTGTTCGATGACCCGTGGTCGGAGTACCCGTCGTGGGTCCTCTCGCGCATCGGGAAGCGCACCGCGTCGTTCTGGGACTCCGACTGGATGATCCTCGACGACGAGGCCATGTACCGCTTCCACGGCGACCCGAAGACCGTCACCGACATGACCGTCACCCCGCACGGCCTCGGCTACTGCCCGGTCATCCCGATCTCGAACACGATCGGCATCGACGGCGAGACCGAGTCGAGCATCGAGCCGGCGATCACGATCTACCAGCGCGTCGTCGACGCGACCTTCACCCTGCAGATGGTCCAGCGCTACGGCGCGTTCCCGCAGAAGTGGATGGCCGGCGGCGAGATCGACGTCGACCCCGTCACGGGGAAGTCGAAGCTGAACAGCTCCGTCGACGGCCTGATCCACGCCTCCGGCGCGAGTGGCGAGACCGCCCGGTTCGGCACCTTCGAGGCGTCGAACATCGGCCAGGTCTCCGGCGCGGTCGACACTCACATCCGTCACCTGTCCGCGACGCTGCAGGTCCCCCCGCACTACCTGCTCGGGTCCGTCGTGAACATGTCCCAGGACGGCATCGACGCGGCCGAGTCCGGCTACTTCCGGAACATCCGCGACCGGCAGACCGCGATGGGCGAGGGCTACGAGCTCTGGATGCGCACCGCGGCCGCGATCATCGGCGACCAGCAGGCCGCCGACGACACGTCCTCGCAGATGGAGTGGGCCGACGTCCGCACCCGATCGCTGGGCCAGGTCGCCGACGCCGTGCAGAAGCTCATCGCGTCCAACGCGCCGCTCGAGCTCGCGTTCGCGCTCGTGCCCGGCTGGACGAAGACCGACGTGCTCGAGGCGGCCGCGTCCGCCCGAGCGACCCAAGAGCTGCAGCAGCTCACCGCATAGACCACCCGCACCGCGGGGCGCAGGGACGGCACCTGCTCAACACGCCGGCATCGACGGATCTACGGAGGAAAGACCATGTTCACGAACGCGCGCACGTGCTTCGCATCGCCCTTCGAGCGGCTGACCCTCATGGGCGCCCGCCTCATCGAGGGCGGAGAGGGAGCCGGCGGTGACGGCCAGGGCGAGCAGCCCGACGGCGGCACCGGAGGCGAGGGCGCCAGCAGCTACAAGGCGCCCGAGACGCAGGCGGACCTCGACCGCATCATCGAAACCCGCCTCGCCCGCGAGCGGAAGAACTACGAGGGCCACGACGACTACAAGACGAAGGCCCAGCAGTGGGACGCGCTCGAGCAGTCGAAGAAGACCCCCGACGAGAAGGCGATCGAGGACGCGAAGACCGCAGCCACCAGCGAGGTCACGCAGAAGTTCCTCACCCGCCTCACGCACGGCGAAGCGAAGAGCATCGCGCGCGACCTCGGCTTCATCGACCCCGACGACGCCCTGCGCGTCATCGACCCGGCGAACCTGCCGGTCAAGGACGACGAGCCCGACGCCGACGCGATCCGGAAGCTCGTCGAGAAGCTCGCCGCGGACAAGCCGCACCTCGTGAACAGCGCCCCGCGCAAGCCCGCCGGACGGCCCCAGCCGCCCAAGGGCGAGAAGACCGAGCCGCCGGCCGGCGGCAAGGGCAAGGCAGCCGCAGCGCTGCGCCAGCTCGGCGCAGCACGACGCGGCGCCTGACCCGCACACCCACCCCCTGTGACCCGACGCGGTCACCCTTCCCTCCAAGGAGCAGACCATCATGGCCGACATCTCGCGCGCCGACGTCGCGACCCTCATCGAGGAGGAGTACTCCAACGTGCTCCTCGAGACCGCTCAGGTCTCGTCCGCGGTGCAGTCCGCGTTCCGCAACGTCCCCCTCGGCACCCGCACGACCAACGTGCCCGTGCTCGCCACTCTCCCCGAGGCCTACTGGGTCTCCGAGTCCGCGACCGACCCCTCCGGCGTGAAGCCGACCTCGAAGGCGACCTGGGGGAACAAGCAGTTCGTCGTCGAGGAGATCGCCGTCATCGTGCCCGTGCACGAGAACACGATCGACGACGCGACCGAGGACATCCTCGCCGACATCGCCCGCCTCGGCGGCACCGCGATCGGCAAGAAGCTCGACCAGGCCGTCATCTTCGGCCTGCAGAAGCCCGCCACCTGGCTCAGCCCCGCGCTGCGCGCAGCGGCGACCGCCGCCGGCAACGTCTTCCAGGTCGGAGCCGCCGCCGGCCCCAACGACCTCGCCGGGTCGATCTTCCAGGCCGCCGGCGCCGTCGCCGACTCCGGCGCCGACCCCTCGACGCTCCTGTCCGCGTCGGGCCTGCGCTTCCGCCTCGCGAACCTGCGCGACAGCACCGGCTCCCCGGTCTACACCCGCGCGCTCGGCGAGGGCGGCCTCGTGCAGGACAACGTCGCCGGCCTCGACGCGCAGTTCGTCAAGAACGGCGCATGGAACCCCGCCCTCGCGACCGCGATCGTCGCGGACCGCGAGCGGGTCCTCATCGGCGTCCGCCAGGACATCACGGTCAAGTTCCTCGACCAGGCCACCATCGGCACCGGCGAGAACCAGATCAACCTCGCCGAGCGCGACATGGTCGCGCTGCGCTTCAAGGCGCGCTACGCCTACGTCCTCGGCGACACCATCAACGCGACCGGCACCGCCTCGGAGCCCGTCGCCGCGGTCGTCCCGGCCGCCTGAGCGAAGGAGCAGCGATGAGCACCCTGCAGCACCCGAAGGGAGCGACGATCAGCGTCTCCGACGCCGACGCCGACTTCTACCTCCGCAACGGCTGGGCCGTGGTCGAAGACGGCGCCGAGCCGCTCTTCCCCGCGCCCCCGCCGCCCACCCACGAGGCCCTCGCCGAGGCGATTGGTCAGCGCGACGAGCTCAAGACCCGAGTCGTCGCGCTCGAGGATCTCGTGCGCCAGCGCGACCTCGAGATCTCGACGATGGGCGACCGTTTCGCGGCGCCCCTCCGAGAGATGACCGCCGCGCGCGATGCGCTCCTGGAGCGACTCGCCGAGATCGAGGGCGACGCCGAGGACGAGACGGAGGGGGAGACGGATGCAGCTGACAGCGGAGACGGTGACGCCGTTCCTGAGGCTTCCGCTCCGGGCGTCCGACGCCGCACGCGTTGACGCCTGGCTGACCGCCATCGGCGCGTACCTGACGAGCCGGTACGGGAACCGCATCACTGCGGCGCTCGAGCCCGTGTTCGTCGACTACGCGGCCGAGGCGGTCGGCCGGCGCCTTGCGAAGCGGCAGCAGCAGCTCAAGGGGCAGTCGACCGGCCCGTCCTCCGCGCAGTGGACGGACCAGTCGGCCCGCGGCGGCTGGTTCCTGCCCGAGGAGCTCGAGCAGATGGACTCCCTCACCGGACGTGGGGGAGTGCGTTCCGTGCGCGCTCCCGCGCACGACGCGATCCGCTTCGGCAACGCGTCTGTGTCGCCGGCTCGCGAGGCGCTGCTCGACGAGGAGGACTTCTATGTCTGACGGCGGCTTCGCCTACGGGCAGGACGTCGTCCGGCAGCGCCGTCGCCTGGTCGCCGACCCCTACAGCAAGAAGGCGCGTCCGGGCGACTGGACGGATCCGGAGTCACTCCTCATCGACGACGCATCCGTCGCGTCCTCGTCCTCGCGGTCGACGAGAAACGAGACGCGAAACCAGATCATCACCGCGAAAAGCCTCTACTGCGATCCCGAGGCAGACGTGCGCGTCGGCGACCGGATACTCGTCGGCTCGACCGTCTACGAGGTCGAGGCGAAGCCGGAGGCCGACGTGAACCCGTTCACGGGCTGGCAGCCGGTGCAGGAGATCCCTCTCAAGGAGGTGTCCGGGTGAGCGCGATGAAGTGGGACGAGGGCTTCTTCGACCGCCTGGGCACCTCCGCCGCCGTCGACGACATCGTCGGCGGCATCGCCGAGAACGCGGCCAGCATCGCCCGCGCGAACGCCCCGGTCGACACCGGCGCGTACCGCGACAGCATCCAGGTCATCAAGCGC
>Ga0308159_1004973_pt1 | contig 11600 bp, 9 predicted proteins | sample PhyCR1_FD_201040 | JGI IMG/M metagenome (GOLD analysis project Ga0308159, IMG submission 201040) | Phyllosphere microbial communities from UC Gill Tract Community Farm, Albany, California, United States - DLSLC.R1 | ecosystem: Host-associated > Plants > Phyllosphere > Unclassified | place: USA...
AACTCAGTAGTGAAACGATGCATCGCCGATGGTAGTGTGGGGTTTCCCCATGTGAGAGTAGGTCATCGTCAAGATTCATTTCGCAAAACCCCTATCTGCGTATGCAGGTAGGGGTTTTGTCTTTGGGGCTACCCATAGCTATTGCAGCTGAAGACGTGATTTGAGCTGTAAGACCTCGCCTACCATCTGAACCGTAGAATCCTACCGACCTATCAGAAACGCCCGACTGTATCCGGTTAACGAAAGCCGGCTCTACTGGCTTCCTTCTAAACGATCAAAGAGGGAAGGCATCATGGCCGCATTCAGCCCGGCACGCATTGCAGTCATCCAGTTCGCCCCTCAGGTCGGGCTTGAACATTGCGCTGGTAACCTCGCCAAGAGCGTGGCATTGGCACGCAGCGCCGCGCGTGCTGGAGCCAACCTCATTGTGCTGCCCGAACTCACCAACACGGGCTACACCTTTGTGTCGCGAGCAGAAGCATATGCTCACGCCGAGACGCTTGAGCACGGCCCCAGCGTGCAGGTTTGGGCCGACCTGGCCGAGCAATATCAGATCTACCTGGCTGCCGGGTTCGTCGAACAGGATGGATTTAAACTGTATGACAGTGCGGTGCTGTTCGGCCCGAGCGGTTTGCTCGGGCATTACCGCAAGGCTCACTTGGGAGCCCAGGAAAACCTGTGGTGTACCCCAGGTAACTCGGGCTTTCCAGTATTCGAAACATCGATAGGCCGCATTGGTCTTTTGATCGGTTGTGATATCTGGTTCCCGGAAGTGCCCCGGGTGCTGTCAGCCCAAGGGGCCGATCTGATCTGCAGCCTCAATAACTGGGTCTGGACGCCACCCCCGCTATTCGATCAGACAGACCGGTGCATGGCCAATTACCTGACTATGACGGCCGCTCACGTCAATAACGTCTGCATCGCCGCTGCCAATCGTATCGGGAACGAGCGAGGTAAGCGGTTTCTGGGATGTTCGCTGATTGCTGGAACCAACGGCTGGCCTATCGGCGAGGTGGCAAGTGCAGAGGAGCAGACCACCGTCTTCGCCGATATAGACCTGAGCAGTGCTCGCTCGGCCGCTTGCAACGCCTTGAATGGCGTACCCCGCGATCGACGTACAGATCTTTACGACGTAGCCCTCGGTTATCGCCTGCATGAGGCCATACCACGTTAAGGAGTTGAGCACGCCATTCAGGCAGACCTATATGATGCGTATGTGGCGCGCAGGCGCTGTGCACGAGGTCTTTATGTTAGGGTGCACGGACATCTGACTGCCAGGACCCTACTGCATGTTCTTACCGCTTACCGAAAAAGAGCTCAATCGCCTCGAAGACATGTTGATCGTCTACGGCAATGATTACTCGGTCATCAATCTGGCAGAGCTCAACGGGTTCTTCACCGCCCTGGCCAGCTCACCCAATACCGTCCAGCCTATGGAATGGCTGCCAGCAGTAGCCGGCGGTCATGTTCCCAAGTTCAAGAAGCCGGCTGACGAAGAGGCCTATACGGCATTGATGCTGCGCTACGCCAGTCAGGTGGCCGAAGACCTGGAAGACAATGTCGATGGTTTCCAGCCGCTTTTCGAGCAAGGCGAGGGCGACCAGGCGACCGAAGTCGTCATGGAGGAGTGGTGCTTTGGCTACATGCGCGGTACTCAGGTCGCAGGTTGGGCTGCTCTGCCTCCAGAACAGGATGCGCTGCTCAAGACCATCTCGCTGCATGGGCTGGAAGATAACGTCGAGCTATTGGACCAGATGTCCGAACGGGATATCCAGCAGTGCGTGCCCCACGTCATCGATGCCGTTCGCCAGCTTTACCGATTTCATTCACAGCAGCGGTAAGGCAATGAGAGTTGTTGTTCAAGCACGGTAACGACAACGCCATACTCACCCTGCCCGAGCTGGACGGCCTCATGAACGCGCTGTGCAGCACACCGCGCGTTGTACCCCCAAGTGAATGGCTACCCGTGGTAGGTGGGGGAAAGCTGCCTCATTTCAAAAGCAAGGCGCAGAGCCAGCGTTATTTTGATCTACTCATCAAGTTTCACAACCGTGTGTTGCAGATGCTTGCGCAGGCAACCGATGAACTTGAACTGCTATTCGAAGTACGAGAACTCCCAGACGGCGATGTCGTGGTTCTCGAGGAATGGTGCTTTGGCTACATGAAAGGGGTAGAAGTAGGTCAGTGGCCGCCTTTGCCTGCTGGGCTTCGACATCACTTCGATGCAATCGCGCTCCATGGCGAGGAGAAGAGTTTTCCATTGCTCGATAAGATGAGCTCTGAGGAACATCAAGCCACAGTTCCCCGCGTCGTAGAGGCTGTGCACCGGCTCTATCTCCACAACCGTCATTCCTGAAACACAAGCCCTTGCAGTCACTGCCGCACAGAGCTTGGTACATACGTGTGTCCGGTCACTGCTTCACCCTTTATAGCCAGCGCTACACAGGCCAATTGTTTCGACCAGCGAAATTGAGGCTTGCTCCAGGCGCTGATTCTGCTCCTGCACCGATACATGCAGTATGGCTCTACCAGTGCTATGCCGGCGCTGATCAGGAGCCATGCCGATGTCCACCCCAATAAAGCTCTACAACTTCCCCAAGTCCGGTCACGCGCACCGCATCGAGCTCATGCTTTCCCTGCTTGGGTTGCCAACCCAACTGGTTTTCGTTGACCTGGCAGCAGGCGCTCACAAGCAACCCGAGTTCCTGGCACTCAACCCTTTCGGCCAGGTGCCGGTGATCGATGACAACGGCACGGTGATCGCTGATTCCAACGCCATCCTGGTGTACCTGGCCAAGAAATATGACAGCGGCGCATGGCTGCCCGAAGATCCGGTGGCAGCCGCTGCCGTGCAACGCTGGTTGTCGGTGGCTGCCGGCCCGCTGGCCTTCGGTCCGGCCGCCGCGCGTCTGGTGACCGTGTTTGGTGCGGCATTCGATACCGACGAGGTCATTGCACGCGCCCATGGGCTGCTCAAGGTGATCGATACCGAACTGGCTAAAAGACCGTTCCTGGTAGGCCATACGCCAACCATCGCCGATATCGCCAACTACTCGTACATCGCCCACGCACCTGAAGGCAATGTGTCGCTGGAGCCCTATGCCAATGTGCGCGACTGGCTGATGCGAATCGAAGCGTTGCCCGGCTTCGTGGCCATGCCACGTACCCAGATCGGGCTGCAGACCAACGCCTGACACCGTACCGCCCCCGAGGACGTCGCCATGCAGCACATACACGACCATCGCCCATCGCCCTGGCACCCAGGCGAGAAAACCCTGCAGGAAAAGGTGGGTGTAGCAGCGCGCATGGAGGCGGTGGGGCATAAGGTCATTCGCGACTACATGCCCGATCAGCACCGCGCCTTCTACCACCAGCTGCCGTTCATTGTTGCCGCCAGCGTGGACGCGCAGGGCCGTCCGTGGGCGACCTTGCTGGAGGGGCCGGAAGGTTTCATCCGCTCGCCCCATCCTCGTGAGCTGACAATCGATATCCAACCGCCAGCCGACGATCCGGCGACGCTAGGGCTGGCCGCCGGGCAGGCAGTCGGCCTGTTGGGCATCGAACTGCACACCCGTCGGCGCAACCGTCTCAACGGCCGCATCCACCAGGCCACCCATGAGCAGTTGCAGGTGACTGTGGCTCAGTCATTCGGCAACTGCCCGCAATACATCCAACGGCGCGACTACACCCGGGTCGCGCAAATGCCCCAAGGGCGTATCGATTCCACAGCGCTGGATGCCGATGCCGTCAGTCTGATTCAGGCAGCCGATACCTTCTTCGTCGCCAGTTATGTCGAGCACGCCGACGGCCAGCGAGCGGTGGACGTCTCCCACCGCGGCGGACGACCTGGGTTCGTCAGGGTTGAAGGCAGTCTCCTGACCATCCCCGACTACGCCGGGAACCTGCACTTCAATACTCTGGGCAACCTGCTGGCAAACCCCCGTGCTGGGCTGCTGTTCATCGACTTCAGCAATGGCAACGTGCTGCAACTGTATGGGCGTGCCAAGCTGCTGCTGGACGGCCCCGACATCCCATTGTTCGAGGGCGCCGAGCGCCTCTGGACGCTGGAGGTCGAGCATGTGGTATGGCGTCCGGGCGCAGTTGGCCTGCGTTGGGCATTCAAGGACTACGCGCCCACCACGTTGGCGACCGGCACCTGGAGCCGTCTGTCGCAACGCTCGCAACAGGCGCCATGGCAACCCTGGCGCGTGGTGCGGGTGGAGCAGGAAAGCCGTGATATCCGCTCGTTCTACCTCGAGCCGCCTGGCGCTAGCGCAGTGACGTTCGCGCCAGGGCAACATGTGCCGGTGCAAATCCCGCTGGACCCGCATAAGCCGCTGATCCGCACCTACAGCCTGTCCAGCGCGCCTTCCGACGGTCATGTGCGCATCAGCGTCAAGGCACAGGGGCCCGCTTCGCGCTACCTGCATGAGCGCGTCGTGGCAGGCGATGTGCTGCAGGTGCGCCCGCCGGTAGGCGGCTTCACGCTGGATCTGAACAGCACTCGGCCGCTGGTGCTGATTGGCGCTGGCGTAGGCATCACCCCTTTGCTGGCCATGTTGCGCGAGCAGTTGAAGCAAGGGCCGGCGCGGGTCATTCATCTTTTCCAGGGCGCCCGTAGCTTGGCTGATCTGGCATTTCACAAGGAATTGGCCCACTTGCAACATCACGCCGCAGGGCTGCTGCACGTGCACCGCACCCTGAGCCAACCCGAAGATCACGCCCGGCCAGGCCGTGATTATCAGTTTGCCGGCCGGCTGAGTATCGAGCACGTCAAAGCCACACTGACATTGGATGACTACGATTTCTACCTGTGCGGCCCAGGCATCTTCACCCAGGACCTCTACCAGGGTCTGCGCGGCCTGCATGTGCCGGACACGCGGATTCATGCCGAGGCGTTCGGCCCGTCTAGCCTTCGCCGCCACTTCGACGCCGGCCAGCCGACCCTGCAGCAACCGCCTGCTGCCAGCGAGTCAGTCGCGGTCCATTTTGCGGCATCAGCCAAACAGGCGCAGTGGTCACCCTCCAGCGGCACACTGCTGGAGTTGGCCGAGGCACATGGCCTGTCGCCGGAGTTCAGTTGCCGGGGTGGAACCTGCGGCACCTGCAAAACGCGGTTGCTCAGTGGCCAGGTGCATTACCCTAACCTCCCAGTCGAAATGCCGCAGAGCGGGAGCGCGCTGATCTGTTGTGCGGTGCCCGCGAAGGTGGATGAGCCAGGGCAGGCGCTGGTGCTTGATATCTGATCGGCCAGAACAGGCAGCACAAGCGCCTTGAATCAAACATAATGCCTGTATTCCCACCCCCAGGAGCCCGCATGGACCAGATCCACCTGATGAAGGTGTTTGTCGCCGTAGGCGAACTGGAAAGCTTCGCCGCGGCTGCGCGTCGCCTGGATATCTCCCCAGCGGCCGTCACCCGTGCTGTCGTCGCCCTGGAGGAACAACTCGGTGTCAAGCTGGCGCTGCGCACCACCCGCAGTGTGCGCCTGACTGAAGCCGGCGGCCGCTATCTGGAGGACACCCGGCACATCCTCGCCAGCATTCACGAGGCCAACGAAGCCGCTGCCGGCATCAACGCCACCCCCAAGGGCGATCTGGCCATCACCGCCCCGAGCCTGTTCGGCAAGAAGTTCGTCATGCCGTGCATCGTGCAGTACTTGCAACGGTTTCCGGAGGTCGACATTAGCGCCTACTTCCTGGACCGCATCGTGAATATGGTCGAGGAGGGCATGGACGTGGCCGTGCGCATCGGCCCCTTGCCCGATTCGGGCCTCAAGGCATTGCGCGTGGGCAAGGTACGCCGCATGTTGTGCGCCTCGCCTGAATACCTGGCCCGCTATGGCACACCCGAACATCCTTCCGACTTGGCAAGCCATGCGGTGATTGGCACCACCGACCTGTCACCGCGCGCTGGTTGGCGCTTCGGGGTGACCGACGAATCGACGTTGGTGCGGGTCAAGCCACGGTTGACCGTCACCAGCAACGACGGGGCGATTGCCGCCGCCAGTGGCGGGCTGGGGATCGCCCGCCTGCTGTCCTACCAGGTGGCTGACGAGCTGGCCAGCGGGCAACTGCGAGTGATCCTGGCTGAATACGAAGAAGCCCCGTGGCCGATTCATGTGCTGCATCGGGAGAGCAAATACGGTTCAACCAAGGTCCGGACCTTCATCGACCTGCTGGCACAAAGCCTGAGGGCCCAACAGTTGGATTGACCTGCTACCCAGCCCATGGGCGGGGTGGGTCTGTCTGGTAAAGTACCGAACTGTTCGCTGGCAGCCCGCCAGCGCGCAATGCTCACAAAAGATTACGCAAGGAAGCCGCTGGATGAACAAACGCTTCACACGCACCTGGCTCGCCGCGCTGCTGTTGCCATGGCTTGCCGCATGCAACGGCCAAAAAGTCGAGCGCGTGCTGGTTTATCAGAACACGGTCTACGACTGGCGCATCGAACACGTGGTGGCCCACAACTGGCCGGCCGGCCCGCACCAGTACTACGAGGTGTTCCTCAAAGGCCGCTTACTGATATTGCCGGCCAACACCTTCAACGACGTGCGCGACATCCGCGAGTTCGTCGCCGCAGGCGGCTTCGATACCAACAACTGGCGCAACGATACGATCATCGTGGCGTTCGAGAATGTACAGGCGCGCAAGGGCAGCAACGAGCACTTTGTCCGCTCGCTGATGATCACCCCGACGCACCAGGAAGGGGAAGTGATACTGGCCGACATGACCACCCGCCAGCAGGTTGCCGTGCAGCGGGTGGAGCCGGGTGGTGATCACTAAAAGTGGATAATGACTTGCGCTGCAACTATAAGGTGAACAGCGGACTCAGGAGGGTTCAAACTGGAACCCGGTCCTTCCTTGCTATTCGACGATACAACACAAGCGTCGCGCACAGCGCACACAGTGCAGCGAATGCGACCCAGTAAGCAGGCGCTGCTTTGTCACCGGTTTCATGGATCAACCAGGTCGACATGACCGGTGTGAAACCGCCGAACAGGGCCGTAGCCAAGCTGTAGGCTAGGGAGAAGCCCGCTACCTTCACTTCGACTGGCATGATTTCCGTGAGCGCCGGGATCATCGCACCGTTGTACATCGCATAGAGGAACGAGAACCACAGCAGTACCTCAAGCATGTGTGCGAAGCTTGCCGCATGGGCCAGGTAAGACAGTGCTGGGTAAGCGGTGAACAGGGTGAGTACGGTCATGGCGATCAGGATTGGTTTACGACCGAAACGGTCGCTGAGCGTGCCGCCGATGGGTAGCCAGATAAAGTTGGACACGCCTACCAGAAGCGTCACCAGCAACGCGTCATTTGTGCTCAGGTTGAGTACAGTCTTACCAAAGGTAGGAGCGTACACAGTGATCAGGTAGAAGGCACTGGTGGTCATGGCGACCATCAGCATGCCCGCGATGACTACCGATGAGTTGCGGCCTAGGGTGGCGATCACTTGCTTCATGGTCGGGCGATGCTGACGCTTCTCGAACGCTTCGGTTTCTTGCAGGTTACGGCGCAGGAAGAAGATGAACGGGATGATCATGCAGGCAGCGGCGAACGGAATTCGCCAGCCCCACTCGCTGATCTCGGCCGGCGCTAGGCTTTGATTCAGTCCGTAACCCAACGCGGCGGCGACCACGATGGCGACCTGTTGGCTGCCGGATTGCCAGCTGGTATAGAACCCTTTGCGACCCGGTGTAGCCATTTCGGCTAGGTAGACCGACACCCCGCCCAATTCAGCACCGGCGGAAAAGCCTTGCAGCAAGCGGCCAAGCAGTACGAGCGCGGGTGCCCAATAGCCGATCGTGGCGAAGCCGGGGACTAGGACGATGAGCAACGTGCCGCTAGCCATGATTGACAGCGTGACGATGAGGCCTTTGCGGCGGCCAACATCGTCGATGTAAGCGCCCAGAATTACCGCCCCCAATGGCCGCATGAGGAATCCGGCGCCGAACACAGCGAAGGTCATCATCAGCGAGGCGAATTCGCTGGAGGCTGGGAAGAAAGCTGAGGCGATTTGGGTGGCGTAGAAACCGAACAGGAAGAAGTCAAATTGTTCGAGGAAATTACCAGATGTGACACGTAGAACCGCCGCGGCCTTGGACCGGGCGGGAGGCGAAGCAGGCATAGACGGTTCTCCAGCATGAATCTGTTCGTTGTTGAACGATCAATCCCCTCGATTATGCTGGACACATCCTGAAATGCTTAATGAAACATTCTGATCACTGCGGCGCAGGGCGCACAGGGGCCTTACGCGACAGGAGAGGTGACAAGCTCTTGATCCATTCGCAAAGCTCATCGTTTGACGAAAGAACCGATTTCAGCCGCAGATCTGCCAGATCACCGGCTTTCTTCCAGGCTTCGGCTGCTTCCCAAGCCGGTACAACCCTGGTCGCCACAGATGACGCTACAGCGGCTACATTCGCCGCTATACCGTGTACAGGGTGAACCAGGCCCGATTCGGCATCGGCACTAACAGGCGCCTTCATGGCGAAGAAATATGAGTTACCTTTCTTCGCCTGGTGCATGTCGGGACCGCGCTTACGTTCCTTATTCCTGGTCGAACTGGGGTGCGTGGATGATGAATCAGAAAAATTTCAGAGGGATTAAGTGCACAATGAGCTCATCCGGGCATTGTGCACTTAATCAGCATCGCTTGTAGTATCAGGACTACGTTTAGTATTGGTGAAAAAATTCAGCCGGAGGTGAACACCTACGCCTTGAAGATCAATCCCAGCTCAACGCCCCACCGGTCTGGTACTCGATCACTCGCGTCTCAAAGAAGTTCTTCTCCTTCTTCAAGTCCATGATCTCGCTCATCCACGGGAACGGGTTGGTCGTGCCTGGGTACTCTTCCTTCAGGCCGATCTGCGTCAGGCGACGGTTGGCGATGAACTTGAGGTAGTCCTCCATCATTGCCGCGTTCATGCCCAGTACGCCGCGTGGCATGGTGTCACGGGCGTATTCGATCTCCAGCTGAGTCCCCTGCAGGATCATCTGGGTGGCTTCTTCCTTCATCGCCGCATCCCACAGGTGCGGGTTTTCGATCTTGATCTGGTTGATCACGTCGATACCGAAGTTCAGGTGCATCGACTCGTCACGCAGGATGTACTGGAACTGCTCGGCAACGCCAGTCATCTTGTTGCGACGGCCCATGGACAGGATCTGGGTGAAGCCGCAGTAGAAGAAGATGCCTTCCAGAACGCAGTAGTAGGCGATCAGGTTGCGCAGCAGTTCCTTGTCGGTCTCGACGGTGCCGGTGTTGAACTCGGGGTCGGAGATGGCGCGGGTGTACTTAAGGCCCCAAGCCGCTTTCTTAGCGACCGACGGGATCTCGTGGTACATGTTGAAGATCTCGCCTTCATCCATGCCCAGCGACTCGATGCAGTACTGATAGGCGTGGGTGTGGATCGCCTCTTCGAAGGCCTGGCGCAGGATGTACTGGCGGCACTCGGGGTTGGTGATCAGGCGGTACACAGCCAGGGCCAGGTTGTTGGCAACCAGCGAGTCGGCCGTGGAGAAGAAGCCCAGGTTGCGCATGACGATGCGGCGCTCGTCCTCGGTCAAGCCGTCCTGGCTCTTCCACAGGGCGATGTCGGCGGTCATGTTGACCTCCTGCGGCATCCAGTGGTTGGCGCAGCCGTCGAGGTACTTCTGCCAGGCCCAGTCGTACTTGAACGGCACCAGCTGGTTAAGGTCGGCGCGGCAGTTGATCATGCGCTTTTCATCCACCGCCACACGGGCCGAGGAACCTTCCAGCTCAGCCAGGCCTTCGGCAACGTCCAGGGCGTCCAGGGCCGCCTTGGCGCGCTTGACGGCCTCGGAGTCCGACGCCGTGGCAGCGCGGGCTTCCAGGGCCGCGGCACCGCCGGCGCTGTCGAGTTTGTCGAGGGTGGCGGCGGCGTGAGCCTGCGCAGGGGTGTTGCCTTTGGCGGCGACTTCGCCGTCATCTTCTTTATCGAATTCGTCCCAGCTCAGCATGGTGAGAGTCTCCTGCTCGAGGGCCATCTGTGAAGTATGGCCGGTAGATCTTGGTTGCGGTGCGGTGCACGCAAATCAGCGGTGCCCATGGCGGGCTGGCCCCAGCGGCGTGGCTGCGGCTTTTGTATCGGGTAGCGGGGCGGCAGCGCCACACCCGCAGGCTTGCATACGGCTCTACAAAAAAGAGGCTTCCCGCAGGAAGCCTCGGCCTGGCCTTACTGGCAGGCTTCGCAGTCCGGCTCGTCGATCGCGCAGGCCTTGGGCACTGGTGCAGGGCCGGCTGCCTGGACCGGGGCGCTGTCGCCACCGCTGGACACGGCGTTGAGCTTGCCGGTGTTGATGGTCGACTTCTCGGTGCTGGTGGCGGCCAGGGCACGGAGGTAGTAGGTGGTTTTCAGACCACGGTACCAGGCCATGCGGTAGGTCACGTCCAGCTTCTTGCCCGAGGCACCGGCGATGTACAGGTTCAGCGACTGCGCCTGGTCGATCCACTTCTGGCGACGGGAAGCGGCGTCGACGATCCACTTGGTTTCCACTTCGAAGGCCGTGGCGTACAGCTCCTTGAGTTCTTGCGGAATACGCTCGATCTGCTGCACCGAACCGTCGTAGTACTTCAGGTCGTTGATCATGACCGAGTCCCACAGGCCACGGGCCTTGAGGTCGCGAACCAGATACGGGTTGATCACGGTGAACTCGCCCGACAGGTTCGATTTCACGTACAGGTTCTGGTAGGTCGGCTCGATCGACTGCGACACGCCGGTGATGTTGGCGATGGTCGCAGTTGGCGCAATGGCCATGATGTTCGAGTTACGAATACCTTTCTGTACCCGGGCACGGACCGGCGCCCAATCCAGGGTTTCGTTCAGGTCGACGTCGATGTACTTCTGGCCACGGGCCTCGATCAGGATCTGTTGCGAGTCCAGCGGCAGGATGCCTTTGGACCACAGCGAGCCTTGGAACGTCTCGTAGGCGCCGCGCTCGTCGGCCAGGTCGCAGGAGGCCTGGATGGCGAAGTAGCTGACCGCTTCCATCGACTTGTCGGCGAATTCGACGGCAGCGTCGGAACCGTAGGCGATGTGCTGCAGGTACAGCGCATCCTGGAAGCCCATGATGCCCAGGCCTACCGGACGGTGCTTGAGGTTCGAGTTACGCGCCTGCGGTACCGAGTAGTAGTTGATGTCGATCACGTTGTCGAGCATGCGCACGGCCGTGTTGACGGTGCGTTGCAGCTTGGCGGTGTCCAGCTTGCCATCGACGATGTGGTTCGGCAGGTTGATCGAGCCCAGGTTGCAGACCGCGATCTCGTCCTTGTTGGTGTTCAAGGTGATCTCGGTGCACAGGTTCGAGCTGTGCACCACGCCCACGTGCTGCTGAGGCGAGCGCAGGTTGCACGGGTCCTTGAAGGTCAGCCATGGGTGGCCGGTCTCGAACAGCATCGAGAGCATCTTGCGCCACAGGTCCTTGGCCTGGATGGTCTTGAACACCTTGATCTTGTTGTACTCGGTCAGGGCTTCGTAGTACTCGTAGCGCTCTTCGAAGGCCTTGCCGGTCAGGTCGTGCAGGTCCGGCACTTCCGAGGGCGAGAACAGGGTCCACTTGCCGTCGTCGAAGACGCGCTTC
>Ga0308159_1004976_pt1 | contig 11592 bp, 10 predicted proteins | sample PhyCR1_FD_201040 | JGI IMG/M metagenome (GOLD analysis project Ga0308159, IMG submission 201040) | Phyllosphere microbial communities from UC Gill Tract Community Farm, Albany, California, United States - DLSLC.R1 | ecosystem: Host-associated > Plants > Phyllosphere > Unclassified | place: USA...
CCCTCAAACTCGAAAAAAGAAAAGAAGGGGTCCGGGGAATTCCTTCCCCGGCCTTTTCCCGTTCAGAAAAACGCCAAGGCGGCTCCTACTCTTCCGTCGCTTCCGCCACGGGCAGGATGGAGGTTTCCTTGGCCGAGCCGATGGCGAGCACGGTTTCGGTGCGTTCCACGCCGGGCTGGGCGCGGATGTCCTCCGCCACGAAGCGCTCCACGGCGGCGAGGTCGGGCAGGCGCAGCTTGACCAGGTAGGTCCAGCTGCCGGTCACGCGGTGGCATTCCAGCACGGCCTCGGCAGCGCGCATCGCGGTGCGGAAGGCGGTTTCATCCTTGCCTGCGCGCAGCTCCACAAACACGAAGGCCAGCATCGCGCAGCCGATGGCGGCGGGGTCCAGGTCCGCGCGCCAGCCGCGGATGGTGCCGCGTTCCTCGAGTCGCTTGACCCGCTCCGCGGTCGCGGAGACGGAGAGCCCTGCGACTTTCGCCAGCTCGGCGAGCCCCGAAGCCCCGTCTTCCTGGAGGGCAACGAGGATGTTCCGGTCGATTTCGTCCATGGCGGGACAGTATCCGGCACATGGCAGGCTTGAAACAAAAAAAGGCGGAGAGGTTTCCCTCTCCGCCCTGCCTCGCCTGGATGGGCGAGCGTCAGATGTAGTGTTCGGCCAGCGGCGCGAAGCCGTTGAAGGCCTGGCTGGCATAGGTGGTGACATAGGCACCGGTTGCCAGCAGCTCGATCCGGTCGCCGGCGTCGAGCGCCAGCGGCAGGCGGTAGTTGGACTTCTCGTACAGCGTGTCCGTGCTGTCGCAGGTCGGGCCCGCGATCGTCACCGGCCCGTCCGCCTGGCCGTCATGCGGGGTGCGGAAGGCGTACTTGATGGCTTCGCCTTCGGTCTCGGCCAGGCCGCCGAAGCGGCCGATGTCCAGGTACACCCAGCGCACCGGGTCGTCCTTCTCCTTGCGGGAGACGAGGACGACTTCGGAGGACAGCACGCCCGCATCGCCGACGACGAAGCGGCCCGGCTCGATCACCATCTCCGGCAGGTTGTTGCCGAAGGCTTCGACCATCGCGCCCATGATGGCGTCGCCGATCTCGCCGATCTCCGGAACCTCGCTGCGGTAGCGGACGGGGTAGCCGCCGCCGATGTTGATCATGCGCGGGTTGACGCCGGCATTCTTCAGGTCGGTGAACAGCATGCCGACCTTGGCGATCGCCGCCTCATAGGCCGCGGTGCGGGTCTGCTGGCTGCCGACATGGAAGGAAATGCCGAAGGGATCGAGGCCCAGCTCGCCCGCCAGCACCATCAGCTCCTTCGCCATCTCGACCTCGCAGCCGAACTTCTTCGACAGCGGCCACTCGGCGCCGACATTGCCGACGAGGATGCGGCAATACACCTTCGCACCCGGCGCGGAGCGGGCGAGCTTGCGCAGCTCCGGCTCCGAATCGAAGGCGAACATGCGGACGCCGGCTTCGAAAGCGGCCTTGATGGCGCTTTCCTTCTTCACCGTGTTGCCGAAGGAGATGGCGTCCGGGCGGGCGCCGGCGCGCAGGCATGCCTGCACTTCTTCCCACGACGCGGCGTCGAAGGCGGAGTCGAGCGAGACCAGGCGGTCCAGGATCGGCGCTGCCGGGTTGGCCTTCACCGCATAGTAGATGCGGGCCAGCGGCAGGGCCGCCTTGAGGCGCCCGTAGTTCTCCTCGACGCGGTCAACGTCGACGACAAGGCACGGGGTCGCCGGGGCGACATCGCGCAGGAAGCGGGAGACCTTCTGGGTCATCGCACACCCTCCAAAATATGGAAGGACCGCCCCGGTAAACGGGGTCAGCCCCAAGTTGACGAAACGGTCGAACGAACCAGCGACCAAAGAGAGGCCGGATCGGGCTTGCGCCTTGTCCGGGGTTGCCAGAACGCTTGACGTCGTTGCGTAAACCTTTGGCCGGTCTTGCCGGCCTGGGGCCTAGAGGCACGTGCGTACTGCGTCTGAGGCGGCATATAGAGATGTCGCCCAGGTGGTGAAAGGGGTTTTTGGAGTCGGACCCGCTATTTTTCCGCATGCCACCCCTGCGGAGCCGGAAAGTTACCTTAAGGCTAGCGGGGGCACGGGTGGCCTCTCGCGTCAAAGCCCCGCTTCAGGCGAATCCGTCCGCCGGCACTCCGTGCAGCCGCAGGAAGGTATCCGCCACCTGCTCCGCGATGCCCTGCAGCTCGGCGGCCGCCGCATCCTCGCCCACCAGGCCCAACGTGGCGCGGACGAACAGGTCGCCGCGCAGCAGAGAGAGGAAGTGCTCCGCCGCCTGGGCCGGGCGTACCTCCGGCCGCAGCCGGCCACGCGCCAGTTCGCCGGCCATCCAGCCGCTCAGCCAGCTCTGCATCGCCTGCGGCCCGGCGGCATAGAAAGCGCGGGCGAGGGCGGGGAAGCGCACGCCCTCCGCGATCATCACCCGGTGCAGGGCGCGGACCTGCCGGCGCAGCATGAAGCGCAGCCAGTGCAGGCCCAGTTCCACCAGTGCCTCCCGCAGCGGCCGGTCATGGCCGCCGAGAAATTCCTCCGCCCGTTCCCGCATATGCTCGCAGCCGGCGGCGACGATCGCCTCGAACAGCGCTTCCTTGCCAGAGAAGTGGGCGTAGAGCGTGGCCTTGGAGACGCCGGAGGTCTTGGCCACCGCGTCCATGGAGACGGCCGCATAGCCTTCCGCCATGAACAGCTCGGCCGCAGCCGCCATGATGGCGTGGCGCTTGGGATTGCTGATGTCGGAGAGGAACTCGGCGGTCGCTGACATGAAAGGTTAGTAATGGAGGCCTGCGGCGGCTTCAAGAGTGAACTGAACGGTTTGGTTCAGTCTTGACAAAAAGACACCACAGCCGCAACTCAACGGCTGCAAATGAACTGAACCGTTCAGTTCGAAGGCCCTTCCGAATGAACGCTCCCGTCTCCCCCTCCGCGGCCCTAGAGGCCAGCCGGTCCTCCGCCCCTGCCGCGCCGCCGCCGCGCCGGTGGACGGTCAAGCGCATCCTGCTGCGCGTGGTGCCGGCGGTGCTGCTGGTGGCCGCCGCGCTGGGCGGCACCTGGTACTGGCAGACCGGCCGCTTCCTGGTCGAAACCGACGACGCTTATGTGCAGGGCGACATCAGCGTGCTGGGCGCCCGCATCCAGGCCGACGTCGCCAGCATCCAGGTGGCCGACAACCAGCCGGTGAAGGCTGGCGACGTGCTGATCACGCTGGATGAGCGTGACCTGCGCAACGCACGGGAGCAGGCCGCCGCCACCCTGGCCGAGACCGATGCCGCCATCGCCACGGCGCGGGAGCAACTGTCTCAGCAGCAGGCGCAGATCGATGCCGCCAGCGCCCAGGTGGAGCAGGCCCGCGCCGAGCAGACCCGCGCCATCGCCGATGCCCGCCGCACCCAGTCCCTCGTCGGCAGCGGCTACGCCTCCCGCCAATCCGCCGACCAGACGGTAGCGGACCAGCGCAAGGCCGAGGCCTCCGTGCAGGCGGCGCAGGCGCAGCTTTCCGTGCAGCGGCAATCGCTCGGCGTCCTGGCGGCGCAACTGCGGCAGGCCGAGGCCAAGCGCGCCCAGGCCGCCGCCGCCCTGGCCCAGGCCGAGACCAACCTGACCTACACCGCCATCCGCGCGCCGGTGGACGGCATCGCCGGCAACCGCGCTGCGCAGCTCGGCCAGCATGTGCAGCCGGGGCAGCAGCTGATCGCGGTGGCGCCGATGGGCGGGCAACTCTTCGTCGTCGCCAACTTCAAGGAAACCCAGCTGGCCAGCGTGCGCCCCGGCCAGCCGGTCGAGATCACGGTGGATGCCATCCCGGGCCTGACCTTCCACGCCCGAGTCAACAGCTTCGCCCCCGCCACCGGCAGCCAGTTCAGCCTGCTGCCACCCGAGAACGCCACCGGCAACTTCACCAAGATCGTCCAGCGCGTGCCGGTGAAGCTGGTGCTGGAGCCCGGCCAGGACGCCGGTGCCCTGGCCCGCCTGCGCCCCGGCCTCTCCGTCGTGGCGGAAGTCGATACCCGCGACGACCCGACCGCCCCGCGCGGCGTGCTAGCCGCCATCCGCAGCCTGTTCTGAAGGCACACGCGCCATGAGCGCCACGACGATGCCGGCCGCCGCCGCCCCGCAAGCCCCGCCGCAGGTCATGCCAGCTAAGGTCCGCTTCGGCTTCATGGCGATGGTCTTCGGCATGTTCATGGCGATCCTGGACATCCAGATCGTCTCCGCCTCCATCTCCGAGATCCAGGCCGGCCTCGCCGCCAGCCCGGATGAGGCGAGCTGGGTCCAGACCAGCTACCTGATCGCGGAGATCGTCATGATCCCGCTCTCCGGCTTCCTCTCCCGCCTGCTCTCCACCCGCGTGCTGTTCACCGCCTCGGCCGTCGGCTTCACCGTCTTCTCCCTGGCCTGCGCCCTGGCGTCGAATCTCGGCATCATGATCGTGTTCCGCGCGGCGCAGGGCTTCATCGGCGGCGCCATGATCCCGACGGTGTTCGCCGCCAGCTTCATGCTGTTCCCGCCCAACAAGCGCGCCGGCGCCACGGTCATCATCGGCCTGACGGCGACGATGGCGCCCACCATCGGCCCCACCCTCGGCGGCTGGCTGACCGAGCAGCTCTCCTGGCACTGGCTGTTCCTCATCAACGTGCCCGTCGGCATCCTCATCGCCACCGCGGTGTGGCTGACGGTGGATATCGACAAGCCCGACCGTTCCCTGCTGGCGAAGTTCGACTGGTGGGGCCTGGCCGCCATGGCCGCCTTCCTCGGCAGCCTGGAATACGTGATGGAGGAAGGCCCGCGCTGGGACTGGCTGCAGGACGAGACGGTGCGCAACCTCGCCGCTGTCTGCATCGTCGCGGGCATCGTCTTCTTCTGGCGGGCGCTGACGCGGCCGGAACCGATCGTGGACCTGCGCGCCTTCAAGGATCGTAATTTCACCATTGGCTGCCTGTTCAGCTTCACCATGGGCATCGGCCTCTACGGCTCGGTCTACCTCATCCCGCTCTTCCTGGGCCGGGTGCGTGGCTACAACTCCATGCAGATCGGCGAGGTGATGTTCATCACCGGCCTCTGCATGTTCTTCGCGGCCCCCATCGTCGGCAAGCTGCTCGGTAAGTTCGATCCGCGCATCCTGCTCGCCTGCGGGCTGGCGCTGTTCTTCCTGGCGATGTGGCTGACGGCGCGCCTCACCTCGCAAAGCGCCTTCCCGCAGATGGCCTTCCCCCTCGGCCTGCGCGGCGTGGCCATGATGCTGTGCATGGCGCCCATCAACCAGATCGCCCTCGGCACCGTGGCGCCCGCCGTGCTGAAGAACGCGTCCGGCCTCTACAACCTGATGCGCAATCTCGGCGGCGCGGTCGGCCTCGCCATCATCAACACCCTGGTTACCGACCGCTCCTACCTGCACCGCGTCCACCTGGACGAAGCCCTGAACTGGGCCCGCGCACCCGCGCTGCATTACCGGGACACCATGGCCGACGCCCTGGCCGGCCAGGTCGGCCAAGGCGCCGCCGACATCGCGGCCCTGGCGAAGATGAAAGCCCTGGTCACCCAACAAGCCCTGGTACTGGCCTATAACGACGTGCTGCTGGTGATGGCCGGCTGCTTCCTCGTCTCGCTACCCCTGGTGCTGCTGCTGCGCCGGCCGCGCAAGGGCGCGGGCGGGGATGCGCACTGATCGGGGTGGGATGGAGAGGAAGGCCGGGGAAAGAATTCCCCGGGCCCCTTCTTTTCTTTTTTCGAGTTTTTTGGGCGTGGCTGTTGAGAGGGTGGTCTTGGGAGACGGCTGGGTGCGCCGGAGGTCTTGGACCTCCGGCGACTGAGGGTTCAGCCCACGCGGCCCATTATTAAAATCATCAAGACGCGTCCGCTCTCAGTCCTGAAGTGTTTTGCCAAACGCGCAGAAAAAAGAAGGGGCCCGGGGAATTCTTTCCCCGGCCTTCCCTTCCTTCCCCACCGATCTGCCCATCGTTGCATCACCACCACCAATGCCCGGCATGGCCAAAGCCGATTGGCCCAGCCCAGGCTACCGGGCGTAGAAGAAGTCCCAACGGAGCGGCACGCAGCTGCAGCCTATTCGAAAGGAATTCTTCAGTCATGTTCAGCAAAGTCCTGTTTTCCGCGGTCCTGGTGTCCGGTTTCTCCGGTGCCGCTTTTGCCGCCAATGGCGATGCCAATATCGATGCGCTGATGGCGCAGCAGCCGCACAGCCAGGCGGTCAGCCAGGGCATCGCCACCGTGGTCGGCAGCCAGGATGGCAGCCCGGTCATCCGCTACCACGGCCCGGCTGTCGGCAATCTGAGTGCCGGCGTGCCGGTGATCGTTGGCAATAGCGGTGGCGAGCCGGTGATCGTCTATCGCTGATCGTCGTTACGGCATGGCGCGGACGTGGGCGGGGGCAGGGGCCTTCCGCCCGTGTCGCCGTTTCGTCATGCCGGCGTCAAGGCGCTGCAACACGCACCCGGTAACAGCGCCACGCTGACGTAACCGGGATACAGACCACATGCGCAGGATCCTGCTGGCCGCCACGGCCCTGATCGCGACCGCCACCACCGCCATGGCCCAGGAGCAGCGCTTCGACGCCCGCCTGGCTGGCCACGCCATTCTGCCCGCCTTCACCATGGAGCTGCCGCCGGCCGATGCGCCGCGCGATGCCCTCGTCTCCGGCAAGTTCACCGGCGATGCGCGCAACGAGCGCCCCGGCAGCGTGCCCGGCACCACCGGCCCGGCGCCGACCGGCCGCCCCACCGGCCTGTCGCTGCCGTTCATCGGCCAGCCGGTGCAGGGCTTCTCCGGCATCAAGCCGGTGGCGGGGGAGGCCGGCGCGTACTGGGTGCTGACCGATAACGGCTTCGGCAACCGCCGCAACAGCGGCGACGCCCTGCTGGCCCTGCGCAAGATCCGCCCGGATTTCCGCACCGGCCAGGTGACGGTGCTGCAGACCGTCTTCTTCTCCGACCCCGACCGCCGGGTGCCGTTCCGCATCGCCTATGAGGGCACCGACGCCCGCTACCTGACCGGCGCGGATTTCGACCCGGAGAGCATCCAGCCGATCGAGGGCGGCGGTTTCTGGATCGGCGAGGAGTTCGGCCCCTTCATCCTCCGCCTGGATGCGCAGGGCCGGGTGCAGCAGGTCCACCAGACCCTGCTGGACGGCAAGCCGCTGATGAGCCCGGACAACCCCGCGCTCTCGATCGGTGCCACGCCCGTCGCCGGCGCCAATTTCCGCGCCCGCCGCTCCGGCGGGTATGAGGGCATGGCGATGTCGCCGGATGGCAGCCGCCTGTGGGCGCTGCTGGAGCAGCCGCTGTTCATCGAGGGCACCGACCGCCCCGAGGGGAATTTCATCCGCATGATGGAGTTCGACACCGCCCGCGGTGCCTGGACCGGCCGTAGCCTGAAGTACCGCCTGGCCGAGGGCGCCGCCGCCATCGGCGACTTCAACATGATCGACGACCGCCGCGCCCTGGTGATCGAGCGCGACAACGCGGAAGGCGACCCATCCCTGGCCTGCGCCCAGGGCCAGCAGCCGCCCGCCTGCTTCCATGCCCCCGCACGTATCAAGCGCGTCTCCCTGGTGGATCTGGGCGCGCCGGATGCCGAGGGCTTCGTCCGCAAGATCGGCTATATCGACCTGATGGACATCCAGGACCCCGAGAACCTGGCCCGCACGCGCGGGGACCGTGGGCCGAATGCCCCCGCCAACCGCCTGTCCTTCCCCTTCTTCACCATCGAGAACGTGGCGATGGTCGACGGCGATCACATCATCGTCGGCAACGACAACAACCTGCCCTTCAGCGCCGGCCGCCACCTGACCCGCGCCGACGATAACGAACTGATCCTGCTGCACGTGCCGGAACTGCTGCGCGCCCGCTAAGCGGCTCGCACTGGCCGACAGGGTTGGCTGCGCTTGGCTTTTGCTGCCCGGGCGGGAGATTTGGAGGAGCAAGGCTGGGGAATGAATTCCCCAGACCCCTTCTTTTTTCTACGAGTTTGGCGAAGCACTGCAGAACCGGGAGCGGACGCTTCTGATGATTCTAATCATGGGCCACGCGGGCTGAACCCTCAGTTGCCGGAGGTCTGGGACCTCCGGCGCGAACCGGCCGGGACTCAAACCAGACAGCTCTCTCAACAGCCACACCTGCAAAATTCGTAAAAGGAAAAGAAGGGGGGCGGGGAATTCCTTCCCCGGCCTTCCCCTGTGCCAGCAGCGCCCACCGCCCCATCGGAGGCGCCGGGCGAGACCCAGGCTCTTGCCGTCGCCCGGAACCGACCTTACCCATGGCTCAGGCCTTCTCTGTGCGGGCCTGCGCCGCCCGGCTGTTCCGGCACCGGCGCCCATGGCGTGAGTGTTGGAGACTCCGGATGATCTATCGTGATGCCACCCAGGCCGACCTGCCCGCCATGGCCGCCATCTATGCGCATCACGTCCTGAACGGCACCGGTACCTTCGAGGAACTGCCCCCGGACGAGGCCGAGCTGGGTGCCCGCCTGGCCCGCAACCAAGCACATGGCTGGGCCTGGCTGGTGGCCGAGGATGCGGGGGAGGTGAAGGGCTACGGCTACTACGCCGCCCTGCGGGACCGTTCCGCCTATCGCTTCGCTGCCGAGGATTCGATCTATGTGCGGGATGACGTGCGCGGCCAGGGCGTTGGCAAAGCGCTGGTGGAGGCCCTGTTGAAACGGGCCGAGGCCGCAGGCTTCCGCCAGATGTTCGCCGTGATCGGCGATTCGGAGAATGTGGGCTCCATCGGCCTGCATCTCTCGCTGGGCTTCAAGCAGGTGGGCGTACTGAAGGCGGCCGGGCTGAAATTCGGCCGCTGGCTGGACGTGGTCTACATGCAGCGGCCGTTGGGCGCCGGGGACAGGACCCTCCCTGAGCTGACTTGATCTGACCGGCCCCGCGCCGCGAGGCGTGTGCGGCAAGCGGCTTCGACCTGTGCCAAGCTGGCGCCCGCACGCGGCGCGCCAAGGACGCCGCGGCAACAGGGAAGATCCGCCATGTACCACGTCCTCGCCTCCAGGCGCCGCACCGTGCTGGGCGCCTCCGCCTTCGCTGCCCTTTCCATGCCGGCCGTGTTCCGTTCCGCCAGCGCCCAGGCCATCCGGGACCAGGCTATCCGCGCCCAGCGCGACTATGGGCCGGACGCGCCGCCGACGCGCTACCCCGACCCGGACGTGGTGGCGCTGGACCCGAAGCGCTTCTCGGCCAGGCTGGGCAACAGCCGCATCCGTCGCCTGCATACCGGCCTGGGCTGGGCGGAAGGCCCCGCCTGGCACGCCACCGGCCGCTTCCTGATCTGGTCCGATATCCCGAACGACGAATGCCTGCGGCTGATGGAGGAGGACAACCACGTCTCCCGCCGCTTCCGCAGCCCCGCCGGCTATTCCAACGGCAATACCTTCGACCGGGAAGGGCGGCAGATCGCCTGCCGGCACTATCACCGGGACGTCGTCCGCTACGAGCCGGACGGCAAGCTGACCATCCTGGCGGCGCGCGGCCCGGACGGACCGTTCAACGCCCCCAACGACGTAGTGGTGCACCCGAATGACGGCGCCATCTGGTTCACCGACCCCGGCTATGGCGGCCTGATGGATTACGAGGGCAACCGTCTGCCGCAATCCACCGACTCGCCCCGTCCGTTGATCAAGGAAGCGGTCTATCGCATCGACCCTGGCAGCGGCGCGGTGGAGAAGGTGGCGGACCAGCCCTTCAAGCCGAACGGCCTGTGCTTCAGCCCTGACTATCGCATCCTCTACGTCGCCGATACCGGCATGTCCCACTACCCGGAGGCCAAGAGCATCGTCTGGGCCTTCGATGTGGACGGCGCCCGCCTCAGCAATCCCCGCACCTTCTGCAGCATGGAGATGGACGGCAAGACCGGCATGGGGGACGGCATTCGCTGTGACGAAGCCGGCAATGTGTGGGTCGGCGCCGGCTGGGTGGGGGATGGCTATGACGGCGTGCACATCTTCGCACCGGATGGCCAGCGCATCGGCCTGATCAAGCTGCCGGAGATCTGCGCCAATCTCTGCTTCGGCGGCACGCGGCGGAACCAGCTCTACATGTGCGCCAGTCAGTCGCTCTACGTGCTGCCGGTGGAAACGCGCGGCGCGCATTTCTGCTGAGCCCAGCCCGGGACCGCCCGCCGCTTCCCGATGCGGCGGGCACGCCTCCGACCTGTGCGGGCCCGGCGCGACTTGCCAGCGTCCGCTGCAGACTTCCGAACCAAGCGGCAGTCCGACCAAGGCAGGAAAGGAAGGTCAGGGGAAGGAATTCCCCTGAAACCCCATCTTTTTCTGTTCAGGGGGGGCGGGCTTCAGGACGGGCGGTGACGCCGTAATAAATACGAAGGGCCGCTGGACTGGACCGTCAGTCGCCGGAGGTCATCGACCTCCGGCGCGAACCCGGCCGGGGCGCGGAGAGCTGACGCCTACCTAGCCTCCCCCGAACGAACCGCAGAAGAAAGAAGGGGTCCGGGGAATTCCTTCCCTGGCCTTCCTCAGCCCTTTATCGATCAGCCCCGAGTATTCGTCGGAACACGCACGCCCAGGGCGGTCCCGCCCTTCGGCGGCGGCCGTGCCCTACCCGGCGTCGCTGCTGCGCACGGTCCAGGTAAAGTCCCGGCTCTCGCCCGGTGGCAGCAGCAGGATGCCGGGCTTGTCGGCAATCTCGCCATCCCAGCCCACCGGGCTGGCCATGCTGAACCAGGGCTCGATGCACAGGAACGGTGCCCCGCCCGGCTTGGACCACACGCCCAGGTCCTTGTACCCCTCCCACGCCACGGTCAGCACCCGTGCCGGCACCCCATCCTCCCCTGCCGCCACGAAGCGGACGGAGCGGCTGGCGACACCCGGCATCACCAGCGCGTCCTGCGCGAACAGCGCCGGAGAAAGCGGCAGCACGCGGCCGTCGAACGGCAGCTTCTCCTCCTCGCCCAGCAGGCCGCCTTCCACCGCCAGCGCCGGGCCGGTCTCCTGCGTGTCGAATTCCAGCACATGCGCCTCCTTCGCCACGCCGGCGGCCAGCGGCCAGCGGAAGGCCGGATGCGCACCGACGCCGCAGGGCAGCACCGCATCGCCCGGATTGGTCACCCGCGCGGTGACGGAGAGTGTCTCACCCTCCACCGCGTAGATCATCTCCAGCAGGAAGGGGAAGGGATACACCGCCCGCGTCTCCGCACTGTCCGCCAGGCGCAGCACGGCGCGGGTGGCGCTGCGCTCGGTCCACGCGAACAGGCTGTCCCGTGCGAAGCCGTGCTGCGTCACCCGGTATTCCTGGCCCTGGTGGCGCAGCGTATCCCCCGCCAGCCGGCCGACCACGGGGAACAGCACCGGGGAATGCCGCGGCCATTCCGGTCCGGCCTGCCACAACAACTCCTCCCCCGCCGAGTCACGCAGGCTGGTCAGCTCGGCGCCCTCCGGCTTGATGGTGGCGGAAATCGCTGCAGTGCCGATGGTGTGCCGATCGCTCATGGTCGTCCCTGTCCCTGGCGGCGGCTGGATGATCCCGCCCCGCGCCAGAGCAACGCCCTGGCGCGGGAAAGTCCACCCTCTCGCTGAGGGAAGGGGAAGGGAGGTTGGGGAAAGAATT
>Ga0308159_1004977_pt1 | contig 11591 bp, 9 predicted proteins | sample PhyCR1_FD_201040 | JGI IMG/M metagenome (GOLD analysis project Ga0308159, IMG submission 201040) | Phyllosphere microbial communities from UC Gill Tract Community Farm, Albany, California, United States - DLSLC.R1 | ecosystem: Host-associated > Plants > Phyllosphere > Unclassified | place: USA...
CCTGTGTGATTATCCCCTGGGAAGGCTTGGACGAGGTATGACCCGCGTCCAGGCCTCAAATGTGTAAACGATGTCCCCGGTTTCAGATGTAAACGATGTCTACGGTTCTACACCCCGATGAGGGTGTATCAGTTGATAAATCTTTGACTGACACACTGCCATCGGGGGCAAGCCCCCTCCCACATTTTGATCTCCATCAGGCAATTGGTGCGTGGGAAACTTCTGGTATTGACGCCGGTTGGCCTGGCCACCCCTTGAGTGCTTTACCCTCCGGCCTACACCTCTCAACGGTCGTCTCCCATGCGTCATACCTTGCTGATCTGCTGCCTTCTCCTATCGCCAGTAGCTTTCGCCAGCACCGTGTTGGAAAACGCCCTGTGGCGCGTCGAACTCGACCCGGCCACCCTCGCCATGCGCGTCACGCCCAGTGGCCAGGCGCCGGTCCAAGCCTCCAGCGGCGTGCCGGGGCGTGCCGTCAGCCAGTTCGAGCAGAATGAGCAACACGCCACTTGGCAATGGGATGACGGCGCCTTTCGGGTCAGTGCCCGCCTCGAGCAGCGCGACCTGTCACTGTCCATCACGGCGCGCGAGGCCGGTGAGCTGCCGATCCTCGTGCAGCCGCCGAGCGCCCTTGGCAAGGGCCTGATATGGCCCTTGGCCGAAGGGCATTACGTGCCAGCCGGCAATGCCCTGTGGCAGGCGTTTCTGCTGGAGCAGGGCGATATCAATACCACCCAGGACCTCAGCCTGCCGTTGTGGGGCGTCGATCACGAGGCGTTTACCCTCAACTGGTTACTGACCAACCCTTACAACAACCGGCTGCGCTGGCAGGGCCAGGCGTTGTCGCTGACCCATGGGTTCACGTCGCTGGAACCTGCGGCCCCGATGACCCTGCTGTTGCACCTGGGCGAAAACGACCCGTTGGCCGGTGCCAAGCGCTATCGCCAGTGGCTGATCGAGCAGGGCCGTTACGAGCCCTTGGCGGACAAGCTCTCGCAAACCCCCGAAGCGCACAAGCTGCTCGGCGCCAGCCATGTCTATCTGTGGGGCAACGACCTGCTGGCGCCTGGCGACGTGCGTGACTGGCCGTTGTTGGTGAAGCGCCTGCGCGCCCATGAACTCAAGGGCTGGCTGGACAAGGAGGCCGCGAAGGTTCTGGCGCAGGCGACGGCGTTGAATCGCTACGAGCAGAGCGTGTTGCTGCGCGGGCTCAACGTTGCACTCAACCAGAAAGCCCGGCAGAGCTGGCAGGTGGATGAGCCCGATATGAGCCGGCTCGCCGCCCGCTACGGCGAGTTGCGTAGCGAACTGGCCAAGGACTTTGCCGGCGCCCTGAGCGATAACCCTGCGACCTGGGGCAGCCAGGCTGTCCAGGCGTTGCGCGACTCAGGATTGCCACGCTTGATGGTGACCTTGGGCGAAGGCTGGGAAGGCGGTCTCTGGCACCCCGAAACCATCCGCGCGGGCGTCGACGCCGGCTACCTGATGGCGCCCTACGACTCTTATCAAACCGCTTTGGGCGCCACGGAAAACCCGGACTGGACCACCGCCCACCTGGGCCGCCAGGCCCATCGCGACTGCGCCATCGTGCTGCAAGGCGGCACGCTCAAGACCGGCTTCCAGCAATCCGGTCACTACACCGACCCACGCTGCGTGCGGCCGTTGCTGGAGGCGCGGGTAAGGGCGGTGCACGCCAAGGCGGGGTTCAACGCCTGGTTCCTCGATGCCTACGCCACCAGCATGCTGTTTGACAGCTATCGCGACGGCGCGCCGATGACCCAGGCCCAAAACGCCGAAGCCAACAGCGACGCGTCCCGCTGGCTCAACCGCGTACTCAAGCTGCCGACGGGTTCCGAAGACGGCAATGCCCTCACCGCCCAAGGCATCCTGTTTGCCCATGGCATGCAAACCCCGGTGCTGGGTTGGGGCGATCGCGAGATGACCCAAAACAAGCAGTCGCCCTATTACGTGGGCAACTGGTACCCGCCGGAGCAACCGGCGGTGTTCTTCAAACCGGTGCCGTTGAACCAGCCGTTTCGTACGCTCTATTTTGACCCGACTATGCGTTTGCCGCTGTATCAGGCGGTGTTCCACGGTTCGGTGATCACCACCCATCATTGGCTGTTCGATAGCCTCAAACTGAGCAACGTGCGGGCCGAGAACGAATTGACTCAACTGCTCTACAACGTACCGCCGCTGTATCACCTGAGTGCGGCGACGCTTAACGAGCGGTTGCCGCTGATCCAGCGCCAGGACCGGTTTTTCCGCCCGCTGCACCAGCGCCTGGCGACCCAGGCGATGACGGGGTTTCGTTGGCTGACGGCGGATCGGCAGGTGCAGGAAACTACCTTTGCAGATGGTTCGCGGTTGGTGGCGAATTTTTCTGCTGAGGACAGAGAAGGGTATGCCGGAGGCAGTGTTACGGCGCTGCTGGAGAGTGTGGCGCCGGTGGTTTATCGGGTGCAGTAATGTGGGAGGGGCGGTGCGACGATTCGACTTGCCCCCGATAGCGGTGGATCAGGAGGAGCATCGTTGACTGACACCCTGCCAGGGGGCAAGCCCCCTCCCACATTTGGAGTGTGTGGCCTCTAGATTTTGCGCCATACGCTGGCCAGCCAAGGTTGTTGAACCCGAGGCAAGCCGGGGGGGCGGTAGTAATGCTCCAGCTCCACAAACCCTGCCGTTGTCAGCAGCGTTTGCCATGCCTCAAGGTCATGGTACGAGCCATATCGCGGCCCATTCCAGCCCTCCTGGTTTTCACCCCTTGGGTTGGAGCTGAACAACACACCGCCAGGCTTCAGAGCCCCATGCAGTTGCTTGAGCACACGTGGCAGTTCCTGCTTGGGTATATGAAACAGCACCGCGTTGGCGAAGATCCCGTCGAAACGCTCCACTGGCAGATCCAGCTTTAAAAAGTCCTGGTGCAGCACCTCACAACCACTGTCTTCGCGCGCCATCTGCGCAAACCGCTCGGAGCCGTCCAGCCCCACGGCGATGTGGCCCATGCGGGTAAACGTTTGCAAGTCGCGGCCCGGCCCGCAGCCGAAATCCAGCACGGTAAACGGCGCCGAGCCCTGGATACGCCGCAACAGCGCATCGATATTCTGGCTTACATCGTGGTCGCGGGTGCCTTCACGGAAGTCTTCGGCCACCTTGTTGTAATGGCCCAGGGTGGTGGCGGTGATCTGTTCGAGGGCGTCTGGAGGCAGTTTCATGGCTGGAGTTTCAACGTCATGGAAGAGTGGCTGACTATACGCCAGCGATAAAAAAGCGGAACAGCCAGGGGGCTGTTCCGCTTTTAACGTATTGACGTTGAGGCGCTTTCAAACACTACAGGCGGACAACTTCAAAGTTCGCCATCCTGTAATCGTTGCCGACGCCTGACGCCAGGTTGCTGACAAACATGCAGTCAACTGCCCGAGTATTGGCCGTAAATTCCCCGCGAAGGGTTACAAAACCCGGAAACATGGTGGTAATGGTTACAGGCGGTGTGATTGGGCCTTGGTTGGTCGCCAGGGAAACAATGGGGAAGTCGTGTTGGCCGATCCACCTGCCGACTTGCGCGCTGAAAGCGTACCGTGCACCTATTTGCAGGTTGGTAAATGTTTTCTTCAGTACGGTGCCAGCAGAATTATTGGTAAAGGTATTGTTGAATAAACCCAGGACGCCTTCCTGGACTATGTACCTCAGGTCCCTGGAGTCAACGTTAGGGCCCGGTACCCAGCCGTTCAAGGAGTAATCGTTGAAGGCGGTAAAGTCCCTTACAAGTGGCTGTGCGCCTACCACCCGGACCGGGTAGCTGCCCGACCGTGCCAAAAACACCCCGGTGGAGGTTTGCCGTTCGAACGACGCGCGGAACGAGCTGTCCGCCAGCGACGTCATCAGGGCGTTGCTGACAGGGATCAAAACGATGCGCTGCGTAGTGGTGCTGGCGCTGACCGCCGGCAAGCGTACGGTACGGATTGTGCCGTCCGGGTTGGTAATCGTGAGTATTCCAACAACCAGGTCGGGTACAGTAGGCGCCGGAGTCCTGCGCGGCAATATGGCCTGTATGGTGAAAACCGCCTGGCCTTGGGTTTCCAGATCCACTACAGGTGCCGCTATGCCGTTCGCTTGGAACTCTGGGTAATCGATCAGGTTCGGGTCCAACTCACTATTGAGAATATAGGGCCGGGAAAACTGGTATTTCGCCCCGATTCCCCCGGAAACGTTTTCCACCACATCAATGACCTTGAAGGAGACTTCCACCGGGCCGGATTGGCTGAAGTTGTTGGCGGCGCTGAAGGTGGGCGGCGGAACGGGTATGCGGATTGGCCCAGGCCCGGCAGCATCAGTTGGGCTGACGATGTAGTTGACGAATACCCCGCCCACGGAGACTGCAATTCTGTCGTTCTTGCGGATATTTTCATATTTGTCGATCAGGCACGTCATCCCGCTTGCGGCAACGTTTGCGTCAATCACCGAATTTTCCGGCAGCCCTTCAACACGCATGGTCAGCCCACTGAGCCAGGTATCCCCGAGTTGGCTATCGATGCCGCCAGGGAGGGAGGTCTTGATCAGGATTATCTGAGGGTCCGAGCGACTTTCCTGCTGGCTGCCGGCCCGCACGACCCGGGAGAAAATCGAGTATTCGCCGTCCGGCAACCTGGTCCCGGGGATATTCAAATCGTAACTGTTAGCGATGGCACTGACGATGTTCGAGGCCGCCGGCTGGCCCAGGGTCTGTGCATTCGGCGGTTGAATGTAGATGGCATAAAAGTCGTTTAAACCGCGTGCGAACCAGGACTGAATGGTTATTCTGGTTTGCGGCAATACCTGGCGTTGCCCCAGGCCCAGGACCGCCGTTTCAGGGTAGAGAGTAAGACTCTGCGCCGGGTTGTTGGCGGCACGGAACGGGACGTGGGGGAAGGCTGAAAAGGGCGCTTCAGTAAGAAGGTCGAAAGAACCAGGCACAGTGGACATAGCCATCACCTTGATGGGTTGGGGCGCGCGATAGCCGCGCGGCGGGCCAACTCATCAAACGCCCCGGGCAGTCGCCGAATCTACTGTCAGAATTGACAGTGGCGACGAGTGGTGCACCACCGAGGCCGGTGCTGCACGTTCAAGCCACTCAGCGCTTATTGAGCCCCCGCGCCAACCGATCGCCACCCAACTGGATCACCGCCACCAGAATCACCAGCAGCACAATCACCGTGAGCATGATCTGCGTATCAAAACGCTGGTAACCATAGCGATAGGCAATGTCGCCAAGGCCGCCTGCACCAATCGCCCCGGCCATGGCCGACGAGTTGATCATGGTCACCAGGGTGATGGTAAACCCGCCGACAATCCCCGGCAGCGCTTCCGGCAACAGCACATGCCAGATGATGTGCCAACGCCGGCAACCCATGGCTTGCGCGGCTTCGATCAAACCGTGGTCGACCTCACGCAAACTGACTTCGGCGATGCGCGCAAAGAACGGCGTAGCAGCGATGGTCAGCGGCACCACCGCTGCCCACACGCCATAGGTGGTGCCGACGATCAGGCGGGTGAACGGGATCAGCGCCACCATCAGGATCAAAAACGGAATCGAGCGGAACAGGTTCACGAACGCCCCCAGCACCCGGTTCAGCGCCGGGGCCTGGTAGATGCCGCCCTTGTCGCTGGTGACCAGGAACACCGCCAGCGGAATCCCCACTAGCAACGCGATCAGCGACGACACGCCGACCATCAACAAGGTGTCGATGGCGCCCTGCAATAAACGATCAAACCACATAGCCCAGCACCTCTACCTGTTGCGCCCAATGGGCGGCGCGGTTGCGCAGTTCTTCGGCGTTATGGGGCGAGCCATTCACCGCCAGCAGCAATTGCCCCAAGGCGTGGCCCTGGATGCGTTCCACGCCGCCTTGCAGCAAGCGCACGCGCCCGCCGAGGGCGCTGAACAGCGCGGCCAGGTCGGGCTCATCGTTGGCGCCGCCGGTGAACTGCAGGCGCAGCACCAGTGCCGCGTCCGGCGAAGCCTGGGTGAGTTGCAGACGGCTTTGCAGTTCTTCCGGCAGGCCATGTTGCAGGGGCGCCAAAAGCGTCTTGCTGACCTCATGCTGCGGGTTGCCAAACACTTGCCACACCGGGCCCTGCTCGACGATACGCCCGTGCTCGAGCACCACCACGCGGTCGCAGATTTCGCGGATCACCGCCATTTCATGGGTGATCAGCACGATGGTTAGGCCCAGGCGCCGGTTGATCTCGCGCAGCAGGCCGAGGATCGACTGGGTGGTCTCCGGGTCCAGCGCCGAGGTGGCTTCGTCGCACAGCAGGATCTGCGGGTCATGCACCAGCGAACGGGCGATGCCCACGCGCTGTTTCTGCCCGCCGGAGAGCTGCGCCGGGTAAGCCTTGTGCTTGTCCTGCAAGCCCACCAGTTCCAGCAGCTCGCGCACCTTCTGCTCGCGTTGCAGCTTGGGCACGCCGGCGACTTTGAGCGGCAACTCGACGTTCTGCCACACGGTCTTGGCCGACATCAGGTTGAAATGCTGGAAGATCATGCCGATGCGCCGGCGCAGTTGCACCAGGTGGTCTTCATCGAAGTCGCCGATGTCCACCTGGTCGATCAACACGCGCCCGCTGCTGGGTTGCTCCAGGCGGTTGATGGTGCGGATCAGCGACGACTTGCCGGCGCCGCTGCGGCCAATGATGCCGAACACCTCGCCGCGCTGGATCGCCAGGTCGATGCCCAGCAGGGCGTGCACCGTGCCGTCATAGGTCTTGCCCAGGTTGATGAAACGCACATGGGCGTGGTTCAGGTCCGGATGCAGTTCTGTCTGCTCGGCGTCCCTGGGCGGTGTGCCCAGGTCGCGCAGTTGAGAGTGGGCGGCGGTCATTTTTTATCGTCCCAACCCACTTGGTAGAGCTTGCCCAGGGATTTATCCAGGGCTGCACGGACCACCGGCGAGTGCTGGTAGATGTCGACGAACTTGATCACGCGCGGGTCGGTTTTGCTCTTGGGTTGGATCACGAACTGGATCACGTATTCCGGGTGGTCGAGGCCGTCGAACAGCAGCGCCGACTCGGCATCGAAGGTCTTGGACAGGCGGATATACGCCGGGTAGCCCTGCACCAGGTCGGCGTCGTCATAGGCGCGCACCAGTTGCACGGCTTCCACTTGCAGGATCTTGATCTTCTTCGGGTTGGCGACGATGTCTTCTTCGGTGGCCTTGTAGCCCACGCCTGGCTTGAGGGTGATCAAGCCCGCCTTGGCCAGCAGTTGCAGGCCGCGCCCGCTGTTGATCGGGTCGTTGGCAATCGCCACGCTGGCGCCCTGGGGCAGGTCGTTGATGCTTTTGAATTTCTTCGAGTACAGCCCGACGTTATTGATGATGCCCGGCGCGTAGGGCACCAGGTCAAAGCCGGCGGCGGCCTTGGCGTTTTCCAGGAAGGGGATGTGCTGGAAGTAGTTCACGTCGATATCGCCGGCGGCCAGGCTGACGTTGGGCGCGATCCAGTCGGTGAATTCCACCAGTTCGACTTTCAGGCCTTGCTTGCCGGCTTCTTCAACGGCGGCTTCCAGGGGGATTGCGAAAGCGGCGGTGGTGCCGATTTTCAGGGGGGCGTCGGCGGCGAATGCCACCGAGCTGAACAAGCCGAGGGCCAGGGCCAGTGCTTTGACTGGGTTATTGAGGAGTGTCTTTTTCATAGTGGATTTCCAGTCATAAGTTATGAGTACAAACAATGCAGATCCAATGTGGGAGGGGGCTTGCCCCCTCCCACATTTTTCGATCAGTGTCGGTAGGTAGAACCTGTGTGTTGTTCAGGGAGGCGGGCGGTGCCCTGGAAGACTTTTTCCCTCAGTGTTCCCTGCTCATACGCGGTCTTGTAGGAGCCCCTTCGCTGCAGCTCCGGCACCACCAGATCGATGAAATCCACATAGCTCTCCGGCGTCACAATCCGCGTCAGGTTGAACCCATCCAACCCGGTTTCGCTGATCCAGGATTCCAGTTCATCGGCCACCTGCTCGGGCGAGCCGACCAGGGTGATGTAGCGCCCGCCCAGAGCGTGTTGCTCGAGCAATTTGCGCCGGGTCCAGTCGTTGTTTTGCAGGTTTTTCGTCGCCGACTGGATCGCGTTGCTCTTCACGTACTGGATCGGTTCGTCCAGTTCGTACTCGGCAAAATCAATCGCCGTGGATGCCGAAAAATGCGCGACGCCGGCTTCGGGGCTGGCGTAGCTGAGGTACTCGGCGTGCTTGGCCCAGGCCAACTCCTCGGTAGCGCCGACGATCACGTTGAGGCCCATGAACACCTTGATGTCATCCGGGTTGCGCCCGGCCTCGACGGCGCTGGCGCGCACCTTATCCACTTGCACCTTGGTCGCGGCCTTGTTCTGGCCGCTGATGAACACGCACTCGGCATGCCGCCCGGCGAACAACAAGCCACGGTCAGAGCTGCCGGCCTGGAACAGCACCGGCGTGCGCTGTGGCGACGGCTCGCACAGGTGATAACCCTCAACCTGATAGAACTCACCGTGGTGCTCGACCTTGTGCACCTTGCCCGGTTGCGCGTAGACCCGCGCCTTGGGATCGTTGCGCACCGCGTCGTCTTCCCAGCTGCCTTCCCAGAGTTTGTAGAGCACCTCCAGGTACTCGTCGGCCTGGTCGTATCGGCGGTCGTGCTCGACCTGCTCGGTGAGGCCCATGGCCTTGGCGGCGCTGTCGAGGTAGCCGGTGACGATGTTCCAGCCCACGCGGCCACGGCTCAGGTGGTCGAGGGTGGACATGCGCCGGGCGAACAGATACGGCGCCTCGTAGGTGAGGTTGGCGGTGAGGCCGAAGCCAAGGTTTTTGGTCACCGCTGCCATGGCCGACACCAGCAGCAACGGGTCATTCACCGGCAGCTGGATCGACTCTTTGAGCGGCACGTCGATGGAGTTCTGATAGACGTCGTACACACCCACGATATCGGCGATGAACAGCCCGTCAAACAGCCCGCGTTCCAGGGTTTGCGCGAGGTCGGTCCAGTACTCGATGGTTTTATATTGGGTGGAGGTGTCCCGTGGATGCGTCCACAGGCCGTGGTTGATGTGCCCGATGCAGTTCATGTTGAAGGCATTGAGCATGATTTTTTTCTTGGCCATTCAGATGGTCCCCCGCAGTGGCGGGTTTTCATCGTTGAGGTAGTAATTGCCCACGGCGTGATACTTCCAGCGCACCGGGTCGTGCAGGGTGTGCACGCGGGCGTTGCGCCAGTGGCGATCCAGGCCGTGCTCGGCCAGGGTGGCCTGGCTGCCGGCCAATTCGAACAGGGTGCTGCCGGCGGCCAGGGAAATTTCGGTGCTCAGGGCGCGCACTTCGGCGACGGCGATGGAGGCGGCGGCAACCGTTTCGGCATTGCTGTCGGCCTTGGCGCGGTCGAGGTATTCGCCCGAGCGGTCCAGCAGCGCCTCGGCGGCGTGCAGGCGGATGCTCAGGTGGCCGAAGCTCTTAAGCGTCAGCGGGTCCTCGCTGGCCTTGTCGCTGCCGGAATCGATCCACGGGCGGGTCTTGGTGCGCACAAAGTGCAACGCATCTTCAAAGGCGGCGCGGGCGATGCCGGTGTCGATCGCAGCGTGGAGGATCTGCGCCAGCGGGCCGACGGTGGTCGGGCGTTCGAAGGCGCTCTGGAACGGGATCACGTCCTGTGCCGCAACCCACACGTTATCGAACACCACCGAACCGCTGCCGGTGGTGCGCTGGCCGAAGCCGCTCCAGTCGTCAATCACCTCCAGGCCTGCGCTGTCACGCGGCACGAACGCCAGTTGCTGCACACCGTGTTCGTCCACCACCGAGGTGGGGATGCGCTGGGCGTAGATCGCACCGGTGGAGTAGAACTTGCGGCCGCTGATGCGAAAACCGTCGCCATCGCGGGTGATTTTCGTCACGCGGTCATGGGCGGTCTTGGTGCCCAGTTCCGCCAAGGCGTTGCCGAACCGCTGGCCGGCGAGCACTTCGGCGTACAGGCGTTGCTGCTGCGCCGGGCTGCCATTTACGCGCAGTACTTCCAGGGCATAGAAATGGTTTTGCGGGATCTGGCCCAACGACGCATCCGCCTGGGCGATCAGCGCAATGACCTTGGCCAGGGTGACGTTGGACACGCCGGCGCCGCCGTACTCCTTGGGCACGCTGATGCCCCACAGGCCGGAGCGCGAGAACACGTCCAGTTCGGGCAGGGGCAGGCGGCGCTCGCGGTCGCGCTGGGCGCTGTCGCGGCGAAAGTCTTCGGCGAGGTCGCTGGCGACAATAAGGGCTTGTTCGTCGCTGGTGATAACCGCGACGTGAGTAGAGACAGTCATGTGTGTTCTCCAGAGGTCTGGTCGGTTAAATCCAGGAGTGACGAGCCGGCAAGGTGCCGTTCAGTCGATAGGCGCCGATGGCGTGATACTTCCAGCGCACCGGGTCGTGCAGGGTGTGCACCCGCGCGTTGCGCCAGTGGCGGTCGAGGTTGAATTCGGCGAGGGTGGCGCGGCTGCCGGCCAGCTCGAAGAGTTTTTCGCTGACCAGCAACGACACTTCGGTGGTGAGCACCTTGGCCTCGGCCACCGCAATCGACGCGCGGGCGGCGGACTGCGCGGTGATCGGCGCGGCGCTGACCTGGTCGAGCACCTGGCCGGCCTTGCGCAACAGGGCTTCGGCGGCATGCAGTTCGATTTTCAGCTTGCCGATATCGGCGATCACATACAGGTCATCGCTGGCGCGTTCGACCTTGGCGTCGATCCACGGGCGCGACCGTTCACGCACGAAGGCGATGGTGTCCTCCAGCGCGCCACGGGCGATGCCGGCGTCGATGGCGGCCTGGATCAGTTGCGAGACAGCGCCCTGGATATTCGGGCTTTCGCCGATGCGCCAGTTATCGACCACCAGCTCGGCGTCGACCGGCACGCGGTCCAGCAGCACGGTGCCGCTGGCGGTGGTGCGTTGGCCAAAGCCGGACCAGTCATCGACGATGCGCAGCCCTTGGGTGCCTCGGCGCACAAACGCCATGACCTGCTTGCCGTCATCGTTCAGCGCCTTGACTGCAACCCAATGCGCAAACAGCGCGCCGGTGGAGTAGAACTTCTGGCCGCTGATCACGTAGCCGTCGCCGTCTGCGGTGAGACGCGCCTTGAGTTCCAGGGTGTTTTTGGTGCCACGTTCCGGGCCGCCATTGCCGATGCGCCAGCCGTCGAGGACGCTCTGGAACAGCTGCTTTTTCTGGCGCTCGGTGGCGGCGCCCTGCAACAGGTGCAGGATGCCGAAATGGTTCTGCGGGAACTGCCCGAGTGCGGGGTCGGCCGCGCTGATGATCGCGAATACTTGCGCCAGGGTGGTAAACGACACCTGTGGGCCGCCGTACTCGCGGGGAATGGAAATACTGCCCAGCCCACTGCGGGTGAACTGTTCGATCTGCGCCCACGGCAGCTTGCGCTGCTGGTCGCGCTTGGCGGCTTGCAGGCGCGCGGCCTGGGCCAGCTCATGGGCGGCGGCAAGCGCCTCTGCATCGTTGCGCAGCACGGCGGCCGGCAACAGCAGGGGAGCGACGTCCAGATCACTCTGGGGGGGTGTTAGAGCCAAGTTAGACATCAGCGCCGCTCCTTGGCTGCAC
>Ga0308159_1004978_pt1 | contig 11586 bp, 9 predicted proteins | sample PhyCR1_FD_201040 | JGI IMG/M metagenome (GOLD analysis project Ga0308159, IMG submission 201040) | Phyllosphere microbial communities from UC Gill Tract Community Farm, Albany, California, United States - DLSLC.R1 | ecosystem: Host-associated > Plants > Phyllosphere > Unclassified | place: USA...
ATGTCGATCTACCTCAACAAGGACTCCAAGGTCATCGTCCAGGGCATCACCGGCGGCGAGGGCACCAAGCACACCGCCCTCATGCTCAAGGCCGGCACCCAGGTCGTCGGTGGCGTGAACGCCCGCAAGGCCGGCACCACGGTCTCGCACAAGGACGCGTCCGGCAACGACGTCGAGCTCCCCGTCTTCGCCTCGGTCGAAGAGGCCATCCGCGAGACCGGCGCCGACGTGTCGATCGCGTTCGTACCTCCGGCCTTCACGAAGGACGCGATGGTCGAGGCCATCGACGCCGAGATCCCCCTCCTCGTCGTGATCACCGAGGGCGTGCCCGTCGGCGACACCGCCGAGGCGTGGGCGTACTCGAAGGCCAAGGGCGAGAAGACCCGCATCATCGGCCCGAACTGCCCCGGCATCATCACGCCCGGCGAGGCGCTCGTGGGCATCACGCCCGCGAACATCACCGGCAAGGGCCCCATCGGCCTCGTGTCGAAGTCGGGCACCCTGACCTACCAGATGATGTTCGAGCTGCGCGACCTCGGCTTCTCGACCGCCATCGGCATCGGCGGCGACCCGGTCATCGGCACCACGCACATCGACGCCCTCGCGGCGTTCGAGGCCGACCCCGAGACCAAGGCCATCGTCATGATCGGTGAGATCGGTGGAGACGCCGAAGAGCGCGCCGCCGCCTACATCGCCGCCCACGTGACCAAGCCCGTCGTCGGTTACGTCGCCGGATTCACCGCTCCCGAGGGCAAGACCATGGGCCACGCCGGCGCCATCGTCTCCGGCTCCGCCGGTACCGCCCAGGCGAAGAAGGAGGCCCTCGAGGCCGCCGGCGTCAAGGTCGGCAAGACGCCGTCCGAGACCGCGTCGCTGATGCGCGAGATCATCGAAGCGCTCTGACGTTTCGCTTCTGAGGGCCCGGATGCCACGGCATCCGGGCCCTTTCGCGTTTCCGGGGGCTGGCGGCGGCGCGGCTATCCGCGCCGGAGCTGCGCGAGGTCGCACGATCGGGCCGAGTGCACACGTCGCGGGGCTGTCCGATCGTGCGACGTCGTGCCGGACGTGTGATCTCGGCGGATTCTGCGGAGCGCGTCCCGGTCACACGCCGGTGCGGTTGCGGCTCAGCGCGGAGCGAGACCGCACGATCGGCGCGAGAGCACAGGTCGGGGGGCGACCGCAGCGGGTGGTCTCGCGCGGAACGTGTGACGTGGGTGGGCGCACGGGAAAGGGGCCCGGATGCCATGGCATCCGGGCCCCCACAAACCACCGGGCTCAGCCCAGCAGCGCCTCGACCGGGCCACGCGCGAAGAAGATCACGAAGCCCGCGGCCACGATCCACAGGAGCGGGCTCACGCGGCGGGCGCGGCCGGACAGGGCCTGGATGAGGACCCAGCTGACGAAGCCCGCGCCGATGCCGTTGGCGATCGAGTACGTCAGGGGCATCACGGTCACGGTCAGGAAGACGGGGATGAGCACCGAGAGGTCGCTGAGGTCGACGTGGCGGATCTGACCCATCATCAGCGCGCCGACGATCACCAGCGCCGCGGCGGCGATCTCGGTGGGGACGATGCTCGTCAGTGGCGTGAAGAACATCGCGAGCAGGAACAGACCGCCGGTGACGACGTTCGCGAGGCCCGTGCGGGCGCCCTCGCCGATGCCGGAGCCCGACTCGATGAACACGGTGTTCGACGACGAGGAGGTCGCCCCACCCGCCACGGCGCCGATGCCCTCGATCACCAGCGCCGAGCGCAGGCGCGGGAACGTGCCGTCGGGGGCGGCGAGACCCGCCTCGCGGGAGAGGCCCGTCATCGTGCCCATCGCATCGAAGAAGTTCGTGAAGACCAGCGTGAAGACGAGCATGAGGGCGGCGAGCACGCCGATGCGGCCGAAGGATCCGACGAGGTCGACCTGACCGACGAGCGACAGGTCGGGAAGACTCACCCACTGCGAGGGCAGCTTCGGCACGCTGAGGCCCCATCCGCCGGCGTTTCCGTCGGCCTTGGCTCCGAGACCGGCGATCGCCTCGACGATCACCGCGATCACGGTGCCCGACAGCAGACCGATCAACAGCGCCGCCTTGACCTTGCGGACGAGAAGGACGGCGGTGATGACGAGGGTCAGCACGAACAGGGCCGTCGGGATCGTCGCGATCGAGCCGCCCACGCCCAGGCCGACCGGGGGAGAGTTGAGCCCGGTCGAGGTGACCAGGCCGCTGTCGACGAAGCCGATGAAGGCGATGAAGAGGCCGATGCCGACGGTGATCGCGGTCTTCAGGGCCAGAGGAACGGCTTCGAAGATCATGCGACGCAGGCCCGTGACGGCCAGCAGCACGATGATGAGGCCGTTGATGACGACCAGGCCCATGGCCTCGGGCCACGTCACCTCGCCGACGATGCCGACGGCGAGGAACGAGTTGATGCCGAGGCCCGCGGCGAAGGCGAAGGGCAGGCGGGTGACCAGGCCGAACAGCATCGTCATGACGCCGGCGGTGAGCGCGGTGACGGCGGCGACCTGCGGAAAGCCGAGGGCGTTCCCTGCGACGTCGGGGGTGCCGGACAGGATGATCGGGTTCAGGATGACGATGTACGCCATCGTCACGAACGTGACCACGCCGCCGCGGACCTCGGCGCCGACGGTCGAGCCGCGGGCGGTGATCTCGAAGAAGCGGTCGAGGCCGTTCTTCGGTGCGGGGGCGGCCGTGGTCTCGGGAGCAGAAGCGCTCATGAAGGCTCCAAGAAACAGGGGAGGGGAGGACCGGAGGGGAAGACGCCGACGTATCGTGGTGACATGTCGCTCTCAGGAGAGTATCTGCCCAGCACCAGCGAATGGGCCCGCCAGCAGGCCGAGACCTTCGAGGCCTCGGGAGGCCAGGAGTCCGCCGAGCTGCGGGGCGTACCCATCATCGTCCTCACCACCGTCGGCGCCAAAACGGGCGGCCTGCGGAAGACCGCCCTCATGCGCGTCGAGCACGACGGAAAGTACGCGGTCGTGGCATCCAAGGGTGGGGCTCCCGAGCACCCCGCGTGGTTCTACAACCTCGTGAAGAACCCCCGCGTCGCTCTCCAGGACGGCGACGTCAAGAAGGAGTACGACGCGCACCAGGCCGAGGGCGCCGAGCGCGAGGAGTGGTGGGGCTACGCGACCGAGGTCTGGCCCGACTACGACGAGTACCAGAAGAAGACCGAGCGGCGGATCGAGCTGTTCGTGCTGGAGCCTGTCGACTGACGGTCTCCGGTGGCTTCGACGGGCTCAGCCACCTCTCGGGGAGGTCCCTGAGCTTGTCGAAGGGACCGGGCGTTGTGCGGGTGCCGGTGGCTTCGACGGGCTCAGCCGCCTGGGCGTGGGCTCAGTCACCGCGGCGCAAACCTCACACCACGCTCACCGCCGCGTGAGGGAAACGTTCGCCGGGGGTAACGCCGGGGCGCGGGCGGGGGAAACCTCGTCTGCTTAGCGTCGGGGCATGGCCCGCTCGAACCCCGCAACCGGAACGAAACACCGCGCTGACGCGTCGGCAAAGTCCGCCGCGTACCGTGACGGCATGCTCCACCCCGCTCCATCCGGATCCGTCGTGGTCGTGGGTGCCGGGATGGTGGCGCACCGCTTCGTCGAGAGCCTCACCAGCCGCGACACCGACGGCCGCTGGTCGATCACGGTGCTCGGCGACGAAGCCCGCGGACCCTACGACCGGGTCGGACTGACCGGCGTCTTCAGCGGCAAGACCCCCGACGACCTCGCGCTCGATCCCGCGGTGCTCGCTCACGAGCGGGTGCGCGTCGACACCGACGCCCGCGTCACCAGGATCGACCGCGCCGCGCGCACCGTCACCACCGCGGGCGGTTCCACGCACGCCTACGACCGTCTCGTGCTCGCCACCGGCTCCTACGCCGCGCGCCTCGCGCTCGACGGCTTCGACCACCGGGGCTGCTTCGTCTACCGCACCCTCGACGATGTCGCCGGGATGCGCGCCTGGGTCGCGCAGCGCTCGGCGCAGCTCGGCCGCCCCCTGCGCGGTGCCGTCGTCGGCGGGGGACTCCTCGGGCTCGAGGCGGCCGGTGCCCTGCAGGCCGAGGGTGTCTCGCCGTTCGTGCTGCAGTCGAACGAGCGCCTCATGTCGGCGCAGCTCGACCTCGGCGGCGCGAAGGCGCTGCAGCGGCTCATCGAGGCGCGCGGCATCGAGGTGCGCACGCAGGCGGTGACGACCCGGGTGGATGCCGACAGGTCCGGCGCCGTGTGCGGCCTCGAGCTGCGCGACGGCTCATGGGAGGCCGTCGACATCGTCGTCTTCACCGTCGGTGTCCGTCCCCGCGACGAACTCGCCCGCACCGCGGACCTCGCCGTCGACGCGCGCGGCGGTGTCGTGATCGACGCGGGCTGCGACACGTCCGACCCCGCGATCATGGCCATCGGCGAGGTCGCGAGCTTCGACGGTCAGTGCATCGGTCTCGTCGCTCCGGGCTACGCCATGGCGGAAGTGGCCGCGACTCGCCTGCTGGGAGGAGAGGCCGCGTTCGACGGCTTCGACACCTCGGCCAAGCTCAAGCTGTCGGGCGTCGAGGTCGCCAGCTTCGGCGACGCCTTCGCCGAGACGCCGAACGCCCTCGACGTCACCTACGCCGACCCGGTGTCGGGCGTGTACAAGAAGCTCGTGCTGAGCGACGACGCGCAGACGCTGCTCGGTGGCATCCTCGTCGGCGACGCCTCGGCCTACACCTCGCTGCGTCCGCTCGTCGGTCGCGCGCTCGGCGGCGATCCCGCCGCGTACCTCATGCCGAGCGACCTCGCGCCGGCCCCGCAGGGCGACCTCCCCGACGACGCGATCGTCTGCTCGTGCAACGGCGTCACAGCCGGCACCGTCCGCGGTGCGGTGACCGAACACCAGTGCGCGGATGCCGCCGAGGTCAAGGCCTGCACCAAGGCCGGGGCGGCGTGCGGTTCGTGCTTCACGCTGGTGAAGAAGCTCGTGGCGACCGAGCTCGCGGCATCCGGAAAAGAGGTCTCGAACGGCCTGTGCGAGCACTTCTCGTTCACGCGGGCGCAGCTCTTCGACGCCGTGCGCGTGTCGGGGCTCAAGACCTTCACGGCCATCGTCGAGCGTTTCGGCTCCGGTCGCGGCTGCGACATCTGCAAGCCGGCGCTGGCGAGCATCCTCGCCAGCCTCTACTCGGAGCACGTGCTCGCCGGCGAGCTCGCCACGATGCAGGACACCAACGACCACGTCATGGCGAACATCCAGCGCGACGGCAGCTACAGCGTTGTGCCGCGCATCCCGGGAGGCGAGATCACCCCCGAGGGACTCGTCGTCATCGGCGAGGTCGCGCGCGACTTCGGGCTCTACACGAAGATCACCGGCGGCCAGCGCATCGACCTCTTCGGCGCCCGCCTCGATCAGCTGCCCGACATCTGGAAGCGCCTCGTCGACGCCGGCTTCGAGTCCGGACACGCCTACGGCAAGTCGCTGCGCACCGTGAAGTCGTGCGTCGGCTCGACCTGGTGCCGCTACGGCGTGCAGGACTCCGTCGGCATGGCCGTGCAGCTCGAGTTGCGCTACCGCGGGCTGCGCTCGCCGCACAAGCTCAAGTTCGGCGTCTCGGGCTGCGCGCGCGAGTGTGCCGAGGCCCGCGGCAAGGACATCGGGGTCATCGCGACCGAGGCGGGCTGGAACCTCTACGTCGGGGGCAACGGCGGTTTCACGCCCCGCCACGCGGTTCTCTTCGCCGAGGGTCTCGACGACGAGGGGCTCCTGCGCGCGATCGACAGATTCCTCATGTTCTACATCCGCACCGCCGACCGGCTGCAGCGCACCGCTCCCTGGGCCGCCGAATACGAGGGCGGCCTCGACGCGCTCAAGGCCGTCGTGTTCGACGACTCCCTCGGCATCGCCGAGGATCTCGACCAGGCCATGGCCTCCCACATCGACGCCTACGAGGACGAGTGGGCCGCGACCCTCGCCGACCCCGAGAAGCTCAAGCGCTTCCAGAGCTTCGTGAACGCCCCCGAGGTCGCCGACCCCTCGCTCGCCTACGTCGCCGAGCGCGGCCAGGCCCGCCCCGCCACCGACGAGGAGCGCGCGTCGGGCGCCGTCTTCATCGGCGGCACGACGCTGGCGGTGCGGTCATGACGATCTCGCAGGCGATGACGATGGATGCCGAGACCCCGGCCGCGACGCCGAGCCCCGCGCCCGCCGCCCCCGGCGTGACGGCCCCCGCCGCCGCGTCGTCGACGACCGCAGCGCCCGGCGAGGAGGCGAGCGCGACGCCCGCGGCCGACGCCCCGCGAGGCTGGACCCGCATCTGCCGCGTCGACGACCTCTTCGTCGAGCGTGGGGCGGCCGCTCTCGTCGACGGGCACCAGATCGCCCTGTTCCGCACCTACGACGGCCGCCTCTTCGCCACCGACCAGATCGACCCGTTCAGCGGGGCGGCCGTCCTCTCGCGGGGGATCGTCGGCGATCGCGCGGGCGTGCCCACCGTGGCATCCCCGATGTACAAGCAGGTGTTCGACCTGCGCACCGGCCTGTGCCTCGACACGCAGGGCAAGGAGCCGCTGAGCGTCCGGGTGCACCCGGTCGCGGTGACCGACGGCGTCGTGTTCGTCAAGCTCGCCCCCGCGGCTGATGCCGCCGGCGCAGGAAAGGACCCCCGATGATCGCTCTCGCAGGACTCGACCTCACCGACCGGCTCGTCGTGTGCGTCGGCGGAGGCTCCGTCGCCGAGAAGCGCATCGCGCGGCTCCGCGCCGCCGGTGCCCGCGTGCGCTTGGTCGCCCCGGTCGCGACCGAGGGGCTCACGGCGCTCGCCGTCTCCGGCGACATCGAGTGGTACGAGCGCCCCTTCGACGCCCGCGACCTCGACGACGCCTGGTTCTGCCACACCGCCACCGGTTCGGCATCCGTCGACGCGTCGGTCGTCGCCGCGGCCGAGGCCCGCCGGGTGTGGTGCGTCAACGCCGGGCACGGGGGCAAGGGCACCGCGCGCCTCGCCGCCGAGACCACGAGCGGCGACGTCATGGTCGGCGTCGTCTCGACCGCGGGCGCCGACCCGCGCCGCACCGTCGCGATCCGCGACGCCATCGCCCAGCGCCTCGCCGAAGGCGCCCTTCCGCTCCGCCGCCGACGTCGCCCGCTCGTGGGGAGCGTGGCGCTCGTCGGCGGCGGCCCCGGCCCGATCGACCTGATGACCGTGCGCGCCCGCGCCCTGCTCGCCGAGGCCGACGTCGTCGTGCACGACCGCCTCGGACCCACCGGCGTGCTCGCCGAGCTCGGCGACGACGTGGAACTCGTCGACGTGGGCAAGCGCCCGCAGCACCACCCCGTGCCGCAGGACGAGATCAACGCGATCCTCGTCGACCGCGCCGCCCGGGGACTGCGGGTCGTGCGCCTCAAGGGCGGCGACCCGTTCGTGTACGGACGCGGCGGCGAAGAGGTCATCGCGTGCCGGGCCGCCGGCATCCCGGTCGAGGTCGTCCCCGGCATCTCGAGCTCGATCGCGGTGCCGTCGGCCGCGGGAATCCCCGTGACGCACCGCGGCGTGGCCGGTACGCTGCACGTCGTGAACGGTCAGGAGACGCCGAGCGAGGCCACCCTCGCGGCCCTCCGCGACGACTCGGCCACGGTCGTCGCGCTGATGGGCGTGAGCGCCCTGCCGCGCTTCGTCGCGGCGGCCCGGGCCGCGGGGGCTCCCGAGAGCCGTCCCGTCGCCTTCGTCGAGAACGGACACACACCCGCGCAACGCACGATCCGCACGACGCTCGGCACGGCGATCCAGGATGCCGAGACCCACCGTCTCGCGAACCCCGCGGTTCTGGTGTTCGGCGAGGTCGCCCGGCCCGACCTGCTGCTCCCTGTCACGGCGCCCTCGGCGGCGCAGGCCCCCGCGCTCGCGGCCGGGGCGCGCGGGGAAGGCATCGGGTGACGACACCCGCGCGGACGATCAGCACGGTGCTCCAGGGCTGCACCGTGCTGCTTCCCGTCGATCGCCGGTCGGGGGAGCTGTCGGCCGCGCTCGAGCGTCACGGCGCCCGCGTGCGCGTGGCGCCCGCGCTGACGATCGTCCCGCACGTCGACGACGAAGAGCTCATCGCGCAGACCCGCACTCTCGTCGACGACCCGCCCGACGTCGTCGTCGCCACCACGGGCGTGGGCTTCCGCGCCTGGATGGAGACGGCCGACGAGGCGGGGCTCCACGACGCGCTCGCCCCCGTCCTCGACGCCGCGCGCATCGTCGCGCGCGGACCCAAGGCCCGCGGGGCGATCCAGCAGGCCGGATTCGAGGCCGACTGGGTCGCCGAGAGCGAGACGGCGGCGGAGCTGCGCGACTTCCTCGTCGCCGAGGGGATCGACGGGCTCCACATCGCCGTGCAGCACCACGGCTCGGGCGCCGACGGCCTCGACGAAGCCTTCGAGGCCGCCGGCGCGCGCGTGACGAGCCTCACCATCTACCGGTGGGGTCCGCCTCCCGACCCCGAGGTCGTCGTGGCGTCGACCCAACAGGTCGCCCGGGGAGAGATCGACGCCGTGCTCTTCACCTCGGCGCCCGCGGCTCGCGAGTGGATCTTCGCGGCCGAGCGGGCCGACGCGCTCGACGGCGTGGCATCCCGTGCCGCTCGCGGGCACGTCCTCGTCGCCGCCGTCGGCCCGATCACCGCGGGTCCGCTGATCGAGGCGGGGATCGTCCCCCTCATCCCCGATCGCGGCCGGCTCGGGGCGCTCGTGCGCGCGGTCGTGACGCACTACGGCGGGGCGGAGGCCCCGCTCATCCCCACCACGGCGGGGCGCCTCGGCATCCGGTCGTCCGGGATCGTGCTCGACGGCGCGTTCACGCCGCTGCCGCGCACGGGCGTCGAGATCCTGCGGGCGCTCGGTCGTCAGCCCGGGGCGGTCGTCTCGCGCGCCGACCTCATCGCCGCGCTGTCGAGCTCGGAGGCGAGCGGGCACGCGGTCGAGGTGGCCGTCGCCCGCACGCGCGAGGCGCTGGGCGGGCTCGACCTCATCCGCACCGTGTACAAGCGCGGCTACCGGCTCGACGTGATCGACGAGGAGGACGCATGACCGCGGTGCTCATCGCCTGTGCGCACGGCACGAGGTTCGAGGAGGGGAGGGTCGTCGTCCGCGAACTGCTCGAGGTGCTGCGGGCGACCGCTCCCGCCGACGTCGAGGTGCACGAGGCCTACGTCGACGTGCACGGCCCGTACGTCACGGACGTGGTGTCCGCCGCGCGCGAGCGGACGGACGACATCGTCATCGTGCCGCTGCTGCTCTCGACCGGGTACCACACCGAGGTCGACCTCGTGGAGGCGGCCGACGGGCTTCCCGTGGCGCCCGCCCTCGGGCCCCATCCCGTGCTGGCGGAGATCCTCGCGGACCGGGTTCGGGCGACAGGGGCCCGCGCGGACGACACCGTGGTGCTCGCCGCCGCGGGGTCCACGCGCCCGGGGGCGGTGGTGGACGTCGAGCGGATGGCGGAGCTGATGACCCGGGCCGGGATCACGGGGCCCATCGTGACGGCGTATGCCGCGGCCTCCGAACCGCGGATTCCGGATGCCGTGCACGCGGCGCGCGAGGCCGGCCACCGGACCGTCGCGGCGAGCTACGTCCTCGCCCCCGGTCACTTCTCGCGCGTGATCGAGAGGGCGGATGCCGATCTCACCACCGCCCCGATCGGCGCGGACCCGCGCCTCGCGACCGTGGTGTGGGAACGGTGGGCGGGGGCGCGGGCGGCGTGAGAGTGCAAGCGCGTCTTGCCTTGCGAAGGGTGGGCAAGCTAGCCTTGCATTCATGACGGCATCCACCACCATCCGAACCACGCGGGGTCTCCTCGTGACCGCCGCAGCCCTCGGCCTCGTGCTCGTCTTGGTGAGCCTCGTCATCGGGGCGAGTATCCCCGGTCTGATCGCCGGCGCGGTGGGCTGGGCGATGGTTCTCGCCGCGGTGGTCTGGCTCCTCGTACGCCGCCGCCAGCGTGCCGCGGCCGCCGTCCGATCGACGTCATGGCGGCCGGGCGACGACGGATCCGCCCGGTGACGTCGACCACGTCCGGCGCGCCGCAGCGCGACACGACCCTCGCGGTGGAGCTGTCCCGGCTCGCCGCCGCGGGAGAGCCTTCGACCCGCGATGAGGACCCCGAGCGTCTTCTCTCCGCCGTCGCCGCGTTCCACGACATCGCGCGGGTCGCTGTCGATCTGCAGACCCAGGCAGCGCGGACCGCGCACGACTCCGGCGTGAGCTGGGCGCGGATCGGCGCGCTTCTCGGCGTCTCGCGCCAGGCCGTGCAGCAGCGCTTCGACCCGAACTACGTCGAGGCGCCCGCCGGCGCAGCGGAGGGGCGAATCCTCGGACCGGTGACCCGCGCCGAGGAGATGGTGCACCTCGAGGCCGCGGGAGCGCAGGGGTGGAAGCTCGTCGAAGCCCGGCACGGCGAGCATCGTCTCGTGCACACCGGCGGCGTGTGGGAGGTGCACCGCGTGTCGATCCTCTCGCCCCGCCCCCTGCCCGCGGCCGGCGACGGGTGGCAGGCGGCCGCGACGCGGTTCCCCGACTGCTTCTACGTGCGGCCCGAGCAAGCGGACTGATCCCGCCGCGCCTCGGCGGGACACCAGGGGAGCGCGGGTAGGGTCTCACACGCCCATGCATCGCCTTCTCGTCGCCCTCCTGGCCGCTCTCGACGCCCTCTTGGCCGCCGCGGGCGGTATCGCCGTCGTGCTCGCCCCGCTCGCCCTGCTCTGGGTGGCCGGCCTCGGCAGCCCCGACTGGGGCGCCCTGTGGCCCACGACCGCCGCCATCTGGCACCTCGGGCACCTCGTGCCGCTCACGGTGACCCTGCCCGACACGTACCTCGCGGCCACCGGCATCGATCCCTCGCTCGCGAGCTTCACCCTGTCGCTCGCGCCGCTCGCGTTCGCCGCCTTCACGGCCCTCTTCGCCGCGCGCTCGGGTGTGCGCGCCGCGGAAGCGGGGGCCGGGATCACCGGGTGGCTGTCGGGCTCGCTCGTCTTCGCCGCGATCGCGAGTGCGGTCGCGCTGACCGGCAACGCCGCGCTCGTGGCATCCGAGACCTGGCTGGCCATCCTGCTGCCCTCGGTGCTGTTCTTCGTCCCCTCTCTCCTCGGCGCGATCGTCGGGGCCTGGCGCGTCGGCGACGACGGCCCGGTCGACGCGCTGCGCGCGCAGATCGCCCGCCTCCCCGGCACCTGGGCGAGCGTGCCGACCCTCGCCTTCCGGGGGCTCGCGCTGACGACCCTCGGACTCGTCGGCGTCGGCGGTGTCGTCGTGGTCGCGGGGCTCATCGCGCGTTCGGCGCAGGTCATCGGGATCTTCCAGGCGAGCAACGCGGATCCCCTCGGCGCGACGGTGATCGCCCTGTGCCAGCTGATGTACCTGCCGACGCTCGTGCTCTGGGCCGTGGCGTTCGTCGCGGGGCCGGGTTTCGCGGTCGGCACCGACAGTGCGGTGACCCCGGCGGCCACGCAGGTCGGCGCGCTTCCCGGCATCCCGGTGCTCGGCGCGATCCCCGACTCGAGCTCGCCGTGGCTGCTCCTGCTCGTCCTCCTCCCCGTCGGCATCGGTGCTCTCGCGGGATGGATCCTCCG
>Ga0308159_1004979_pt1 | contig 11586 bp, 9 predicted proteins | sample PhyCR1_FD_201040 | JGI IMG/M metagenome (GOLD analysis project Ga0308159, IMG submission 201040) | Phyllosphere microbial communities from UC Gill Tract Community Farm, Albany, California, United States - DLSLC.R1 | ecosystem: Host-associated > Plants > Phyllosphere > Unclassified | place: USA...
GCCCTCGCGCCTGGCCAAATCCATGGACGCGGTCTGGCTCACCGGCGTGCTGCGCACCGGGCGCGAAAAGACCGAGATGGGGCAGAGCGGGTACCGGATGCAGGCGACTGGAATGAAACTCTATTCCGAGCAGCGGAAGTGACGCGTCACGGCGCGGCGAGGCAGGATCGGTGCAGGGTAGCGGGTGGAAATTGTCATGAACCACCCGCATAGAACTGCTTGAACCAGGCGCGATATTGCATGATCGGTCCATCTCCGTCACAAAGCAGCGGTTGCCGGCGGTAGATCTTGTGGTTCCAGATGGGGATGTCGGCATACACGCCATGCAAGCCGCCATGCGCCCCGATTTTCTCCCGCATGAAATCCTTGACTGTCTGATGTTCGTCGGAATCCCGGGAATAGCGCCGATGGGTGAATGCCAGGCGCAAGATGGTTTTCTCGTTGCTCACCGGTGTCACCAGGAACAGCATCAGCAGTTCCGTTTCACGACGGTAACGCACCGTATGCTGCCCCGGCCCTTTTTGCAACATTTCGATCCGGTACTGGCTAGCCCCGGACATTCCCTTCTTCTCCATGGCCGGCATTTCCGCGCCAATGTCGACACGGCGAAAAATCCCTTCCTGAAGCGTTGTGCCGCAAAGCGGGGACGCATGTCCGTGGACGTACTTCAGGTGGGCGTAATCAATGCTGTTTTCAATGATGTCTTGGACCGAGGTGTCAATCTCGAACTCGAACTTCTCGTAGCTGATCCAGCGATCGGAGCTTGTCTCCGGAATGTCGTCGACTTCCCAAAGCGGCGCCACAGCGCCCGGGTGGTACCAGGCCCACAGGATATTGTTGCGTTCGGCGAGCGCCAGAGATTTGAGTATCGGCCCCTTCTTCAGTATGGGCGGCATTTTCGTTGCATAGGGCACATCGCGACAGTGGCCGCCGGCATCGAAGCCCCAGCCGTGAAAAGGACAGCGCACCAGCTTGCCGTCCACCGTCCCGCCAAAGCCCAGATGCGCACCCAGGTGCGGGCAGTAGGGATCGATCATGCCGGCACGGCCGTGCGCATCGCGAAACAGGATCCACTCTTGCGAGAAACAGGAGATGACGCTTATCTCGCCGGGCGCCAGTTCGTCGGAATATGCGACGAAATACCAGCCAAAGGGTATCTCCGGGGGATGGCCTTTTTCGGGAAGAAGCCGGGGGTAACGCGTGAGGGGCATCGCAGGCGAGTCCATCAGGTCCTCGCTGCCACTGCATCGTGGAACAGGGCCTTGAATTCAGCCAGGGACATGGCGCCCAGATCGGTATTTCCGCGTGCCCGGACCGATACCGTTTCCGACGCGCGCTCCTTGTCGCCAAGAACCAGCAGATAAGGTATTTTTTGCAGGGAATGCGCGCGTATCTTGTGGGAGATTTTTTCATTGCCCCCATCCATTCTTGCCCGGACGCCCTGGCTGCGCAAATCATGCGCGACTTGCGCGGCGTATGCGGATTGGGATTCGGTGATATTCATGACGACCACCTGCACCGGTGAAAGCCATACCGGCAGAGCCCCGGCATGGTGCTCGATCAGGATGCCGATGAAGCGTTCGAACGAGCCAAAAATGGCCCGGTGCAACATGGCCGGGTGGGCGCGGAGATTGTCCTGCGTCACATACTCGGCGCTCAGTCTTTGCGGCAGTACGAAATCCAGCTGCAAGGTGCCGCATTGCCATGAGCGGCCTAACGCATCCTGAATATGGTATTCAACCTTGGGTCCGTAGAACGCGCCTTCGCCGGGCAATTCCTCCCAAGCCATTTCACAGGACGCCAGCGCCTGCCGTAGTTCATTTTCGGCGCGCTCCCATACTTCGTCGCTGCCCGCGCGCTGTGCCGGCCGCAAGGCTAGCTTCACGGTCACTTCGTTGAAACCAAAATCCTTGTATACCGACAACGCCAGCTGGTTGAAATTGCGCACTTCGGAGAATACCTGCTGCTCGCTGCAGAAGATATGCGCATCGTCCTGTACGAAGCCGCGAACCCGCATCAAGCCGTGCAGCGCGCCCGATGGTTCGTTCCGATGGCAGGCACCAAACTCCGAGAATCGGACCGGCAAATCGCGATAGGAGCGCGGGCCACTGTTGAAGACCTGGACATGGCCGGGGCAACTCATGGGCTTGATGGCGTATTCGCGCTTCTCGGAGGTGGTGGTGAACATGTGCTGGCGATAGTTTTGCCAATGTCCGGAACGCTCCCAGAACGATTGATCCAATATTTGTGGTGTTCTTATTTCCACATAGCCCGTCTGGCTGAGCTTGTTGCGCAGATAGTTTTCCGCCTCGAGCCACAGCGTCCAGCCATTGGGATGCCAGAACGCCAGCCCCGGAGCCTCTTGCTGGAAATGGAATAAATCAAGCGCTTGGCCCAGCTTGCGATGGTCGCTGCGGTCCGCCTGCTCCAGCATGGCCAGATAGCTGCGCTGCTGCTGCGCGCTGGCCCAGGCGGTGGCGTAGATTCTCTGCAGCATTTCATTCTTCGCGTCGCCGCGCCAGTAAGCGCCGCCCAGCCGCATCAATTTGAAGATGCGCAGGCTTGCCGTCGACGCCGCCTGCGGCCCGCGGCACAGGCCGGTGAAGTTTCCAATGCTGCAAAGTGTGATCGGCTCATTTTCCGCAAACTCAGCGAGCATTTCGCATTGGTAGGTTTCGCCCCGGGACTGGAAATACCTTGCCGCCTCCTGCCGCAACATGGACGTGCGGGTGATGGCCTCGTCATTTCTCACCAGGTCCCGCATCTTGGCTTCGACCGCCGCCATATCCTCCGGGGTGAAGGGGTGCCGACAGGAGAAATCGCAGTGGAATTCATTCTCCGTGACCTGGCTCGCAGCCAGTTTCGCATCGGGGAACAGGATTTTCACCGCATGGGCCAACAGCAGGGCGGTGGAATGCCGGATGACACGCAACCCATCCGCATCCTCTCTGTCGACCATCTCCAGCACTGCATCCTGGTCGATGATGTACGAGTCATCGACCAGCACGCCGTTCACCCTGCCGGCAATGGCTTCGCATTGCGGACTCGAGATCCCGTTCCGGATTTCCTTCAGTGAAAGCGCCACCTCGAAATGTTGTTCTTCCCCATTGGAATGCCGGACAGTGAACATGGGTGCTCCCCTCTGCTGTTCAGTGGTGGCGCGCTGGCGATGCGTTCACGCTTTCGCTGCGTCGTTCGGCGATCTGAATGCGAAACGCACGGTTTTCTTCTGTCGCAACCAGGCTCTGGTATCGGATGCAGTCCCGGTGCCAGAATCCAAAGCCTGAATCCATATAACGCAGGTGATCGAAGAATGCGGCCATGCGCTCGCGAAAGGCGCATGGTGTCTTCGCCAGCACCTTGGCTGCCAACTCATCGTAGGTCTTGACGGCCTTGTCGTGGATTTCCAGAAGCGCCGCATAGGAGTCGTGCAAGCTGCCGCCGGAGCACATGCGATGGAACAAGATCAGATTCGATTCAATCTGGTTGTTGCGGATATCCTTGGGCACGCCAACCAGATCGTTCACGATGCAGCAAACCCGTGCCGCCTGATCGACCAGTGCTTTGTAATCGGGGTCGGTGTGTATCTCTTGCGGGACTTCAATGCCGACAGCCCTCTCGAGAGGCAGGCTGTTGGGACGAATGCCGACCGTGACGGCACGCAGCTTGACGGCGTCGGAGAAGTCCCGGCGCGGTGATCCGTCCCTGCCAGCGCGGCGAACCATTTCTTCCTCGACGGCGCATTTCGCCCATTCGCTCATGTTTGCCGCAAAGCGGATCCGCCAGTCGCGTGAAGCGCCCAGCCGCTCATATTCATCGCCAATGTGCATGAATGCGCGGACATAAGGGTCATTTTCTTTCGCCAAGGGAACATTTTCTCCTGCCAGAGCCATCAAGGGCGCGGCGATTTCGGAATGGTCCGTAGCGACTTCCACGCATTCATCGTCCCAGAGCAGCCACATGGTGATGTATTTGCAATACATCAAGGCATGCTCGTACGACGCCATGGAATGCGAATAGCCCGCATAGTGGCGAGGCTCCATCGCCAGAAGACGGGCGCGCCGCTGCGTACTCCTGACGAGGCCGAGGGATCCATCCATTCCATGGTTTTCTCCTCGATAGTGGCGGCATAAGGGGAAAGTGGCAGAGGTGCAAACCAGTGCCCAGGATAGGACACCGAGAGAATGCATGGCTTGACTTCTTCCGGCAGCGGCTCTTGCGCGCTGTAGATGGTTACACCCGTCATGGCCGCAGGGCAGGGCGCCATTTCCGCACGCAGTCTGAAATGCAATTCAAACGAGTTTTCAGGAAGACCGGTGAAACTTCCCCGCCGGATCGGGACCTTGTAGCCGGAGTGGGGCAGACTGATGTCGAAATGGCGCAGCAAATGGCACAAGACGATCTTCTGCTCCATCAAGGTGAAATTCCGGCCGGCGCACAATCTCGGCCCCGCGCCGAATGGCAGGTAGGCAAATTTGTTCTCACAGCTTTCCCCGGCAAATCGATCGGGGTTGAAATCTTCGGGGCGGTCCCATTCCTTGGGATTCATATGGATGGCATGGATGTTCATGCTGACCAGCGTTCCTTTGGGAATCCGATACCCTCCGAGCTCCGTGTCGCTGGAGGTCGTGCGGGGATTTTGATTTGCCAGTGGGGAATAGAGGCGCAGGCTTTCAAGAATGAAATTCCCCAGGGAATGGAAGTTGCGCAGCGTCCTGTAGGTGCTGTTGTTCTGGTTGCCGCTTTCCATGTGAGAAAAAGCCTGATCGAGGTCAGGAAACAGTGCGATCGATTCGTTTCTGAGCTTTTCCTGCAGCGCGGGATACTTGGCCATGAAGTAGAGCACTCCGCCCAGTGACACCTGGGTGGTTTCATGGCTGGCCAGTACCATCGCAATGATGTTGTTGCGCAATTCGCTGGTGTTCAATGTCTCGCAGCGCTGTCCGTGAATCAGCATTTTCAAGACGTTGCCGCGCTCGTGTTCATCCTCTTCCTGGCGGATGCTGGCAATCATGTCGAGCACCAGCTGGTCCAGATGCTTCATGCATTTTTCCAACTTCCGGTTGGATTCAAGAGGCAGGCGATTCTTCAGCGGCAACGCCATGCGTGCGGGATCGAACACTTCCGCGATGACAAAGTCCATGGCATCGATGCCCGGATTGCTGAGCTCCTGCAAATGTTTGAAGTCAAAGCCGAAAAGCGCAGCACCTGCGCTATCCAGGGACACTGCCTTGAGCCACCTGGTCAATGGGATGCTCATTCCATCTGCTGTGGTGGACGCCGCCACTTTTTCTCGCAAGGCCTGGCAGAGGAAACGTGCCTTGTCATTGAATACCGTGGAAAAGACATGCACGGAGTTCAGCGCAGGATGGGTCAACTGGCGAATTCGATGCCATTGGTCCCCATTGGCGAGTACCACGTTACTGCTGCCGACCCATTTGAAGTAATAGGGCATGTTCAAGGCGCGCGGGTCGCTTTTAGCGAAGACGTGATAGTCCTTCGAGATTTTCTCGACCAGGGACGATGAGGTCACCACGATGACCGGCAGCGGGCCGGCGAACATCAGATAGATGTCGCCGTGCTTCTTCATGCGTTCGAGATCGATATTCCTGAGCAAGGTACTTCGCCGCAGCACGATTTCAGACACGGTTGCGAACAGGCCATGTACCGGTATCGCGCGCGGGAGAGCCGTCTTTTCACTGCCTGTAGAGGTGCGCAGCGGTTTGAACTTGGCGCGCACTCGCAGGCAATAGAGGTGCAGGCAAATCGCGGATAAAGCCACAGGACCCAGAAGGGCAAGAATCCATGCGAGCCTGGCGGCCAACATGCCTTGATGCGATGCCGCCAGTGCCGACACCACGCAGGCCAGCGAGCCCATCAGTGCGGTCCATGAACAAACGCTGCGTAGCGACTGGTGCCACGGTGGTTCGTAGGTTGGCGAACTCGATGGGTTGTTGTCAGAAGAAGGACAGAATTGCACCATTACCTCGTTTCCTGTCGAGCCGGCGCCCCGCTTGTCCGTTAACGCGGCGCTGGGCGAAACTTTGGGTTCAGGTGGCAATATGTCTTGTTGTTATGCGGTGATGGCAGGCCTGGTTGTTTCACCTGCAAAACCAATGGTCGAATGATTACCCGGCAACGGTGCCGATTTTGTCATCCGATGTCTGATGCCGGTGCGGATCAATATCGGAGCACGGCAGGAAAGCCTGCCGGCGTGCATCAATGCACGCCATCGCCGCATTCCGCGCACATGCTGCGCGCGTCCGCGCCGGCGCGCGAGCCCACGCCCATCGCCCAGGACCGCGTGCTGATGCATTCCCTGGTGCTCGCCGAGTTGGCCTGCGGTACGGCCGCCCGCGCCTCGCGCAGTCACACTGGCCCTGTTGCGTGCATGCAAGGAAGCCACGATGACGGAAACACTGCATTTTCTCGAACACCGACGGCTCTATGGTCAGGGCTGGGGATGCGTGGATCTGTCGCTTTTGGCGTCGACGCTCATCATGCCCGGCGCCACGCTTTGGACGGCGGATCGTCATTTGGCTGACCTGGCACTCCAGGCTGGGATCGCTTATCTGCCACCGGCACACTGACCGAAAAGCCAGCGCGCAACGATTACGCGTGCTCCTGCCGTCAAGGTGCCAGCCACGCCGGCCGGCGCTTCTCCAGAAACGAGGCCACGCCTTCGCGGCCTTCGCTGGAGGCTCTCACGCTGGCAATCAAGCCCGCGGTTTCGGTGATCAGTTCCTCGTCCAGCGCGCGGTTGGCCACCGCGCCGATCAGCGCCTTGGTGCGGGCCAGCGCGCTCGGGCCGCCGGCTATCAGCGCCTGGGCAATCTGCGCGACGCTGTGGTCGATACCGCCGGGCTCCGACAAGGCCTGCACAAACCCCAGCCGGTGCGCTTCCTGGGCGCCGAGGCGTTCCGCCGTGAGCATGTAGCGCTTGGCGGCCTGCGTGCCCAGGGCCTGGAGGATGTAGGGCGAGATGGTCGAGGGAATCAGGCCGATGCGCACTTCGGAGAGACAGAATTCCACCGTGGGCTCGGCCACCACCACATCGCAGGCGGCGGCCAGGCCCATGCCGCCCGCAAACGCCGCGCCATGCACGCGCGCAATCGTCGGCTTGCGCACGCCGTGCAGCGTCTTGAGCATGGTCGCCAGGCCCATCGCATCGGCGTGGTTCTGCGCCTCGCTGTAGCTGGCCATGCGCTTCATCCAGTTCAGGTCCGCGCCGGCGCAAAACGCCTTGCCACGGCCGGCGATCACCAGCACGCGGATGCGGTCGTCGCGCTCCAGCTGGTTCACCGCCTGGGTGATCTCCGCGAGCAGCACTTCGTCCAGGGCGTTGCGGACCTCGGGGCGATTGAGCCAGACGGTGGCGGTGGGGCCCTGGGTTTCGATTTCGAGGGTGTGAAAAGGCATGGTGGTCTCCAGATTTTTCGTGAGGCAATTTCTGTGGAGCGATGACAGATGCGCCTGAGTCGAAGCCGCTAGGCAAATAGATACCGTTCGCCCTGAGCCTGTCGAAGGGCGGTTCTGGGCGTGATCTGTGTGCCATGTCCGCGCCGCAAAAAGAATCTCGCTTCAGCAAACGCTCTGGGTTCACCCTTCGACGGGCTCAGGGCGAACGGAGAACGGGCAAAGCGGAACGGGCTGATCCCATTCTTCGGCGAGGCCGCGCAGACAGGCTGAGGGCGAACGGGAAGTTCAATACGACTTCGGCAGCCCCAGCACCTTCTCCGCGATGAAGCAAAGAATCAGCTGCGGACTCACCGGCGCGAGCCGCGGAATCCAGGACTCGCGCAGATAGCGCTCGACGTGGTATTCCTTCGCATAGCCCATGCCGCCGTGCGTGAAGATTGCGTTCTCGCAGGCGTGATAGCAGGCTTCCGCCGCCAGGTATTTGGCGCTGTTGGCCTCGGCAGCACAGGGCAGATGCTGGTCATAAAGCCACGCGGCTTTTTGCACCATCAGATGCGCGGCCTCGAGTTCCATCCACGACTTGGCCAGCGGGTGCTGGATGCCCTGGTTCTTGCCGATGGGCCGGCCGAAGACTTCGCGCTCGTTCGCATAGCCGGCCGCGCGCTGCAGCGCCGCGCGGCCCAGGCCCACGGCTTCGCTGGCGATCAGGATGCGCTCGGGGTTCAGGCCGTGCAGGATGTAGCTGAAGCCCTTGCCTTCCTCGCCCACGCGGTCCTCGACGGGAATGCGCAGGCCGTCGATGAACACCTGGTTCGAGTCCACGCACTTGCGGCCCAGCTTCTCGATCTCGTGCACCTCGATCTTGCTGCGGTCCATGTCGGTATAGAACAGGCTCAGGCCTTCCGTGCCTTTGCATTCCTCGATGGGCGTCGTGCGCGCCAGCAGCAGCATCTTGTTGGCGACCTGCGCGGTGCTGATCCAGACCTTCTGGCCATGCACCACGTAGTGGTCGCCATCGCGCACCGCGCGCGTCTTGAGCTTGAGCGTGTTGAGGCCGGTATTGGGCTCGGTCACGCCAAAGCAGGCGCGGTCCTGGCCCGCGATCAGCGGTGGCAGCCAGCGCTGCTTTTGTGCATCGGTGCCGAACACCACCACCGGGTGCAGGCCGAAGATGTTCATGTGCACCGCCGAGGCGCCGGACAGGCCGGCCCCCGTGGCCGCGATGGTGTGCATCATCAGCGCGGCTTCGCTGATGCCCAGGCCCGCGCCGCCATAGGCCTCGGGCATGGCAATGCCCAGCCAGCCCGATGCCGCCAGCGCCTGGTGGAAGTCCTCGGGAAAGCCGCCTTGCTGGTCCTTGCGCAGCCAGTAATCGGCATCGAAGGGCGCGCAGACGCGCTCGATGGCGTCGCGGATCTGTTCCTGGTCGGGAGTCAGGGCGAAATTCATGCGGCGGACTCCTGGGCGGTGGCTGGTGCAGGGCGGATCACCTTGTCCGGCGACTCGCCATAGGGCGGGCTGTAGATCACCAGCAGCTTCACCGGCGTGTCGCTGGTGACGGTGAACACATGCATTTCGTCGGCGGGAAAGAAGCAGGTGTCGCCCGGCAGCATGTCGAAGGCCTCGCCGGCCACCTCGACATGCGCCGTGCCTTCGAGCAGATGGCAGGCCTGCTCGATGCCCGGGTGCGCATGGGGCAGGGCGCCGCCGCCCTTGTGCAGCGTGCCCAGCAGCACTTCCATCTGCTGCGCGCCCACGGTCTCGGGGCCGATCAGGCGCTGGTTGAAGGTGTGGTGGTGGTTCGCGGGCTGGTAGCTTGGAACATCCGCGGTGCGGACCAGATAACGTGGGTTCATGGCAATTTTTCTTTCAGGAGGCGGCGCGGCAGGCGCCTTGCGCCAGCAGTGCATCGATGCGGTCGGGGGCGTAGCCGGCGTCTTCGAGCAGCTCACGCGTGTGCTCGCCCAGCTGCGGCGCGGGCGCGAAATGGCGCGCGGGCGGCGTGGCCGACCATTTGGTGGGGTGCGCCAGCGTGTGCATCGGACCCTCGGTGGGATGCACCGTGTCGCTGACAAAGCCCGTGGCGCGCAGCTGCGGGTTGTCCAGCAGGTCTTGCGGACTGTTCATCGGCATGTTGGGCACGTCGGCGGCATCGAGCAGCGCGCGCCACTGCGCCGTGCTGCGCGTGCGCATCAGCCGCGCGACCTCGGCATACACCGCGTCGATGTGGGCCGCGCGCGCGCTGTGCGTCGCAAAGCGCGGGTCGCGCGCCAGGCCTTCGCTCTCGCCGATGGCGTCGAAAAAGCCCTTCCAGTGCTTGTCGTTGTAGATCAGCACGCACAGCATGCCGTCGCTGGTGAGATAGGGCTTGCGGTGCGGCGTCAGCAGCCGCGCGTAGCCGGCGCCGCCGATCGGCGGCTCGAAGCTCAGGCCCGCCATATGGTCGCCCAGGATGAACTGCGCCATGGCCTCGAACATCGGCACCACCACCGCCTGGCCGGTGCCCGACTGCGTGCGCGCATAGAGCGCGGCGGTGACCGCATACACCGTGTGCAGGCCCGTGACGCGGTCGGCCAGCGTGGTCGGCATATAGGCGGGCTCGGGCGCGCCATATTGCCCCATCAGCCAGGGCACGCCGGTCGCGCCCTGGATCAGGTCGTCATAGGCGGGCTTGGCGGCGTCGGGCCCGTCCTGGTCGAATCCGCAGCAGCTCACATGGATGATGCGCGCGTTGCGCGCGCGCACCGCGTCGTAGTCCAGCCCCAGCCGCGCCAGCGCCTGCGGCCGCACATTGCTGATGAACACGTCGCAGCTTTCGGCCAGGGTCAGCGCGGCCTCGCGGCCTTCGGGGTGCTTGAGGTCAAGCACGATGCTCTTCTTGCCCGCGTTCGCATGCAGGAAGATCGGCCCCATGCCCGCGTGGCGCATGGGTCCGACATGGCGCATGTTGTCGCCCTCGGGTGTCTCCACCTTGATCACCTCGGCGCCCAGCTGGGCCAGGATCTGCGTGGCAAACGGCCCCATCACGACGGACGTCAGATCCAGCACCTTGACGCCCGCGAGCGGGCCGGCGGGAGTGCAGGGAGCTGCGGGATTCGTGGCGTCCATGGTCACTGCGCGCGAATGCCGGCCTGCTTGACCAGCGTGTTCCAGTGCGCGAGCTGGTCGCCCACATACTTCGCAAACTCCTCGGGCGTCTTAGTCGGCCAGATCTCGAAGCCCAGCTGGGCCAGCGACTTCTGCACCTCCTTGTCGGCCAGCGCTTGCTGCAGCTCGGCGTTGATCTTGTCGACGATGGGCTTGGGCATGCCCGCGGGCCCGAAAATGCCGTTCCACGAGGTCAGGTCAAAGCCCGGCACCTCCTTGACGATGGGCACCACATTCGGCATTGACTTGAGCGGCTCCTTGGTCGTCACGCCCAGCACGCGCACGCTGCCCGACTGGATCATGCCCATGCCCGAACCCACATCGACCACATACATCTGCACCGTGCCGCCGATCAGGTCGGTGAGCGCCTGCGGGCTCGACTTGTAGGGCACGGACAGCACGTCCAGGCCCGCAATGCGCTTGATGGTCTCGGACGCCACCAGCGAGGTGCTGTTGGGCGTGGCGTACGACAGCTTGCCGGGCTGGGCCTTGGTGTTGTCGATCCACTCGCGCAGCGTGCGCGCCGGGTCGTCCTTGTTCACCACCAGCGCGAACGGCAGCTCGCCCACGCGCGCCACGGGCGTGAAATCCTTGATCGGGTCGTACTTGAGATTGAGGATCAGGCTCGGGTTGGCCGAGTGCGAGGTATTGGTCGTCATGAACAGCGTGTAGCCGTCGGGCTTGGCCTTGGCCACGGCCTGGGCCGCGATCTGCGCATTCGCGCCGGCGCGGTTGTCGACCAGCACCGGCTGCTGGAGGCGCTCGCCGAGCTTCTTGGCGACGACGCGCGCCACGGCATCGGTGCCGCTGCCGGCCGCGAACGGCACGACCATGGTGACCGGCATCGAGGGATAGCTCTGGCTGAAGGCCGCCGAAGCCGCCAGCAGCCCGGCCGCGAGGGCCAATACGCGGGGAATGGATTTCATGCTTTGTCTCCTGTTGTCGTTGGAATCCGCACCGTCGTGGCTCGTGGCTTGCGGTGTTTGACCATCTTCCATGGCATGACCATTCGCGTCCAAT
>Ga0308159_1004985_pt1 | contig 11580 bp, 10 predicted proteins | sample PhyCR1_FD_201040 | JGI IMG/M metagenome (GOLD analysis project Ga0308159, IMG submission 201040) | Phyllosphere microbial communities from UC Gill Tract Community Farm, Albany, California, United States - DLSLC.R1 | ecosystem: Host-associated > Plants > Phyllosphere > Unclassified | place: USA...
GAGGCAATCCGACTACTGAAAACAAGGGGCTCTCCTGGCGTGCTGCTGCCCAGTCAAGAGCACTTCCTTGCGGATCGGCATCAATTAGAAGTACTCGTTCCCCTCTTGCAGCAAGGCTAGCGGCAACGTTGACACTCAGCGTAGTTTTACCGACTCCACCTTTTTGATTCAATACAGAGATGATCATACAACTCTCCAAAAAATACGATTAATCGCAAAATCTTAAAATCTCATTTACGATTTTAAGATTACAATTGTATTGTTTTTTTTGCAAACCGTTTAAGCGCTGACTTAACATCATAGCCCTCTGCAAGTGCAAAAATCTTGGGGCAAACCTTGGTAGACTCCAATCGAGCGGGGCCGGCATAAGCCTGTACGCCATGCTGAATCAGGTTCATACCGTAGGAATGATGGGCAACACGCTAAACGTGACTCTGTCACTTTCTGCGAGGGTGATCCGGCATTCAGCCAGTTACGCACCGTATTGTCATGAATAGACTAGATTAGTTAATTACGGCTGCGCCGAGCGTTCGCAGAAACTCCTTCATCTTTCACAGGGAAAGCGTCCGCTGATAATCGAATTAGACAACGCTGCGTGAATTCTGCTGTAGGGCGAGGGTGAAACTGTTCAAAATTTTAAAATCCACCGTCATGATAAGAAAAGGCGCTCCGACCGGCATTCGGGCGGGCTGGCCCCTACAAAGCCCGAATTTATAAGTTAGGGGGGTAGTGTTGACGCGGCGTTTAGAGGAGCGCACCCGCGCCGCAGGCCAGCAACGTGCGCAGGCGCGTCATAATTTGCTCTTTGGGCAACGCGTCCAGTTCTTGCATCATGGTCCGTAGTTGCAGCTCCCGGGTGGACCGTTCGACCAGCAGGGGAATGGCGGCCCTATTTTTTTCGTAAACCTGATAGGTGCGAAGTGACACCCCAAACTCCTCGGCCGCACGCTCCTGGGTCCAGCCGCACCCTTTGCGCCACAGGCGCAGTTCATAACCCGTCATAACTCTCCGCGTATCAGTAAAGGGGCACAGTGTCGTCAGGCGCAAATCAGTGAGTGCGCACCGGGGCTAGTTTTGTAGAGGACGGATAGCATCAGACTGTGCTAATTATGCAGGATCTGCACCTTCCAAACTATATTATCTAAAATATGCAGAATCTGCATATTTTTCTTTTTTATAGGTAAGTGCGCGTCAGAGGGCGGGAATAATGACGCGTAGTGACGATAAGGCACCATAAATACTTTTAATGCAAAGGTGAATTTTGGAAAAAAATTATGAGGCTGGGAAAACAAAATCAGATCTATCGGGTTAACGGGGCAAAACGCCCCGTCGTGCCCCGTTAGCCGGCGTCAGAAGGTATGCAACCTATTGAAGCTGCTGTGATTATGCCAAAAATGACATGCCCCGGATAGTTATTGTGGAGTATTCCGGTAATCCTCAATTAACTAACAATCCGTAAACTGGGGGCGCGGGCGCCATTCCTTCCCATGATCGGAGTATGACGCATATCTGGCTTTCATGGAGTCGTCGGCGGCTAAAGAGGGGGAGGGGATAGTGACCGTCAGCATTGAGCGAACAGCGGAAGTTTCATACAAATCTTGAACAGGTCGTAATAAGCTTTCCACTCGGTTGTCAGGCTTGTTCCAAGTTACTTAATCTTGCACGCTCTAAATAATGAGAATATAAATCAGTGACAACTACAACTTATTGTATTTTTGGATAAAAATTACTTAAACATCATATTTTATTTTCACAAAAAGTGGATGCTAATAGAATTTATATAAAAATATGATCGGCGCATAATAATACATTTAATAGTTTTGTATTCCTCAGCCTACCCGTAAATAAAGCAGTTTATAACCCATAAATATTAGAGGATGCACAATAAACCTTTGTGTGACATTGAAGGATTGCTGTTCTATTGTAATGGGCTAGCGCCTCAATGGCATATTCACCATTCGTTAGCAATCTTATTTCTATGTTTTTAGGTATGCTCTCTAAAGTTGCCATTAAGTTCTCAACCGTATCTGGTCGCTCTTGATTTTTTTCCAAAATAGTTCTCACATCGAGCATAGCAAGTTTTATGAAGCAATTAGCCGTGAGATTAAAAGCCATAACCAGGCTACCATTTTCCGGGTCAGCGAGGTCTACGAACGATCTATCGGATAGACATACTTTTTTATCTGCGTTCTCATCAGTAAATTTATAAACCCAAACAGCCGTTGCCTGTTTTTTATCAGTAATAAACTGGTAAATGATGTCATCTAGCATATTTCTTCCATTATTTTCTGAATCCATCAAAATCAAAAAAATAACCCTCATCCATCTGAAATACTGGTGTTTTTCAACGTCAAAAAGCTGACAAATTCTGTCCACGCCTTTATCATTTCTTTTCTCTATTTTATCGTATTCGGCGCGTAGTTTACTGTTCAATGGATAGTAGTCAGCCAAAGCACCAAAAGTGTTCAAAACTTTTTCTATGTTAAAAGGATTCCTTATGAAATTAAGGAATTTCATGGCTAAGACATCGTTTAGCTCGTTTAAAATATCATTGCTATTGCTTTCAATTTTATTAATAAAAGTCAGTGTAGACTCAAGGATTTTCTCCTCATACTTCCCAAAAGCCTCTTCGAAATTATGCCTTATTCCATTGTCTAGAAAGTCAAAACTAAAGAGGTCAATATAGGCAAGATTACTTGATATTTTATTACCGTTTATTGATTCCAATTCGACCTTAAAATCATCTCGATCCAGTAATAAAAACGAGTTAATTTTCATGCTATCTTTTTTTGAATTTAAATTGATTGCATTCAATCGTTGCTCAACGCGTGAGAAAAAATGCTGATTTTTAGTCTGATTTTTAAAGCTCATATTGCCCCTTTATGCAAGTTGTTCAACTATCAATGTTCACTGTCTTTCAATTAGCATTATTCCATATTGCGTTCTTTAAGACTGTTAATAATCTGTTTTATGCCCCGCTAATCGCCAACATGTGAGTAATATTAAGTTCCGTACAGCTTATCACATTGGTAATGTGATAGAATTTACAGCAAGTCCGATTGCCAGTAAATATTATACATCTAGTTGAGACCGTCGTAACCTGATCCGGCTGAGAGGTCTTAAGAATATGCAACAGCCATCGCCTCGATCAATCTTGGAAGTAAAGCGGTCCGTCATACCTGCTTGAAACACAGGCTTATCCGACGTTAATAAAACCAGCATAAGGAGGGAGCAAACACCGGCGCAATGCAATCAGATAGTTCGAGTGTAACCATCGTTTGAACCACGCCGTTTTTTAGCAACCACCTGCCTGTTTTGCACCATAGGTTGCTTGGTCGACGGTGTATTTGTCTCCGGCATTTGAGGAAAGTTGATTAATGAGGCCTTTGCACGAGAAGCCCGCGATACTGAGATATTGCTTCGCAGATTTCACCGCCTCCAGGTTCCAATCAATGTTCAGGCTGTCCACGGCGACCGAAGCGTCAGAAATCTCGTAACCATCCCCTGCATCTGATGAGAGTTGATTAATAAGTCCGTCCCGTGAAAAGCCTGCGATACTGAGATACTGCTCCGCAGATCTAACGGCATTATTTTGAGGCCCAGTCAAATCTCCCGCCCATGTGGGCGCTGCGACAAACAAAGCGGCAGTCAGTACTATCTTCATAAATTTCATTGAAATATCTCCATAACATATACGGTGCCTCTAACGCCCTCGAAGCCCTTGCCTCGCGGTCCAACTTTACAGGGGGCCGCGTGTAAAAGGTAAAATATACTACGTTAGGACTGTTTTTTAAGCATCGGTGTTTAGCAACTGCTTAAAGTGACGATGCTGTGTCGTTTCTGCGTTTAAGACCGAACGATTGCGTACGTCATGCCGATAACGTATACGAAAGTAAGTAGAACCTTTAACGGACAAAGAGAATTAGTAAAGCAACTCGCTCATTCAACACACTGTAGTAAGCTGGGAGCACAGTGAGCACCGGTATACCCTTACGTCAATTTTTACGTAGCAGTTAAGTTCCGGGCTGAACCTTTCGGTCAATGTAGGTAAATAATTCAGTCCATGGTCTGAGAAACAATGTTTACATACATCCTTATTTTCTTTTTCCATATTAATTGTCCTCTTCTTTGACATCCCAACTGATATTAACAGGCGGGGTCTACTTACCGAAGTTTAAATTATGCTGGTAGCAAACCTTGCCCGACCTAATTCAATTTCACGCGCATAAGGTCGCTAATGCGCGTAGTATACGCTGGTGACAGCATATCGCGCTTCATCTCCCATTCCTTCTTAATACCCTGGCCCGCGAACCATACCTTGCCCTTGCCCGTATGGTTTATAGCATCGAGCACGGTCATCAACTTTTCACTGTTGGCGCGGGGTTTTGTTTCATCAAATAACCCAAGCTGGGAAACTCCATGGCTGTAAAAATCACCAAGCATGACCCCGCACTTTTGAAAGCGTAGATTATCTTTCCAGATAGCATCCAGGCACTGCGTCGTTGCGGCAATGATGTCACGGCTGTCTTGGGTGGGCGTCGGCAGAAGGATATTGGCAGAACGGCCGTAATAGGGTTCATTCGGTGAAAAAGGACTGGTTTTGATGAACGCCGAAACATGGCGACAGTATTGACCTTCACCGCGCAGTTTTTCGGCCGCACGAACGGCGTGGCTGCATATTGCCTCGCGCATCAAGTCGTAGTGTGTCACCCGTTCGCCGAACGAGCGTGAACAGACTATTTGCTGTTTTGTCGGGGCCATCTCTTCAAGCTCTAAGCAAGACTCCCCGCGTAGCTCTCGCACGGTGCGTTCAAGCACCACGGAAAAATGTTTTCGCATCAAGGCGGGTGACGCGTCGGCCAGCTGTAAGGCTGTTTCAATGCCCATGTCCTGCAGGCGTTTTCCAATTTTTCTCCCGACGCCCCAGACCTCCCCCACCTCAACCAGCGCCATCAGTCTACGCTGTCGTGCTGGCTCTGAAAGATCCACTACTCCGCCTGTTTGAGTCCACTTTTTCGCAGCGTAATTAGCTAATTTAGCGAGAGTTTTAGTGGGTCCTATTCCGACTCCCACCGTCAATCCCGTCCATTTGAGCACCCTTGCTCTTACCTCGCGACCGAACTGCTCATAATTGATGATGTTCTCCATGTTTTTTAGCAGCATGAATGCTTCGTCAATGGAGTAAATTTCTACGGCGGGCGCCATGTCTTCTAAAATTGTCATGATTCGTGCACTGAGATCGGCGTACAGCGCATAGTTGGAACTGAATACCTGGACGTCATGACGTCGAATGAGGTCTTTAATTTTGAACAGCGGTTCGCCCATCTTGATACCGAGCTTTTTGGCTGAGGCGGAACGGGCCACACAGGCCCCATCATTGTTACTCAGGACGATGATGGGTAAACCCTTTATGGAAGGCTTAAACAGCTCCTCGCAGCTTGCATAAAACGAGTTAACATCCGCTAGGGCAAACATTAGCGCAGCCCGTTAATGCTGAACGTCACCACGCCAAAGAGTTCGAGCTCGTCACCGCCGTCATGCAAAACGATAGGCGGAAAGTCAGGGTTCATCGGTTCGAGTTGAACTACGGGGTGCAGGCACAACCGTTTCACGGTGTAGTCGCCCGCCACAGATGCTATGACAATATCACCGTGTTTTGCAGTCAGGCTGCGGTCTATTACGAGTAATGAACCTTCATAGATACCGGCATCCATCATGGAAAGTCCTGATGCAATGGCAAAGAAAGTCGCCGCATGCGTTTTCACGCATAATTCATTTAAATCTATGCCTTTTTCAATGAAATTAGTCGCAGGGCTTGGGAATCCAGCAGGCACATAGTCCTGGAATAGAGGGCAATTCGCTACGCTCGCCGTTAAAGCTGGGCTGATAAAATCCATGTTCTCGCCTTAATTAACTGTGTTTTTATACAGTATAATTGTATGGTGTTTGATTTGTGAAGCACGAGATAACGATTAGCAGGAAAGCGAAAAAATCGGTCGGGGTTATCCTCCTGTTTGTTAAAGTTAATTGTAACGAGACCGGATTTTATAAGTTCTTGCAGCGATCAAGCTTAGGTCCCTACTTGTCCGATCTTATTCCCCTTATCAATACCCCCTACATCGCACTCATACTCATTTTAAGCGGTTTACTCCAATAGCCAGCAAGTTCTGTGATTAATCTCTTTAAACCGCTTAGATTGCCGCTGATGAATACTGAGAGCCTGTTCAATGATTGCGATATGAATCAGTGAATACTTTTCACTTAAAAAATAACAAGCGAAGCACGTTAGCCGTTGTTTTTCTTTTTCTTTTTTCTAAAACAAACAACAAGGATCTATTATAGATCTTTCTTTTCCTTTCTTTTCTTTTTAGAGGGTCTTTATACTTATATATCAGTTGCTTAGGGTCTAAAACCCCGACAAATTTAATACCAGCCCCCGACAAATTACATACCATGACCCGACAGATTTAAAACTAAATACTGACAGATTTAATACTTAACCCCGACAGATTTATCCCTCAAACCCTGACAGATTTAATACTTAACCCCGACAAATTTAAGACCAAACCCTGACAGATTTATTGTGGATAACTTTCACGCATATTCATCTGATTAATACCGAATATTGAAAACTTAGTGATGACACTCTGATTAAATGTCTATCCCAAACCCCGACAAATTTAAGAGGTGATGCCGCAGGACCCAGTGCGCGGGGGTTGTATACGAGACTTGGGCTCCGCGAAACCCCGACAAATTTAGGAAACCTAAAACCCTGACAAATAAATATTGTGTCGGGGTTTTAGGTTGTTTACACTGGAGGCTCATTACAAGAGGAATACGACATGGATAAGCGAGAGCGGTTAGTCACTCAAGCCAACCAACTGGTTGAAGGTGCCTATGAAGTCAATTTAATTGAGATGCGCCTGCTTTACTTGGCTTTAACGAAGATAGATCCCCGGAACCCTCAGCCTGATGGCGAATACACGATTTATGCTTCGGAATATAATAATATGTATTCCCTTAGCAAAACGGGCTACGAGCAGCTTAAAAGTGCCGTGGACTCATTGTCGCGTAAGCCGGTAGTGACGTATTACAATGGCACCCGAGTGAAACAAAGATTCTGGTTCTCTTCTATTGAATATGGAGTCGGTGGATCGGAAAGTGACGTCATTCTGAGGTTTTCAGACACCGTGCGCGAATACCTATACGAACTGCGCAAAGATTTCACGCAAATGAATCTCAATGAAATCGTAAAACTTGATTCCCCCTTCGCGTTCCGCTTGTATTCATGGCTTTACCGTTACCGAAATCTTGACAGATACACCAATTCTAACAAGGTCATTACGACGGAGCCTTTGGGCGTTGAGTGGATGAAAGAACGTTCTGGCCTTGCAGGGAAATATCCCCAGTTGGCTGATTTTCGCCGCCGCGTTTTAGATCCGGCCATCGATATGATTAACGCCCATACCAATCTCAGCGTGACGTATGCAATCGAAAAGCACGGCCGCAAAGTCGGAGCTTTTATTTTCAGTTATATCGATGAAAAAGAGCATGCGTCACATACCCTTGCGCCGACTAAGCCTTTACGCCCGCGTTTGCCAAACAGACCTCGAGTAACAAAAGGCAGCGCAGCAGAGGGCGAGTGGGCAAGAACGTGCATCAGGGTGATAAGGGATTATCAACTCGCGCTGCAGGCTTACAGCGATAAACTTCACATCAACGCTGCAGACTTGAAAAAGGTCCATGCGTGGTACGCGATCATTGGGGGCTCGGTGGACAAAGCATTCTTAAAAAAAACCGGCACAACGGCATAGAAAGCAGGTAGCAGCATGTGTGGAATAGACATAAAGAAACCCTCTAGTTGAGGGTTTCTTTATGGGAGCTGTAACGGAGATAGGGATGGGTCTAAATCTCTGCGCTCGGCGTTTCTGCCGCAGGATCTGGCTCGCCATAGGGAGTATCTTTGAGCACGTTGAGGTGCCACGATAAATCTATCAGCCAGCTGCCAGGCGCGTTGCCTTCTAGCATGCTGATCAGCCAACCGCTGGTTCCAAATAAGGGGATTTAAGGTATTGGTTCGGGTGATGTTCGCTAAGCGAGGCGTTTTCTGCGTCTAAGATATAAGAGGAAAGTTGCAGCATGCTGTAGTGCTTTTTAAGGTACTGCCGAAAACGCATCAGATTCCCCATGCCGCCGGAACCTATGCCGTCACCGAGGTAGAATTGGCCGTAGACTGCCCCAATGACATACCGGTTATCTGTGCAGATATGGCGGATGCACAGCAGGGACTTATTGCCGGCACCTTTCCCTTCGCGGATTAGATGGAATCGGTAGTCGCCGGGCTCGTCGGGGGCAAATTATGGCAGTTAATAAAAAGGAAGTGCCGCTAACTGTTTTTGTGATAACTGTTACTCACCGTTATCTTTTTTAAGCACGTTCTCTTCGATTTTCACTGATTGGAGTTTTTCGGCATAATCCACGACGTTAAATGCACTTTGTGAAACTTTTTCATTTGATATTATTTGTAAGTTAATAGTTTATTATTGTCATTATTCAATGTGTGTCCGAAAACGACCGGTTTCGGACATGCAATTTGTCATATGTCCGAAAGTTAGTGTTTTTATTTTCGTACATGCTTTATAATAAGTACATCTATTTCGTACACAAAATAACGCTATGTCACGAGTTTTTGCCTACTGTAGGGTATCGACCCTCGAACAGAACACAGAAAACCAGCGTCGGGAGATCGAAGCGGCCGGATTTGACATCAGACCCCAGCGACTGATTGAAGAGTACATCAGTGGTTCAGTTGCGGCTGCTGAGCGCCCTGGATTTATGCGTCTGCTTGATAGAATGGAAAATGGTGACGTTTTAATCGTCACGAAGCTGGATCGCCTTGGGCGCAACGCCATGGATATCAGAAAAACCGTTGAGCTGCTTTCTATGTCAGAAATACGGGTGCATTGCCTAGCATTGGGCGGAGTAGACCTCACCAGTCCGGCCGGAAAGATGACAATGCAGGTAATCTCTGCCGTTGCTGAATTTGAGCGGGATTTACTACTCGAGCGTACACATGCTGGTATTGCTCGTGCTAAGGCATCCGGAAAGCGTTTCGGTCGTCCGCCTGCTCTGGATGATGAACAAAAGAAGTCAGTATTCCTACGTCTTAGTGAAGGGAAGAGTATCAGCGCGATTGCCCGCGAATTTGACACCACACGACAGACCATTCTCAGAGTAAAAGCGGCAATGGAAGACGCTGATGCCCGTTCGTGATCTGCTTTTTCAATGCATGTCCGCTTTGTGCCAGAAGCGGACATTCATGACATCAATCCTTGTTAATCGACGTGGTGCGGCAATAGCCATTATTTAGTTAATCTGAATTATGGACATTCATGTCTGAAACCTTAAAAATCGTAAATCTATGGCTTACATTCTTAGGCAGAAAAAATATATGAGCGAAAAGCTGGAATTCATGTTGTTGGCACTTGAATCCTCTCGTCGGGCGTTACCATTATGCAGACCAAATCCACCTGTTGGATGCGTGATTGTCCATAAAGGTAAAGTGGTTTCCAAGGGTTTCACTCAATCTCCGGGCCACCATCACGCTGAGATAGACGCTATGTCGAAACTAACCTTGCCAATTGGTGAATGTGAGATATTTGTAACCCTTGAACCCTGCTCCTTTCAAGGCAGAACCCCCTCCTGTGCTTTGACGCTCGCAGAGCTTAAGCCACAACATATCTATATTGCTATAGAAGATCCGCATCCTAGGAATCGAGGGGAAGGACTCAGGATTTTAAAAAATGCAGGTGTTGGCTATACGCTTGGCATCGGTAAAAAAGAGGTAGAGGATTTTCTCTTATCTTATTTAATAAGGTCATAGTAAACCGCCTAAACAATCCCAAACTGATCAGGTCAGGAAAATTTGGGTTCGCTCAAGCTCATATTGGACCTAATAAACCTGTGCAAACGTCCGCTTGGTGCCAGAAGCGGACATATATTAAGATATTTTTATGGTGAAAACATACAGCCATCAATTATTGTTCAATATCAATAATCCGAGTATGTTAGATTTTCATTCGAAAGGAAATCTCATCAGAAAAATGCTTTATCACAGTGCCAAAAGTGGATAATCTATCACCTATCCATCTAGAGTTCGTTAGGTTTCTTTATCATTCGATTCAGTGTTCTTATACAAGGAGTAGTTAGTCTCTATGAGTGTTATAAAAGATTTTTTAGAACAATATAGCAAGCAGTATGATTACTATTCTGAGTTGGCAAAAATTGGCTCAAACTTGCTTGAGCAGGAATTGGAAAAGAGAGGGATTAAAGCCATAGTTTCATTCAGAGCTAAGCGACCAGACCGCTTAGAACAAAAACTTAATCAGAGAAATGAAAAGTCAGCATATGCAGATGTTGCTAATATATATGAAGATATAGTCGATCTGGCAGGCGTTCGAGTGGCTTTATATTTCCCAAAAGATAGAGAAGTAGTTGATGAAACCATCAATTTTTTATTTAACGTCCGAAAAAAGAAAAAATTCCCAGAAGCATCTTATAAACCTAAATTTGAAAAAAGGTTTTCTGGTTACTGGGCATCTCATTATCGTGTCAATTTGAAAAACTCTAACCAAAATAAGAAGCGTTACGAAAGTGCATTATTTGAGGTTCAAGTAGCATCGGTTCTTATGCATGCCTGGTCCGAAGTCGAACATGACCTCGTTTACAAACCTCTTGCAGGCGATTTGTCTGAAGAGGAACTTGCAATCCTGGATGAGATTAATGGATTAGTGCTTACTGGCGAAATAGCTCTTGAAAGGCTTCAAAAAGCCATAACAAAAAGAACCAAAGAAAAAGATAATATTTCAAATAGATATGAACTGACGAGCTTTATAACCAACTCACTTAATAAGAATTATATAAACAAACTTAAATTAGGTGATACTAAAATTTTATTTAATTATCTCAAAGATAATTCTAGCATAAGCGTCAGTGAACTTTCTGAATATTTACGTAAAATCAATCAAAGTGAAAAAGAAACAATCACAGATCAGTTGCTTCTAATGATTATTAATGATTCATACAAGATCGCTGGAAGTAATTTAAATCTTTCAAATTATTTCAAACATGCTCTTGGAGAACATAAGGACGTATCAGGGTTTGAGTCATTTGTTAAAACATGGATTTTACTAGAAAAAGCAGTGTCTTTAATTCATAATCAAAATAATCGCCAGCACAAAAAATTCTTCACCGCAAAATTTGAGCCATTAGTTTCTGACGAAGTGCTGACGCGGGAAGAGTCAATTGAACTAAACCATTTTAAAAGAATTAGAAATAACTTACTTCACGGCATGGAAACACCTAACGATAAAGATCTAAATGAAATGTTCGTTAGGTTGTTAGCATTAACTGAGAAGATTATCTCATCTATCAAAAATGATGATGATAAAGCTAAATTGCTCAAAGAAATAAAGACGTTGAGTGATTGAAGTATTAGATAAAAATTATGATCATAAAGTAATTATTGTTTTCTATTCAGAGCCAGAATCTAAGCAGAATGATATGTCCGCTCCTCGCTCA
>Ga0308159_1004987_pt1 | contig 11579 bp, 8 predicted proteins | sample PhyCR1_FD_201040 | JGI IMG/M metagenome (GOLD analysis project Ga0308159, IMG submission 201040) | Phyllosphere microbial communities from UC Gill Tract Community Farm, Albany, California, United States - DLSLC.R1 | ecosystem: Host-associated > Plants > Phyllosphere > Unclassified | place: USA...
GAGATACTCCTTGACCGCGACCTGCTGGCCGCTGGGGTCGATGGCCAGGTACACCACCCCGAAACCGCCCGCCGACAACCTGCGAACGATGCGGTAGCCGCCGATGGTCGTATCGGGCGGCAGAGGTGACGGCTTGACCTTTGACATAATCCGGGAGTTTCGCCCGAAGGCGATGGTGCGGCAAGCGAACGCCGTGCCGGTGCCTCGGTGCATGCAAGCAGAACCACAGAGAGGCGCAATGCCAGTTTACAGCATGACCGGCTATGCCAGCGGCCAGAACGGCCCCTCGGGCAGCCACGCCGAAGCCGACGCGCGGCCCTCCGCCGCGGGCCGGCTCGGGGTCGAAATCCGCTCGGTCAACAGCCGCTTCCTCGACCTCACCTTCAAGCTCCCCGAAGAGCTGCGCCAGCACGAGACCGCCCTGCGCGAACTGCTGACCGGCCGCCTCAAGCGCGGCAAGGTCGAGCTGCGCGCTGCCATCGAAAGCAATGCCCAGGGCGGCGTGGCGGAGCCTTCCGTCAAGCTGCTGCAGCGGCTCAACGGCGTGCAGGACGGCATCAAGGCCTGGCTGCCCGGCGCGCGCGAACTCAGCGTGGCCGACGTGCTGCGGCTGGCGGGCAGCGACAGCGCGCCGCGCGGCGACTGGGGCGCCGACCTGCTCGAGGTGGCCGGCAAGGCGCTCGATGCCCTGGTGTCGGCCCGCCAGCGCGAAGGCGCGCGGCTGGCCAAGATGCTCGAGGCCCACCTGGGGCAACTGCGCGAGCTGGTCGCCCAGGCCGGACCGCTGGTGCCGCAGCTGGTCGAACAGCAGCGCACCCGTTTCCTCGAGCGCTGGCAGGAGGCCATGGGCCTGGGCGCCAACGGCGGCGGCACGCTGCCCGAGGCGGCGCAGGACCGCGCGCTGACCGAGGCGACCGCGTTCGCGATCCGCATCGACGTGGCCGAGGAGCTGACGCGGCTGAACTCGCATCTCGACGAGATCGAGCGGCTGCTCAAGAAGGGCGGCGAGATCGGCAAGCGGCTCGACTTCCTGATCCAGGAACTGCATCGCGAGGCCAACACGCTGGGCTCCAAGTCGGCGGCGCTGGAACTCACGCGCATCGGCGTGGACATGAAGGTGCTGATCGAGCAGATGCGCGAGCAGGTCCAGAACATCGAGTGAGCGAGCGAGTGAAGGAAAGCATGGACTATCCCGGCAACATCTTCGTGGTTGCGGCACCGAGCGGGGCCGGCAAGTCGAGCCTCGTGAAGGCCCTGATGGAGCTCGACTCGGCGGTGCAGCCCTCCGTGTCGCACACGACGCGCTCGCCGCGCGGGCAGGAGAAGCACGGCCGCGAATACTTCTTCGCCTCGACCTCGGAGTTCGACGCCATGGTGGCCTCGGACGCCTTCGTCGAATGGGCCCACGTGCACGGGCAGCGCTACGGCACCTCCAAGAAGGCGATCGAGGAGCGCATCGCCCAGGGCGCCGACGTGATCCTCGAGATCGACTTCCAGGGCGCGCTGCAGATCCGCAAGGCCTTCGCGAACGCGGTGATGATCTTCATCCTGCCGCCGAGCTGGGAAGAGTTGCGCTCGCGGCTGGAACGCCGGGGCGAGGACAGCGCCGCGGTCATCGAACTGCGGCTGCAGAACGCCGCCGAAGAGATGGCGCAGGCCGGGAAATTCGATTTCGTTATAATCAACGAGTTATTTGAGCGCGCACTGTTCGATCTCAAGGCGATCGTCCACGCTCAGCGGCTCCGGTATTCCGCACAGCGACGCGCGCGTGCCGACACTTTCGCCGCCCTGAACATCCCCTGATTCCTCGCTCACCGACCGAAAGATTCCATCATGGCCCGCATCACCGTCGAAGACTGCCTGCAGCAGATCCCCAACCGCTTCCAGCTCGTGCTCGCCGCGACCTACCGCGCGCGCATGCTGAGCCAGGGCCATGCCCCGAAGATCGAAAGCAAGAACAAGCCGGCCGTGACCGCGCTGCGCGAGATCGCCGAAGGCAAGATCGGCCTGGAAATGCTCAAGAAGGTTCCCGGCTGATTGCTGACGCAGGCTTGCAACGGAAAAGCACCGCGACGCGGTGCTTTTTTTACGCCTGATCACGTCCACACAGCGGTCACGCTAAAGTGATAGCCATGAGCGCGGTCGCAAAATCTCAGTCCCATGCCCCTGCGGGCACGCCGAAGCCGAGCCCGGCGGCGCTGAATGCGGCCGCCGCCAGCTTCGCGGCCCTGACGGCCAGGCTCGACTACCTGAGCCCCGAAGACACCGAACTGGTCCGCCGCGCCTACCGTTTCGCCGACGAGGCCCACCTGGGCCAGCTGCGCAACAGCGGCGAGCCCTACATCACCCACCCGATCGCCGTGGCGGCGCAATGCGCCGAGTGGAAGCTCGACGCGCAGGCCCTGATGGCCGCCCTGCTGCACGATGCCATCGAGGACTGCGGCGTCACCAAGCCCGAACTGATCGAGCGCTTCGGCGCGCCGGTGGCCGAGCTGGTCGATGGCCTCACCAAGCTCGACAAGCTGCAGTTCAACACGCGCGAGGAGAACCAGGCCGAGTCCTTCCGCAAGATGCTGCTGGCGATGGCGCGCGACGTGCGCGTGATCCTGGTCAAGCTGGCCGACCGCACGCACAACATGCGCACGCTGGCCGACGCGCCGCGCGAGAAATGGGCCCGGATCTCGCGCGAAACGCTCGACATCTACGCACCCATCGCGCACCGGCTCGGCCTCAATCAGACGTACCGCGAGTTACAGGAACTGTCGTTCCGGCACCTCAAACCGTGGCGCTATGCAACGTTGGCCAAGGCCGTGGCCAAGGCGCGCGGTCGCCGGCGCGACCTGATCCAGAAGGTGCAGCGCGAGGTCGAGACCGCCTTCGCCGCCGCCAACATGACGCTGCGGATCGCGGGGCGCGAGAAGACGCTCTATTCGATCTACCGCAAGATGGAGGAAAAGCACCTGAGCTTCGCCCAGGTCACCGACATCTACGGCTTCCGGCTGATCGTGCCGAACGTGATCGCCTGCTACACCGGCCTGGGCATCCTGCACCAGATGTACAAGCCGCTGCCGGGCAAGTTCAAGGACCACATCGCGATCGCCAAGCTCAACGGCTACCAGTCGCTGCACACCACACTGGTGGGCCCGGCGGGCGTCAGCGTCGAGTTCCAGTTGCGCACCGACGCCATGCACGTGGTGGCCGAGTCGGGCGTGGCGGCGCACTGGCTCTACAAGGCCGCGGACCCGAGCACGGCCAGCAACGACCGCCTGGGCACCAAGTGGCTGCAGTCGCTGCTCGACATCCAGGACGAGACGCGCGACGCCGCGGAGTTCTGGGACCACGTCAAGGTCGACCTGTTCCCCGACGCCGTCTACGTCTTCACGCCCAAGAGCCAGATCATGGCGCTGCCGCGCGGCGCGACCGTGGTCGACTTCGCCTACGCGATCCACAGCAACATCGGCGACCACACCTCGGCCGCGCGCATCAACGGCGACCAGGTGCCGCTGCGCACCGAGCTCAAGAACGGCGACGTGGTCGAGGTGATCACCGCGCCGGTCTCCACGCCCAATCCGGCCTGGCTCGGCTTCGTGCGGACCGGCCGTGCGCGCTCGAAGATCCGCCACTACCTCAAGACCCTGGCCCACGCCGAATCCGAAGGCCTGGGCGAGAAGCTGCTGGCGCAGGCCCTGCGCGCCGAAGGCCTGAGCAAGCTGCCCGAGGACGATGCGGAGCACCAGCCGCTGTGGGAAAAGCTGCTGCGCTTCACCGGCAACCGCACGCGCGCCGAACTGCTGACCGACATCGGCCTGGGCAAGCGCATCGCGAGCATCGTGGCCAAGCGGCTGATGGCGCTCATGGCCGAGCTCGGCGAGCGCCCCGACGCGCTGCTGTTGAGCCGCGAGCGCTTCATCTCGCACGAAACCATCTCGCAAGGCGCGGTCACGCTCGACGGCAGCGAGAACTCGTCGGTGCGCTTCGCGCTGTGCTGCCGCCCGATCCCGGGCGACCCGATCGTGGGCTACCTCGGCCACGGCGAGGGCCTGGTGGTGCACACCGAGGCCTGCGGCGTGGGCCAGCGCCTGCGCCACAAGGACAGCGAACGCTTCTTCGCGGTCGAGTGGGCTGACGAACCGACACGCGCCTTCGAAACCGGCGTGATCATCACCGTGCGCAACGACAAGGGCGTGCTGGCGCGCGTGGCCGCGACGCTGGCCGATGCCGAAGCCGACATCACCCACGTCGAGATGGCCGACGAGACGCCGCAGGATTCGACCGATCTGCGCTTCGTGATCGCGGTGCGCGATCGCTCGCACCTCGATGCGGTGCTGCGTTCGGTGCGCCGGACCACCTCGGTGCTGTCCGCCGCGCGCAGCGTTCCCGCGTCCTGATTCCGCGCCTGCGGCGCAGCCCCTATGCGGCGCCCGGCGCCGGATAGACGACCGACAGCAACTCGACCTCGTGCGTGCCGCCCGGCGTCACGAGCTTGACCACGTCGCCCTCCCGCGCCTTCAGCAGCGCCCGCGCGATCGGCGAGATCCAGCTGACCTGCGACTGCGCGCTGTCGGCCTCGTCGATGCCGAGGATCGTCACGCTGCGCTCGTCGCCGTTCTCGTCCGCATAGCGCACCGTGGCACCGAAGAAGACCTGGTCGCTGCCGTGGTGCACGGAGGGGTCGGTCACCTCGGCGATCTCGAGGCGCTTGGTGAGGAAGCGGATGCGGCGGTCGATCTCGCGCAGCCGCTTCTTGCCGTAGAGGTAGTCGCCGTTCTCCGAGCGGTCGCCGTTCTTGGCGGCCCAGTGCACGGCCTCGACCACCTTGGGCCGCTCCTCGTCCATCAGGTGCAGCAACTCGGTCCGCAGCCGCTCGTAGCCCGCCGGCGTGATGTAGTTCTTGCCGCCCGCGGGCAGCGGCGGCATGGCGCCGTCGGCGCCATCGTCGTCCGCGTCGGAATCCGTTTCCTTGGTGAATGCCTTGTTCAAGCGACGCCTTTCGGAGATCGAAAGAAAAGCGTGGCGTCCGCCGTGCACGGACGGGCCCCGCACCAAAAAGAAAAGGGTCAACTCGTTTCCGAGTTGACCCTTGAAGAGTGGTGCGGCTGGCAGGAATTGAACCCACGACCCCTTGGTTCGTAGCCAAGTACTCTATCCAACTGAGCTACAGCCGCACAGCTTGCGATCATAGCACGTATTTTTGGGACCTTTCCGATTCGTCGAAACAAATCTCAAAAATACGGGTGGTAGGCCGTGCTGGGCTTGAACCAGCGACCAACGGATTATGAGTCGGAAAATATTGAAATTGATGGATAGTGATATAGGTTGCTCTTCTCAATGAGAATCAACGCATCCCTCCTCTCAAAATCACTCTCCTGGCATCTCAAGCGTTGAGTAGAATTGATCGATATTCCACAAATTTCCTTACATCGGCCAGTACATCGGCGCCCGATGTAAGACAAGAATATCCACTTCACGATGGCACGAGTCAACTTCACCACAGGCCGTTTGGCCGCGTTTGCCTGCCCGCCCGACAAGACGCAAGCGTTCCTCTGGGACAGCGGCGTCACGGGGCTTGGCATTCGTGCGACTCCACGGGGGGCCCCCTCATACATCTTCCAGCGCGAGTTCCAAGGCAAATCGCCCAGGATCACGATCGGCGCGATGGCCGACTGGTCAATCCCACGCGCACGGGAACGCGCTCGAGAGATGCAACGAGACATCGATCAGGGCCGCGACCCACGACTTGTGAAAGCCGAACGCCAAGCAGAGGATGAGGCGATCCGAACTGCGGCGAGGTCGGCCGAACTGACCGTCGAAGAGGTCTGGATGTTGGCGCCGACCGAAATTTGAGCCACTTTTGAAGGGTTTGCCGACCCAAAACTGAGCCAGGTGAACAACCTACTCTGCTGCTTTTTTGTGCAGCAGAGGAAGAGGAGTGATCACCATGGACATGATTGGCAGAATCCGGCGGCTGCACAGCCGGGGCAACAAGTCGGAGCGCGAGATCGCGCGCATCACGGGGCTGTCGCGCAACACAGTCTCCAAGTGGCTGCACGGCCAGGTCGACGGCCCGCCGAAGTACCAGCGCAGCGAGCAGCCGACCAAGCTCACGGCGTTCCACGAAGCGCTGCGCCAGGCCCTGACGGCCGATGCCCGGCGACCGAGGCAGCAGCGTCGCACCGCCCGCGCCCTGTACACCGAGATCAAGGCCGCCGGCTACGAGGGCGGCTACAGCCGCGTGACCGACTTCATCCGCGCGTGGCGCCAGGGCGAAGGCCAAGGCGCTGCGACCAACGCCTTCATCCCGCTGGCGTTCGCGCTCGGCGAGGCCTACCAGTTCGACTGGAGCGAAGAGGGCCTGGTGGTGGGCGGCATCTACTACCGCGTGCAGGTCGCGCACATGAAGCTGTGCGCCTCGCGGGCGTTCTGGCTGGTGGCCTACCCCAGCCAGGGCCACGAGATGCTGTTCGACGCCCACACGCGTTCGTTCGCCGCACTCGGCGGCGTGGCCCGACGCGGCATCTACGACAACATGAAGACCGCGGTGGACAAGGTCCGCAAGGGCAAGGGCCGCGTCGTCAACGAGCGCTTCGCCACCATGTGCGCGCACTACCTGGTCGATCCGGACTTCTGCAACGTGGCCTCGGGCTGGGAGAAGGGCGTGGTGGAGAAGAACGTGCAGGACAGCCGCCGGCGCATCTGGATCGAGGCGGCCAAGCGCAAGTTCTCCAGCTTCGCCGAGCTGAACGCCTGGTTGGCCGAGCGGTGCCGAGCCCTATGGGCCGAAGTGCGCCACCCCGAGCACGCGCAGTTCAGCGTGGCCGAGATGCTGGAGCATGAACGCGCGCACCTGATGCCCATGCCGGCGCCGTTCGACGGCTACGTGGAGAAGCCCGCTCGCGTGTCCAGCACCTGCCTGGTGGCGGTGGCGCGCAACCGCTACTCGGTGCCGTGCGAGCTGCACGGGCAGATGGTCAGCACGCGGCTGTACCCCGCCAGCGTGGCCATCGTGGCGGGCGACAGCGTCGTTGCGCGCCACGACCGGCTGAGCAACGCCGGGGAGACGCGCTACGACTGGCAGCACTACATCCCGCTGCTGCAGCGCAAGCCCGGCGCGTTGCGCAACGGCGCGCCGTTCGCCGACATGCCCGAGCCGCTGCAGCGCCTGCGTCGCGGTCTGCTGCGCAATCCGGGCGGCGACCGCGTGATGGCGCAGGTGCTGGCCATTGTGCCGGCGGCCGGGCTGGACGCGGTTCTGGTTGCCGTGGAGCTGGCGCTGGAGACCGGGCCACCGGGCAAGGTCAGCGTGGAGCACGTGGTCAACGTGCTGGGCCGGCTGAACGCGGCGCCCATCCCGCCGACAGCGTCCACGCACCTGAAGGCCATCACGGCGCCGCTGGCCGACACCGCGCGCTATGACCGCCTGCGTGCGGGCACCGAGGCTGCTGTCGAGAAGTCCAGCCATGAAGCCTGACGTGCTGATCGAACTGAAGGCGCTGCGCCTGCACGGCATGGCCGGCGCGTGGGCCGATCTGGTCGAGCAAGGCGGTGGTGCGGGTGCAGGCGCTGGCATCGAGTCCTCGCGCTGGCTCATCGAACACCTGCTGCAGGCCGAGGCCACGGACCGCGCGATGCGCTCGGTCAGCCACCAGATGCACGCGGCCCGCTTCCCGGTGCACCGCGACCTGGCAGGCTTCGACTTCGAGGTCTCGCCGGTGGACCGCGCGCTCGTGACCACGCTTGCCACGACGGCCTTCACGGACAACGCGCACAACGTCGTGCTGGTCGGTGGGCCGGGCACCGGCAAGACCCATCTGGCCACGGCCATCGGCGTGTCTGGCATCACCCGACACGGCAAGCGGGTGCGGTTCTATTCCACCGTCGACCTGGTCAACGCGCTGGAGCAGGAGAAGGCGCAGGGCAAGGCCGGACGCATCGCTGCGAGCCTGTTGCGCATGGACCTGGTGATCCTCGATGAGTTGGGCTACCTGCCGTTCAGCCAGGCCGGCGGGGCACTGCTGTTCCACCTGCTCAGCAAGCTGTACGAGCACACCAGCGTGGCGATCACCACCAACCTGGACTTCGCCGAATGGTCCAGCGTGTTCGGCGACGCCAAGATGACCACGGCGCTACTGGACCGGCTCACGCACCACTGCCACATCGTGGAGACCGGCAACGAGTCCATCCGCTTCAGCCGCAGCACGGCGGACGCCAAGAAGCGCATCAAGGCCCGCGAGCAGGCACGCAAAGGCGCCAAAGCCGACGCCGGGATCGAACCGTTCTGAGCCAGCGCCGCGCGTGGCAAGCCGCTACGGGCTAGGCCCTGCGCGGCTTGCCACGCGCGATCAACACGGCATCCAGGAGGTCCACGAAACAGGCAGACAACTACACTTATCCACAGCCGACCATCTCAACGTCGGCTTCCACCCCTGGCTCAGTATTCGGTCGGCGCGGTGGCTCACTTTTGCATCGGCGCCGACACTGGAAAGCACAAAAAGCGGGCATTCTCAAGTCCATCAAGAAAAACGCCTCCCTCGGGCATCCCGCAGATGCCTGCTTGCACCAGCACTTGCTAGAGTTGGAAAAGAGCATTCCCAAAATGCCGCCATCTCCGCCTCACCGCTTCGAAAACACCACTTTTGCCCCTTGGATCGAGCAAGCCGCGAAGCATCCCGCGACCCTCTTCTACGCCGATGAAGGAGGCCCGATGTTGGCGGAAATGGAAAAGGACCTCATTGGGGCTTTGTGCAGTTCCTGGAGTGACATGCCGCCTAGCCACGCGCGCAGCCATATGGGCGTGCAGGTTGTGCGCGCCATGCCTACCTTCATCCTGTCTATCCAGCGCAGTGTCCTAATAAGTTTTCTGTCCACACTGAAAGGCAAGTTTTACATAGACAGTGGAAAAGCAAGCCGATCTTTGTACTACGGGGTTCATGAATCGGATTTCGCGCAGCAATCCTTCAGTCCTTCCAACGAACGTGGCACTACAGCACTGCAAGTCGTGCTTGATCGGGCGGAATATTTCTTCGATCTTCAAGACCGGTTGAACCAAAGCGGTTGGAACGACCGAAAAGTCCAGGAGTTGTCGCAACCCGCCAAAAGGGAATTTCAGGACATCGAGAGATATCTGCATGGTATCCGCCGCGGTGCGGCCAGTCCGGGCGAGTTGGCTGTAATCGACAAGGCTCCACAAAACATCCTCCGGCACGCAGCGCGACATCATGAATTCGCCGGTATCGATGGATCCATCGAGGCTTGCGAAATTGCCGATTCCGCAGAATGGGTCCTGTGGAGCTTGGACAACTATGTCGCCTTGACGGAGTACGGGCAAACCAGCGGGCGCAATGTCGAGAAGGATGCCGAAACCTTGTGGGATTTGATGCTGCACGGCTTGCGCGTGCGCGACTGCAAAGTCACGAAGCGCCGATTGAGCGAGGAGGCCTTCAACATTGGTTTGGTCCGCTCCACGCATTTCAACGATGCCCTAGGCTTACTTTGCCAGCAAGGCGATGCAACCCTGGAGGACGGATACGTCTACTGGGATAGACCGGATCGCCTGGGACACCTTCTTTGCAAAGTTGGTAATTACTAATCTCTGTACGCCTTCACGGCCTGAATGATTACGTACATTCACCCGCAGAAAAAAACCGTAAGAAGCAAGGAATTTTCCGATCACCGGTCGGCAAATCACCTTGCTTTTTCTTTTTTTGGCTTTTTGGCTCTAACAGGGTTAATAGAAATAATTGACAACCAATACTCATTAAGCCAAAAGGCAAGGCCTAGAAGTAGATACCTCAAACGAAACAGCCTTCGCAAACAAAAAATAATGGCAACGCCAGATTGAAAACCATGAGAGACCGAGACCACCTACAAGACGAAAGAAAAACCACCAATCGTTATTCCGACAGCATTGAGAAAGACGAAAGAAAAAAGCCAGGCCACAAACAATTCATCAACAAAGTGTCAACCGTACAAAACTCAATATACGGAGAAAACGGGGAACGCTATCGCATTCCCATCAATGCGGCACACCTCAGTGCACTAGAGTCTTTCAACGAACGGCTTTTCAAAACCAATGACCTCCCCTTCGAAATATATCAGCACAAGAAAACCGAATGCATTAATACCTTGAAGATGGCTCATGATATAAATATGCTGCCCGCTTATGCACGAATATATAGCCCATCGTTATCATTTCCGCCAGACTTTGACCTGTTCTTCCGAACCTATCGAGAGCACCCAATCAGACATTATTCTCATGTTGATTGGGAGGCAGGAGAACTTGAATTTCGAAATGAAGGATTCTTCAATGAAGTAGGACCTGAGCATGCAAAGATGGCGAACGACTTTGTGCTGACGCTACGCGAAGCGGCCAAGAGAGGGCGACTCAGAAGTCGCATGAGCGATTGGCTAAGCGGACCCAAGCGCAATAGGAAGTACCTGCGGGATTTCATGATCAAACTGCTCGAGCAGCACTCTCGCATCATGGTCGTTGATTTGGTTTTTTTATATAGAAAAGCCGCATGCAAGAACAGCAAGGAAGCCGTCGAGCGTGGCCTTGAGCAGCAGCAACAAGCCGAAGGTGAATACCAGTCGTACATGCGAGGCATCGATCACCATGAGAGGCCCGATGGCAAGAAAAATCGCCAAGTGGACTTGGAAGAACTCAAGAATGATTTGAGTCATTTTTTCAACAACATGCGCAACAAGCGAAAACTTTTTGGCAGGGATAAATTCATCGACTACTTCGGGCGCATTGAATACTCGCGGGATGCTGGCTACCACGTGCACATCTGCTTTTTCTACAAGGGATCAGAAGTACAGCGAGACATCTTCTATTCCCACGAGATCGGCAAGTACTGGGCAAACATCACCGAAGGCCGCGGCTATTACCACAGCTGCAATGCGAGCGCGGCACAGGGAAAATACAAGAACATTGGCATCGGCATGGTTGAACATGATGATTTCGAGAAGATCAGGCACCTGTGGGCAGCGGTGGTCTATTTCGTCAAGGCGTCACAGGTCGTGCGCGTCAAACGCACGGACAAGGAGCAGATGGTGCTGCATGGCAAGAAAAAGGAGCGTCTAGGCGAGAGGATGGGCCGCCCGCGCGGAGAGGGCCTCTCAGGTCCCGCGTACCGGGCGAAGCTGGAGAAAATCTTCCTCTAAAAAGAAAGCACAGGCGCCAGCATGTACAGAACTATCCTCCAGAGGGGTTTAAGCCCCTGCGGATAGTTCTGTACATCGCAGCGCGGGGGGTGAAAACTGTATCTCGCCCTGTTCACCCGCTTCCAGGCGACTTCCTTTGAGCGGTCACTGCAGTTTCATCACCGAGTCGCCGCGGGCAAAGTGGGGCTTGCCTCTAGGTGACGCCGTGGTCATCGAGAAATCTCCGCGAAGTCTGCGCCAGAGGTGGAGCCGACTTCTTGCACCTCGACCCCAAGGTTTTAATACAAATGTGCGGGAAACCATCGTTGCAGAAGGGGAAAAAATCAGAACTGGCGCGGCTAGATTCCGAAATTCTTTCTACAAGATTCCGCTTCGTCCCGCGGTGGCTAGTACTGAAGCCGCATTCGAAGCTCGTA
>Ga0308159_1004989_pt1 | contig 11577 bp, 8 predicted proteins | sample PhyCR1_FD_201040 | JGI IMG/M metagenome (GOLD analysis project Ga0308159, IMG submission 201040) | Phyllosphere microbial communities from UC Gill Tract Community Farm, Albany, California, United States - DLSLC.R1 | ecosystem: Host-associated > Plants > Phyllosphere > Unclassified | place: USA...
GATGATCGGGGCCTTCAGGCCGAAGGGGCGGAGCAGCGCGGCGCTCGCCACGCCCGCCGTCACGACGATCTGGTCGGCGGTCAGGCGGCGATGGTCGGTCAGGCGGACCTCGCCGTCGCCGACAGCCTCGACGCGCGCGATGAGGCGGGTGCCGCCGTCCGCCAGAAAGCGCGCGGTCGTGGTTTCTGCCAGCCGGGTCGGGTCGGCGATCTGGCCGCTGCCCTCGAAGCGGATGCCGCTTGCGATGGGCGCACGCACCCGGGCGCGCCAGTCCTGCAATTCGGCCTCGGTCAGCGGGCGAAAGCGCGCGGTGCCGGTATCCGCCGCCTGCCAGTTGGCCAAGCCGCGCGCGGCGCTCTCCGGCGTTTCCCACAGCACGACATGGCCGTCTGGGCGGAGCAGATCGGGCTCGCCCAGCGCGGCGACGTGCCGCTGCCATGCGGGCATCGCCTGGGCAAGCAGCGCGGCCAGCGCCTGATGCGAACGTTCGTACCGCGCGGGGCGCGCCGCCTTCAGCAGGCGGAGCGAAAAGGGCAGCCATGTCGCGATCTCACGCGGCGGCAGGGCAAGTGCACCGCCGCGACAGAATAGCCGTTTGGCGAAACCGCGCACCATCGCGGGCGAGGCGATCGGCTCAGCCTGTTCGGTCGCGATATGGCCCGCATTGCCCCAGGACGCGGCGCGCGGAGTGTCCTCCGCCTCGATCAGCGTCACCGTCCAACCGGTGCGTTGCAGAGCGAGTGCGGTGGTGGTGCCGATGACGCCGCCACCCACGACGATGGCGCTGCGACGATCCGAGGCTGAAGTGTGATTTTCCGGCTTGGGCATGACCCTGGTCATATCGTATACGAATTTTACAGCAAGGGAATCCCGATGACGTCACCCACGATCCGCCATACCTTTTTCTGCATCGACGGCCACACGGCGGGCAATCCCGTCCGACTGGTGGCGGGTGGCGCGCCGCTGCTGCGCGGGTCCAGCATGGCCGAGCGGCGGCTGGATTTTCTGGAGCGGTTCGACTGGATCCGCACCGGCCTGTGCTTCGAGCCGCGCGGACATGACATGATGTCGGGCGGCTTCCTCTATCCGCCGTGCGAGCCGGACAGCGACGCCGCGATCCTGTTCATCGAGACGAGCGGCTGCCTGCCCATGTGCGGGCATGGCACGATCGGCATGATCACCTTCGGCCTGGAAAACGGCCTGATCACCCCGCGCGAGCCGGGCAAGCTGAAGGTCGAGGTGCCCGCAGGCACCATTCATATCGAATATCAGAAGGACGGCGCGAAGGTCACCGCCGTTCGTATCCGCAACGTCCCCGCCTATCTGGCGGCGGAAGGGATTGAGATCGACGTGCCGGGCTTCGGTCCGTTGACGCTGGATGTCGCCTATGGCGGTAACTATTATGCGATCATCGAGCCGCAGGGGGCCTATACCGGGCTGGACGATCTGGGCGCGTCGAAGCTGGTCGAACTGAGCCGCACGATCCGCGAGCTGGTGCGCAAGAAGTTCGAGCCGGTGCACCCCCTCGAACCCTCGATCCGGGGGGTCAGCCATGTGCTGTGGGCCGACAAGCCCTCGGCCGAGGATGCCGACGGCCGCAACGCGGTGTTCTATGGCGAGCGGGCGATCGACCGGAGCCCGTGCGGCACCGGCACCTCGGCGCGGCTGGCCCATCTGGCGGCGAAGGGGCGGCTCAAGGTCGGCGACCGCTTCGTGCATGAAAGCTATATCCGCAGCCGTTTCATCGGTCGGGTCGAAGAAGCGACCGAACTCGGCGGGCAGACGGCGATCGTGCCGTCGATCCAGGGCTCGGCGGTGTCGACCGGCTACAACACGATCTGGATCGACCGCGAGGACCCGTTCTGGGCGGGGTTCACGGTGGTATAAGGCCATCGTTCCACGCGAAGCCGCGAAGTCGCGAAGGAGAAGAGGTTCGCGCGGAGGCGCGGAGACGCGGAGGGTTGGGACTTGCCGCGCCAGCGGCCCTGTCATCTCCACGTGTCGACGATGTCCAAGCGCTGCCGCGCGGGCTGTCATCTCCGCGCCTCCGCGTCTCCGCGCGAACCTCTTCGCGGCTTCGCGTGAACCTGCCACGGCCTTTGCCGGGGCGATCCTTCATCCCAGATCGTCGATCGCGGGCTGGGGCTGGGTGAACCAGGCGGCGCCTGTCTCGGTGACATAGAAATGATCCTCCAGCCGCACGCCGAAGCGGTCGGGCACGACGATCATCGGCTCGTTGGAGAAGCACATGCCCGGCGTCAGCGGGGTCTTGTCGCCGCGCACCAGATAGGCGGGTTCGTGGATCGACAGGCCGATACCGTGGCCGGTGCGATGCGGCAGGCCGGGCAGGCGATAGTCGGGGCCGAGGCCCGACCGCTCCAGCACGGCGCGCGCGGCGTAGTCGACCGCCTCGCACGGTTCGCCGGGCCGGACGGCGGCGAAGGCGGCGGCTTGCGCTTCCTTCTCGATGTCCCAGATGCGGCGAACCTCGTCACCGACCTCGCCGAACGCATAGGTGCGGGTGATGTCGCTGTGATAGCCGTCGATCAGCGTGCCGGTGTCGACCAGCACAACGTCACCGTCGCGCAGCACATCATCCTGCGGCAGGCCATGCGGGAAGGCGGTCGAGCGGCCGAACTGTACCGCGCAAAAATAATTGCCGGTCGACGCACCCAGCGCGCGGTGCGCTTGGTCGATGAAGCGGATGACCTCCGACGCGCGGATGCCTTCGTGCAGGATGCGCGCGGCGCGACGATGCACCTCCAGCGTGATGTCCATCGCCTGTTGCATCAGCGCGATCTCGGTAGGCGACTTGATCATGCGGCAACCGTCGACGACCGACCCGCCATCGACCAGCGCGACGCCCGGCGCGGCGGCGCGGATACGCTCGACGAACAGGAAGGCCATGGCGGGGTCGATCGCCAAGGTCCGGGCTCCCACCGCCTTCAGCGCGTCGGCGACCAGCGCGGAGGGGCTTTCATCCTCTTCCCACAGGCGGATGTCGGTGGCGGGGATGGACAGGCCAGCCTCGAACGAGCCCAGTTCGAAGCCGGGGCAGATGAAGATCGGCTCGCCCGCGATCGGCAGCAGCATCGCCACCAGCCGCTCGGTCGCGCCCCAGGCGACGCCGGTGAAATAGCGCAAGCTGGCCCCCGCACCGATCAGCAGCGCGTCGGCGCCCATCTGGCCCATCAGTTCGCGCGCGCGGGTCAGCCGCTGCGCCCGTTCCTGTGCCGTGATGACCGGCGCGGGGTTCGCCCAGGGCGACAGGCTCGCCAGTTCGCGCTCCGCCGTCGATCCGCCGATCATTCCTGCCATGTCAATCGCTCCGTTTCGTATACGGTTGGCGTGTTAGCGTGGGTTGGCATGAGGCGCCAGATGGGGCGTGGGCTTCGACTGCGCTCAGCCCGAACGGAGCGGGGGTGGCGGGGGTAATCCACACCCCAACCCCCGTTCAGCCTGAGCGAAGTCGAAGGCCAAGGGATGAACGTCGCCAAGTGCAGATCGCGGGACGTGCGCTTCGACTTCGCTCAGCCTGAACGGTTGTGGGATATGGCGCTGCGGAAGTGCGAGGCTCACCCCCCGTACATCGCCATCGCATCCCGCCGGAACGCCGCGCCGCTGTCAGTGCGGCTGTAGAACATGTGTCCACCCGGATAGACGTTCAGCTTCACCCGCTGCGCCACGCCATAGCTCGGCATCTGGTCGACGATCAGCCGCGACGCGAAGTACGGGCAGGACAGGTCGTCCCAGCCATGCACGATCATCACCTTCATTTTGGGATCGTTGGCGATCGCCTTGCGCAGGTCGGTGACGGGGGTGTCGTCGGGCTTGCCGCGATCCCAGGCGCTGTTCACCTCATAGGACAGCGCATGATAGCGGGCGTCGGTCTTCCAGCCCACTTCGCGCGTCACGAAATCGACCATCGCGCTGGTCGTCGGCGCGATCAGCGAGTCGAGCAGCGGGTCGTTGGACCGCTGCTGCGACGACCAGGGGAAGGGATCGAAGGCGGTGACGTTCGAATCGTAGATGCTGCCGATCGTCGAATCGTTGCGGTGAATTTCGCGCAGGTAGGTCCGCGTATCGATCCGCCCGCCCAGCTTGCGGACCAGCGCCGGGTCCAGCCCGGTCAGCTCGGTGACGCGGGTCACCATCCGGTCGACGGCTTGCGTATCCGACCGCCCGCGCATCAGGTCGCGCAGGTAGTCGCCGCGCGCATAGGCCTCGACCCCGGCCATCGCTTCGGGCGTCAGCTTGCCCTGCCGCTCCAGCTGGGCGGCGGCCATCGAGGGCAGGTCGATCATCCACGGCAAGGGCGACAGCGCGGTGGCATCGTCGCCCGAGGCGGGGTCGAGATAGGGCGACACCATGATCAGGCCGTTCACCCCGACGCCGATCTGCGACTGAAGCTCATAGGCGATGCGCGGCGCGCGATAGCCGCCATAGCTTTCGCCCATGACGTACTTCGGCGAGCGCAACCGGCCTTCCTTGACCAGCCAGTCATAGACGACCTTGGACAGATATTTGATGTCCGGGTCGTTGGCGAAGAAGGCCTTTTTGGTCTCCGCCTCGTCGACCAGGCTGCGGCTGAAGCCGGTGCCGATGGGATCGATGAAGACCAGGTCGGTGAAGTCCAGCCAGCTATTGGGATTGTCGGTCGTCACCGGCGCGTCGGAGGGCGCATCGCCCTGCGCGCCGAACGGCACGCGCTTGGGGCCGACCGCGCCCAGGTTCAGATAGACCGAGGCCGCGCCCGGCCCGCCGTTGAACGCGAAGGTGACGGGCCGCCGCACATCGCCACCGGGCACGGTATAGGCGGTATAGACGACCTGCCCGATCTCCTTGCCCTTGTCGTCGCGCACCGCGATCTTGCCGATGGTCGCCTTGTAGTTGACGACCCGGCCGCCGATCCGTGCCGATTGGCTGATCGTCTTGTCGGCGGGCAGGGGCGGACGCTTGCTGTCATCGTCCTTCGTCTCGGTGGTCGTCTTGGTCTCGGTCTTCTCGGCCTTTTGCGCGAAGGCGGGGGTGGCGGCGCTGCTGGCCAGCAGCAACAGGGCGGTCAGGTGCAAGGTCTTGGACACGTTGGAAACTACTCCCCCTCGAACGGCGATCGATAGGGATCATGCGCCTGAGTTCCGCGTTCCCGCAAGCCCGCCCCTCTCGAAACGGCCGTTCCCGCTCCCTATCTCGCCTCTGGCATTCCTCCCGGAACAGAAGTAGAACCTGCCTCATGCTGACCCAGATTTCGGTGCGCGGCGCGCGCGAGCACAACCTCAAGGATGTCGACATCGACATTCCCCGCGATACGCTGACGGTCATCACCGGCCTGTCCGGCTCGGGCAAGTCCAGCCTCGCGTTCGACACCATCTATGCCGAGGGGCAGCGCCGCTATGTCGAATCGCTGTCCGCCTATGCGCGCCAGTTCCTGGAGCTGATGCAGAAGCCGGACGTCGACCATATCGAGGGGCTGTCGCCGGCCATCTCGATCGAGCAGAAGACGACCAGCCGCAATCCGCGCTCGACCGTGGCGACCGTCACCGAGATCTACGATTACATGCGCCTGCTCTGGGCGCGGGTCGGCGTGCCGTACAGCCCCGCGACCGGCGAGCCGATCGCGGCGCAGACGGTCAGCCAGATGGTCGACCGGGTGATGACCCTGCCCGAGGGGACGCGCCTCTATCTGCTCGCCCCCGTCGTGCGCGGCCGCAAGGGCGAGTATCGCAAGGAAATGGCCGAGTGGCAGAAGGCGGGCTTCACCCGCGTCCGCATCGACGGCCAGCTCTACGAGATCGACGAGGCGCCCGCGCTCGACAAGAAGTTCAAGCACGACATCGAGGTGGTGGTCGACCGTCTGGTCGTGCGCGAGGATATCGCCACGCGCCTGGCCGACAGCTTCGAGACCGCGCTGAAGCTGGCGGACGGGCTGGCCTATGTCGACCCCGCTGATCCGGTCGAGCCCGCGACGCCCAAGTCCGCCGTGCTGGGCAACAACGCGCCCGATGGCCGGATCGTGTTTTCGGAAAAGTTCGCCTGCCCGATCAGCGGCTTCACCATTTCCGAGATCGAGCCGCGCCTGTTCTCGTTCAACGCGCCGCAGGGGGCCTGCCCAGCCTGTGACGGTCTGGGCGAGAAGCTGATCTTCGACGAGGACCTGGTCGTCCCCAATCACGAGTTGTCGATCAAGAAGGGCGCGGTCGTGCCCTGGGCCAAGTCCAACCCGCCCAGCCCCTATTATATGCAGGTGCTGGGCAGCCTGGCGCGGGAGTTCGGTTTCTCGCTGGAGACGCCGTGGAAGGATCTGGAGGACAAGGTCCGCGAGGCGATCCTGCATGGCACCAAGGGCAAGGCGGTCACGCTGACCTTTGTCGACGGCAAGAAGTCGTACGACGTGAAGAAGCCGTTCGAGGGTGTGATCGGCAATCTCAATCGCCGGATGCTCCAGACCGAAAGCGCCTGGATGCGCGAGGAACTCGCCAACTACCAGTCGTCGCAGCCCTGCGAAGTCTGCCACGGCGCGCGGTTGAAGCCCGAGGCACTGGCGGTCAAGATCGCCATGCAGGACATCAGCTACGCCACGCATCTGTCGGTGGTCGATGCGCTGACCTTCTTCACCGGCCTGCCCGAACATTTGACCGACCAGCAGCGCGCCATCGCCCAACCGATCCTGAAGGAAATTGTCGAGCGGCTGGGCTTCCTCAACAATGTCGGCCTCGATTATCTGAATCTCGATCGGACCAGCGGCACGCTGTCCGGCGGCGAGAGCCAGCGCATCCGGCTGGCGTCGCAGATCGGCTCGGGGCTGTCGGGCGTGCTCTATGTGCTCGACGAGCCGTCGATCGGGCTTCACCAGCGTGACAACGACATGCTGCTCGCCACGCTGCGCCGGTTGCGCGACCTGGGCAATACGGTGCTGGTCGTCGAGCATGACGAGGATGCGATCCGCACCGCCGATTATGTCATCGACATGGGGCCGGGCGCGGGCGTGCATGGTGGCCAGATCGTCGCGCACGGCACGCTCAAGCAACTGCTCAAGTCCAAGACCAGCGTCACCGCCGACTATCTGAACGGCACGCGCGAGGTCGCGGTCCCGGCCAAGCGCCGCAAGGGGTCGGGCAAGAAGCTGACCGTGCACAAGGCGACCGCCAACAATCTGCAAGGCGTGACCGCAAGCATTCCGCTGGGCACCTTCACCTGCATCACCGGCGTGTCGGGATCGGGCAAGTCGAGCTTCACCATCGACACGCTCTATGCCGCCGCCGCGCGGTCGCTGAACGGCGCGCGTATCCTGGCGGGCAAGCATGAGAAGATTACCGGGCTCGACCATCTCGACAAGGTGATCGACATCGACCAGTCGCCGATCGGCCGTACGCCGCGATCGAACCCGGCGACCTATACCGGTGCCTTCACCCAGATCCGCGACTGGTTCGCCGGACTGCCCGAGGCGCAGGCGCGCGGCTACAAGCCTGGCCGCTTCTCGTTCAACGTCAAGGGCGGCCGGTGCGAGGCGTGCCAGGGCGATGGCGTGCTCAAGATCGAGATGCACTTCCTGCCCGACGTCTATGTCACGTGCGACGTGTGTCACGGCGCGCGCTACAATCGCGAGACGCTGGAGGTGAAGTTCAAGGGCCACTCGATCGCCGATGTGCTCGACATGACCGTCGAGGACGCCGCCGAGTTCTTCCAGGCGGTGCCGCCGATCCGCGACAAGATGGCAATGCTGGTCGAGGTGGGCCTCGGTTACGTCAAGGTCGGCCAGCAGGCGACGACCCTGTCGGGTGGCGAGGCGCAGCGCGTGAAGCTGGCCAAGGAATTGTCGCGCCGGGCGACGGGCAACACGCTCTACATCCTCGACGAGCCGACGACCGGCTTGCATTTCGAGGACGTTCGCAAATTGCTCGAGGTGCTCCATGCGCTGGTCGAACAGGGCAATACGGTGGTGGTGATCGAGCATAATCTCGATGTCATCAAGACCGCCGACTGGATCGTCGATCTGGGTCCCGAAGGCGGTGTGAAGGGCGGCGAGATCGTCGCGGTCGGAACGCCGGAAGTCGTCGCCGCGGAACCGCGCAGCTTTACGGGCAAGTATCTGAAGCCGTTGCTCGACAAGGGGCAGGCGCAGGCGGCGGAGTAAGTCCTCCCCAGGACGGGGGTGTGCGGGTTTTGATAGGCCTCGGCATTGAAGATGGTGCGTCCTGTACTAAGAAGCTTGTGCAGGCTGCGTCACAGTGAAGGCGGTTGGCCGACTGTGCCGACCGTATCCGCCACGGAAGGGGGCCTTCTCTTCTTCCTGCCACCCCGGCGAAGGCCGGGGTCCAGTTGCGGAACGGTCGGAGGCACCTGCGGCGGCCGCCCAACTGGATCCCGGCCTTCGCCGGGATGGTATGATGGGGCGTTGGCGAGCTTCGGTCGAGACGTCGCTTGGCTTGGGTAATGGGCCTGCCACCTCCGTGCGCCGATAGTTTACCCCTTGGCCTTCGACTTCGCTCAGGCCGAACGGAGGTTGGACACTTCTCCCGTTCGCACCGAGCGCAGTCGAACTGCACGCCCACCCGCAAACGCCCGCACCAAATCCCGGCAAAACCCCTTAACATATCGCAACCTTTGGCCCCGCAAAGCGATTCCCCCGCATCACCCATGAGGGAGGATGTAATGCGTGCATGGACACTCGGCCTGATCGGGGCCGCGACGCTGGTTTCCGGTTGCTCCACCTATGACAATGGTTTTGGCGGCTTGGGCGGCGGCCCGCGTTATGCCTATGACTATAACCGGCCCGATCCCGCTTATGGCGGCTATTATGCCGACCGTTATTATGTCGACAATGCGCGGTATCGCGGGCGGTGCGCTGGGCGCGGCGATCACCTCGGGCGGGTCGCAGACGCTCGGCACGCTCCTGGGCGCCGCCGGTGGTGCACTGGCCGGACGCGCGATCGAGCGGAACAATGTCCGCTGCCGCTAAACCCGGCTGTTGACATTCGACAAAGGATTGGGCCGGATCTCTCCCTGTGGCAAGGAGAGGTCCAGCCTTGTCGTGTCCGGCGACAATAAACGCGAGATGAACGGCCTGTCACTTTCTGCGACAATTGGCGACAATATGGCTAAGCCATTGGTATAGCTTTGCGATTGTCGCGACCCATATTGCGGATCGGGCCAGTAATCGCCCGCTTTATTATGGGAGTGTCATCATGAAGGCCATGATCCTTGCAAGCCTGGGTTTTGCCACCATCGCCGTCCCCACGGTCGCCGAGGCGCAGCGCTGGACCCCGATCGCGCAGCGCCAGGGCCAGTTGCAGCAGCGGATCGACCAGGGCATCCGCTCGGGCGCGCTCAATCGGCGCGAGGCCGGGCGACTCCAGTCCGAACTGCGCGGCCTGAGCCAGCTCGAATATCGCTATCGCCGGTCGGGCGGTGGCCTGAGCGTCTCGGAGCGCAATGATCTGGACCGTCGCTATGCGATGCTGAGCCGTCAGGTCCGCTTCGAGAAGAACGACCGCAATTATCGCCGCTGATCGGTGCCGGTCGCCCGGCTTGGCAAATCGGAGCTCGGAACGTTCGAGCGCGGTGTGTCGGGCCGCTCGATCGGGCGGCCGCTATCCTTCCATTTATCCAGTATCTGGCCCGATGTGGCCAGCCGGTCGCTGATCCCCGTTTCGCGTGGCGGAGCGGGGGGCGGCGTTTCGCGCGTTATGGCAGGGCGTGCGGGAGCCGGCGTCGCGCCGGGCAGAGGCGGCGCGGGCAGGGTCGCCGGGGCGGGCGGCAGCACGTCGCTGCTCGCCGTTTCGAGTGCCGGAGCGAGCGACGGGAGCACCTCTCCCCCCGCATAGGCGCGGCTCATCGCGGCGGCGGTGCCCCAATAGCCCTTCCAGCGATGGAACAGATGCGCGCCGACCATGTCGGTCATCACCATGGCGCGGTTCCAGGCGGGGGCTATGGCAAAGGTATGGTAATGCGTCGCCAGCCCGACCGGCGCATAGACTCCGCCCGACAGCGCCGCCGCCGCGACCTGCGCCGCACGGGACCAGCCGGTGATGGCCGGGGTACGAGACAGGGCGCCGTCGCAGGCGAAGCTGAACTGGCAATGCGCGCGCTCGACCCCCTGATAGACGACGCCGCACACCGTGGCGGGGAAGGCGGGATGCCGCGCGCGGTTGAGCACGACCTGCGCCACGGCACGCTGCCCGTCGATGCTTTCGCCGCCCGCTTCGTAATAAATCGCGGCGGTCAGGCATTGCATCGCACGCGCGCGGTCGATCGCGCTCGCGCGGCCCCAGGCAAAGGGCCGGGCGGCCACCACGCCGCTATCGGCGATGCTGGCCCCCGGCGGGATCGGCAAGGCGGGCAGGGCGACGGTGCCCGTGCTGCCGTCGATGGCGGGCAGGGCGTCGCCGACGGGAGCGGTGGCGGGTGTGGGCCGAAGTTGCGGCGTCGCGACGACCACAGGCTCCGCCCGCTTGGCACCTTGCGCGGCCAGTATCATGCCGAACGCCAGCATCAGGCCGAGCAGCGCCAGCCAGACCTGTATCATCCGCCTTAGTGTCCGCTTCGCCACCCGCAATGTGGGGAATCCTCCAGCCCTGCCGCTCTCGGGTTATGGTTATACCCGCGAGAGTTAAGGATTTTGCGTAGCGGCGGATCTGCCCCTCCACCATCCTTCGGATGGTCCCCCTCCCCAAGCAGAGCTTGGGGAGGAATGGGGGATCAGCGTAGTTTCGGCGAGTCGAGATTGACCGAGGCGGCCGGGATGACCTCGACCTCCGGATGGGCCTGACGCAGCGCGGGCAGGAACTGCTTGGCGTCGCCGACCACGATGATGCTGGCCGCCTTGGGATCGAGGAGCGTGGCCGAAACCGACTCCACCGCCGCCGGGTCCACCGCCTGGACGCGCGGGATATAGCGGCTCAGTTCGTCCAGCGGCACGCCTTGCAGCGTGTAATTGGCCAATATGTCGGCGATGCCGTCGGTCGTCTCGATCGTCCGGCCAAAATTGCCGACCAGCACCGCCTGCCGCGTCGCCAGTTCGTCCTGCGGCACGGGCGCGGTGCCCAGCTTGCGCATCTCGGCATCGATCAGCCCGACCACTTCGGCGGCCGAGGGGTTCTTGGTCTGGGTCCGCGCGGAGATCAGGCCGATGTCACGCCCCGTCGCCACGGAGCTGCCCGCGCCGTAAGCCAACCCGCGCTTGATGCGGATTTCCTGGTTGAGCCGCGACGAGAAGCCGCCGCCCAGCACGGTATTCGCCACCGCCAGCGGGTAATAGCGGTCATCGGCGCGGCGGATGCCCGAACGTGCGACGACCACGCCCGCCTGTCCGGCATCGGGCATGTCGACGACGATGACGCGCGGCGCGGGGAAGGCGGGTTCGGGGGGCTTGGCCGTCGTCGTCGCGGCGGCTCCGGCGACCCGCCAGTTGCCCAGATAACGCTCGGCGACCTGTTGGGCCTGGGCGGGGGTCACGTCGCCGACCAGCAGCAGCGTCGCCTGACCCGGTTTCCAGCTTCGTGCATAGGCGGCGGTCAGGTCGGCACGGGTCAGCCCCTTCAGCGAGGCGGGCGTGCCCGACAGCGGCTGGCCATAGGG
>Ga0308159_1004992_pt1 | contig 11572 bp, 11 predicted proteins | sample PhyCR1_FD_201040 | JGI IMG/M metagenome (GOLD analysis project Ga0308159, IMG submission 201040) | Phyllosphere microbial communities from UC Gill Tract Community Farm, Albany, California, United States - DLSLC.R1 | ecosystem: Host-associated > Plants > Phyllosphere > Unclassified | place: USA...
CGGCACATTTGGCGGGACCGTCCGCTTCGTGCCGCGCGACGACCGGCGTTACGCGGGCCTTCTGCTGCGGAAGGACTTCTGATGAACGGCGACACGACCCGGCACGGGGGCTGCTGGCCGGAACCGACGGTGCGTTCGGCCTCTATTCAATGGCGGCGGGCGCCACGCCAGAAGCTGCGCCGGTTGCGCCGCCTACCGCGTGTGCCGGGCGTCAGGCCGCGCGACATCCTGGTCGTGCTGACCGATGACCATCGCTACGACGCCATGGGCTTCATGAAGGCGCAGCGTTTCGGTGACACGCCCACGCTCGACCGGCTGGCGCGCGAGGGGACGCATTTCCGCAACGCGTTCGTCACCACCGCGCTGTGTTCGCCCAGCCGGGTGTCGATCTTCACCGGCCTTTCGGCCCATCAGCGCAAGGTGGTCGACAACAACCATCCGATCCCGCCGAGCCTCATATTCAATCCCGAATATCTCCAGGCCTTCGGGTACGGCCGGGGCTTCATCGGCAAATGGCATATGGGCGACGACGGCGACGAGCCACAGCCCGTTTTCGACCATTGGGTCAGCTTCAAGGGGCAGGGGAGCTATCTGCCCAGTGCCGACGGGCTGAACGTCGATGGCCGCCGTGTGTCAGAAAAGGCTATATCACCGATGAACTGACCGATTGCGCAATCGCCTGGATCGGCAAGCGGCCCAAGGGCCGCCCCCTGGATGATGCATCCGGCGCATAAGGCGGTGCATTCCGGGTTTATCCCTGCCGAGCAGTACAAGGGGCGATACGACAGGGAGACGTTTCCCTATCCCTCCTCGGTAGCGCCGAACGCGCCGGGGCTGCCGATGTGGGTGGAGAACCAGCGCAACAGCTGGCACGGCGTCAGCTATCCCTATCCCTATCCCGGCACGGTCCATCTCGGCGACAATGGCTTCATGTTCGGCGAGCATCGATTGATCGACAGGCGCACTGCCTATGAGGAGCCGATGCGCACCACGATGCTGGCGCGCTGCCCGGCGCTGTTTCCGGCAGGCAGCTTCGTGGAACAAGGGGGCGCCAATATCGATCTCCCCCTACGCTGCTCGCTGCCGCTGGACTTCGCGGGTCGGACGGCATGGCTAGGGCCCAACGCGCTACCGCTGGTGCGCAGCGCGGACGGGCCGTGTCGGGACGAACTTCGTCACGGATATTATTGGGAGCGGATTTTCCCCCAGACTCGCAGCCGCCGCGACACCTCGTGCCCTATCACGCCCGGCACAGACGCCTCGGCGACCACCGCCGTCTTCTCCGCCTCGATGTAGGTCCGCCGGCGCTCCGTCCGGGTGATGACCTCCATCCGCCCCATCTCCTGACCTCCTTCTGGACTCCAGAAGGAGACCACCACAGGTCCAGAGATCAACGGCTACGCCAGGTTGAACAACACGCGGCTTGCCGGACGCTTACGTTCGCTGTCGTGGCTGTTCGGCATTGCATGGCGCCTGATGGCCTCGGGCGCGCTGATGGGCGCGTCGAATTTTTCCACGCTCGCGGTCGTTACAATCTCACTGCTCGGTCTGGAGTCCGGCGTGGCGCCGGCGATGGTCACGGGCGCGCTCGTCGAGGTGGTGGCCTATATATTAATAAATCAGGAGTTGACTGAGTAATCAGAAAATGAATACTCGAAGCCGTGGTTCCGGGGAGTCGCGGCGGGGAAATCTCGCAAGGCGGCCGGGGTTGCGGTGGTCCATATAGGGCTTGCCCGTCGAGCGGTGGGGTGTCGGCTGTATGCGCAAGTTCAGTACTGATCTTCGCCGTGGCAACGACTTTCGCGTCCTGCCGGGCAGCGCGCGATGATCGGTCTAGCCGCCGTTGCGGTCATTCTCGCTGTCGGCTGGCTGGGGTCGTCCCGTCGAGACCTCGTGCGACCGCGGGTCGTTCTGAGCGCACTGATCCTGCAGATGACGATCGCGCTGATCATTCTTAAAATACCGGCAGGCACGGCCGTAATTCATATGCTCGGCCTTGGTGTCGGCCAGCTGGTCGCTTGCGCGCAGGTTGGCACCACATTGTTGTTCGGGGATCTGGGTGCCGTGCCCTTCCGGGACAGCATCCTCATAACGGTGCTGCCAGCGATCATCTTCTTTTCCGCGCTCATTTCGATTCTCTACCATTTCGGCTGGATGCAGATGCTGATCCGACTGGTCGGCGGTGCGATCGGCTTCGTGGTCGGCGTCGGGCGGATCGAGGCGATGGTGGCCGCTGCCAACATCTTCGTCGGCCAAGCGGAATCGCCGCTGGTCGTGCGTCCGTACCTTCAGGGTCTGTCGCGGCCGCAGATCTTTGCGCTCATGACATCGGGTATGGCGGGCGTCGCAGGAACCGTGCTTGCCGCCTATGCGCAACTTGGCGTCCGTATCGACTATCTGCTGGCGGCGAGCTTCATGTCGGCACCTGCGGGATTGCTGATGGCCAAGCTGGTGATGCCTGACGATCCGGCGCTGGCGAATGCGCCCGCGCTTGCGAGCGTCTCGGTGGAAGCGAGCGGCGTCCCGACATCGCGGAGCAATGTGATCCTCGTTGTCGCGGAGGGGACGCAGGCCGGTCTTATGATCGCCGCGCGCCTGGCGGCAATGCTGCTGACGTTCACTGCGCTGATTGCTTTGGGCAACATGGTGGTGAGCGGTGTCGGCGGTGTCGTCGGTTTCGACGGTGTGACCATCCAGTCCGTGCTGGGGCATATCCTGGCATCGGCCATGTGGCTGCTTGGTCTGAGCTGGCCCGATGCGGTGGTGGCCGGGGGACTGTTCGGTCAGAAGATCATCCTGAATGAATTCGTGGCTTATGCCGACTATGTGCATGTCCAGGCCGGTCTGTCGGCCCATGCACAGGCGATCATGACCTTTGCCCTGTGCGGCTTCGCCAATATCGGCTCGATCGGCATCCAGATGGCGGTGCTGGGCGGGATCGCGCCCGACAGGCGCGACGTGATCGCGTCGCTGGGTTTTCGAGCCCTGTTCGCGGCATCATTGGCCAATCTGCTCAACGCGGCGATCGCCGGGATCATGATCCCGTGACGCGGCGTCGTATCCCTTCTTCGGGCCAGGCCTGCCCACGTCCCTTTCGCTTTGTAAGGATCGGTGATGACGATCAAACCCTATAACGGAGCGGTGCTTGACGATGCCGCTACCGATCGATGGCTGTCGGCGGCGCCACAGGATACCGCGCAAACGCGTAGCACCGCCTACCGGCTTGCCTATCAGGATGGGGATTTCCTGGTCCGCGACGGATTGCGGCCGCTGCGGTTTCAGATGGAGCTTCTGAAGCCGGAGATGCTGCTTGATGACGCAGGCATCCTGTCGACATTCGTCATCTATGGCTCCGCCCGCATTCCGGCGGACGATTCCGGGACGCCCCATAGCATGAGCCGACATTATGCCGAGGCGCGGGCGCTTGCGCGTCTGGCAGGCGGTTTCCCGCCCGAGGCGGATGGGAAGCGGCATTTCGTCGTCTGCTCCGGCGGTGGGCCGTCGATCATGGAAGCAGCCAATCGCGGTGCCGCCGATATCGGATCGACCTCGATCGGGCTGAACATCGTGCTGCCCATGGAGCAGGTTCCGAATGCGTTCGTCTCGCCGGACCTGTGCTTCCAGTTCCATTATTTCGCGCTGCGCAAGATGCACTTCATCCTGCGAGCGCGCGCGGTGGCGGTCTTTCCGGGGGGCTTCGGTACGCTGGACGAACTTTTCGACCTGCTGACACTGATGCAGACGGGCAAGATGGCGGTCATTCCGGTGCTGCTGTTCGACGAGCCCTTCTGGAGAAAGGTGATCGGCTTCGACGCATTGGTCGAGGCCGGAATGGTGGCGCCGCGCGACCTGCAACTGATCCGCTTCGTGACCGATGCGCAAGCGGCTTGGGCGGAGGTCGAAGCCTTCTACCGGCAGCATCCGGAACCGGTCTGGCACAAACGCGCGCCGGGCAAGGCGGCGTAGCGCGATGCCGGTTTTTACCTCTCCAGATATCGGAGTCCGATCCGTGTCATTATCTTCCACGAACACCGATCCTGCTTGTCTGGTCACGAACTTCCTCCATGGCGAAGCGACCGCAGGGGAGGGGGGCGGCCGGTCGTCCGTTTTCGACCCGTGTACTGGATTGGTGCGGCGACAGGTCGTGTTGGGATCGAGGGACGATGTCGAGGCGGCCGTCGCTTCCGCCCGGTCGGCGCAGCCCCGTTGGGCGATGACCAACCCGCAGCGCCGCGCCAGAGTGATGTTCGCGTTCAAGGCGCTCCTCGAACGCGAGATGGACGCGCTGGCCCGGCTGTTGTCTGAGGAGCATGGCAAGACGATTGCGGATGCACGGGGCGATATCCAGCGGGGGCTGGAGGTGATCGAGTTTGCCTGTGGCATACCGCATCTGACGAAGGGGGAGTTTACCGAGGGGGCCGGGCCGGACATTGACGTCTACTCGATGCGCCAGCCGCTCGGTGTCGTGGCCGGGATCACGCCTTTCAACTTTCCGGCGATGATCCCGATGTGGATGTTCGGGCCTGCCATCGCGACGGGTAATGCGTTCATCCTCAAGCCATCGGAGCGGGCCCCCTCGGTCCCGGTACGGCTGGCTCAACTGATGATCGAGGCAGGTCTCCCAGCGGGCATTCTGAATGTCGTCCATGGGGGCAAGGAGGTCGTTGACGCGATCCTGGATCATCCCGATGTCAAGGCAGTCAGCTTCGTCGGCTCATCGGAAATCGCGCATCAAGTGTATCGCCGGGGCGCCGCGGCGGGCAAGCGGATGCAGGCGATGGGTGGGGCCAAGAACCATGGCATCGTCCTGCCCGACGCCGATCTGGATCAGGTGGTCAAAGACTTGGCGGGTGCCGCCTTCGGCTCGGCGGGCGAACGCTGCATGGCGCTGCCGGTAGTGGTGCCGGTCGGAGCGGAGACAGCCGAGCGGCTGATCGAGAAGTTGCTCCCGACGATCGCGGCCCTTCGGGTCGGCGTGTCTAGCGATCCGGCGGCCGACTATGGCCCGGTGATCTCCGCCGAGCACAAGGTGCGGATCGAGCGATATATCCAGATGGGCATCGACGAGGGCGCTGAACTATTGGTCGATGGTCGCGGCTTCACCCTCCAGGGACACGAGGACGGGTTCTTCATCGGACCGACCTTGTTCGATCATGTCACGCCGACGATGCGCTCCTATCTGGATGAGATATTCGGCCCTGTCCTCCAGATCGTCCGCGCGGAGACGCTTGAGGAGGCAATCATGCTGCCGTCGCGCCATCCTTATGGCAACGGCGTGGCCATCTTCACCGCGGACGGTGCGGCCGCGCGCGCCTTCGCCTCGGCCGTCGACATCGGGATGGTCGGGATCAACGTGCCGATCCCGGTTCCGGTCGCCTATCACAGCTTCGGGGGCTGGAAGCGTTCCGGCTTCGGCGACACGAACCAGTATGGCATGGAAGGCGTGCGCTTCTACACCCGCGTGAAGACCGTAACCCAGCGCTGGCCGTCGTCCGGGGCAGCGACCACCGACAGCGCCTTCGTGATTCCGACCATGGTCTGACCAGCACATCCCTGCCGACTTCCGGAAAGGAGCATCGCCGTGACGCCTGAATCCCATCTGTTGTTACCGGCCCGACCCGAGCCACTGTCGCTGAACCCGGCGGAAACCGCAGTGATCGTGGTCGACATGCAAAATGCCTATGCCAGCATAGGTGGTTATTGTGATCTTGCCGGGTTCGATATTGCCGGTGCTGCCGATACGATCAGCCGGATCGGTGAGGTTCTCAACGCCTCGCGGACGGCCGGTATCCAGATCGTCTATCTGCAAAATGGCTGGGACCCCGACTATGTCGAGGCAGGGACGGACCGGTCGCCCAATTATCACAAGTCGAACGCGCTCAAGACGATGCGCCGCCGATCGGAACTGGCGGGCCAACTCCTGTCGCGTGGCCGCTGGGATTATGAAATCGTGGAAGCGCTGGCGCCCAGGCCGGGCGATATCCGCGTCCACAAGACCCGCTATTCGGCGTTCTTCAATTCGCAACTCGACAGCATCCTGCGCTGCCGCAGCATCCGCAATCTCGTGTTCGTCGGGATCGCGACCAATGTCTGCGTCGAATCGACGCTGCGCGATGGGTTCCATCTCGAATATTTCGGCGTGGTGTTGGACGATGCGACCCATCATCTCGGCCCCGACTTCGTCCGCGCCGCCAGCATCTACAATATCGAGACCTTCTTCGGATGGGTGGCGACGACCGGCGATTATCTCGCCGCGCTGCAATCCCCGTCCCCCAGCGCCAATGACAGCAGCACGGGAGCCTGACGATGCCGATGACCGCCATCAACCCACCGGGTTTCGCACCGCCGATCGCTCCCTATTCGTCCGGCACGCTCGCGGACGGGGTCATCTATGTCTCGGGCACGCTGGCTTTCGATCCTGACGGCAGCGTCGCCTGTATCGGCGATGCCGCCGGACAGACACGCCATGTGCTGGAGACGATCAGAAAGACGATCGAAGCGGCCGGCGGCACGATGGCTGATGTCACCTTCAACCATGTGTTCCTGACCGACTGGGCAAATTATGCCGCAATCAACGCGGTCTATGCCGAATATTTTCCGGGTGCCAAGCCTGCTCGCTACTGCATCCAATGCGGTCTGGTGAAGCCCGAACTGCTGGTCGAGATCGCCAGTATCGCCCATGTCGGCCGGGGTTAAGGCGCCGTCCCCGCAGATGGTCGCGGGCCTGGCGGTGCGATGTTTTGGCCCAGTCGAGGCTCCGGCTCTGCTGTTCTCCGCAGGACTGGGCGGCACAGGTGCATATTGGATGCCGCAGGTCGAAGCACTGGCGGCGCGTCATCGGGTGATCCTGTACGACCATCGCGGCACGGGGAATAGCGAACGGTTCGTGCCGGGTGCCGATTATGCGGTCGCGAACCTGGCTTGCGACATGCTGGCGATCTTGGACGGCCTGGGCATCGACAAGGCGCACATCGTCGGCCATGCCGCTGGCGCACTGGCCGCGCTGGAACTGGCGCGGATGGCGGCCCAACGAGTCACGAGCCTGACGCTGGTGAATGGATGGATGGCAAGCGGCCCGCATTTTCGTCGCTGCTTCGCCATTCGGCGCGCCATCTATGCGTCGGACGGCGTCGATGGCTATCTCCGCGCGCAGCCTTTGTTCCTGTACCCGGCGGATTGGATCGACCGGCATCTCGATCGGCTTGACGCCGATCGTATCGCGCACCGCGATGGCTTTCAGGATGCGGTGACGCTCCATGCGCGGATGGCGGCGCTCGAGCGGTTCGATGCGCGCGATTGGCTGGGCGAAGTCTCAGCGCCGACGCTGGTCCTGTGGGCGCAGGACGACATGCTGGTGCCGCCATCCTATGGTGCCGCGCTGGCCGCCGGACTGAGGGCGGCGCGATTTCATGCCTTCGCCTGGGGAGGCCACGCGGTCAACATCACCGCCCCCAACGCCTTTAACGATGTGCTGCGACAGTTCGTCGAACCCTTCACCCTTGTCTAGAAGGAGTATGAAGCTCATGGAAATTGGAGTGTTCCTGCCGATCGGCAACAATGGTTGGCTGATTTCTGAAACCTCTCCGCAATATATGCCGAGTTTCGACCTGAACCGCGAGATCACGCTCAAGGCGGAGAAATACGGGTTCGACTTTGCCCTGACCATGATCAAGTTGCGAGGCTTCGGGGGTAAGACCGAGTTCTGGGAACATAATCTGGAAAGTTTCACGCTGATGTCGGGCCTGGCCGCAGTGACGAGCCGGATCAAGCTCTACGCCACCGTCGCCACCTTGACGATCCCACCGGCGATTGTCGCGCGCATGGCATCGACGATCGACTCCATCTCGCACGGGCGGTTCGGCGTGAACCTCGTTACCGGCTGGCAGAAGGCGGAATATGACCAGATGGGGCTTTGGCCCGGCGAGGAGCATTTCACCAAGCGCTATGACATGCTGTCGGAATATGCGCAGGTGTTGCGCGATCTCTGGGGCACCGGTCGCTCGGACTTCAAGGGCAATTATTTCCAGATGACCGATTGCCGGGTCAGTCCCCGACCGTCGGCCGACATCAAGATCATCTGTGCCGGATCGTCGGACGAGGGGCTGGCTTTTTCCGCGCGCTATGCCGATTACTCCTTCTGTTTCGGCAAGGGCGTGAACACGCCGACCGCCTTCTCCGCCGTCAACGGACGGCTTGCGGCCGCGACCGAAAAGACCGGGCGCGATGTGCAGACCTTTGTCCTGATCATGATCATCGCGGACGAGACCGACGAATTGGCGGAAGCCAAATGGCAACTCTATCGCGATGGGGCGGATCAGGAAGCGCTGGCATGGCTCACCCATCAAAGCGCCGCGAATAACGCGTCGGCGACCACCAATACCCGGCAGATGAGCGACGCCGCCTCGGCGGTGAACCTCAACATGGGCACTCTGGTCGGGTCCTATGCAAAGGTGGCGCGGATGCTCGACGAGATGGCCGAGGTTCCAGGTACCGGTGGCGTGTTGCTGACCTTCGACGACTTCGTCGAAGGCGTCGAGAAATTCGGCGAACGTATCCAGCCGCTCATGACATGCCGCCAGCATATCCTCTCGGAACAGGCGGCTTGAGATGGGAGCGAAACTGAAAGTCGTCGGGATCGGCGGCGCGATCCGCAACGGTTCGACAAGCGAGATGGCCTTGCAATGGATGGTCCACGCGCTGCGCGCGCGGGGAGTCGAGGCGTCGGTGTTCACCGGACGCGACCTCGACTTTCCACTGTTCGACCCCAATGAGGAAGCACGCTCGACGCGGCTCGACCGGTATCTTGCGGCGGTTCGGGAATGTGATGCGATGGTCGTCGCTTCGCCGGTATATCATGGCGGACCATCCGGCTTGCTGAAGAACGCACTCGACCATCTCCAACCGCTTGCGAGCGATCCACGCTGCTATCTCTCCGGCCGGGCCGTGGCGTGCGTTGCGGCGGGCGGCGGTCTGGCCGGGGCAGTATCGACATTGTCGGCGCTCCGAGACGTGGTCCATGCCTTGCGTGGCTGGCCGGTCCCGATGCAGGTTCCGATCAACTCTTCTGCCAAGCCCTTCGATGCCGAAGGGCAATGCGCCGATCCGAAGCTCACAAAGGCACTGAGGGCCGCCGTGGAGGATGTCGTCACCTTCGCATCAGCCATGAAACCCAGATAATTCAGCAATATCTGATAGACCAATCAATAATTGACAGTAGAATTGTTTTTGCACATATTTGCATCGGGCATGGCGGCAAGACCGTAAAAAATTTCGGATCACCAGCAATGCCGCGATCCTTCCGGGCGGATTTCGCCCGGGGTCGAGCAATAAGAACGATAAACAGAACAGTCCCATCGCAGGTCGCAGGCGGAACACGCCAATATTAACGCTGCCGCTTCGAGACGTGGGTCTCGAAGTCGCGAGCATTGGGGGGCATTCGCTATGATGAAATTCCCATTTCTGCTGAATCGTGCCTGTCTGTCGGGCCTGTGCGTTTCCACTTCCGCTCTGGTGGCCGCGGGGCTTCCTGCCACGGCATGGGCCCAATCTACCGCCGATACGCGGACCGCGTCGGACGTGAAGTCGTCCACGGGGGCCCTTTCCAGTATCAACCCGGACGCGGGCGACGTCGTCGTCACGGGGCGCGGTGCGGCGGGGGGCGGCGCGATCACGCCTGTCACGCTTCCCCGTGCGGAATCGGTCATCACCGATGCCTTCATCAAGACGCAATCCGCCGGTTCGAATCCGTTTCAACTGCTCTCGCTGGCCCCTGGCGTCAATGTATCGTCATCCGGCTCCACCGGTGTCGAGGGCGGCACGTCGATCAGCATCCGTGGTTTCCAGAGCAACCAGCTGGGCGTTTCGCTGGATGGCGTGCCGGTGAACGACAGCGGCAATTACGCGACCTATGCGCATGAATATGTCGACACCGAAAATCTCAGCCGGATATTCGTGCTGCCGGGGGCAGGGGACGCGGAAACGCCGAATATCAGCGCGACCGGCGGCGTCATCGGCATGGTCGTGCGCAAGCCCAGCCAGGACTTCCACATCTCTGCCGCTCAGACGGTCGGGTCGTTCGACTTCCTGCGCAGCTATGTGCGGGTCGATACAGGCACGATGGGGAATAGCGGCACGCGGGCGTTCATTGCCTATTCCCACAGTTCGGTCGATCTCTGGCGAGGGCAGGGCGCGGTAACGCGCGACCATGTCGACGCGATGGTGGAACATGAAACTCCGACAGGGCACGTCTTCTCGGCGGCGGTCTATTTCAACCATGCCAATTCGAACGGTTACCAGGGTGTCAGCAAGGCGCAGCTCGCGCAGTACGGATATCACGTCAATTTCCCGGCGGTCTTCGTTCCGGAACCGGCCCCGGTCGCAGGAACAGCGCAAAATTCGGACAATTCGGCACTGGTCGGGCCGCAGTTCCAGCGTGCGATGTATTACAAGCTCTTCTATAATCCTTTCGACAATATGGTCCTTTCGACCCGCGCGTCTCTACGGCTTGGCGACAAGGTCCATCTCGATATCCAGCCCTATCTCTGGTACGGCCACGGCAGCGGCGGTGGTCCGTTGTATCTGTCGGAACGTGACACCGCGTTGCTTGGCGCGCCGAGGGATCTGAACGGTGACGGAGACACGTTGGATACCGTGCTGCGCTATGGCGCCTGGTCGCAAAACCAGTACCGCCCCGGCGTCATCAGCCGCCTGAAGGTCACCACCGGCCGTCAGGAGATCATCGTCGGCCTGCACTACGAACATTCCAACCTGCACGAATACCGGCAAATTCTGCCGGTCCGTATCGACGGCAGGCCCGATACCTATTGGGGTGGTGAGAATTACGAATTGCGCCGTGCGGACGGCAGCTTCGCTCGTCCCTGGGATCAGAAAACCATAACGACGACGATCCGGCCGTTCATCCAAGACGTCGTCACGCTGTTGGACGATCGTCTCATTCTATCGGCGGGCATGCAGCTTCCGATCGTTGCGCGCGACGGCACCAACCTCCTGCCGGCCGTCCTGCGTACCTCGAACGGGGTGGTCGCGCCGGAGAATGTCCATGTGCGGCAAAGCAAGCTGATCGGCAATGGCGGTGCTACGTTCAAGGTCGCGCCCGATCACACGCTGTTCGCGTCCTTCGCGCAGACCTTCCGGGCGAACGACAATTCGGTGCTCTATGCGCCCGGTACCGACTTCAGCAATCTGAAGCCGGAAAGCGCGCTCGATCTGGAAATCGGCTATCGCTACAACGGACCGCTGCTGATCGCCTCGCTGACCGGCTATCACATTGACTACAGCAACCGTCAGCAAACCCTGTATGACGTGGTCCTCAACAACACGCTGGTGAAGAATGTCGGCGATGTCCGCCTGCAGGGTATCGAGGCCGAGATCGGTACGGTGCCGATCCATCATATGTCCTTCTACGTATCGGCCGCGTTGAACGACAGCGCGTTGAAGAAAGACCTGATGGTCGGGGTCGCCGGGAATACCGCCAATACCGCACTGCCGACCAAGGGGCGGCACCTGACCGACATTCCCAAGGCAACGCTCGGCGGTCAGTTCCGTTATGACG
>Ga0308159_1004993_pt1 | contig 11571 bp, 11 predicted proteins | sample PhyCR1_FD_201040 | JGI IMG/M metagenome (GOLD analysis project Ga0308159, IMG submission 201040) | Phyllosphere microbial communities from UC Gill Tract Community Farm, Albany, California, United States - DLSLC.R1 | ecosystem: Host-associated > Plants > Phyllosphere > Unclassified | place: USA...
ACTGGAGAGAAGGTGGTACCCGTGGCCAGACTCGAACTGGCATGCCGTTAAGCAAACGATTTTGAGTCGTTCGTGTCTACCATTCCACCACACGGGCAAGTGCTGGAGCACACGGTACCCGGCTGAGCCCGGCAACGCGCGATGCCGATTTACGCTGCCCGCGCCCAGTTCGCAAGCCATGCGCCCCGCCTTTCCAACGCCGAAGGCGTCTGCGATGAATCAGGCTCACGGCACCGACACGCAGGCAATAAACGCGCAGATTCTGGCGAACTGTTAAGAAAAAGCAGTATTGCGGTGTGGACCACTGCTTGCCGTCAATATGGTCCCATGCGAAGACTTGGGCGTAATTGATGCGTCATCGAACCAACGGGCAGACTATGGGTCGAGAAAACGGATTTACGGCTCTGCGGCTCTTCGCTGCGATCCTAGTGCTGATCACGCACAGCTACAGCCTGGCTGCCGGGGCACAGGACCCGGTGATGAAGCTGACCGCGTTGCTCCCCGCCAGCACTTTGGGCGTGGACATGTTCTTCGCCATCAGCGGCTTTCTGATCTGCGCTTCCCTCAAGCGCCAGCCTACCTACGGCAGCTTCCTGAGGAACCGCCTGTTGCGGATCATGCCGGCGCTGGCGGTGCTCTGCGTCATCACCGTTTTTATGGCCGGGCCACTGCTCACCACCTCCAACCGCTATTGGCACGACGAGCAGACCTTGGCCTATCTGCGGAATGCCACGATCTATATTTGGCAGCCCTTTCTGCCCGGCGTCTTCACCGGGAACCTGACGCCTGTCGTTAATGGTTCTCTCTGGACCCTGGCGATGGAGGCCACCTGCTACCTGGTGCTGTTGCTCTTCGCATGGTCGGGGGCGCTCAACCGCCGCGGCCTGGCCGTGCTGCTGGCCGCCACCTATATGTTGCATGTCTATGAGGTATTCCCGCGGGGGCTGATCCTCTTCGGCTATTCCGGCGGCATGGAGGTGTATCACCTCAACCGCTTCCTGCTGCTGTTCGCCGGCGGGGCCTTCATTAGCCTGATCGGGCGCTCCTGGGCCGTGTCCTGGCCGGTTACCGTGATCACCGGCGCACTGGTGCTGCTCGCGTTCTATCGTGGGCAGGAGGATTGGCGGAACTTCATGCCCATCTACCTGCCGGTCTGGCCCTGGTTCGTCATCAGTCTGGCCTACCGCCTGAAGCGCCTCAGCTGGCTGGATGGCTTCGATGCATCTTACGGCATCTACCTCTACAGCTTCCCGATCCAGCAGGCCTTCGTGCAACTCAGCCACCAGACGATCACGCCCGGTATGCTGACCTTGCTGGCGCTGCCACTGACCCTCGTATTCGCCTACCTCTCCTGGTTCCTGGTGGAAAAGCCCGCCCTATCCCTGAAGGGCGGATTGCCTGCACCGTCAAGGCCCGCCGTCCCGCCGACGACGGCCCTGGCTTCCTGAGGGGTGGAGCCATGACCAAGCGGCCATTGTATGGCCCGGGCCAGGACATGCTATAGGGCGGGCAAGGGACTTCGCGTCCATCCGGCCCTGGCTGCCCGCATCGTCCGCTCGCGACGCGGGGTTGTCCGGTCCGCCCCCAAAAGGCTGCCGCCATGACCAAGCACGCGCCGCACGAACCCGAGACCGAGATCCATGCCTCCGGCATGGCGGCGCTGGACCCGGTCTGGAGCCGTATCCGTCGCGAGGCTGAGGACGCGGCGCGGCGCGAGCCGGAGCTGGCCGGCTTCCTACACGCCACCTTGCTGCAGCACGAGACACTCGAAAGCGCCCTGGCCAGCCGCGTCGCCGATCGGCTGGACCATTCCGACCTGCCCGCCACGCTGCTCCGCCGCAGCATGGAACGTGTGCTGGCCGAGGCCGGGCACGGCCTGGCCATCCGCGCCGATATCATGGCGGTGCTGGACCGGGACCCGGCCACCCAGCGGGCGCTGGAGCCGCTGCTGTACTACAAGGGCTTCCACGCCCTGGCGACGCACCGCCTGGCCCATTCCCTGTGGAACGAGGGGCGGCGGGACTTCGCCTTCTGGCTGCAATCGCGCTGCTCCGTGGTGTTCCAGACCGATATCCACCCGGCGGTCCGCATTGGCCGTGGCATCTTCCTCGACCACGCCACCGGGCTGGTGGTGGGGGAAACGGCGGTGATCGAGGACGATGTCTCCCTGCTGCAGGGCATCACCCTCGGCGGCACCGGCAAGGAGCATGACGACCGCCATCCCAAGATCCGCCGCGGCGTGCTGATCGGCGCCGGCGCCAAGGTGCTGGGCAATATCGAGGTCGGCGCCTGCGCCCGCATCGCCGCCGGGTCCGTCGTGCTGAAGTCGGTGCCCTCGGGCTTTACCGTGGCCGGCGTACCGGCGCGGGTGGTGGGGCAGGCGGGCTGCGCGGAGCCCTTCCGCTCCATGGACCAGACCCTGGACGGGGTTTAACCGCAACGCATCTTGCCCCGGCCACAGCGTGGGGCGAGAAAGCGGGTCATGCCCATCCTCATCGCCCTGCTGGCCGCCGCCGCTCCGCTCTTCGCCATGGCGACGGAACGCTGGGGCGGGCTGAATCCCTGTCTGCTCTGCCTGTGGCAACGCTGGCCCTATTGGGTGGCGGCGGGGCTTGCCGTGCTGGCGCTGGTGTTGCCGCGCCGGCTGATGCTGGCATTGGCCGGGCTGGCGGTGCTCGTCTCCGGCGCCTTCGCCGTGGTGCATCTGGGCGTGGAGGCGAAGTGGTGGCCGTCGCCCCTGCCGGGCTGCATGGCGCCGAATGCCAGCCCCGGCCAGACGATCGACCAGATGATGGCCAGCCTGGCACCGCGCCCCGCCAAGCCGTGCGACGAGCCGACCTACCTGATCCCCGGCCTGCCGGTGACGATGGCCGGCATGAACCTGATCTACGCGCTGGGGCTGGGCGGCTTCGCCTTCTGGGCGGCATCGCGTCGCAAAGGCTGACGGCGGGCGCCAAGCCTGCCAGGATGGACGTCATGTCCATTCCGTATCGTCTTTTGGGCTGCCCCCTGCCGGTCTTCGGCCTGCTGCTGCTGGTAGGCTGCGCGCAGCGTCAGGACCCGATCAACGCCGTCGCACCCCTGGCGGCGCGGCTGCCGGAACAGCTGGCGGAGTTCCAGCGGGTCGACATCACCCAGGTCGCCACCCTGCCGCCCTCGCTGGGCGTGCGTTACCGCCACCCGCAGACCCAGACCACGGTGGCGGTGTTCCTGCGCCAGGGCGCCGATGGCCCCTGGCCGGATGGCGCGGAGTCGCCGGAGGTGCAGATGGAGATCACCGCCAGCACGCTGGCGATGGTGGCCCTGCTGGGCAATGTGCCGGTGGCCCGCGTGCCCGATTATGCGCTGACCCCGGCCGGCGAAACCGCCCCCGCACTGCGCTGCACCACGGTGCTGGTGCCGTTGCAGCAGCAGATGGTGCGGCGGGAGACGGTCTGCGCCACCGGCCTGAACGGCACGTTGGTGAAGGTGCATGTCAGCGGCCTGCACCCGCGGGACCGGACCGACCAGGCCTTCCAGTTCTTCTCCAGCACCGCCTTGCAGGCCCTGTTCGCCCTGCGCGCCGATGGGCCGGTGGTGGCACCGCGCGATGCCAGCGGGCCGGTGTTCCGGCTCTAGCGCGTCGTCGCCACGTCTTCGGGCGGTGGACCTCCAGGCCCTATCGGTACCGGCGTTGATGTGAAGACACGGCCGGGGAAGGAATTCCCCGGACCCTATCTTCTTCACGTGAGGCAGTAGGCGCTAAACCGTCTGACTTCTGCGGTAGGGCGTAGCCGGGGATCCTCGCCCGCCTCAGGCTTCCAGTTCGCTGTCCCAGTACAGGTAGTCGCGCCAGCTCTTGTGCAGATAGTTGGGCGGGAAGGCGCGCCCGTTCTCCTGCAATTCCCAGCTGGTCGGCTGCCGGGCGATCTCGCGCGGGAACATCTTGATCTCACGCGGCAGCTTGTTCGCCTTCCGCAGGTTGCACGGCCCGCAGGCGGTGACGACGTTGTCCCAGCTGGTGCGCCCGCCGCGGGAGCGGGGGATGACGTGGTCGAAGGTCAGCTCGTGCGTCGGGCCTTCCTCGTTGCAATAGACACAGGAGAAGCGGTCCCGCAGGAACACGTTGAAGCGGGTGAAGGCCGGGCGCCGCGCGGAAGGAATGTACTCCTTCAACGCGATGACGCTGGGCAGGCGGATGGTGTGGTTCGGCGAGTGGACTTCGGTGTCGTATTCCGACAGCACGGAGACGCGGTCGAGGTACACCGCCTTCACCGCGTCCTGCCAGGACCACAGTGATAGCGGAAAGTAGGATAGCGGACGGAAGTCCGCATTCAGCACCAGGGCGGGGAAGCCCTGGCCTCCTACCGTTAACATCCCGTCAGGCAAGCGGCGCTCCTTTTCTGGGCGCGCGCCTCAACGGCTGGGGCTTTACCGAACGGACAAGCCCCAGATGTCATGGCGCCGTCGGTGTGCCTGGATTCATGGCAGGAAGCCGAGGCCCGTGCAATATCGGGCCTCGCCTGTTTCATGGGCCTGTCACGCCGCCACGAACGGTGCCGCGACCCGTTGCAGGAACAGCGAGCCGGCGGTGAGCCCCGCATCGTCGATGCCATGGCCGAGATGGGGGGAATACACCGCCTCGACCGGCACGTTCGCTGCCGCCAGCTCCGATTCGGCCTGGTGGCTGGCCTCGGCCGGCACCACCTCGTCCGCCTCGCCATGCACCAGCAGCACCGGTGGCCGGCCGGCGATCTCGTCGGCCAGCTTGTCTGCCCCGATCAGCATGCCGGAGAAGGCCAGGATGCCCGCCGGTTCCACCGCCCGGCGCAGGCCGGTATAGAGCGCGGTCATCGCCCCCTGGCTGAAGCCCATCAGCACTACGGCCGATTCCGGCAAATTGGCAGCGGCGCATTCGGCGGTGATGGCACCATCGAGCACTGGCTGCGCCATCCGCACCCCCGCCAGGCGGTTGACCGGCGTGCGGTCCGACAGGCTGAACCACTGGCGGCCATAGGGGGCGCCATCATGCGGCTGCGGCGCGTGCGGGGCGATGAACAGCGCATCCGGCACCGCACTGGCCCAGTAGGGCGCGAGGTCGATCAGGTCGTTGCCGTCGGCACCCAGGCCATGCAGCAGGAAGACGATCAGCTTCGGCTTGCCGCCGCTCTTCGGCCCCCAACGCGGTCCATCCAGTGCTGCCATCGGCGCTGTCCCTCTTGCTGTGATGCGGGCCTCTCCGCTACGCGCGATCGGGCATGGCCGCAACCACCGTCACGCGCTTCGCCCCCAGCCCCACCGGGCGGCTGCATCTGGGCCACGCGCATTCCGCCCTGCTGGGCTGGCAGGCCGCCCGCGACGCCGGCGGCCGCTTCCTGCTGCGCATCGAGGATATCGACTCGGTGCGCTGCCGCCCGGACTACACCGACGCCATCCTGGACGACCTGGCCTGGCTGGGCCTGGACTGGGATGCGCCGCCGCGCATCCAGTCTCAGCACCTGCCGGAATATGGCGCGGTGCTGGAGAGGCTGTCCGGCATGGGGCTGCTGTATCCGTGCTTCTGCACCCGGGCGGATATCGCGCGGGAGGTCGCCGCCATCGGCCATGCGCCGCACGGGCCGGATGGGCTGCTCTATCCCGGCACCTGCCGCCGCCTTTCCGCCACCGAACGCGCCGAGCGCATCGCCGCCGGCGAGCCCTATGCGCTGCGCCTGGACATGGCGGCCGCCATGCCCCGCCTGGCCGCGCCGCTTTCCTTTGAGGAACAGGGCAGGGGGCGGCTGCGATGCGACCCCGCCCGCTTTGGCGATGTCGTGCTTGCGCGGAAGGATACGCCGGCCTCCTACCACCTCTGCGTCACCCACGACGATGCGCTGCAAGGCGTGACGCTGGTGATGCGGGCGGAGGATCTGCTGCCGGCGACCGACCTCCACCGCCTACTCCAGGCGCTGCTCGGCTGGCCGGAACCGCAGTACCGGCACCACCCGTTGCTGCTGGGCGCCGACGGCAAGCGGCTGTCCAAGCGCGACAACGCGCCGACCCTGGCAGCACTGCGGCAGGATGGGCACAGCCCGGCTTCGGTACGGTCAATGGCGATGGGCCAAAGGATGGGATGAGGGGGCGCAGCCCCCTCAAACTCCCCTGGCAGGGGATACGATCCCCTGCACCCGCGATTCAGTGGGGGGGGCTGGCTGACCGGGGTCGGGCCATGAATCCGGCTGGGTGAGTGGCGCGGCCAGAAGGCGGCGCGCTTCTGGCGGAAAGCAGAATCCGCCGTTAGCGTGCCGGCGGGTTCTGCAGGTTGCCGATGTCGAAGCGCTTCATCAGGTCAACCAGGATATCGGGGTTCGGCAGCCCGCTGCCGCTCAGCTTGATGGCCAGATTGCCGCGCACCAGCGTCAGCTCCGCATCTTCGCTGCCCGGCTGCCGTTGCAGCACCGCGTTGTCATTGCCGATGCGGATGCGGCGGGCGCCGCTGCCCAGCATGGCCGGGTTGTTCACCATGCTGCTGAACGCCTGGATCATCGGGTTGTCGATGAACACGCTGGCCTCGATGCTGCCCTCGCCGCCATCCCGCACGTAGTTGCGCTCCACCAGCACGCCGCCACCCAGGATCTGCGCCGCGACGGCGCTGCCGCCATTGTTGCTGGTGTCCTCGGGCTCCAGTGTCCAGCCGGCCGGGGCAGGCGGGAACAGCGCGGCATAGATGGCGGCGCGCTTCTGGAACAGCGCGTTCAGGGCGAAATTCGTCTCGGTGACGGCAGCGCCGAGGTCGCCCTTCTCGTAGAGCTGGCGCGCCCGTTCCAGCCCCTCGCTGATCTCATCGGCCCGTGCGGCGGTGGTGGCGCCCATGAGCGCGATGACCAGTGCCGCGATGCGGAGATGACGGTGCATGGAGGTCTCCCGTGTCCTGCTCCTGCCGAATAAACGGCGGGCGGGGTGGGAGACAGGGGCTGCAAAGCCGCGCGGCGTCACATCCGCGATAGCCGTGCTTTGGCTTACGCACGCTTCCGGCCAGGCCGTGGGGCCTGGCCGGGTGGCGGTACTCCGGCCTCAGGTGCGGCCGTAGGTGTCCTCGAAGCGGACGATGTCGTCCTCGCCCAGGTAGGAGCCCGACTGTACCTCGATCAGCGTCAGCGGGATCATGCCGGGGTTCTCCATCCGGTGGACGCAGCCCAGCGGCAGGTACACGGACTCGTTCTCCCGCAGCAGGATGCGCTCGGCATCGCGCTCGACGATCGCGGTGCCGTTCACCACCACCCAGTGCTCGGCGCGGTGGAAGTGCTTTTGCAGGGAGAGCTTCTGCCCCGGCTTCACCTGGATCTTCTTCACCTGGAAGCGATCGCCCTGGATCAGGCCCTCATAGTGGCCCCAGGGGCGATAGTTCCGGCGGTGCTCGGTCGCTTCCTTGTACTTCGCCTTCTTCAACTGGCTCAGCAGGGTCTTTACGTCCTGCGCGCGGTCCCGGTGCATGGCGAGCACGGCATCGTCGGTGACGACGACGACCACGTCCTCCAGCCCGACCACGGCGGTCAGGATGCCTTCGCTGCGGACGTAGCTGTTCTTGCTGTCCAGCAACTCCACCGGGCCATAGGTCGCGTTGCCGGCGGCGTCATGCGGCGCGATCTCCCACAGCGCGCTCCAGGACCCGACATCGGACCAGCCGATGGAGGCGGGCACCACGGCGGCGCGGTCGGTCTTCTCCATGACGGCGTAGTCGATGGAGATGTCCGGGGCGGAGGAGAAGGCGGCGACGTCCAGGCGGACGAAGTCGAGGTCCCGGGTCGAGTTCGCCACGGCGGCGCGGACGGCCACCAGCAGCTCCGGCGCCAGACGCTCCAGCTCCGCCACCAGCGTCGCCGCGGTGGCGACGAACATGCCGGAGTTCCAGAGGTGCCGGCCATCGGCCAGGAAGCCCTCGGCCGTCGCGGCGTCCGGCTTCTCGACGAAGCGGGCGATGGCGGAGACACCCTCCAGCCCATCCAGCGGCGCACCGGCCTCGATATAGCCGTAGCCGGTCTCGGGCGCGGTGGGCTGCATGCCGAAGGCGGCGATGCGGCCGGCACGGGCGGCGGCGGTGGCGCGGACCAGTGCGGCGGACAGTGCCGCGTCATCCGCGATGGCGGCATCGGCGGCCATCAGCCACAGCACCGCGCCAGGGTCTTGCTCATGCGCCAGTAGGGCGGCAGCGGCAATGGCGGGGGCGCTGTTGCGGGCCACCGGCTCCAACACGATGGTCGGGTTCACGATCTCGGCCGACTGCAACTGCTCGGCCACCATGAAGCGGTGGGCCTGGTTGCAGACGATGATCGGCGCGGCGAAGCCGCTGCCGGTCGCGCGTGCCACCGTGTCCTGCAACATGGTGTGGCCGGAGACGAGGGGCCAGAACTGCTTCGGGTAGCCTTCCCGCGACAGGGGCCAAAGCCGGCTACCGGTGCCCCCGCAGAGAACGACCGGAACAATCTGCTGGGAACTGGCTTCGACCATGCTGCTTTTCGGACCCTGTTGGTTCTCTGGCCTGACCATAAGCTGCGGGATGGGCAAAGAAAAGCCGCCCCGGTGTGACACCGGGGCGGCTTGCAACGACGTCGATGCCGGGTGGGTTACTCGGCCATCGCCGCTTCCTTCTTCTTCCGCAGGGCCGGCGACAGCATAAGGGCCAGCGTCAGGGCGCAGATGACGAGCAGCGTAGCGCTGATCGGGCGGGTCGAGAAGTCGATGAAGACATACGGGTCACCGCGCGAGAGCAGCATGGCGCGGCGCAGATGTTCTTCCATCATCGGGCCAAGCACGAAGCCCACCAGCAACGGCGCCGGCTCCATCTTCAACTTGTTGAACACATAGCCCAGGATGCCGAAGAACACCGTGGAGTACACGTCGAACACGTTATTGTTGATGGAGTACACGCCGATCGCACAGAAGGTGAGGATCGCCGGGTACATGTACTTGTAGGGAACCTGCAGCAGCTTCACCCACATGCCGATCATCGGCAGGTTGATGACGAGCAGCATCAGGTTGCCGATCCACATGGAGCAGATCAGGCCCCAGAACAGGTCGGGCTGGCTCTCCACCATGCGCGGGCCGGGCTGGATGCCCTGGATGATCAGCGCGCCCACCATCAGCGCCATGACGGCGTTGGAGGGAATGCCGAGCGTCAGCAGCGGGATGAAGCTGGTCTGCGCCGCCGCGTTGTTCGCGGCTTCGGGACCGGCCACGCCCTCGATGGCGCCGCTGCCGAACTCATGCCGGCCCTTCGACATCTTCCGCTCCATCATATAGGAGCCGAAGGAGGCGAGGGAGGCGCCGCCACCCGGCAGGATGCCGAGCGCGGAGCCGATGATGGTGCCGCGCAGCACGGACGGGGTGGCGCGCTTCCACTCTTCCTTGGTCAGCATCAGGCTGCCGACCTTGGCGGTCAGCACGCTGCGGACTTCCGGCTTCTCCAGGTTCAGGATGATCTCGGCGATGCCGAACACACCCATCGCCATGGCGGCGAAGTTCAGGCCGTCGGAGAGTTCCGGCACTCCGAAGGTGAAGCGCTGCTGGCCGGTCTGCACGTCCGTGCCCACCAGGCCGAGCGCGACGCCGAGCGTCACCATCGCGATCGACTTCACCACCGAGCCCTGCGCGAGCACGGCGGAGATAATGAGGCCCAATAACATGAGCGAGAAGTAATCCGCTGGTCCGAAGGACAAAGCCACCTGAGTCAGCAGCGGGCCGGAGGCCGCGACCAGCAGGGTGGCGACGGAACCCGCGAAGAACGAGCCGACGGCCGCAATGGTCAGCGCCGCGCCGGCCCGGCCGTTGCGGGCCATCTTGTAGCCTTCCAGCGTGGTCACGACCGATGACACTTCGCCGGGTAGGTTCAGAAGGATGGCAGTCGTGGAACCACCATACTGCGCGCCGTAGTAGATGCCGGCGAGCATGATGATGGCGGTCGTCGCAGGCTGGCCGAAAGTGATGGGCAGCAGCAGTGAAATGGTGGCAACCGGCCCGATGCCCGGCAGCACGCCGATGGCGGTGCCGATCAGCGCGCCCAGCAGGGCGAAGAGCAGGTTGTCGAAACTCATCGCGACGCCGAAGCCGTGCGCGAGATTGGAGAGGAGAAGTTCCATGGTCGTTCCTACCTACCCGCTCAGAAGGTCGGCCAGATGTTCACGCGGATATCGAGCTCGTAGATGAACACCCACCAGCAGAGCGCGATCAGGAAGACGACGCAGCCCGCGACGCCCAGCGGACGGTGATCCTTGTCCGCGAACGCGGCGACAACGACCATCGCGGCGATAGCGAGGAACAGCCCGCCCGCATCCAGCAGCACGCCGAAGATGTTCATGCCGGCCAGCACCAGCGCCAGCACGCGCCAGCCCGGGCTGAACGCCAGGATGAACAGGCCGATGGTGCTGGAGATACCTAGGGCGTACCAGTTGCTCTCAAGCCCCGGCACCGCCGCCAGCAGCGGGTAGGCCACGAGCGTGACGGCGATGGCGATGGCCAGCGTCACGAAATCCAGCTTGGTCCATTTCTCCAGTGACTCGGGGCCGCTGAAGAACGCGATCCCGAGCACGATCAGGCCGAACACGAACTCCAGCCCGAAGACCAGCATCGGCATGTAGCCCGGCCCCATGCGGCGCGCGTTGCCGAGCGTATGGTCCGTGTTGAGCCAAAGGCCCAGCGCCGCCAGCACCAGTAGAAAGATGCCAGAGGCAAGGTCTTTCGCGTTGATTTTCATGCCAATCCTTTCTTGAACCTCCGCGTGCCACCGGCACGCCCCACGCACGTCACTCGTAGTCCTTGTACGATGTCGGATAGCATCGCCCCAGCGGTTCCCGAACGGCCAGATCCGGTCACCAAGCGATCATCGCATGCCCCAGCACCCCCAGCCGCCGGTAAGACCGTCGGTCACTGCGAAGCCCTGGTATCATGCACGCCAGTTTGGCTGGCGCTTCCATCTCCTCCGAATCACAAAAGTTAGGCAACCTATGTCATCGGCACCGGAAACGGCAATAAGCTAGCTCACGATAACGAGACCTTCATAAGCCGGTTCACGCAAGAAAATTGCTGTTTCTTGGTTCACCACATTAAGTCCAGTACAGGATGTTGCTAAAATGCCCGATACAGCCCGGATCAACGACACCAACCGCCACTTGCAGGACCTCGCCCGCGCCCTGGCGCCCGGCCTGATCGAGATCCGCCGCGACATTCACGCCCATCCGGAATTGGCATTCGAGGAAGTCCGCACCAGCGGCATCGTGGCGGCGGAGTTGGCGCGGCTCGGCATCCCGCACCGCACCGGCGTCGGCGGCACCGGCGTGGTCGGGTTCATCGAGGGCGGGCGGCCCGGACCCACCCTGGCCATCCGTGCCGACATGGACGCGCTGCCGATCCATGAGGAGACCGGCCTGGCCTTCGCCAGCCAGGTGGACGGCAAAATGCACGCCTGCGGGCACGACATCCACACCGTCACCCTGCTCGGCGTCGCCGCCGTGCTGAAGGACCTGGCGCCCCGGCTGGCCGGCCGCATCGCGCTGGTGTTCCAGCCGGCGGAGGAGACGCTGGAAGGCGCCGAGGCCATGATCAAGGACGGCGTCATGG
>Ga0308159_1004994_pt1 | contig 11570 bp, 8 predicted proteins | sample PhyCR1_FD_201040 | JGI IMG/M metagenome (GOLD analysis project Ga0308159, IMG submission 201040) | Phyllosphere microbial communities from UC Gill Tract Community Farm, Albany, California, United States - DLSLC.R1 | ecosystem: Host-associated > Plants > Phyllosphere > Unclassified | place: USA...
GAGCTCATCGACCCGCTCGAGGGCCTGCCCGACATGGTCTACACGGCCAACGGCGGCTTCGTCATCGACGGCATCGCGTACGGCCCGAAGTTCCGCTTCCGCGAGCGCGCCGCCGAGGCCCCCGCGTTCATCGACTGGTTCGCCGCGAACGGCTTCGAGGTCGCCGAGCCCGTCGAGGTCAACGAGGGCGAGGGCGACTTCCTGCTCGTGGGCGACACGATCCTCGCCGGCACCGGTTTCCGCTCGACCGGCGACAGCCACCGCGAGGTCGGCGAGGTCTTCTCACGCGAGGTGGTGTCGCTGACTCTCACCGACCCGCGGTTCTACCACCTCGACACCGCGATCGCGGTGCTCGATCCCGTCGAGGGCCCCGGCGGGGTCGAGAAGGCGAACATCGCGTACCTGCCGAACGCCTTCGACGACGAGAGCCAGGCGATCCTGCGGGAGCGCTACCCGGATGCCATCCGCGTGTCCGACAGCGACGGTGCGGTGTTCGGTCTGAACTCCGCCAGCGACGGCAAGAACGTCATCATCTCCCCGCGCGCGGTGGGCTTCGAGGCCCAACTGCGCGAGCGCGGATACACCCCCGTCATGGTCGACCTGTCCGAGCTCCTTCTCGGTGGCGGCGGCATCAAGTGCTGCACGCTCGAGCTGCGCGGCGGCTCCCGATGAGCGCCACCGTCGACGCGCTGGGCGAACGATTGATCGCCGAGGAGGGCGCGCACCTCGCCCACAACTATCACCCGCTCCCCGTCGTCGTCTCGCGCGCCGAGGGCGTGTGGGTCACCGACGTCGAGGGCAAGCGCTACCTCGACCTGCTGTCGGCCTACTCCGCGCTCAACTTCGGTCATGGTCACCCGGCGATCCTCGCGGCCGCTCGCGAGCAGCTCGACCGCCTGACGCTCACCAGTCGCGCGTACCACAACGACCGGCTCGGCCCCTTCGCGACAGCGCTCGCCCAGCTGTGCGGCAAAGACATGGTCCTGCCCATGAACACGGGCGCCGAGGCCGTCGAGACCGGCATCAAGGTCGCGCGCGCGTGGGGCTACCGCACCAAAAGCATCGTCCCGGATGCCGCGACGATCATCGTCGCGAACGGCAACTTCCACGGCCGCACCACCACCATCGTCGGCTTCAGCGACGACCCCACCGCGCACGACGACTTCGGTCCGTACGCGCCCGGCTTCGTGCACGTGCCCTACGGCGACGCGGAGGCCATCGCCGCGGCGATCGATGAGAACACCGCCGCGGTGCTCCTCGAGCCCATCCAGGGCGAGGCCGGCGTCGTGGTCCCACCCGAGGGGTTCCTGCGGCGGGTGCGCGAGATCTGCACGGCGAACGACGTGCTGTTCATCGCCGACGAGATCCAGTCGGGTCTCGGCCGCGTGGGCGAGACGTTCGCGTGCGACCGCGAGGGCGTCGTTCCCGACGTCTACCTGCTCGGCAAGGCGCTCGGCGGCGGCATCCTGCCCCTGTCGGCGGTCGTCGCGAACGAGGACGTGCTCGGCGTCATCCGCGCGGGCGAGCACGGCTCGACGTTCGGCGGCAACCCGCTGGCCGCGGCGGTGGGGCTGCGGGTCGTCGAGATGCTGGCATCCGGGGAGTTCCAGGCGCGCGCGAAGGCGCTCGGCGCACACCTCGACGTGGCGCTCCACTCGCTGATCGGGCAGGGTGTCACGGCCGTCCGCATCGCGGGCCTGTGGGCGGGCGTCGACATCGACCCCGCCGTCGGCACCGGTCGCGACGTCGCCGAGAAGCTGCTCGCGCGCGGCGTGCTCGTGAAAGACACGCACGGTCAGACGATCCGCATCGCACCGCCGCTGACGATCCGCACCACCGAGCTCGACTGGGCCGTCGAGCAGGTGCGGCACGTGCTGTCGGCCTGACCCGCTGCGGGTTCGCCGAGACACACGCGCGCTGCACCGGTAAACGCTCGCCGAGGGCGTTTCCGAGTGCAGCGCGCGTTCATCGGTGAAAACATGCGCCGAACAGGCCGCTCCTCCGAGCGGGCTCAGGCCACCGACACCGTTCGCTGATCCCAGCCGGTCGCTCCGTCGGGAGCGGGGGCGGCCGTGTCGGCGGTCTGCGTCTCGCCGGTGGTCGACACGGCCCGGCAGCGGATGACGTGCGAGCCGCTCGTGGCGTTCCACGGCAGGCTCCACTGCACCCAGGTGTCGGCCGAGATCGCGCTCGCCAGCGTCGCCGGTTGCCAGGGGCCGTCGTCGATCTGCACCTCGACGCCCGCGACGCCGACGTGCGTCTGCCAGGCGACTCCCGCGATGACGGTGTCGCCCGCGTCGACCCTCGCGCCCGACCGGGGTACGTCGATGCGCGACTGCAGCTTCACGGGTCCGCGCTCCGACCAGCCGCGCGAGGTCCAGTACCCCTCGGCGCGGTCGTAGCGGGTCACCTCCAGCTCGCTGACCCACTTCGTCGCCGACACGTAGCCGTACAGGCCCGGCACCACCATGCGCACGGGGAAGCCGTGCTCGATCGGCAGAGGTTCGCCGTTCATGCCGATCGCGAGCAGCGCGTCGCGCTCGTCGGTGAGGGCTTCGAGGGGAGTGGATGCCGTGAATCCGTCGACCGATCGCGACAGCACCATGTCGGCCTCGGCGGTCGGCGATGCCCTCGAGAGGATGTCGCGGATCGGCACGCCGAGCCACCGGGCGGTACCGATGAGCGATCCGCCCACCTCGTTCGATACGCACACGAGCGTCGCGACGGTCTCTTTCTGGGGCAGGGCGACGAGGTCGTCCCACCGCAGCACCACCTCCTGCTCGACGAGGCCGTGCACGCGCAGGGTCCAGGTCGCGGGGTCCACCTGGGGGACCACGAGCGCGGTGTCGATGCGATAGAAGTCCGAGGACGGGGTGATGACGGGTGCGAGCCCGTCGATGCCGAGGTCGGCCGCGGGCGGAACCGTCGTCGAGGTGGCGGGCGCGGGCAGCCGCAGGGCCGAGCGCACCGCGCTGATCGCCCGGGCGCCCCCGCTCAGCGCGAACGAGCCGGCGGTGGCCATCACCCCGGCCAGCACCGCCACGCCTGAGAGCGCGAGAACGCCGCGACGGGTGACGCCGTCGTCCGCGCCGGAGCCCTCCGCGCGACGGCCGCGACGCAGGCGCGCGATGAGCAGACCGCTCACGATCGCTGCGGCCGCTCCCGCGATCAGCGACGGCGCGGGGGACAGGGCCGCGGCATCCGCTCGTGTCATCGAGACGACCGCGCCGACCACACCGAGACAGGCGAGGACGACCCGCCCCCACGGGGGCGTACGCCGCTCGAGCACACCGGCCGCGCCGGCCACGACGAGGAGCAGCAGCGCGATGCCCACGAGCAGAGCGGCCTTGTCGGCCGTGCCGAAGAGGTCGATCGCCGCGTTCTTCGCCCACGCCGGCGCGAGGTCGATCATCCCTCCGCCGATGACCGCGAACGGGCTCGCGGTGGGGGAGACGATCGCCGCGGCGAGCTCGCCGAGCCCCGCGCCGAACACGGTGGCGCCGATCGACGCGAGGACGGCCGGCAGGTCGCGGCGGGGGGAGGACACGGGGGACACGAGGGGAGCCTATGGAGAGCCGGGCTCCCGGGCGCCGTGCGCGCGGGATTCACAGCGAACCGGCATCCATCGATCCCCGACGTCGGGAGCCGCGCGGAAGGCTCGGTCCCGCGTCCGACGACATCGTTGTCCCTCCCTCTTCCAGACCGACCGCGGTGTCAAGGATCTGCCGCGACGTCTCGGTCGCGCGCAGACTGAGGCGGTGACGAACGGCGACCATCTCGCATCCCCCCTGCTCGTGCCCGACGACACCCCCGACCTCGCCGACGTGCGAGCGGCGCTCGCGAGCGCCGACGACGTGGATCTCTTCGGCACCGACATCGCGGCCACCCTCGACTGGGTGACGAGCCTCACCCCGCCCGGCTCGCTCGCGGCGACCTGGGAACTGCTCGCCGCCGTCGCCGCGCGCGATGTCGCCGCCGCCCGGGTGCTGGAGCCGCACCTCGACGCCCTCGCGATCCTGGGTGAGGCCGCTCGCGCCGGGATCGTCCCCGACCTCCAGCCGGGCGGATCGTGGGGTGTCTTCGCGGCGGAGGGCCCCGGCGTGCGCCTCGAGGCGCGACAGGATGCCGGCACCTGGACGCTGCACGGCACCAAACCCTGGTGCTCCCTCGCGGCCGAGCTCGACCGCGCGCTCGTGACCGCCTGGGTCGACGACGAACGTCGTGCGATGTTCGCGCTCGACCTGCGCGACCCGGCCGTGACCGCGCGGACGGGGCCGTGGCACGCCCGCGGACTGGAGCGTGTCGTCAGCGCTCCCATCGACGTCGATGGCGCCGTCGCCGTTCCCGTCGGCGAACCCGGCTGGTACCTGCGCCGGCCCGGCTTCGCGCACGGCGGGGTGGGGGTGGCGGCCTGCTGGTGGGGCGGAGCGCTGCCACTCCGCGACGCCCTGAGAGACGCCGCCGCCTCCGATCGCGCCGATCAGCTCTCCCGCGTTCATCTCGGTCGTGCCGACACCGCCCTCTGGGTCGCCCGCGCCGTCCTCACGCAGACCGCGACGGCCTTCGGTGCGGGGGGTTCGGCGTCCGCGGGTCTGCGCGCCGCCCGCGCGCGCACCGTGGTCGCCGAGGCCGTCGAAACCACCCTCGCCGAGGCCGCGCACGCGCTGGGGCCCCTCCCTCTCGTCGCCGACGACGCGCACGCGCGGCGCGTCGCCGACCTGCAGGTCTACGTTCGTCAACACCACGCCGAGCGCGACCTCGCGCGAATCGGCGCCGATGTCGCGAAAGGGATGGGCGCATGGTGAGCTTCGACCACCGCGATCCCGGAACCGACGAGGCCGTCTGGGCCGCCGCTCTCCGCCGGGACCTGCCTCCCCTCGACCTCGATGTCGATCGCGTGATCGTGGTCGCGGCGCACCCCGACGACGAGAGCCTGGGCGCGGCGGGGGTGCTCGCGACCGCGTCGGGGCGCGGCATCCCGATCGATCTTCTCGTCGTGACGGACGGCGAGGGCTCGCACCCCGACTCGCCCACGCACAGCCCCGCGACCCTCGCCCTGCTCCGCCGCCGCGAGCTCGTCGAGGCCGCGCGGATCGTGGGAGCGACCCGCGACCCGGTGTTCCTCGGTCTGCCCGACGGCGGGACGGACGAGCACCGGGATGCCGTCGCCGCAGCCCTCGGTGACCTGCTCGACGCTGCGGCCGACGCGCGCGTACTGGTGCTGTCGCCGTGGCGGGGAGACGGGCACCGCGATCACCGGGTCGTCGGCGAGGTCGTCGAGCGGGTCTGCGCCCGGCGCGGCGTGCGCTCCCGGGCCTTCCCGATCTGGCTCTGGCACTGGGGCGGCCCCGAGGAGGTGCCCTGGGACCGCCTCGAACGGGTCGCCCTCAGTCCCGAGGCGCGGGCGGCCAAGACCCGCGCCCTCGACGCGCACCGCAGCCAGCTCGAGCCCCTGTCGGGCGCCCCGGGGGATGAGGCTCTGATCCACGCCGGGATGCGCGCGCACGCCGAGCGGGACACCGAGATCTTCATCGCTCCGGAGCAGTCCGCCGCCGCGCCGGAGACCGTGGGCCGGGACTACTTCGACGACATGTACGCCCGCCACGACGACCCCTGGGGCTTCGATTCGCGCTGGTACGAGGAGCGAAAGCGCGCGGTGCTCCTCGCCGCCCTCCCGCGGCCCCGGTACCGCGCGACGCTGGAGGCGGGGTGTTCGACGGGTGCGCTGACCGCGCTCCTGGCCGAGCGGAGCGACCGGGTGCTCGCGGTCGACCTCGCCCCCGCGGCTCTCGAGCGGGCACGGACGCTACTGGCGGATCGAGACAACGTCGACCTGCGCCTCGCGATGCTCCCCGACGCCTGGCCGGAGGGCGCGTTCGACCTGGTCGTGCTGTCGGAGGTGGCGTACTACTGGGCCGGATCCGATCTCGATCGCGGGCTGACGGCGGCCGTCGCCTCGCTCAGCCCCGACGGACACCTGGTCGCCTGCCACTGGCGGCATCCGGTCGCCGAGTACCCGCGCAGCGGCGACGACGTGCACGATGCGCTCGCCGCGCGACCCGCCCTCGTCCGCCTCGTGCGGCACGAGGAGGACGACTTCGTGCTCGAGGTGTTCGCGCACGCGGGCGCGCGGTCGGTGGCGGCCGAGTCCGGACTCGTCTCATGAGGGCGGTGGCCGTGGTGGTCCCCGCGCACGACGAAGAGGCCCTCATCGGTCGCTGCCTGGCCTCGGTCACCCGGGCGGTGCGCACGGCACGGGAGCGAGAACCCGAGCTCGAGGTGTCGGTCGTGATCGTGCTCGACGCGTGCACCGACACGACGGCCCTGCAGGTGCGGCGCTGGCCGGTCTCGGCGATCGAGATCAGCGCACGTCGCGTGGGGACCGCGCGCCGGACGGGCATCGCGCACGCTCTCGAGACCCTCGGGGCGCGTCCCCACGACACCTGGATCGCGATGACGGATGCCGACACCATCGTGCCCCCGGATTGGATCACCCACCAGCTCGACCTCGCCGACGCCGGAGCGGACCTCGTCCTCGGGACGGTGCGCCCCGACTTCGCCGATCTGAGCGCCCGTCACGCCGCCTACTGGCGCGCAACCCACCACCGGGGCCGGCCGCCGGGGAACATCCACGGGGCCAACCTCGGCGTGCGGGCGAGCACGTACGCCCGAGCGGGCGGCATCCCCGACCTCGACGAACACGAAGACGTCGCCCTCGTCCACGCCGCGCGGGCCCTCGGGGCGCGGGAACGGGCGAGCGACGTGCACGAGGTCGAGACCTCGGGCCGTTTCGCCGGACGTACACCCGCGGGCTACGCCGCGTTCCTCGCGCGCGTGCACGCCTGGGTCGACGCCCCGCCGCTGGCCGCACCCGGCGCCTGACCCATCGAGCGGGGGTTCGTCAACCACCTCGGCCCCGACGCCTCAGCGGCGGAGACTTGGCGTCCCCCGGAACGAAAGGCACGACGATGAAGGCACTGACCTGGCAGGGCAAGCGCAACGTGAGCGTCGAGGAGGTTCCCGATCCCGAGATCCTCGAGCCCACCGACGCGATCGTGAAGATCACCTCGACCGCGATCTGCGGGTCGGACCTGCATCTCTACGAACTCTTCGGCCCCTTCATCGACAAGGGCGACGTGCTCGGCCACGAGCCGATGGGCGTCGTCGTCGAGGTCGGCTCGGCGGTGACGAACCTCGCCGTCGGCGACCGCGTCGTCGTGCCGTTCAACATCTCGTGCGGGCACTGCTTCATGTGCCGCCGCGGACTGCAGTCGCAGTGCGAGACGACGCAGGTGCGTGAGTACGGCAGCGGCGCGGCCCTGTTCGGCTACACCAAGCTCTACGGTCAGGTACCGGGCGGTCAGGCGGAATACCTGCGCGTGCCGCTCGCCGATTACAACCACATCCGCGTCGGCGACGACCTGCCCGACGACCGTTACCTCTTCCTCAGCGACATCGTGCCGACCGCGTGGCAGGGCGTGCAGTATGCGAACGTCCCCGAGGGCGGCACCCTCGCGGTCATGGGTCTCGGCCCGGTCGGCCAGTTCGCCGCCCGCATCGGCGTGCACCTGGGCTACCGCGTGCTCGCCGTCGAGCCCGAGCCCGAGCGCCGCGCGATGGCCGAGCGTCACGGCGTCCTGACCTACGACCTGACCGACACGGTGGTGGACGAACTGATCGATCTCACCGAGGGTCGCGGGGCGGATGGGGTGGTGGATGCCGTCGGCATGGAGGCCCACGGCAACGGCGCCATCAAGCTGGCCCAGAACGCCGTCGGACTGCTTCCCGACGCCCTCGCCCAGAAGCTGATGGACAAGGCCGGGCTCGACCGGCTCGCCGCGGTCTATTCCTCGATCGACCTCGTGCGTCGCGGCGGCACCATCTCGTTGAGCGGTGTGTATGCCGGAGAGGCCGACGTGCTGCCGATGAAGACGATGTTCGACAAGCAGATCACCCTCCGGATGGGCCAGTGCAACGTGAAGCGGTGGATCGATGACCTGCTGCCGCTCGTCGAGGACTCCTCCGACCCGCTCGGCGTGATGGACCTGGTCACCCACCACGCCCCGCTCGAGGACGCTCCCGGCCTGTACGAGACGTTCCAGAAGAAGGAGGACGGCTGCATCAAGGTCGTCTTGCGCCCCGGCGCCTGACGGGTGCCGCCCCGGCGGGCACCGTCGCGCGAGGCCGTCCGATCGTGCGGCGGTCAGGCCCGCACCGTCGTGCGGAGGTCGGTGGCGACACGCCGGGGGCGGGCGGCCCGTCGCGGCGTGTCGCGCGCGGGCTCCGCACGACGGAGCCCCGGCGTCGACCTCCGACCCCTCGCGCGCGGGTGGGAAACGTGTCCGCAACACGGCGCTGAGTAGAGTCGTCGCATGGGTGACCTGTTCGACGGTTATGGCTCCACTCTGGCGCCGCGCAAGACCGCTTCCGGCATCCCGGCGTTCGACGAGATGTTCGGCATTCCGGCGAGTCCCGGAGAAGCCGCCCCCTCGCGCGAGGCGTACCGGGAGCTGTACCAGACGCTCGCGCAGATGACCCAGGAAGAGCTGCGCGGTCGCACCGAGTCGCTCGCGAGTTCCTACCTCGCGCAGGGCGTCACGTTCGACTTCGCGGGGGAGGAACGTCCCTTCCCCCTGGATGCCGTGCCCCGGGTCATCGCCTACGACGAGTGGTCGCGCATCGAGGCCGGCGTGAAGCAGCGCGTCCGGGCTCTCGAGGCGTTCCTCGACGACGCCTACGGCAATCAGCACTGCGTGCGCGACGGCATCCTGCCCGCCGGGCTCATCTCGTCGTCGCAGTACTTCTACCGCCAGGCCGCCGGGATCCGCAGCGCCAACGGTGTGCGCATCCAGGTGTCGGGTATCGATCTCATCCGCGACGAGCACGGTGAGATGCGCGTGCTCGAAGACAACGTGCGCGTGCCCTCGGGCGTCTCGTACGTGATCTCGAACCGCCGCGTCATGGCGCAGACGCTGCCCGAGCTGTTCGTGTCGATGCGCGTGCGCCCCGTCGGCGACTACCCGAACAAGCTCCTGGCGGCGCTGAAGGCCTCGGCCCCGGCCGGGATCGACGAGCCCAACATCGTCGTGCTCACCCCCGGTGTCTACAACTCGGCGTACTTCGAGCACACGCTCTTGGCGCGTCTCATGGGCGTGGAGCTCGTCGAGGGGCGCGACCTGCTGTGCATCGGCGGCAAGGTGTTCATGCGCACCACCCGCGGACCCCAGCGTGTCGACGTGATCTACCGCCGCGTCGACGACGACTTCCTCGACCCGCTGCAGTTCCGCGCCGACTCGATGCTCGGCGCTCCCGGCCTCATGCTCGCCGCGCGCCTGGGCAACGTCACGATCGCGAACGCCGTGGGCAACGGTGTCGCCGACGACAAGCTGCTCTACACGTACGTGCCCGATCTGATCCGGTACTACCTCGCCGAGGAGCCCATCCTCAAAAACGTCGACACCTGGAGGCTCGAAGACCCGGGCGCGCTCGAGGAGGTGCTCGACCGCCTGCCCGAACTCGTGGTGAAGCCCGTCGACGGCTCGGGCGGCAAGGGTCTGGTCGTCGGGCCCGACGCGTCGCCGGCCGAACTCGACGCCCTGCGCAAGAGATTGCTCGCCGACCCCCGCGGGTGGATCGCGCAGCCGGTCGTGATGCTCTCGACGATCCCGACGCTCGTCGAAGACGGCATGCGACCCCGCCACGCCGACCTGCGTCCCTTCGCCGTCAACGACGGCGACGACATCTGGGTGCTGCCCGGGGGTCTCACCCGCGTCGCCCTTCCCGAGGGGCAGCTCGTGGTGAACTCCAGCCAGGGCGGTGGCTCGAAGGACACCTGGATCGTCGGCGGCTCGGCCCCCTCCCACGTGGAGTACGGGCAGGGGAACGGCGTCTCGGGATTGGTGGCCGATCAGGCCGCGGTGACCGAGGCGATCCCCATCATCTACGACGGGCAGCCCGCTCCCTCGACCTCGCCGCGCGATCCGCGCCCGGGCGCGGGACCGTCGGGCAAGGAGCAGCAGGAGCAACAGCAGCAGGATGCCGCCGTGCAGCACGGCCCGCAGGCCGAGCAGCAGCAGCAGGAGCGCGAGGCGGGATCATGCTGAGCCGCATCGCCGAGAGCCTGTTCTGGATCGGCCGCTACATCGAGCGCAGCGACGGGACCGCCCGTATCCTCGACGTGCACCTCCAGCTGCTGCTCGAGGACCCGTGGATCGACGAGGACACGGCCTGCCGCTCGCTGCTCAGCGTGATGGGGTCGGCGTGGCCCGAGAACGTCGACACCGTGCGCCGCGACGACGTCCTCGCCCGGCTCGCCGTCGACCGCATGAACCCGTCGAGCATCGCCTACTCGATCACCGCGGCGCGCGAGAACGCCCGCCGTGCGCGCGAGATCGTCTCGACAGAGCTGTGGGAGATCCTCAACACCACGAACGCGCGGATGCCGCGGCGCCTGCAGACCGACAAGGTGCACGAGTTCTTCCAGTGGACGCGCGAGCGCGCCGCGCTGGCCATCGGCATCGTCGACTCGTCGACCAACCGCGACGAGGCGTGGCAGTTCTTCACCCTCGGCCGCAGCATCGAGCGCACCGACATGACCGCGCGTCTGCTCGCCACCCGCTCGCTCACCGAGGTGTCGGGGCCGTCGTGGACGACGATCCTCCGCTCGTGCGGAGCGTACGAGGCCTACCTGCGCACCTACCGGGGCATGCCGAGCGCCCGCAATGCGGCCGAGTTCCTGCTCCTGGACCGGCTGTTCCCGCGCTCGATCATCTACTCGATCCAGCGGGCGGAGGACTGCATGAGCGCGATCGACCCCCGCGCCGACCGCGTCGGCCACTCCAACACGGTGCTGCGCGCCCTCGGTCAGATCCGCAACGACCTCGAGTACCGGCCCGTCAGCGACATCCTGGCCGAGTTGCCCGAGCACATGCAGCGCGTGCAGACCGTCACGCGCGAGGCGTCGGAGGCGATCCGTTCGCGCTTCTTCCCGACGCAGGCCGAGCCCAGCTGGATCGGAGAGATCTCATGACGGATGCCGTGATCGCGGGCCGGACGACGACCTCGGGGGACCGGCGATGAAACGTCTGCGCATCGAGCACCAGACCGGCTTCGTCTACCCCGGGGATGTCGTCGCCTCGTACAACGAGGCGCGCATGCTCCCGCACTCGACCGACAGCCAGTTCGTGCTGAGCTCGTCGCTCGACATCGAGCCCTCGACCTCCGTCAACCAGTACGTCGACTACTTCGGCACGCGCGTGGCGGCGTTCGACGTGCTCTCGCCCCACGCGGCGCTGACCATCACGGCGCGTTCCCTCGTCGAGGTGCGCCCCCGGCCGATCGAGCACGCCAACATCACCTGGGAGCAGCTCGCGGCGGAGGCCGCGCGCTCGATCGCGACCGTCGAGCAGCTCACCCAGACGCGCCGGACGACCCCGCACCCCGAGGTCGCCGACCTCGCCCGCGCGATCGCGGCGCAGCACGACCGGCCCGGCCCCGCGGCGCATGCGATCGCCGAGGCCATCGGCAACGCCATCGACTACATGCAAGGCGTCACCGGCGTGCACTCGACC
>Ga0308159_1004995_pt1 | contig 11569 bp, 23 predicted proteins | sample PhyCR1_FD_201040 | JGI IMG/M metagenome (GOLD analysis project Ga0308159, IMG submission 201040) | Phyllosphere microbial communities from UC Gill Tract Community Farm, Albany, California, United States - DLSLC.R1 | ecosystem: Host-associated > Plants > Phyllosphere > Unclassified | place: USA...
AGCATCGGGGTCGATATCAGCCAGGTCAGCGATCTGGCAGACCTCAGGCTTGTCCAAGGTGGTGAGTTCAAATTTGATCCAGTCGCCGGCCATTACGCGGCCTCCTGCAAAATTTCAGCGAGGCGTGTAAGCCCCTTGGGGGTGATCATTGGATCGAAGGCAGCACGCTCTAGACCGGTCTCTGGATCAGGCTTCAATGCAGTGACCTTATGGGTCATATGTCCGGAAGTGATACGTGGCTGGTATGCAACCCAGCGCTTGCATCCATGGCGGCGGAAGATCCAACGATTCTGTTCGAGCCATGCAAAGAGCCGAGACGGTGCAATGCCAAGCTGTTTGGCCGCGTCAGTGATGCAGATAGCTCCGCCGGCGGCAGCCAAACGCTTGATAGCCGCCACCTTCGGCGCCTGGACTGAAACGAGGCGCTGAAGCTCACCGTTCTTTTCGGCCAGGTCAGCCGCGAGACGCAGCGCGTCTGGGAGGGTTTGAGGAATAACTACGTGTCGCGACACGCTTTCAAGTTCGCCAAGACGTGTCACGACACGATGACGGAGCGGAATGCTGTAGCCGGTCAGTAGCGTTTCGGTGAGGACGCGGTCGAGTAGGAACTCGGCGGTGTAACCGCGACCATCCTTCTCTTCCTGAAGATGGAGCAAAGTTGCGCCATCCTTCTCCAGGGCGTCACGCATCACACGGATGTCGCGGATGACATCCTTGTGTTGTTTGCCGGTGAGATCGGCGATCTCCCGGCTCGACATGCTGACCGTATTGCTTGGAGCAACAAGTGTGTTCATAATGTCCCAACAGTGTTTTACGTTTTGTTGAAAGGACCGCCCTGCCAGGCGGTTTTTTTATGTCTGCGATTTGGGCACTGGATGAATCAACAGCTAATCCAAATCACTTTTTACCGACTCGTAATGAGCGGAAAATCCATCTAACAAAGGCTCAGGCAACAGACCTCTGAGACGGAAACGGCCTTACCTCTTCCGCTACAAAAGATCCGTTCTCGAGCTCTGTTACGAAGATGTCTCGACCCACTCGCAATGCCTTGTTGAGCGCGCCCTGACTCATCCCTAGCAGCGCTGCTGCTCGGGTCTGGCCTTTATCCAACGCGAACTTTTTAAGAGTGATGCGGCTCATCGCCATATCTCCATCGGTATCCATGGCGCCAGATTATCTCCCATGGAGATACTATGCAACTCCATTGGAGATGGTTAACTATTTCCATTGGGAATATTCTTGCTAAATGACGAACGAAAGACGCCAATTGCTGGACTGGGAGCGGGATGAGTGCGCGGCTTTGAAAAAGGCCTTGGCGGACTACAACTCTGCGCGCCCGAAGGACAAACGCCTCACCCAAGACGAGATAGCCCATGCTGTAGGGATGAGCCAAGGAACGCTTGGTAGTCACCTGAACGGACACCGCCCGTTAACCCAGAAACTTGCTGTGTCTATGGCAGAAATGCTGGGGGTTCCAATTGGATCCTTCAGCAAGCGGATCGAAGCCGACATAGGCCGAATGGCTTCTGCTGCCGGGCTCAATTCGGCAGTTTCCGACTTGCACTTAGATGAGCGCACTCCCCCTCGTAGCTTCGATCTCGCCGATGACAAGGACTACACGGGCGTGTTGCAGCTCACCGCTCGCGGATCGACAGGAGACGGCGAAGAGAATTCGCACGTCGAGATCCGCGGCGTCATGGCCTTCAAATCGGAATGGCTGCGCGCGAACAACCTCAATCAGCGCCACCTGGACGTGATCTATGCCAACGGCAATAGCATGGAACCGACCATTAATGATGGTGACGTGCTGCTGGTGGACGAGTCCAAGATAGAACCGAAGGACGGACAGATCTTCGCCATGCAGAGCGAATCGAAAGGCACGATCGTGAAGCGCCTGGTGAAGTCGGATTTCGATGGCTGGATCATTCGCAGCGACAACCCAGACAAGGCGCGCTATGGCGACGAGACGCTGCGGGATGGGGAGATTAACGAGGTTCGCATCATCGGGCGCGTGGTTTGGCGCGGCGGGATGCTGTAAATCGACTGAGATACCCGCTTAGACCGGCATTCAATAATAGAAGGGACTCAAAGTGAGCAACGATCATCAAAATATTGATTCTAATGAGGAAGGTTCTGGGCGCACACCTCAGCAGGACAAGGCGCTTAAGGTACCTGGGCAGGCCCTTGTTGATTTCCTCAACAGGGTGGCACCCGGCAACAAATGCTGCTTCTGTAACCGCGGGGAGTATGACGTCATATCCGCCCCAACCGGCGGTAACGTTGCTGGCGTGGTAGCCACACCGATACCCAACGTCCAGCACTTAGGAATTTGGTTTTTCGTAGCTTCGTGCGATAACTGTGGCCACACAGCACTATTCAATTCTAAAGAGGTGCTTGATTCGATGACCAAGGACGACTAATGCGAATCGCTCAAGGCTCACCCGCGTTTTATGATTTTATGGGCGAGGTTTCCTCACTTTTAGAGGTAGTTGAGAGAAATGTTTCGGGGTTTTACTACATCTCAAACGTCGACACCTCTACACTGTCTGAAGAATCGCTACCGCTTGACAGCGTGTATACTGTCAGCACACCAAAGGATTTGATTACCATCATGAGCGCATTCAGAAAAGATCTGTTTGTATCTATCACACTTCCAGTGCTCATCGCCGCAATAGCCTCTGTGAGCGTGGGGTGGGCTGCGTATGCTCACATTGACACGAAGCTTGACGCTGCCCGATCGGACGCGTCGAGCAGCATCGATCATCTCGGCGATACGCTCAGAATTGAGCTTCGTGCAGATCGTGATGCGCGCGCCAAAGAGTTCGAGGCCCTTCGACTTGAGATGAGAGAGGATAGAAAAGAAACTCGCGACGCGATCAAAGAGCTAATCAAAAGCTCGTAAACATGATCACGGCGTTCTGATTCCAAAAAAGCCCGGCCCGGCGCCGGGCTCCTTGTTTCTGCCCCCCCTGCTATTCTCTCGGCTCCCTGTTCTGGAGCCCTTTCGATGCCTGCACCCTACTCCCTCCCCGATATGCTTGAACGCATCTACGAGAACCAGCTCGCTCTCGAGGCCGCGCTCATGGAACTAACCCTGCTCGCCGAAAGCCAGGGTCACGCCGAGATAGGTGGCAATGTTCGCGGCGCCCTTGAGACGATCGGTGAGAACTCCGGACATATCAAGCAAGGACTGGCGAAGCTGCGCGCCCAAACACCCGACTGACGTAAGCCGAACTGATCGCAGAAGCCCGCCACTGAGCGGGTTTTTTATTGCCAGTGAAAATAAATATCTCCATTGGAGTTGACACTAATATTTCCATGGGAGATATTTACTCCATCGCCGGATAACAACCGGCCAGATGGAAGGCAGCGATGAACCGGCCTCAACGGTTCAGAGGGTTGGCAACTGACCCGGGCGCGCAGCGTAAAGCGCCAAGCACAGTTATCCAGCGGGAGAACAAGCCGAAAGGCCCGCGGCTGGACGAACAACTTGATGGGGCCGGCGACCACGCCAGTAGCGGGAAGCCGGCAGACGACACCAGAAGATTTCACTTCTGCACCTGGCAACGGGTGCAGCGGGAAAACAACCGGGAGTCATTTTGATGGAAGCAACAATCGTCAGCGGCGCATGGAAGGGTCACCTCGGACGAGGCCTTGCGCCGAAAGAACTTCAGTACCTGCTGGGCACCGCCCAGGGCAAGACGGCCAAGGAGATTGCCCGCCAGTTCGACGTAGCGGCCTGCACAGTGGCCAAGCGCCTGTCCTGCGCCATGTTCAAGCTCGGCGTGACCCGCCAGACCGCCGCGGTGGCCGAGGCGATGCGGCGGCAGATCATCTCACCGATGTGCTTTGTCCTGGCCAGCTTGATCGCCATGCACGCAATGATCGGTGATGACGCAATGCGCCGTGATCGCCGGGCGCCGGAGCGCCGTACCGCCCAGGTCCGGATGGTGCGCCAGGCCGAGCGGCCAGTACTGCTCGCCTAATTCACAAGGTGGCCACTGCCTGCCCAGTGAGCGAACAGCGGAGGATTGGCAGCCATGTAAACGACACCGAAGCCCTTCCAACGAAGGCACCCAGCGCTCACATACGGAGGCGTTTGTAGCGCAATCGAAAGCCCGGTCCCGATCGGGCTTTTTTACGCCTCGCCTTTACCCGTCAGCACCCTCCCCTGGGCCCACCGGCAAGCACCAGGCGGTCAGGATGCTGACGAATAAACGCAACCCACTGAGGTATCCACCATGCACGCATCAATTCAACAGCGCGTAGACGGGGTTGCGGCCCTGCACATTCGCTCCCGCATCGCGACAAAAGACTTCTACGCCATGATCGGCAAAGAGCCGCCGGCGCAGAAGATTCGCTTCCAGATCAAGAACGTTGGCAATGCGTACCACATCACCGAGCTGGCAACCGGCAAGGTCAAGGGCTTCCGCTGGACCTGGAAAGATGCGAGCAACTTCGCCCAGGCCTTGGAAGCCCGTGCAGACGGCGTGAAGGTGACCCTGTCAGGCGGTGCCAAGTGATAGGTGAGCCAATGCCGGATCCACGGCACTCGATCATCGACAACCTGAACCAGCAGCTTGAAGCGTTCTTCGGCTCCGGCAAGACAGCCCAGGTCATCCCGAACGGCGTCGGTGTAGACGGCCCCTACAACGGCACCACGGCGCACCACGAACGCCTGCGCAAAGAACGCGACAAGCTTGCACCCGCCGTGCGTGCCGAAGCGGCCAAAGGCGTCGTAGCCAGCGTGGCAGCAAAGAACCTGGGCATGCACATCAAGCGCGTGACGCTGATCGCCCAGGAGAACGGCTTCAAGTTCGCCGACACTCCATGAGGCGCATCAGCAAGATCACCGCCGCGCGCCGCAGGCCAACATGGCTGGCGATCCCGGCAACTGAAATCGAAGAGGTAGGCCATGGCCGAGGAAGAACAGCAGCCAACGGCGGAAGCACTGAAGCAGCGCCGCAAGCGCGAGAAGGCAGCAGCGAAGGACGCTGCATTGGGCATCGAGAGATTTACGATTGAGTTGGCGGGCATCTTCAAGAAAGACCTCAAGCGCCTGATGAAGCAGCACGGCTTTAACAACCAGCAGGAGGTGCACCAGACCCTGCTGCGCAACGTGATCGCCGCCGACTTCGAAACGGCGGCGCAGATGCTCAAGTGTGTCACGACACCTTTTGTCGTGACTGACAAGGTGTCGCGGATCATCCAGGCCGCTGGCCTGAAGTCTCTCGCCGACGACCCGCCCGAGCCTGATGACGAAATCGAAACACCAGCATAACCCACCCTACTTGCTGCATCCGGTAACGGAGGGCGGCGCCTGACTGGAGATAATTCATGAGCAACTACATGTACAAGACCACCGCCCCGGCCGTGGTTGCCGCGGTAATCGCCTGGGAAGCCAAACGCAAAGATTGGGACGCCCAGCGCGTAAAGCTTGGCCAGGTGTTTGGTGGCGCGGCCTCGCCGATGCGGTCAGGTAATCGAAGCTACGTCGGCGGCGTGAAGATCAGCGAGAGTCGGGAACTGGATGTGCACTGGTGCCGCCCCGATCAGTACGGCTACCGCGCTCTGCGCTCCAGCGCCAAGACTTCGAAAGGAACACCAAAAGAGGCTCGCGCCGCCCAGGTCGCCGAGCATGAGCGCCTGTCAGCACTGTGGAAGAAGCATTGCCCCGCCAATATCGACATGGACGAAGCCTGGGAGGCGATCGGCCTGAACCCTGGAGCCCTTTGGATGTGCGGAGGCGTGTTCTTCGAGCTCGATGGAGTCGTGTACCTGAACCTTGGCCTCAGGCTTGAAGATGGAAACGAGAACATCGAGGGCGCCGCCGAGATCCTCGGCAGCGAGTTTGAAGCAGCCCGCGAGAAAGTGCTTCAGCAGCGACAAGCGGTTTAACTTCGCTCCAATCAATCGTCCCGATCCGCCTTATGAATTACGTTTGCGCAGTAACCGCAGAAGCCGCCGTTGTGCTTGGCTTCGTATTTCTCGGGCCAGTCGATACCGTTTCGACACCTTTTGCACGCACCTGGCTCATGCTTCCGCAAGACGAAGCTATCAAAGACGTATTGCTGGGGCGGTGAAAGATCTTCCCCTGCGAGGAATGCTTTCGCAGCGCCTATTTCAGCGCCCTCTAAGTAAGCGCCTTCGAGAAGCTCACTAACATATCCGCACTGTCCATCATCTTCTTCAAATGACATAAATCGCTCCTTGATCCGGCCCCATGCCGGTCACCCGTAATACCCCATATCAACGAATCACGCCAGCCGGCGAGGTATCCATGAAACTCAATTCTGACGTTGAGGCCCTGGTGGCTTCCGGCGCGCTCTTTGTCGCCAACCATTCCGGAGGCAAGGACTCGCAAGTCCAGCTGATCAAGTTGTTAGAGGTGGTGCCTACGACGCAGCTGGTCGTAGTGCACGCCTCGCTGGGTGCCATGGAGTGGCCTGGCGCGATGGAGCTTGCGCGCGATCAAGCCGACGCAGCAGGTCTCCCATTCATCGTGGCCACTGCCACCAAGACGCTGCTGGAAATGGTAGAGCGCCGCTTTGAAGGCAGGCCGGAGGTGCCGAGCTGGCCGTCGGCATCCACCCGCCAATGCACGAGTGATCTCAAGCGCGGCCCCATCCAGCGCGAGGTTCGGCGTTACGCCAAGGCTGGCGGTTTCAAGGTGATCGTGAACTGTCTGGGGCTGCGCGCCCAAGAGTCACCCGGGCGCGCCAAGCGGCAGGCATTCAGTCGCATGACCATCAGCAATTCAGTGCACACCTGGTATGAGTGGCTGCCAGTGCATGAAATGTCCAAAGCCGAGGTGTCCAACATTATCGAGCGTGCCGGCCAGAAGCCGCACTATGCGTACGCCCTGGGCAATGACCGCTTGAGTTGCGTGTTCTGCATCATGGCCAGCAAAGGTGACCTCAGGAACGGGCGCCAGCACCAGCCTGAACTGCTCCAGCAATACAGCGACCTGGAGAAGAAGACAGGGTACACGATGCACATGAGCCGCATCCCCTTAGTCGAGCTCTCTGCCTGAGAGACTCAATTTAATTTAACCAATCACGCCAGCCGGCGAGGCAGGCGCACGCCTGGAGATTACCCATGAGCATCCCTGCAAGTGCCTTGAGCGACGAAGAGTGCCTGCACTACGCAGCGCTTGAACCCGCAGCCGCCGCAGAGCTGACCCGACGCCTTACCGCGCAATGCATTGATCCAGGCGCCGAAGCTGAAAGTCTTCGCGATGATATCCGCATGCTCGAAAGCCAGGCTGATGATGCCGAAGACGAGCTGGATCGCCTTCGAGACTATGCCGAAGAGGCTCGCACCTACATCAAGCGCGCAATGAATCACGACGAGCACGAAGAACTGCCGGTGAGCAAGCTTCTTCAGAAAGCCCTCAATTGCCTGGAGTAAGGCCATGACCACCTTTGCAGTGTTTGGAATGAGCGAGAACTGGGCTCGCGAAGAGGCCAAAGAGCATACGCCCACCTTCAAAAATGAGGGCGGCAAGCGCATCGACCTGTCCGTCTCGCAATGGGAGGCGGAGGTAGAGGTGCAGGTGGCGAAGATTATGGCCGGCAAAAAATGCGTGCGCCTGTCGCCGATGTTCGATGCCCCCCCAGTACGCCCAGCAGTTCATGGAAATGGCCCGAAAGAGCATTGTCTGCCGCGACCTGAAGATCAGGACCAAGGCCGTCCTGGTAGACGCAAAGAAAAAGCCGATCCTGAATGCCAAAACTGGCGCACCAAAGGTTGGGTTTGCTGACTGGGTGCCGGAGGCGACTTACGCTGCCTGACCCGGCGAGATCAGCGGCCGGCAATCAGCCTGGCGCCGACTTCACGCCCGGCCACCTGCGCCAGGCCACGGTCAACATAGGTTCGGTCACCCGCAACAACCGGCACCACCACCTCACCGCCACGCTTTACCTCGACGTTGATGCGCCAGATCTCACGGCCTTCCTCGCCCTTGTCGCACTCCATGTAGTTCCAAACCTGAAAGCCTTCGATCTCATCGTAAATATCGTGCTTTGTCATGGTCCAGCCCATTTAGAGGAAGAGTCCATCGTAGCTCAAAGCCAGCCGGTACGGATGATGACGGCGATCAGGCGAAGGATGGCGGCGAACAGGTTTATCCAATCGGTCAGTCGTTTCATGCGGTAGAGCCCTCGATATTGGTCAGCCAGAACACGGTGCGCTGACGGTAATGCTCGATGTTCTGCCGCTTCCCCCTAGCTTTCCTCTTGGGCTTTTTCCGCTCCCCCACTCCACCGCCCGGGCATGGCCCGGCAAGGACTCCCCATGCCTACAGAAAACAAATTCTTCGCCGCTGGCGTCACGCTCCAGGCTGCCCGCGCCAACCGCGTCTACGTGGCCGGGCCCATGACTGGCATCGCTGACTTCAACTATCCCGCCTTCAACGCCGTGTCCGATCAGCTGCGCGCCCTGGGCTACGAAGTCGAGAACCCCGCAGACCACGGCATCGTCGAGGGTGCGCAGTGGGGCGACTACATGGCCTACGACCTGACCCGCCTGGGGCTGTGCGGAGTGATCGCCCTACTGCCGGACTGGGAAAAGTCGCAAGGTGCCCGCCTGGAAGTCCTGATCGCCGAACGCCTCGGCATGACGGTTGTGAATGCCCATGATCTGGTAACGAGGGAGGCTGTATGAGCGAATTCAAGCGCGAAGACCGCTATATCATCATCAAGCGCAGCGACCTGAAAAAGGTTCCTGTAGCGTATCGCAGCGCTTTGGTTGATCCAATGTTCTCGCTGCTTTCTCACCTCCCTCACCGCGAATGCGTAGTGGTGGAGCACGACTGGCCGGAGTACCACCTTGTTTGGGCGATGATCGAGCACCGTATGGCCGGCAAGCCTGTGCCGAACTTTAACGACTGGCGCCGCGCTGATGAACTGCAACAGCGCCTGACCGTGGCGGATCAGCAAATAGATGATTTGCGTGCTGAGCTTGCCGCCAACCCAAAGCCCGATCCGGTGCTCTGCAAGTTCTACGATGTGACCGACTATCCCGGTCTTGTGCGCGAGCTGGTTGGCCATGTGGCCCAGCTCCAGGAATCGGCCAAGCGCAACGTGAAGCCGTGGGAGGACACGTTCCCGGCAACGCTTCTGCCTGCCTACATCGAGCGCGTGAACGCGGCGAACGCGGCCGCCCAGCCCCAGGGCGAGCCGGTGGCGCTCACCAATGCTCAGCGCCGCGCAGCAGATTACAAAGAGCAGCAGGCATTCAATGACTGGGCCTGGAACAAAGAGGGCGAAGCAATTGGGCGCATGGACGGGCAGGCAGCAGCTATTGAGGCCTGGCATGCGCGCGCAAAACTAGCCGAGCAGCCCAAGCCGGTAGCGGTGGTGCCTGAGCGCCTGGTCATGACCGACGGCCTGCACACCTACGAGTACGTCACCGGCCACAACGACGCAATCGACAAGATGATGGTCGAAAAATCCTGAAGAGTACGGATGTACTCCAACCGAAAAACCTGTAACCCCTCCCCCTTCAAAGTCAGCCGCTATAGCGGCAAGGACGAAGTCATGCCTGAAGAAAATGTTCTGATCCAGCCGCTGCCAGTCGAGCGTGACGCACACGGCTACTGGACCCACCCAGCCTGGCCGTCAACCGAAGACGAGCTGATTCCATACGCTTGGTTTGACTCGCGCGGATTGCAAGCTCGAGAACTGGCCTTCGAATACGACGCGTCAGAAGAGGTGCAGGCGTCTTGGCTTGCTGAAGGTATCGCCGACTGTGCGGCCTGGCATCCGACCAAGCCTGATGGTGAAGGCTGGTTCATCTTCTCGATCCACGATACCGACGACGGCCCTATATGCGTGTGGGCTCGGCAGGCGGTGATGCCATGAGCCGGAGCGGATATTGCGATGACGGCGAAAACACCTGGGCATTGGTCTGCTGGAGAGGCGCCGTGAACTCGGCGCTGCGGGGCAAGCGTGGCCAGGCCTTCCTGATAGAGCTGGCCGAAGCCATGGACGCGATGCCTGTGAAGCGCATGGTGACCGAAGAGCTTCAAGCTGAAGGCGAGTTCTGCACGCTCGGCGTGGTGGGCAATGCACGCAACCTGGATATGTCGGCAATCGACCCCGGCGACTCCGATGTTGTGGCCGAAAAGTTTGGATTGGCCCAGGCAATGGTCAGGGAAATAGTTTGGGAAAACGACGAGCACCCAGGCGTTTACGGGCTCAGGGCTGACGGAACCACCGGATGGCGACCTGAAACCCCAGAAGAGCGCTGGATCAGGATGCGCGAATGGGTCGAAGCGCAAATCAAGCGGGTGACGCCATGATCGCCACCCTCTGGTTCGCCTACGTCTTCATCTACAAGGTGGGTAAGCCATGACGGAGCATGAACTGTTAAAGCTGTCAGCCAAGGCCATGGGCTTCGAGCTGGAGTATCGGCGCGGAAGCGATGCCTTCTACTACGACGATCCGGAATCCGGTCGGGAGCAATGGCAGCCACTGAGTGATGAGGCCCAGGCCATGCGCTTAGCGGTAGAGCTCCAGCTCAGCATCCTCTGGTTCACCAATCTGCAATATGTGATTGTCGAGCGGCGCGGCTTCGGCGAGAACATCGGATGGACCGCCGACGCAGATCGGGCTGGCGCTCTCCGCCAGGCACTCACCGTCGTAGCAGCACAAATCGGCAGCACGCTTCCCTAACCCCAATCCCCCTACATGCCTGCCGGTGAGCGGCGGGCGAGGTATTCGCATGTCTGAGAAAACTGTTAAAGCCATCATGGAACAAGCCCAGGTATTCGCCAGCAGCTGGTCAATGGTGGGCGGCCGATTCGCCGCCGACGACCAGCTAGAGCGTGCCGAAGATGAAAAAAAGGAGCTGGAGAAAATCGTCAAAGGCGCGCTTGAGGGCTCTGTAGGCGCCCCGCAGGATGTCGGCGAAATGATCGAAGCGCTGCTTGCCTGGCATAAACGGCAGACAGATCAACTGCAGATCATTATCGACAACTCCAAGGAGGGCACGACCCTTTCCCTGGGCATCGATGATCCTGTCGACATCATGCTTACAAAAGATATGGCCAAGGGCTTGCGCATCGGTCTCGTCCTGGCAATGGATCGCCTTGGCAAACTGCCCATCAGCGTCAGCCATGGCGATGATGAAGATCCTGACTCCGACGACGAATAACCCCACCTTCCCCACCTTCTGCCGCCCAGCGCGGCAAGGACACCCCATGTTCGCTATGAAACTCACCGTGATACTGCTGGGCGCTTTGCTGTACCTGGTAGCAACACTCGGCTGGTTCTTCTGGGCCGGGCCCGAACTTCTGGCCACCGGCACCACCGAGGCACTGATCTACGCCTTCGCAGGCACCTGCGCCTGGCTGCTGATCACCTTCGGCCTGGCCGTTCACATCATCAAGACAGCGCGGCCCACGGCGGTCGTAGGGAAAGAAAAATGAGCAAAGTCACCCTGGATGAATGGGCGGCGGCCGAGTTCAAGACGCCGCCGAGCCCCAACACCCTGCGCAAATGGGCCCGAGAGGGCCGAATCGCGCCGGTACCGGTCAAGCACGGGCGCAACTACTATGTAGAGTCAG
>Ga0308159_1004997_pt1 | contig 11563 bp, 11 predicted proteins | sample PhyCR1_FD_201040 | JGI IMG/M metagenome (GOLD analysis project Ga0308159, IMG submission 201040) | Phyllosphere microbial communities from UC Gill Tract Community Farm, Albany, California, United States - DLSLC.R1 | ecosystem: Host-associated > Plants > Phyllosphere > Unclassified | place: USA...
ATGACGGGTGATCTTGCAAATATCCGCGAAGGAGCAGATCATGAGGTAGCGAAAAGAAGTCGGGATATCCCTCACACCGAGGGGCAGCAGCTAGAGACTTTAAGCCGAAGCCCTGGACATACACGTCCGCCTCCCGGCCGAAACTGGTTCGGGCCGGGCATACGGCTACTTGTCATCGGGGTTCTCACGCCCCGGTCCGCCTGCTGGCGAACGGACCTGCAATACGCGGAAGGTGTTAACAGGATCAATCCGCAAAACGTTCAACCTCGCGTATTCGTGGCGCCTCCCTCTTCCCGTAGTCGATGCACGACCATGACTGCTCCACCTGGGAATGGATCACCCGCTGATCGCAGGGTCATCGATCATGTGGCAGGGTCCCAACGGGACGAACTCCCGTCCGGTCCCCTACCAACGGATTCGATCAGGTACACGTTCACGATGATGAACCCGGCGCACATCTAGCCGAAGGCGGTAAGGCCGAGGGACGCTAACCCGACTCAACCCGATCCGATGACTCTGTTCTGTTAAGGGTGACATGTACGTCACCCTAGGGCGACACGCGTGTCACCCCTGACGTCAACTGAGCGTTGGTGCCGCTCAGATCTGAGGGAGGTGCGGAAGCACGGCCTCGATCGCCAACCGCAGCGCCTTGAGCGTATGCCCGGCGGTCGATGCCCGCCGCAGAGCGTCACGGTTCGCCAGATCGAGTACCGCGTCCATCACCTCGTCGGAATGGCGCATGAGGATCACCAGACCGGCGCCGCTCGGGCCGTTCTTCGCCTGGAGCCAGTTCTGGACCGTGCGCAGGTTCGTTCCGGTGAGTCTGGCGATGTGCTTGGCGTGGGCGGGCGAACCGCCGAAATCCCGCCTCAGCGCGTCCGCCACGACCATGGCGAAGGTGGCGTCGACATCCGCTCCGGGATCGAGCGGAAAAGCGTTTCCATCTCCGACGCGAACTTTTCGGTCATCGTGCGTAAGCGACATTCCATCCTCCTCGCAGTACTGAAGGCCTACGCTGGACGATCATCATGAAACGTCCGCGATCTTCACTGAGGACGACGGTGCAGATGGAAGTAAAAACGGCCACGCGCGATCCGCGCTGCTCAGTACGTGAGAATGTCGACCGATCATCAGCGCTATTCGACGGAGAACCAGTCGGAGGCGATCGCCGCCTACGCGGCGCGCCGGAACTTCAAGATCGTCCGTACATATGCCGATGAAGGACGCAGCGGTCTCAGCATAGCCGGGCGTGATTCGTTGCGAGCCCTGATCGCGGACGTACAGGCGGGCGCCACCGACTACGAAGCTGTTCTGGTCTACGACATCAGCAGGTGGGGCCGCTTCCAGGACGCCGACGAAAGCGCCTACTACGAGTTCATCTGTCGGAACGGCGGCATAGCGGTCCACTATTGTGCCGAGCAGTTCGACAACGACGGCAGCCTGCCCTCGAGCGTCATGAAGAGCATCAAGCGCGTCATGGCGGGCGAGTACAGTCGCGAACTGTCGAGCAAGGTCTTCGCAGGGCAATGCCGGCTGATCACCCTCGGCTATCGGCAGGGCGGTCCTGCCGGCTACGGACTGCGTCGCTTCCTTGTCGACGACGCAGGTGCCCCGAAGGCTGCTCTGGCGCGAGGCGAGCACAAGAGCCTGCAGACCGATCGCGTGATCCTCGTTCCCGGGCCAGATGCCGAGATCGAGACCGTGCGACGCATCTACCGCCTGTTCGTGCTGGATCGTCGATCCGAACGGGAGATCGCGACGCTGCTGAACGCCGAGGGGAGCGTGACCGATCTCGGTCGGCCATGGAGCCGCGCGACCATCCGTCAGATACTCGCGAACGAAAAGTACATCGGCAACAACGTCTACAACCGCGTCTCCTTCAAGCTGAAGAAGAAGCGCGTGGTGAACGCGCCGGACATGTGGGTACGCAGCGACGGCGCCTTCGAGGCCATCGTCGATCCGGGCATCTTCCACGCGGCGCAGACCATTCTGGCCGAACGTGCGCGCAGGTACAGCGACGAGGATCTGCTATCCATGCTGACGAATCTGCTCGGCGTCCGGGGTGCACTGTCAGGGCTGATCATCGACGAGGTCGACGACATGCCGTCCTCTGCCGCATACCGGCAGCGGTTCGGCAGCCTGCTGCGTGCCTACCGGCTCATCGGTTATCTGCCGGATCGCGACTACCGCTACGTCGAGACGAACCGCCAGCTGCGCCTCATGCATCCGGTCGTCGTCTCGGAGACGGTCGCCGCCATCGAGGCCGTCGGCGGGCACGTCGTGATCGATGAGACCACCGACCTGCTGATCGTCAACCACGCGGTCACGATCGCATTGGTGATCGCCCGCTGCCGAACGACGGAGAGCGGTTCGCTGCGTTGGAGGGTCCGGCTTGATACCGGGCTGCGCCCCGACCTGACGATCGTCGTCCGGCTGGCTCCCGATGACCGTACGGTGCGCGACTACTATCTCCTGCCCTGGTTGGAGTTCGGGGGTACGAAGCCCGTGGGTATGGCGGAGGACAACGCGTTCGACCTTGACGCCTACCGGACCGATGATCTGGCACCGCTGTACCATCTGCTCCGGCGCCATGAACTGGCGCATGCGCTATGACCGCCATAGGCCAACCCGACGGCCGTGATGCCGAGATCGCCATGATCGAGATCGCGTCGATCGAGGTGCTCAATCCTCGATCCCGCAACCGGCGCATCTTCGACGAACTGGTGGACAGCATCCGGGTCGTGGGCCTGAAGCGGCCCATCACGATCCGCAGGACCCCGAACGGGCCGGGCTACGAACTGGTCTGCGGGCAAGGTCGGATGGAGGCCTTCGCGAAGCTCGGCCAGACGCACATTCCAGCGATGATCATCGAGGCGACGCGGGAGGAATGCTACGTCATGAGCCTCGTCGAGAACATGGCGAGGCGGAACCTGTCCCCCTTGGAACTCGTCCGCGAAGTGGGAGCGCTTCGGCAACGAGGCTACTCCAACGGGCAGATCGCCGAGAAGGTGGGGATGAGCGAGGAGTACGTGTACTCGATCAACCTTCTTCTCGAGAAGGGGGAGGAACGCCTGCTCAACGCCATGGAGCGCGGGATCATTCCACATACGATCGCAGCCGAGATCGCCCGGGCGAACGACGGATCCGTTCAGCAGGCGCTGCTGGAGGCGTACGAGGCGGGCTCGCTGCCGGGCGATCAGATGGTCGCGATCCGTCGCATCGTCGAGGAGCGCAACCTGATGGGCAAGGGCATCAAGTCCATCCGACAGGGTGGCAAGCGTACCCAGCGGCCGACCGCTTCGTCACTCGTCCGTGCGTACCAGAAGGAGGTCGATCGACAGCGCCTGATCGTGAAGAAGGCGCAGCTGACCCAGGACCGCCTGACCTTCATCGTCGGCGCCATGTCGAAGCTGCTGGCCGAGGAACACTTCGTCGCACTCCTCCGGGCCGAAGGCCTCGCCGGCCTGCCGCAGCCCATCGCCGAGAGACTGGGCATCGCCGATGTCTGAAGCCGGTCTCCCCGTCCGCATTTCGTTCGAACGCGAGGTCCTTCAGCTGGCGGTGACGGCGATCCTTCCGCTCCGTCCGATGACGAAGCGGATCACCGACGGGCGCAAGTACGCGAGGATCGCGACGTCCATCGGCGAGGTCGGCATCATCGAACCGCTCGTCGTCACCAAGGCGGATCGCGAAGGCCGGCACATGCTGCTCGACGGCCACCTGCGACTCCACGCCATCCGGGAACACGGCGGCAGCGTTGCACCCTGCATCGTGTCCATCGACGATGAGGCCTTCACCTACAACAAGCGGGTCAACCGGTTGGCAACGGTGCAGGAGCACTACATGATCGCCCGAGCCATCGATCGCGGGGTCCCTCCTAGGATGATCGCAGCCGCCTTGGGCATGGACGAGAAGGTCGTCATGCGTCGCCGGACCATGCTCGATGGCGTGGCGGCCGGTGCGGTGGAGCTGTTGAAGGACCGCACGGTCAACACGCAGGTGTTCGACGTCCTACGCCGCATGAAGGACTACAAGCAGGTCGAGACCGCCGAGATGATGGTCTCGATGAACAACTTCACCGCCAGCTACGCCAAGGCGATGCTGGCCGCCACCCGTCAGGACGACCTGGCGAGACCCGATCGGCCGAAGGTCATGAGCGGAGTCACGCCCGAACAGATGGTCCGCATGGAACGGGAGCTCGAGCGGCTGAATAAGGACTATCGGGCCATAGAGGCGACGTTCGGTGACGATGTCCTCCAGTTGGTGCTCTCCACCAGATATCTTGGCAGGCTGGTGCAGAACACGAACGTCGCCCGGTATCTCGAGGTCCGCCATCCGGACATCGCCGCGGAGTTCCGGTCGATCGTCGGGGCGGCATCCCTCGACGCGCCCTAAGCGATGAGGACTCACCTCTTGCATGCGGCAGACGGATGTATCCGTCGATCGCATCCGGCAGCGGTCGCCATGCCGGTTCCGGTCCGTCTCCCGGGAGGGGGGAGCGAGAACGTCACGCACCGTCATGCACGATCCGTGTCTCCCCTTATGCATCATCGTCCTTGAAGTATCGGAGCCGATCGGCGAGGCTGGTCGCATGAGCACATTGGACTGGTGGGACGACGGGTCGAAGACCTCGATCTGGGCGATGAAGATGCTTCCGATCCTCGTTCGGCAGGCGGGAAGTCAGCGGCCACTGACCTACGGCGCCATGGCGAAGGAAGTGGGCATGACCCATCATCGGCCGGTTCAGCGCGCAGCCGGCCATATCGCCTATGCGCTCGAGGAGATTGCGGGCCTGCGTGGTTGGCGACGCCGTCCTCCTCCGAAACTTCAGTCCCTGATCATCAACAAGGCGACGGGGCTGCCCGGTCACGGCGTGAACGGCTTCATGAGCCACCAGTACCAACAGGCCAGAACCAAGCAGCAGCGGGCGGCGGCTCTTCTGACCGCACATGCGGAGATATACGCCTATCCGCACTGGTCGGACGTGATGCGCCTCCTTGGTGTAGAGACGTCGCTGCCGAAGCTACAGGAACTGACCCGTGAGGCGACCGACTCGCGTGGACGTGGCGGAGAGGGGCCGGATCACAAGGCGCTCAAGGATCATGTCGCCGCTAACCCCGTCATCGTCGGTCTGCCGGCTGCCCATGCGTTGGGCACGAAGGAGCATCGGCTCCCTTCCGGCGATCAGATCGATGTCCTGTTCATGGGAGATGCCGGCGCCATGGCGGTGGAGGTCAAGTCCCACACTTCCGGTAGGGACGACGTCGCCAGGGGAATCTATCAATGCGTGAAGTACCGAGCGGTGCTCGAGGCACAGTCCTCCATCAGCGATGAGCCGTATGACGTATCCGTCATGCTCGTCTTGGGAGGGCCGGTTCCCCACGAGGCTCTTCAGCTGGCAAATGCTTTCGGCGTACCGATTAAAGACGAAGTTATTCCCGGCTGACGTTTCGGTAGTCGCGTATCGTTGTCACGTCCCATAGGCGGCCAATCGCGTACGGCATCGCTCGTAGCGATCGCGGAGGGGCGGAGTGCTCGCGTAAGCAGGATTCGAAAGCGCCTTGGCGTAGTACGGGTATGGCCCGAGGAACCAACGGAGAGAGGAAACGATTGCCCTTCAGGAGCAGAGGTTCATTGACTGGTAACCCGGCCGAGCCTAGATGACGTACTCGGAGACGACTATGCGACAGGTCTGCTACTACGACCCCGCCGATCGGCAGAGGGAAAAGGAACGTTCCAGGGCATCGGACGCCGCAGGCCTCAGGTCCGGCGACGTATCCCGGCGTGAGCTCTCAGCGAGAAACGGCTTCTTCTCATCGCTGCAGGTGATCGATTCGGCCATCATCTGTCAGGATGTCTTCGCCTGAACGAAGGGATGCTCCCGCCAGAGGTGGTGTACGATCTCGCCAGCATACTGCAGCTGAGCGACAAGGCGTTCATTATAGGTGGCCAAGCGCTTAATCTCTGGGCTGAACGGTATTCCGAAGTGGCCGAATTGGCCTACTACGGTCCATACACTTCCAAGGACCTTGACTACTTCGGGTACCGCGAAGCGGCCGAGAAGTTGGCCGATGCACTCGGTGGGACCGTCAGGATACCCAAGGGCGACGACCATACGCCCCAAACGGCCATCGTGACCGCAACGCTTCGCGGCGAGACCGTGGAGATCGACTTCCTGTACAATGTGAAGGGTGTGAAATCCGACAGCCTTCAAAAGCAGGCCGTTCAACTGGTTCTGACGGTACGACTGGGAGATGGCGTCGGGCAGCTTCTGGTACCGATCATGCACCCCCTGCATTGTCTGCAAAGCAGGTTGTCGAACGTTGTCGATCTGAAGAGGAACACCGATCTGGCCAAACGCCAGCTCGAGGCGTCATCGGTTGTACTGAGCGAATACCTTTCAGAACGCCTCGACGACGGCGGGGCCAAGCATGTTACCGGCGTTCTACAGTCCCTCCACCAGTACCTTCTGACCGACATCACCGGAAGGAAAGCGCATCATCACATGCGAAACGATCCTCTGAGGATATTGGAGCGTTTTGTTGATGACGGGCGACTGGATGAGCGTTGGCGTCGCATCACGCTGACCGCGATGTGTGACAAGATCCGGTCGAGACGAACGGCTTGGGGAGCAATGGTAGGCCGGGTAAAAGATGCGATGCAGAAGCATGGCAGAGGCGTAGGTCAGGTATCCTGAGCGTTACCACTAGCGCGGCTACGGGGCGCACACTCTCGATCCGTGATGGCTTAAGATCACTATCGAGGCGGTATTGCTCTGCGGACCGCATCCGCACGCATCGGTTCGTAATGAACCGTGTTCAGAACACCCTCCAAGATATCCAAAAGGGTGTTCACATCATCGGCTGACGGAGAGAAGTTGCGATGCATAGCGGCGTGGCCGGCTTCGATAAGCGTGTTCTCGAACATCTCGGCCCGAAAAGGGGCGACGTATCCAGCATCCAGAAAGGCGCGGATCGTCTTCTTGAACGTCCCCTTGTCACCGACCAGGTCGACCATGACCCTCTCCGCAAGAGCGCGGATCCCCATCGTCGCTACGCGATGTGCCCCGATCGCGAGCGCGCCGTAGATCTCCAGCGTAAGCGGCCCAACCTCAGCCAATTTCACGTTGAAGGGTAAGATCGAACGCATCCACGGCGGCTTCTGCCGCGTGATCGATGGGGGGTACCATTCATGATGGACGTTGACGTTGCCCTCGTGGTCGACGTCCTCGGAGAACCAATTGGCATGCTTCATCCTGACGTCGTCACATCCAAGACAGCGGTACATCGTCCAAATGTGACCGCCCTCGATGTGGATGCCGGCGCGGTCATCCACCTCTTCGGTCCAGCCCGTGCGCTCCTCATGGACCACAAGGTGGTTCTTCCATCCGAGACATGAGTTGCAATGCTCCCTGACGATACGGGGCGGCGCTGGTTCAGTCGTCATGGCACGAGCATCGCTAGGGCTAAAGTAGCCGTCAATCGTCAATCGTCAATCGTCGTGGGAAGGGAATGGGTTGTGATCGGCCGAGGGCACGATGGAGGACGTGAGATGAAATCCAAGGTCAGGATCGAAGCGACGCGCGGATACCCGCATCTCGTCACTCTGGGAGTGGGGCGGAACATCCGCTGGGCGATCGACGTCACCAATTCGCTGGTCGCCGCCGAGGACCGCCGGGCGCACGCCTTCCATGCGCCCGGAACGATTTCTGCTGACGGACGGCTGACCGACACCGGTCGACGCGTGATCATCGAGGCACTCGCGCGCAAGGCGCCGACGTCGAAGTCGACGATGTGCATGGTGTGGGCACCCGACGACTGCACCTACTTCATGCCGGACGGGACCACCGTGGATGGTCGCACGCCGCCCGACGGCGAGCCGATCTATCCGGAGGAGTACGAAGCCGTGGCTGCCGCCATCCGCGACGTCCGTTACATCGTGCTGCCGGACGATTGTGATGTCCCGTACGTCTGCATCCGGCGCATCGATGCCGACCACGTCGAGGTCGCGTCGGGTGCGCGGATGATCCTCGGCCACTTCGACGAGCTTCCCTTCGAGGGACCCGGCAGCGAACTGCGCCGACATCTGGATGCCTCCGGCTCGCTCGTGCTGCCGGACCCGTTCCGAGGAACGCGACCGACCGGCGTAGGTGGGGACGCCACGATGCTCGGACCGGTGCAGCCTGACGGGGGCACCGTGACGATCGTGCCGCCTTGGCCGCAGAAGGTGTTCGAAGCGTGCGAGACGATCGCCGGCCGGCGACTTCCGGCAGAGATGCTGCAGGCGGCATGGCGCGCCGTGGATCCGCCCGAAAAGGGCATGATGCTGGTCGGCGCGCTGGAGGCGGCCTGAAACCATTCCAGGATTTGGTCGCCGGCAAGACCAAGAAATCGGCAGTTCTCGGCAGTCGATAGCCGAGTACTGCAAAGATCGACGGGTCGATTTGATGGCCCTGAAGATGCTCGGCCCATCGTCCGAAAACCTTCGAGAACGAGGTAGAGATAGGGAGGTGCAGGAAGTCGACGGGAACGATTTGGTAAGGGAAAATCAGCAATGACATCGGAATGCGTATCCCGATCAAGAGCATCGCCGCCGCGGGTGCGGTCGTAAGCTATCATTTCTCGGCCGCTCTCGACCTGTTCGGTGGGAAAGAACACATCAATGCATTGATGGATTGGCTTCCCGGCGCTTTCTTAACTTTCATCGCCATGAAGTGGGTGCTGGCGATTTCAACCTTCGTCTTGGGAATGATATTTGCAGACTGGATGATCCGGCGAACGGTCAAGAGCGAGACCAGGCCGGATTTCTTCACGGGACTCTGGTTGAATCACAAGAAGCGCATGCTGCTGCTGGGCCTCAAACACCCCAGCTTCGTGCCATTGGACCTGCGCTACGAACTGCTCACCATGAACGCCGCGCTCATCTCCCCCGGCATCGATATGCCCGCTCTGCCGACAACGGATCCTGCCGACCCTCGCATCAGCGAGACGCGCATGTACCTTTCATCGATCTGTTCGCTTCGTCCGGGGCGACTTCCCGAGGCAAGAAGAATTGCTCTGGCGATGGTCGAGGCTTTCCCGCCGTCGAACTCCGCGCCACCGGGCATCGTGCGGAGGTTTCGCCAGAAAATCGGTGGGCTGCTTGGGCGACAATCAGGTCGTCCCTGACTTGATCTGATCAACGATGGCGGTTTTTTCAGAACCGCCACCTAGTCAGAGGGACGTGGACGAAGTCGCCCGGGGGGCTGCAGGGCTGACGACTCGATCGGCATCGCACTACGTTGACATGATGAACAGCTAGAACGCCAGGATAAGGCAGTCGTTAACGCCTACAGGCCTACCGACCCTACCGCCAGGCCGGCTCCCGTCAGTGGGACCCGAAAAGGGCTCGGGACCGACCGCCCACTCCAGACCCGTCATGGCTTTTCACGTCATGCCGGACTACGTTTGATGCATGACCACGGGCTTCATCTCATACACCCACGCCGACAGCGCCTTGAAGGACCAGTTCGTCAGGCATCTCGCCCCGCTTCGTCGCGAGGGCCTCATCGACATCTGGCACGACGGCATGCTGCGCCCGGGCGAACATCTCGATCCGACCGTGCAGGCCGCGCTGGCGGCATCCGACATCGTGATACTCCTCGTGTCCTCCGACTTCATGAATTCGGAATACTGCTACGAGCAGGAGATGCTGCGGGCCTTCGAACGCCAGCGGGCCGGTACCGTCCGGGTCGTTCCCGTCATCCTGCGCCCCTGTCAGTGGAAGGGCGTCCCGATCGGCGACGGACAGACGCTTTCGGAATTCGTGGCGCTGCCAAAGGACGGCAGGCCCGTTACCCAGTGGCCGGATCATGATGCGGCGTTCGACGATGCCGTCGGAGCAATCCGGGCCATGCTCAAGGCACATTATGCCGCCGCCGGCACGGGCGACGGGGGAGTGAAGGCCACAGTTGCCACCCCTCCACCACGTTCGGCGGTGTCCGTCCCTTCCAACCCGCTCGGCATCCTGGTCAAGCCCACCGACCTGGACCGCGATCGTTTCCTGCGCGCCGGATTCGCTGCGACGGCAGGCCTGTTCGAGCGAAACCTGACGCAACTGAAGGCGTCCGATACTCGGATCGATACCGACTTCGAGCGCATAGACAGCCGATCGTTCGCCGCGAGCGTCTACCTCGACGGCAAGCGCGTGGGCCAGATCGGCATCTGGTACGGCGGAGGAACTTTCGGGAATGCTCTCTGCCTCAGCTACGATGGCATCTCCAGTAGCCGGAACTCCATGAACGACTGGCTCCCGGTGGAGGATACTCCGGAGGGCCTGGCGTTCAGCGCCCGCAGCGCCATGTCGCACAGGCAAGTGGATGGACCGCTCGATACGGAGGGCGCCGCCGCGTACTTCTGGGACAGCTTCCTCGACCATGTCCGGGTCCGCATCGGCTGAATGTGCCGACGACAAGCCGGCGGTGTTGGTGATGCTGCACGACGCGAGCACCTTCGGCAGGAAGCGTCGGGGGCAATTTCAGGTGATCCGTCCGGCATGGTCTCTGTCGCCGCTGAGGATCGACAATGGTGAGTACGACGGCAACTCGTGTCAGTTGGATCGAAATTTAGGTGCGGCACACGATTGCCTGATGATTGCTCGGTAATCTGGCAAAGCTGCTTGCCACGCAAAACCCGCGGAAATTTGCGCTTTCTGGAGCGCTGATCAGCGCGATACGTAGAAGGCGTCCATGTCGACATGGATGATCTTTCGGTTGTCGCCGACGGGGTCGGGGGCAGGGGGCTGGAGCGACACGGAAAAAAGCTCGTCAGGTTCGTCGGCCGATCAGGTACGGTCCCGGAAACGAAACAGGAACGCAGGCGGTTCGTCAAGTCGGATCCCGCCGCTCGCCGGGAAAAGCCGACACGCGGCGCATGGCGCGATTAACCCGGTTTTATGAGGTCGCCTGATACAGGTTCCCAGCATAAGCCTATGAACCCATACCGTCCCCTGGCCGCGCTGGCCTTGTTCCTTTCGGTCATGATCCTGCCCCTTGGGCGCCTACAGGCGGCCGATTCGTGGGCGGCATGGCGATGGACGTCGTTCGCGAGCCTCGGCGAAGCGATCGGCCTGCCGCATATCACGACCACCGCGGTCGTGCGCGCGCGCGACGGGACGATGTGGATCGGCACCCGCGGCGGCCTGACCCGCTATGACGGCCAGCGCGTGCGGACCTTCAAGCAGCGCCAGGCCGATCCCCATTCACTGCCCGACAATTATGTCCGCTCGCTGATGGCGCTGCCGGGCGGGGGCGTGCTGATCGGCACCAATGTCGGTGGCCTGGCCCGCTACGACCCGCAACGGGACGCGTTCATCCGGCTCAAGCCGACGCACGGCGCGATCGGAGCCCGCATCTTCAGCTTCACGCCGGACGGGGCGGGCGGCGCCTATATCGGCTCGGATGGCGGCGTGCACCATTATATCGCCAGGCTCGATCGCGTCGATCCGATGACCGATAGCGCGATACCCTCGCCCGATGGCCGCCCCCAGGGCGCCTTTGCGGTGTTCCGCGACGGCGACGGCACCT
>Ga0308159_1004999_pt1 | contig 11561 bp, 6 predicted proteins | sample PhyCR1_FD_201040 | JGI IMG/M metagenome (GOLD analysis project Ga0308159, IMG submission 201040) | Phyllosphere microbial communities from UC Gill Tract Community Farm, Albany, California, United States - DLSLC.R1 | ecosystem: Host-associated > Plants > Phyllosphere > Unclassified | place: USA...
CGACCCATTTGGACAGCAGGTCGGATGCACGCTTGACCAGCAGCGGCCGGTCGAGCGCCCGTGCCAGATGATGCGCGAAGGCGGTCTTGCCGGTGCCCGGCGGACCCGTCAGTAGCAGCGACACGTCGCTTGCCCCGCCATCTGCCATGGCCGCGAACAGGCGATCGACCGGCCGATCGGTTTCAAACAGGTCGAGGTCGAATGCCGCCGGTCCGGGCGGTGGCAGCGTGCCACCCCGCAGTGCCCGGACCAGCGCTTCGGCCGCGACGATGCCGCCATCTTCTTCACCGGCCAGTTTACCCGCACGCGCCGCCATCCGCAGAACCGTCGCTGCCTCTGGTGCGGCGTCGAGCAACGTGGCGAAGCCAGGACCGGGCGTCACCCGCTCCTCACGCGACACCCGGTCGAGCATCGCCGCCGCCGCCGCGCGCGACGGCAGGTCGAGCCGCAGCACGAAGCTCATCCGCCGCAGGATCGCCGCATCGACATTGCCGATCGCGTTGGTCGTCCAGATCACCGGCACCGGGTTGGCCTCCAGCAGCCGGTTGACGAAGACCTTGCTGCCCTCGCGCCGACTGAACCAGTCGCCGCCCGCGGACGGACTGGCATCGCCGATCAGGTCCTCCATCTCGTCGAACAGGAGCACCGCTGGTCCCCGCCCGCCGAGCAGACGTTGTGCCAAGGCCAGCGCCGCGACGCGTTCCCAACGGCGGGGTTCCTCGCCGTCCTCGTCCGCCTCACCCACACCGTGCAACACCGCGCCTGCTGCCGCCGCCAGCGTACGCGCGAGTTCGGTCTTGCCGGTGCCCGGCGGGCCGTAGATTAGGATATTAACCCCCGCCGCCGCCTCGCCCAGCGCACCGCGCAGCAGGCGGATGAGAAAGTCGATCGGCTCAACATGCGCAAAGGCGTTGAGCCCCAGCGTGGCCGCCTGCCGCCGACCGACCAGCGTATCGAGCATCGCCTCTTCGCTTGCCGGAGCCCGGTCGAGCAGACGTTGCAAGGTCCAGCGGATCTCGACATCCGCCTCACCCTCACGGGTTGCCGTGAAGCAGGCCAGGCCCAGCCGCGTGACCGCACCCCGCCGCGCCGCGCGGTCCGCGTCCTCCGCACCCGCCCCGGCCATCTCGCCGAGGAGTTGCGGCAGGTCATGTCCGTGGCGGCTGAGCAATCGCGCCAAGGCACCGACGCGCGGCAATCGGTCGCACGCGACCATCAGGCGCAGCAGCGCCGCATCGATCGACGACAATCCCAGCAACCGCGCCAGCGTGCCCGCGAGTTCGAGCGCCTCCGCCCGCACCGGTCCTCCACGTGGGGTGGCAAGACCGGTGAGCAAGGTTTCCCAGTTCCATTCGCCTTCCATGTCGGGCAGCAGCCAGGGCCGATGCGGCTCCGCCCATTCCAGCAGCGCCTTGGCGAGCGGTGCCGTGGCGGGCAACGCGCCCGCGGTCCGGAGCATCAGGCCCCGGACGATATCCAGTTCGTCCATGTCGTTTCCACGAGTCTCTCAGGCCGACGGCGCAGAGGCGCGCGTCGACGTCATTCCTGTCGAATGGGTGAGGTGCGGCGGGGGCGGATGCCGGCCCGCCGCCAACGTCGTGGGACGTTTACGCGAAAGGCCGGAGACCGCCGACCCGTGCACCGCAATAGGCGGCAAGGTCGAACACAGCATGTCTCCGTATGGCCCGCCAATTGGTGCGGGCTCGTCGGGCAAATAGCAGAAAGTCGTTACGCTCGCAATCCGTCAGGCGATCGTCACGGCATGCGCCCCTCCCGCCTGCTGCTCGAACCGGGTGCATCGCCCGGTGAAGCGCTCGATCACCGTCGCCGCCGTGCGGGCATGCTCGCTCGGCTTGACGGTGGTGAACACGCCGCCGCCCGCCAGAGCCATCGGCAACAGTAACTGGTCGGCGAGATACGGTCCGGCAAAGGCCTCGCACGCCAGATAGCCGCGCATCCGCCCCACCGCCGTCTTCGCGACGCGTTCCGCCGTCACGCCCAGTTGGGCGAAGCCGCTGACGATCTCGGTGACATGCTCGAACTGTGCCTCCAGCAACAGGATGTTGCCCGGCCCCTGGTCGATCGGCAGTTCGCGCATGAAGCATTCACGCTCCGACCAGTCGAACGCCTTGCGGACAACGGCGATCTCGCGCTCGGCGATCGACATGGGCAATGCGGCGAACAAGGCGCAAGCCGAGACGCCGACCGCCTCGCCGCGCGTCAGGCATTCGATCGGCCGAAGCGGGCCGGGGGTGATATCCACCTCGATCCGCCCGCCGCCCCGCGGGTAGAAGCCATGCCGGACCAGCCGCGCCTCGACCTGCCCGCCCATCCGCCGGACGATGGGCAAGAAGCTGCGCTCGATGAACTCGAACGGCGGGGCCAGCATGTTGTGGGTGCCGCCCTCCAGCACCAGCCGCGACGGACCGTCGGCGAGCAGCAGCGGCATTAGGACCGTCTGCAAAACCAGACCCGTCGATCCCGCCGTTCCGACCGAAAAACGATAGTCGCCAGCCGCCATCCGGCCGGGGCGGAAGGTCAGGTCGGACGATCCGACGACCAGCCCCTCGCACGTCGCGCTGCCGATCGCGCACGCCGCCTCGATCGCCGTGACGTGCTGGCGCATCAGTCCCGGCTTCGATCGCCTGGCGCGGACGTTGGTGATGCGGACCGGCTCCCCGGTGACAAGCGACAGCGCGCACGCATTGCGTACGACCTGTCCGCCGCCTTCGCCCTCGCTGCCATCAATCTCGATCATGATATTCACTCTGACCAATGGTGTGCGTCGTCCACGGCCGCCTTGGCGGCCGGTGAAGCGGGGCAACAGGCCCCCGGCCTGTCGCTATCTCCCGCTTCACCCTTTGACGCACACCACCTGTTTCAACGTATGGACGATCTCGACCAGATCGGCCTGGGCGGCCATCACGGCTTCAATCGGCTTATAGGCCTTGGGCGTCTCGTCGATCACGCCTTCGTCCTTGCGGCATTCGACGCCCGCCGTATCGGCGATATGCTCGTCCAGCGTCACCAGCTTCTTGGCCGCCGTTCGGCTCATCACCCGGCCCGCGCCGTGGCTGCAGCTATCGAACGAGTCCGGGTTGCCGAGCCCACGGACGATGAACGACTTGGCGCCCATCGATCCGGGGATGATCCCCATCACGCCCTTCGCCGCCCGCACTGCGCCCTTGCGGGTCACCAGCACGTTCTCGCCGAAGTGGTTTTCGCGCGTGACGTAATTGTGGTGGCAATTGACCGCCTCCAACTCCGCCTCGAACGGCTTGGCAATGACTTTGCGCATCGCGGAGATGACGTTGGTCATCATCATCCGCCGGTTGAGCGCCGCATAATCCTGCGCCCAGCCGACCGCCTCGACATAATCGTCGAAATGGTCGGTCCCTTCGGGGAAGTACGCCAGATCCTCATCGGGCAGGTTCAGGTGCCATTTGCGCATGTCCTGCTTGGCCAGATCGATGAAGAAGGTGCCGATCGCGTTGCCGACGCCACGCGAACCCGAATGCAGCATCACCCACACCCGCGCCTCTTCGTCGAGGCACAGCTCGATAAAGTGGTTGCCGGTGCCCAGCGTCCCCAGATGCACGAGGTTGTTCGTGTTCTTGAGCCGCGGGTGCTTCTCGCAGATCCGGTCGAAGCGCTGGACGAGCGTCGCCCAGGCCGACACGATCGCGGGCGGCGGCGAGCCCCAACTGCCGTTGTCACGCTTGCCCCGGCCGACGCTTCGGCCATGCGGCACCGCCTGCTCGATCGCCGAGCGGACACCCTCCAGATGGTCGGGCAGATCGCTCGCCATCAGCGAGGTGCGCGCCGCCATCATGCCGCAGCCGATATCAACCCCGACCGCCGCCGGAATGACCGCGCCCTTGGTCGGGATCACCGACCCCACGGTCGCGCCGATGCCGACATGGACGTCGGGCATGGCCGCCACATGCTTGAAGATGAACGGCATCTGCGCCGCCCGCGCCAATTGCGCCCGCGCGCCGTCCTCGACCGGCACGCCCCGCGTCCAGGCCTTGATCGGCACGCCGCCGGGGACGTCGGTGTATTCGTAAGCGGTGGCGGTCATCGTCTAACTCCTCGGACTTACCTTTGAGGCGGCCGGCCTATTCCGGCCGCCTCTGCCGCGTGTCGGACCGTTCGATACCATGCGATCCGACGAACATGGCTTTGCGAGGAGCGTGCCAAATGCCGCGCGACAGTCGAAAATCTTTCCTATCCACTTCGTAATTGTGGATTTTCCCGGCACTTCGATCATGAGCGGGTTGATCCACTCCTCAAGTGTTCACGATCGACATGGATCGTAGTTTATCCTATAGTATCGCCATGAAGCCCACTGTCGCTATTGGTTTTCTCGGCTCGACGCTCGATGCCGCTAAGTTCGACGCCGGGCGGTGGAGCCGATGGCGGCCGACAGTCGGCCTCACCATGCACGAAGACCTGCGGGTCGACCGGCTCGTCCTGATCCACGGGACCCAGCATGCGCGCCTTGCCGCATTCGTGGCGCTCGACATCGCCTCGGTGTCGCCGGAAACGCGGGTCGAGATGCAGGTGATGGACTTCGCCGACCCATGGGATTTCGAGGAGGTCTATGGAAAGCTGCTCGACTTCGCGCGGGCCTATCCGTTCGATCCGGATGCGGAAGACTATCTCGTCCACATCACGACCGGCACGCATGTCGCGCAGATCTGCCTATTCCTGCTGACCGAGGCGCATTATCTGCCGGGACGCCTGCTTCAGACACAGCCTGCCCGTGGGTCTGGCGGCGCGGCGGGGACGTGGAACATCATCGACCTCGACCTGTCGCGCTACGACAGCATCGCCACACGCTTCGCTGCCGACAGCGCCGAGAGCACCAGCTTCCTGAAATCGGGCATCGACACAAGCAACGCGGCCTTCAACGCGATGATCGACGAGATCGAGCAGGTCGCCGTCCGCAGCCGCGCACCCTTGCTGCTGATGGGACCGACCGGCGCGGGCAAGAGCCAGCTCGCCCGGCGCATCTATGAGTTGAAACGGGTCAAGCGACAGGTGAAGGGGCCGCTGGTCGAGGTGAACTGCGCGACGCTGAAGGGTGACAGCGCGATGTCGGCCCTGTTCGGCCACCGCAAGGGCGCCTTCACCGGCGCCGCCGCGGACCGTGCCGGGCTGCTGCGCACAGCGGACACCGGCGTGCTGTTCCTCGACGAGATCGGCGAACTCGGCCTTGACGAACAGGCGATGATCCTGCGTGCGATCGAGGACAAGCGCTTCCTCCCCGTGGGCGCCGACCGCGAAGTCGACAGCGACTTCCAACTGATTGCCGGCACCAACCGCGATCTTGCCGCCTGCGTGGCGGCGGGGACGTTCCGCGACGACCTGTATGCGCGACTCAATCTCTGGACCTTCGCGCTGCCCGGCCTTGCCGAGCGCCGCGAGGATATCGCACCCAACCTCGACTATGAACTCGACCGCCACGCCGAGCGCGAGGGCGACCGCATCACCTTCAACAAGGAAGCGCGCGACCGTTATCTCGGCTTCGCGACCAGTGCCGAGGCGCGCTGGCCGGGCAACTTCCGCGACCTCGCCGCCAGCGTCACCCGCATGGCGACCTTCAGTCCGTCGGGACGGATCAACGTCGACTGCGTCACCGCTGAGATCGCACGGCTCAAGCGCCTATGGACGGGCGGGGCGGACGCGCCCGATGTACTCGCCGATCTGCTGTCAACCGAGCAGTTGGACGCGCTGGACCCGTTCGATCGGGTCCAACTGGCGCATGTCGTCGCGACATGTCGGGCCAGCCGCTCGTTGTCCGACGCTGGCCGGACCCTTTTCGCCGCCTCTCGCCGCCAGCGTAGGTCGACCAATGACGCCGATCGATTGCGCAAGTACCTTGCCCGCTTCGATCTGAGCTGGTCCGACGTGATCGACGGCCGCTGATCCTGTGTCATACGGGGCGGCCGATGCCGCCCCGTGCCGCTCAGGCCGCCGCCGTGATCCTGCTCCATCCCGTGCGGAAGGCGCTGATCTCATCCGCCCAGAGTTGATGGGCCGTGTCGACGAGATCGGGATGCTCGCCGGCCCATCCGCTCGGCAGGTGCTGCCGCGCCAATACGCAGAGGTGAACATGCTGCCGGGCGGCGCTGAGACCGTCGCCAGGCACGTGCAGCACCGCCATCGTCGACAGGCGACGACCGCCCGCCAGATGAACAGCCGCATAGGCCGACGCCATGTCAAGCAGGTCATGCGAAGGCATGTCATGCTCGCCTTTGATGGTCAGGATCGCGGCGAGCAGCCGCTGATGCGGCCGGACGTTCGCATCATAATCCTCCAACAGCCGCCACAGCGGGGTATCGGGCGCCCCCTGCGCCAGGATCAGTCGATGGTCGCGGGCCGTGACGGGCAAGCCGCACGGTGTCCGCGGCGCATCGGCGTCCGGCTTGAACGGCGCCAGCTTGCTGCCGAACACCGCCATGACGTGGTTGACGCTCTGCCGGGATCGCGGGCGCAGCAGCGCATAGCCGACTGCCTCACAGCCGGGTTCGCGCACGTCATAGATCATGTCCATGACCTCGGCCGGGCTGTGCCACGGTACCACAGCCGCATTCTTGGTCTTCATTGTCTTTGTCACTCCGGCTGCGTGGGCTGCACACGCGTCGCCTTCTTTTTCACCCTGACGGTACAGCCGCCAAGGCGCACTCCTCCTTCTCTCCTTCTGGTTCCGGCGCTCGCCTAGCGCCCGGCTCCTCGCCCATGAGGCGGAAAACCCGGGGGAAAGTCTATATCGCTCGGGCCTTTGCTCAGGCGGGGCGGGTTCGCATTACGCCTTTCGCCGCGCTTACTTTGGTCCACGACTGCCACCGCTGACTTAGGCTTGGTTGATGCCGGTGGAAGCACGTTTGGTTGCGGCACGGGCTCGGGCATCGCCGTTCGTTTCGCGACGGGGATCGGTCGTTTGATCACGTTCGCCGATGGAGAGGCGGCCGGAACAGTCTGGCCCGGGCTTGCAGGCATATCGTTCCTCGCACCTTCGACCTGGCGAGCCGTCGGGGCGAGCGATGGCGATGGACCGACCGCAGCGGCGGGCGGTGGGATCGCTCGCCCAACGAGAGCATGATGCGGCACCTTTGCGTGCGGCACGGGTTCCGACACCGCAGGAGACTTCGCTCTGGGTATCGGTCGCTTGATTACGTTCGCCGATGGTGATGCCGCCACAACAGACTCGACCGGGCTTGCAAGCACATCGTCATTCGCACCTTGGGCCGGTCGCGCCACCGGGACGGGCGAAAGCGACGGGCCAACGGCAGCAGCGGGCGGCGGAGCAAGGCGCTCAGCGAGAGCCTTATCCGGTTGCGGGAGCGACGGCTGAAGCGCGCGCCACCGCTGCGCTAGGTCAGCGTCCGCCAGTGCATCGGCGAGGCCATATTTGACGGCCATGGCGAAGGTCCGCTCGCGAAATTCGGGATCGCCCGCCACAATCACCCGGCGAGCAGATTTTCGAACGGCAAGACGAAGCGCTGCCAGCATGGCCGCCTCGTCCCGTGCGATCACGTCGATTGCCTCACCCCTGTCGAGGAAGGCTGTGGGACCATCGACTTTCCGGGCGTAGCGGACGCCGTCCGAGCAGGGATAGGCATGAAATCCATCGATCGACGGCAGATCGGCCGGGCGCTTGCCGCTCCCCACTCCGAAACTGGGGAACGCCCTTGCGCTATGGCGATGACGCCACGCTTCGGCAAAGGCACCTTCCCCCTGCTCATAATACCAGCTTTCCAGATTGGGAGCGGGCCGTTTGGGCGCCTTTTGCCTGGCGAGGGCAGCCGCGTGTGCGCGATCGGTGGCATGCTCCGACGATGCGGCGTCGCGCTTGGCTTTCTGCCACCTTTTCCACCGCTCGAGCTCGCCGCGATATTCATCAGCCCGGAAGGCCTTCGCTAGCCGATCCCCCTTCGCGTCACGGGCCGCGATTTTCACAGCGGCCGCCCGCGGGACGAAGTCCCCAAGGCGCTTTTCCAAGCGCACGCGGGTGATCGACCGGTCGACGGCCGATGCTCGTACCTTCTCGTTTCCAACCGACAAGATGACGCCGTTCGTCCCGATGGTGTCATAGCTGATACCAACCTCGGCGAGCGAGCGATGCAACGCGTCCCACGATCGCGCCGCCCGGATCAGGGGCACGGCTTCCTCCTGGGCGATGCGGTGCGCGGAACGATAGCCCGTCCGGGTTTCAAACGCCGCGGCCTTCTGCGAGATCGGTTTCCGATCCGCATCGACGCGCGCCGCTGCCCCGGCACTCATCACCACCCGACCATCGACCACCTGATAGCGCGCATCGGCTTCGGCCTGCCAGCCAAACCGATCGACGATCAGGGCAACCGCCTGATGCGCTGCCTCGAGCGTGAAGCCGTCGTTGATCTCGATCATCCGCCGGGCAAGCGGATCATAGCGGTTGAGCGCGATATGGACGTGACGATTGTCGGTGTCGCCATGGCAAGCATAGATGCACGGCTGGTCGCTGACGCCGAGATGCCCGAGGAACATGCCGACCGCTTCGTCGATCTCGGCGGGCGTCGGCAACTCGCCCTCACGCCAACTCAGCAGCCAGTGATCGATCGGATTGGGACTGCGGGTTGCCGCTTGCGCGACGGCGATCATCTCGGCACGTTGCCCCTCGATGGCCGTGCTGACAAAGTTGCGACCACCGATATGGAACAGGCGCTCGCCTTTCGTGCCGCCGAGCTTCTCGCGCAGCATATAGGCGACCTGATAATCCTTCTCCTCGCTCTGCTTCTCGGGCTGCCGGAGATAGTCGACAAGGTTGCGGGCATGCCTCGCCCGCTCCGTGGTCGCATTGCGCCCGGCCGGGCGCGCCGGGATGCGTTTCACGATCACGGGGTGTCGGCCTTTTCATCGCCATCCACCACATCGTCCAATTCGTCGACCAACCCCAGGATCGCGGTGCACACGTCGCCGAGCGTCGTGGCGATCACGAACTCGTCGACATCGTGCGTCTCGGCCAGCTGCTGGATGCGGCGACCCGCGACGTGCAGCGCGGCGATCTTGCGCAGGGCGTCGCGATTGCGAACGCCGCCACCGAACAGACGGGCGCGAACGTAGGTAGAAATCCCCACTTCGCCAGCCTCGCTGACCAGACGCTGCCGCTCCTCGGCGGTCACCCGGAAGACGATGCGGTCGCCGGAATCCTTCCTCGGCGGACGCTTGCCGCGTGCCTTTCGAGGAGCTCGGCCGGCCTTATTCTCGCTCACGCCGCTTCCCCTGCGACAAGCCTCCGGCGCGGAGCAGGTCCCGCACCGCGGCCGGTGGTGTCATACACCACCCATCCTGCTACCATATTTCCTCCTTCTACAGCGCCGAGGCGAGAGCCGAAGCGCGTGCTCCTTCTCACCTGGGTGCGCACCCTCTTTCTTCTGTTCTGCCCAGCCCGCCGGGCTGGCTCGGGGCGCGTCATGCGCGGTCCCCCTTCGCGCGCGTCGGGCGCGCCTGTCGCAGTTTCTGCGGCAGGAGGCAGATGGTCCGCTGCTCGGACAGATGGCCGGTCACGATCGGGATCTTCGCTACCGTGGCCTTGAGCTTCTCGAGCGAGGCACGGCCCGGATAGCGGGTCATGCCCTCGCCACCGGTCCCCTTATGGCCGAGCAGATCGTTGCGGAACTCCACAAAGACCTCCTGGTCCTTCAACTCGTCCGACACGGTATGGCGGGCGGAGTGCATCGCCTGACCTCGCTTCCGGTCGGGCACGCTCGGCGCGATATAGATCCACCACAGCTTGTAGAAGACGTCGCCCAGCTTCCGCTTGGTATCGCCGCCGGGCACGAACTCGGGGAACAGCAGTTGCTCCCCCGCCGCGCGCATCGCCTCGACATAGCGCAGGAAGCCCAACCGGATCAGCTCGTCGGCGATGACGATCACGCGCCGGGCGGACTTGTTCTTGATCCGCCCGGTGATGGTGGGGCGGATCAGCAGATAGTCGATGCCATGCCGCTCCTCGACATCGTCGAGCATCAGCTTGGCCAATTCCTCGCGCCGCGCGCCGGTGTACCAGACGAGCAGCAGCAGATAGTACAGGCCATCGTGGATGACCTTGGAGCCGGGCTTCAGTCGCTCCTCGACGCCGACGCAGCCGGTCCATGGCGGCAGGCGGAAGATCGCCTCGCCCTGCTCACGCGTATAGCGCAGCCGCGCCTCGCGTTCGTCCTTGTCGATCGGGGCCGTGAACTCACCGAAGTCGATCGGCTCGGCGATGGGCACCGCCTTGCGCGTGAAGCTGTGGATCTGGCCCAATTTGTTGAAATGCTTGTTGGCGGTGCCGGTGGACAGGCCGATCTGATCCATGGGCACGTCGCCATTCTCGACCCGATCGGCGAACACGGCCGCCGCCTGTTCCAGGCTCTGCCCCAGGTCGTGGTCGCCAGTCGCCTTGCCGAAGTTGACGGAGAGCTGATCGAACCATTTGTCGAGCTTGACGATGTCCGCCTTGGTAACCCGCCACATCGGCGTGCCGGGCGGCAGCGACTTCTGCAGCAGCACCGCGGCCCAGCGGATCTGGCGAAGCGTCTGTTCGCCGACGCTGTCCTTCTCACGCTTGCCGCCCTTGCGATGCTCCAGCAGGCGGGGCGTTGTGGCGATCATCCGTTCCGCCGCCTCGACGGGGGTGCAATGCAGCCAGTCGTCCGGCACCGCTGGCGTGGCACCGACCGGCACCGCTGGCGTGGCACCGACCGGCACCGCTGGCGTGGCACCGACCGGCGCCGGATGAACGCCAGCGACCGGCAAAGGCGACGGCTGCGCCGGTGCAGGCGTGGGCGAACTGCCAGGCGCCACCGTCCCGGGCATGGCCGCACCTCGAAGCTGCGCCTCTGCGGCGGCATAGGCGTCGCGGTAGGCCGGATAGAGGGCTAGCTCCAGCATCCAGCGCAGCCGGTCATCGACCGCGAAACCGGCGGCGGCAAGATGGCGATCGATCTCGTCCTGCCGGATCGGGTCTGTCCCTTGCTCCTCCCGCATGGCGATGATCCTGCGCAGGTCGGCGATCCGCTGCGCGCTCCAGCCCTCCGCCTGCAACTTTCGCTCTTCGGACGGCAGGAAGGACATGCGACCGCCCTGGTTCTTTAGCCGCTCAAAATAATCGACGAACGCCAGATTGGCAGCCGAGTGGTTATCGACATCGTACGGCGTCGATCGCTGCAGGGTGCAGACCTCCGCCAGCCGCTCCTCGTACATCGCCTTGGCGATCGCCTGGAGCTCCTGCTCGGTGATATTGGTCTTTTGCTTGGCCCGCCTATCGAGCATCTCCAGCACCTTCGGCGTCACCGCCGTGAGCGCCGCCCCCATGTTGCGCGCTGCCTTCCGGTCGGTGGTCCGCAGCGACAGCCGGATATCTAGGGTGCCATTATCCAATAAACGGTGAATTCGGCGCCACCAGAAAATGTGCCCGCGCCGGTAAACGTGTTGAAGACAGTCCAAAACCGCAGCCTTCACGGCCAGCGCATTGGCACAATCCGATGCACAATTGTGCAGGTGCCAACGGCCGACCCTGATAGTCAGCCAGC
>Ga0308159_1005000_pt1 | contig 11559 bp, 6 predicted proteins | sample PhyCR1_FD_201040 | JGI IMG/M metagenome (GOLD analysis project Ga0308159, IMG submission 201040) | Phyllosphere microbial communities from UC Gill Tract Community Farm, Albany, California, United States - DLSLC.R1 | ecosystem: Host-associated > Plants > Phyllosphere > Unclassified | place: USA...
CAGATGAGCTGATGAAAGCCCTTTTCAGAAACATTTATAAGTGCCCCAAAGATGCTAATTTCGATGTTGAGGAAGCGTTGGGAACGCAAGAAACCACTTCCGTTTTATATGGAAATGCTAAGCGCCCCTTCATCCGGTTTGATGCCGCAGAACAGATTTATAATGAGCAGGCTGATCAGACACCCGAGGCTCTTGACATTTTAAAACAGTTCTGGGCTAAAGCCAAACTGCTTATCTACGACCAGTTTATACCCAATGCGGGCGACTTAATTTTTGTTAATAATCATTTGTGTGCCCACGGCAGAACTGCTTTTAAGGCTGGCGTTAAAGCAGTTGATGGGAAAATTATACCCTGCGAAAGGAGGCAGATGCTTCGCATGATGAGTAAAAGCAGCTTGATTCACATGCAATCTCTTGCGCACCCTGAAAATCCTTTTCTGATCATGGAAGATCACTATGGCAAAGTAGTCGCAACACATTAATCCCCGAAAATTTAACCTATGCAAACACAACCTGACATGAATAACACTAAAAATAATCAGTTATCGCCCGAAACTGCCATTGCCCATTTAGAACCACAAATATGGAAGAAGGTAAACCGCTTGCAATTGCGGAAAATGCTCTGTGAGTTTTCTCATGAACTACTCCTGGCACCGAAACTAAAGCGTATTCACGGCAAATGGGGATTATATACTTTAGCCACTGCCGATGCTGAAATAGAATATCAGTTTCTGGCACAGGTTCTTGGATTAGACCATTGGCACATTGATACCGATTCCATCACTAAAATTATCGATACAAAAATAGTGGAGTTGGATGCCATTGCTTTTATCATCGAATTTAAAAAAGACCTCGGTTTTACCGATGTCAATTTACCTACCTATCTGGAGGAGATTATCAGCTGCCTGTATGGAAGCGCCTATATGCATGCCAATGCGAAACTAACTGCTAAAGATTTAACTACAGCAAGCTATGCCGATACGGAACATGCCATGATTGCCGGACATCCGTGTTTTATTGCAAATAGTGCCAGGATTGGTTTTGATGCCATCGATTACCAAAATTACAGCCCCGAAGCAGCCGTACCACTTTCCCTGATCTGGGTAGCCGGACATTTAGATTGTACAGAATTTACAAGCATTTCTCCACTCAGCCACCAGCAACTCCTGAAGCAGGAACTGGATGAAGAAACCCTTCGGTTATTTAATGATGAATTGATAAAGAAACACCTCGACCCTACATCCTACCTCTTCTTCCCCATCCATCCATGGCAATGGTTCAATAAACTTATCCATCTTTTTGCCCCTGATATTGCAGCTTCCAAACTGGTTTGCCTGGGCTATAGCAAAGATCATTATCTCCCTCAACAATCTGTACGCACCTTTTTTAACGTAAGCGATACCAGCCGATTTTATGTAAAATCTGCACTCTCTATTTTAAACATGGGTTTTATGAGAGGCCTTTCACCCTATTTTATGCGTACCACTCCGGCCATTAACGAATGGGTATCGGAAATTGTAAGTAACGATGCTTACCTGCAACAAAAAGGCTTTACGGTTTTGAAGGAGATTTCCACAGTCGGTTATACCAATCATCACATCGAAAAAGCTATAAAAGCTGATAGCCCCTATAAGAAAATGTTATCGACACTTTGGCGGGAAAGCCCAATGGATAAAATAGCACCCGGTGAACGTTTAATGACCATGGCCGCGCTGTTGCACGTTGATGCACATGGAAATGCGCTGTTACCGGAACTAATTAAAAGTTCTCCCCTGGATACCAAACAATGGCTGGAAAGCTACCTTCAATGTTATTTGAGTCCACTTTTACATTGTTTTTATTTCCATGACATGCGTTTTATGCCACATGGCGAAAACCTGATCCTGGTATTTAAGGATAATGTTCCGGTACGATCGATTATGAAAGACATTGGAGAAGAGGTTGCTGTAGTTAATCAGCAAAAGGAATTGCCGGAGATTGTGAAAAGGATTATTATTCCCGTTCCGGAAGACCTGAAAATCCTATCCATTTTTACACAGATCTTCGATTCCTTTTTCCGTTTTCTAAATCATATCCTGGTAGAACACGTGGCATTTCCTGAAGAACAGTTTTGGAGCCTGGTAGCCGATTGCATTACCGAATATCAGTGCGAATACCCCGAGCTTGAAGAGAAGTACCGCAAGTATGATCTGTTTGCTTCAGAAATTATCAAAACCTGTTCCAACCGGCTTCAGATGCAGAACAGTCAGAAAATGCTTGATGGTGCCAATCCATTCAAGAATCAAAAATTTGCCGGCATCTTAAAAAATCCTTTAACCGCCTACCAAATCAACCTTACGCAGAAATAATCTTCGTGAAACAAACCTATCAACCTTAACTCTGAAAAACATGAATATACCTACATTAGTTACACCAACCCAGGCATCTTTACACCTCGAAAAACGAATTTGGGATCAGGTAAACCGACTCCATCTTCGAAAAATAATTGCCGAATTCTCACACGAGCGGATCATTGTACCTCAACATACTGCAGATAAAAATAACTGGGGACATTATGTATTAAGGGATAAAACGCAGGAGATTGCTTATACTTTCCGTGCAAAAATTCTTGCTTTAAACCATTGGTACATCGATACGAATACGCTGGAAAAACAAATAAATGGTGTTACAGCCGAAGTAGATGCAATCAGTTTCCTGATTGAATTTCAAGATGAGCTTGGTATCTCTGATGAATCATTTCCGGTTTACCTGGAAGAGGTTTGCAGCACGCTGAGCGGAAGTTCCTACCTGAATTTTTATGGTAAACCTACATCCGCAGATTTGCTGTCATCAGGTTATCAGCAAACTGAATCTACTATGACCGGGCATCCGCGGTTCATTGCCAATAATGGGCGAATTGGTTTTGATGCCAGCGACTACCGGAAATATGCTCCTGAAACAGCAGCACCTTTTTCTTTGATTTGGTTAGCCGGCCATAACAGTACCGCTGTATTTACAGCCATTTCTACTTTAGCGTACGAACAAGTAATTTCACAGGAACTCGGAGCAGAAAACTTGCAACGCTTTAATGATATCCTCTTCAGCAAAAACCTAAACCCAAAAGAATATTTCTTCATCCCGGTGCATCCATGGCAGTGGTTTAATAAGCTATCGAATATTTTTGCGGCCGATATCGCTACATTGAAACTGGTTTGCCTTGGATACAGCGATGATGAATACCTTCCGCAGCAATCTATCCGGACCTTTTTTAACGTAAGTAATCCACAGAAATTTTATGTAAAAACTGCGCTTTCAGTGCTTAACATGGGTTATATCCGCGGTTTGTCTCCAAAATTCATGAAGACCAATCCACCCATTAATGAATGGATCTACAATTTGGTTGAGAACGACACCTACCTGCAGGCGAAGAAATTTCTTATTCTCAGAGAAATAGCCAGTGTAAGTTTTGCACATCAATATTATGAGACCGCAATCAGCGAAGACAGCCACTATAAAAAAATGCTCGCTTGTTTGTGGAGGGAAAGCCCAATGAGCAGGTTAAAGGATAATCAGCGACTGATTACCATGGCTGCATTGCTTCACATTGATAATAATGGAACCGCTTATTTGCCCACACTCATTCGCGCCTCCGGGTTAAGCACCTCAAACTGGCTAAAAGCTTACTTTGATTGTTATCTGAGTCCGCTGCTTCACTGCTTTTTTAAATGGGACATGGTGTTTATGCCACATGGTGAAAACCTGATTATGGTACTGGAAAACCATATTCCTGTACGAGCCATTATGAAAGATATTGGTGAGGAAGTGTCTTTGCTTAACACCTCACACCCCATCCCCGATGCAGCTTCGAGGCTGTCTGTAACCGTTCCGGAAACCGCTAAAACGCTGCCATTATTTACGCAAATTTTTGATTCCATTTTTAGATTTATTTCAGCCATACTGGTGGAGCATGACGATTTCAATGAAAACGAATTCTGGAAACTGGTTGCAGACTGTATTCTTGATTATCAGCAGGAACACCCTGAATTTAATGAAGACTATCAAAAATATGATCTGTTTATCAGCAAGTTTAGTCCCGATGCATTGAACAAGCTTCAACTTAACAATAACCGCCAGTTGAGAAACCGGGCAAATCCATTTCAAGACCTTCCATACATCGGAAATATGGAAAATCCAATCTACCCCTACCGACCCGAAACTTTTAACCAGGAAGAGGTTGATGATCAAAAAGAATAAATACAATTACATATAAACCATACATGATTATTATGAAACAATTTTGCCCTGCTCGTTCGGTTAGGATGAGTCAACGTTTAAACTTTTGGTCTTTAGTTACCGCAGTTTTTATACTGTGTATCACTTCATCAGCTGCAATGGCTAATTACAGCAGGCAGGAAAATGGATCTATCTCCGGAAAAATCACTACCAGCGACAAAAAACCTGCAGAATTTGCTACGGTTTCGCTGGAAGGATTAACAAATGTAAGTGTCGACAAATCCGGAGCCTATCAGTTTAAAAATCTGACTGCCGGAACCTATACGCTAAAAGTGAGTTTTGTTGGTCAGCAGCCACAGGTTAAAACCATTGTACTTCAGGCAGGAGAAAACATTACAGCAGATTTCTCCTTCTCATCCACGGCTAAAGATTTAAACGAGGTGCTGATTGTTGGCGATAAATATAATGTATCATCCCGAAAAGAAAGCCGGTATGTTTCCAAGTTGCCGCTGAAAAATTTAGAAAATCCACAGGTGTATTCTGTGGTAGATAAAGAATTAATCAAGGAACAAATGGCACTGACGCTGGAAGAGTCATTCCGCAATATCCCCGGAGCAGCGCCGGCCAAAACAGGTGCAGGAATGCCGGCATTTTTTTCAAGGGGTTTTCAAACCAGTGAAAACTTTAGAAATGGTATGGCTACCTTTCTAAGAACAGGGATTGACCTATCAATGGTTGACCGTGTGGAAGCCATCAAAGGGCCGTCAGCTACGCTTTTCGGTGCGGCAATGACATCTTTCGGCGGATTGGTAAATTATGTAACTAAAAAGCCTTATGATACCTTCGGTGGTGAAATATCTTATGTTCAGGGCAGTTTCGATTTGAGCAGGCTAACAGCAGATATTAATACTCCGGTGAATAAAGATAAAACGTTGCTCTTCCGAATGAATCTGGCTACACAAAAGGAAAACTCTTTTCAGGATCAGGGATTTGGAACAACCTATGCAGTAGCACCGAGTATTTCCTACCAGGTAAATGACCGCTTGATTTTCCGGCTGGATGCCGATCTTCAAACGTATAAAGGCACTTCGTCTACAGCATGGGCCACAGGAAGCAGGGTAACAGCCACAAGCTATGATCAACTGGATCTGGATTACAAACGCTCATTGATTGACAACTCGTTTGTTGGAAACCAGCTTTCAAATAACGTTTACGCACAAGCGGAATATAAAATTTCTAACCAGTGGACTTCACAAACCAATTATTCATTCAGCAATGGAGAATATAACGACCTCCTTTATTTCAATCAAACATGGCTAACCAATACCACTATTGCCAGAGCCATCAGTGTCTTTTCACCAGAAAAATCCGGAAGAAAAGAAATCCAGCAAAATTTTATAGGAGATTTTAAAATTGGTAAGCTTCGGAACCGACTGGTTGTTGGTCTTGATTACATGACCCAGTTCCGGAATTTTAAATTTACAGCATTGCAGCTAGATACGATTACGCTGAACACCCCCGTGAAAGATATTAGACTGCAACAGGTTGAAAATCGTTTGGGAACAGTTAGTACACCACAAAGTTTAAATAAGCAAAATACCTACAGTGCGTACTTCTCTGATGTAATAAACTTTACCGACAACCTGATGGCCATGTTCAGTTTACGTGCAGACCGGTTTATGAATGAAGGCACGATTAATAACCTGACCCAGGTGAAAACAGGTGATTATAATCAAACTGCTTTTTCACCTAAACTTGGAATCGTGTATCAGCCAATAAAAGACAAGGTAGCCATTTTCGGAAATTACATGAACGGCTTTAGAAACGTTGCAAACACCACGCAGCCAGACGGTTCAATTTCTGTTTTCGAACCACAGCAAGCCAACCAATGGGAAGGTGGTATTAAGCTGGACCTGATGAATAAAAAGTTGAATGCAACCATTAGTTATTACGATATTTCGGTTAAAAATATCACCAGGGTAGCCACGATTAATAATCAAAACTTCACCGTGCAGGATGGAACCCAGGAAAGTAAGGGAATAGAAATTGAATTTATCGGCAATCCTTTTCCAGGCTTCAATTTTGTATCTGGCTATGGTTATAACGATAATAAATTTAAAGATGGCAGTCCGGCATTAGCGGGCAAACGTGGTGTTGGAACACCGAAAAATGTTGCCAATATCTGGTTAGGTTATACCTTATTAAATGGTGGTGCGAAAGGTTTAGGCTTCGGTGCCGGCGCCATCTATGTAGACGATACCTTTTCAAATGCGGCAAATACTTTTGTTTTGCCAAAATATACAGTTTTAGATGCAACCGTTTTCTTCAACAGACCAAAATACCGTGTCAGCTTTAAGGCAAATAACATTTTAGATGAAAAGTACTGGATCTCGGATGGTTTCTATTCTCGTCCGCAAAAACCAGTTAACTTCCTTGCAAGCCTGACGTTCAAATTCTAAAAAGTAAAAATAAGAGGCTCACCTATCTCAAACACTTCGAATCATATTCTGAGTTATGAGATTTTATTGTGAGCCTCTTTCAACTTCAAGTCGCCTCAAGAATATCCAATGAAGAATCAGATTACACCAGAAAAATCAGTTAATACTGAAAGTAATAGCAAAGAATTGATACTCGGGATCCTGCTTACGGTTGCAATTTTAGACCATACCCGGCTTTTTTTTCACTACTGGAATACGAACCCCGGCAACCTTGATAGCACCACCCCTATGCTGTTCTTTACCCGGTTTATTTCGCACTTCTTTGCGCCTACTGTATTTTTCATCACAGGCACTTATTTATTTCAATGGAGTCAGCGCAAATCCAGTCGCCAGGTTTTTTATAAAATGCTACTGCTGGCATTCCTGCTGATTGTTGTTGAACTGCTGATTAATAACTTTTTATGGACATTTGACTTCCAATACCGGACCATTGGCCTTTTTATTATTGGCGCACTCGGTTTAAGCATCGGCCTGCTGGCTTTTCTTCAGTTTATGTCAAAGAAGATTCTGCTAATCTTCAGTATTTTTGTTCTAATCGGTCACCATTTACTGGATGGATTAGTACCAAAGGATGATTCATTAACCAACATCTTATGGCCTATACTGCATCAACAGCAGTATATTACTGATGGAGAAAGGCTTTTTGTGATTAATTATACGATCATTCCGTGGTTTGCGATACTAAGTTCAGGCTATGCGGTCGGCCATCTTTACAAAAGAAAATGGTTATTACCAACAGGGATTATGTTAACCGCACTGTTCTTTATCCTCCGCGGGATCAATTTTGGCGATCCACAACCATGGACTCCCGAGGAAACATTCGTAAAAACCTTGCTTTCCTTTTTTAGTGTAACCAAGTATCCGGCCTCATTAAATTTTATTTGCATCACGCTGGGGCCAGTTTTTATTTTCCTTCACTTTATAAAGGACGTTCAAAATAGAGTGAGTATTTTTTTTATAACGTTCGGTTCTTCCCCCTTATTCACTTACCTATTGAGTACGTTAATGATACACTTTGCTGCAATGGCAGGACTTTGCTTCACTGGTATATCTATATCAGAGATGGTTACAACCTCCAAATCTTATGAGAAAGGAAATGAATTATCAAATTACGGTTACCCACTTGGTGTCGTTTATCTACTGTGGATAGTTTTTGTGTTTCTACTGTATAGATGCTGTAAATTTTATCAATCTTATACAAGAAGAAGGTTTGGTAAGGTTTGGTTTTGAGATTATGATTGTTGATAAATTATTACATACTTACTAAATGCAAATTATTACGAATGGAAAGCACCTTTCTGAACTTTATGATTTCAGAAAGCATAAGTATGTGTAAAACGATCATCACAGGTAAATAAAAACCCCATTCAACAAAATGTTAAATGGGGTTTCTACAAATTTCTTCAGAATTTAAATCTTAAATCCTCCCGAAACCTCTATTCTCTGCGCATTAATCCATTTGGAATCATCAGAACAAAGGAATGCAACCACGCTTCCAATATCATCCGGTAAACCAACTCTTCCTAAAGCTGTTTCAGCAGCCAGATGTTTATTCATATCTGCAACATCACGAACAACACCACCTCCGAAATCAGTTTCAATAGCTCCCGGAGCCACAGAATTAACTCTGATTTTTCTGCTTCCAAATTCCAGTGCCTGGTATCGTGATAATGAATCAACTGCTGCTTTCATTGCCCCATAAGCAGAATATCCCGGAAATGAAAATCTTGCCAGACCGGAAGATGTATTTACAATACTACTTCCGTCGTTCAATAGGGTTAATAGTTTTTGAGTTAAGAAATAAGGTCCTTTGAAATGGATATTCGTCATTGAATCCAAAATTTCTTCTGTCATGGTTTCAAAGCTTTCATTAATACCAATGCCTGCATTGTTAACCAGTGCATCCAGCTTTGCAGCAGAAAATTCAGTATCCAGAATATTTTTTACTTCAGTTACAAATTGATCAAAGCCAGCAGTTGTAGCAATATCCAAAGGCAATGCAAATGCTTTTTGACCAATGCTTTCAATTTCACTTACCACTTCGTCTGCAAACTCTTTTTTGGTCTGAAAAGTAATGATGACATCAAATCCTTTTTTTGCTAACTGCAAGGCTGAGTCTTTTCCGAGTCCGCGGCTTGCGCCTGTTACTAATGCTATTTTATTTGCCATTTTTTTATCGTTTTAATTAACGATACAAAACTGGAGAATTAACGCATCAATCAATTTGCATAAATCAAATGGATGTTTGTAAAAATCAAACCATCACCGTTTCCCTGAAATGTTGTGGCGATTGCTTGCTGTATTTCTTAAAGAAATTGGAAAAGTGAGCAACTTCTTCAAAGCCAAGGGTGAAAGCGATTTCCGACACATTCCATTGTGTTTGTGTCAGCAGTATTTTGGATTCCTGAAAAATCCGGCTTCCGATAATTTCACCCGTTGTTCTTCCTGTAGTTTCTTTCAGCACTCTATTGAGGTGATTGATGTGAACGCCTAAGATTCCCGCAAAATTTGCCGGTGTTTTCAATTGAAGCAACTGATTTATATTTTCAATAGGAAACTGTCTTTCTAATAGTTCGATGAATAGCGTTGTGGTTCGAGAAGCAGCAGTTTTGGAGTTCTCAACAGGCAAAATGGGTTTTAATTTCTGACCGGAATGAATTAATTCCATAAGATAATTCCTTAACAAATCATATTTATAAACATAATCTGACTGTATCTCCTCGTGCATTTTAATGAATACAGCTTCAAATTTTTGAAACTGTTCTGCAGAAATATGATAAACAAAATCACTTTGCGGAGAGAAAATCGGAAGGTGATCAAGCTCAAGAGCAATCTTAGAAGTCGGCAAAAAATCTTTCGTAAAGACACAAAAATGCCCCGACTGTTCCGTACTTAGATGTGTGTAGTTATATGGAATTTTCGGTGAGGCAAACAAAACAGCGCAATCCTCAATATCAACAGTCTTATCTGCATATTCCACTTTATTTCTACCTTTAATCAGGCTTATTTTGTAATAAGTTCTCCTGTTATACGGCATTCCGGTTTTAGTAGTGCATGTCTTTGATATTTCAGTAATGTCAAAAACATTAAAGTGACCAACATCTTTATTAATGTTGTCATTAAGGAATTGATCAATGTCAGGACAGCTGTCTCCTAAAATATCCTTATAAAATTCTTTGATGGTTATAGAATTCATTTGGTTTGTAAAAATCAAAGATAGTAATTCTATAGTTAGTTATCTACTTTGACTTCCGCACAGACATGTCTGACTTCGCCTTTTCGCTATGCTGCATTCCTCATTTGGTCATTGCGCTAAAGACTTCTTCAAGCGTATGATTGTTTACATTAAACGGCCAGCACACTGTAAAAGTTAGTGGCGATACCGCTTCCGGTATATTATTTAGTCAGATAAAAATGATACGTGAAGCGGAAGGCAAAGATATTTTAAGGGATTATAGCGTCAAATATGAGGATGAATATTTCTTCAGCACGGAAAATGGGGATCATCAAGCGCCGGGGTTCACTATCCCATGCAGTTCGTCCAGGCAGGATATTTTCAGCTTTCCCCCTTAGCTTTGAGTTCATCACGGATAACTGAATAATTATATATATTCAATTAAACGTTCTTAAAGAAGTTACTAGCAAAGTAAAAAAAGCCGCCTCAATAAGCTTGAGACGGCCTAATCTTAATTTAAATAAAACGTATTATTTAGCCGTGTCTTACAACACGGAACTGTTAGTGAATTTTACTTTGAAAGGCCATTGGTCATCATTAGCTTCGTTTTCATCCCATGGATGTGGTGCATAGGTAGTCGGAGCTCCAGTTACTACATACCATAATTTCACAGTACCAGCCGGCACAGTAAAGCTACTAGTTGCGTTGTTGGTCCACATGCCGCTATACCTGCGTTCTCCTGTATTTAAAATCGCAACATATCCATGGCGCCAACCTGCTCTTGCTGGATTTGCTACCTGATTATACCCAGGCGCATTAACCATACCAGTAAAAACGGTAGACACAACCGTGCCTGCGGCAGGAACGGTTAAAGGGATAACATTGTAACCTGTAGTACCCGGAGCACGATTATATGTTACCTGGTAGCTTCCGTCAGTCAGCATGGTGTAGTTCCACGTTTGGGCACCATGGTAATTGGTACCATAAGATCGGAGTGAAGGAATATCCCAGGTGACAAATCTTACCGCCTGATCATATATTTCTCCATTAAAAGTAGCCATATTAATCCCATTGAGCCTCATATATGCTTGAATAGGATCTTCCGGCTGGCGAGACTCGCGCCATAATTTCCCGATAAAATCACGCCCTCTTTTAAATTCCCAATAGTGGAGGATAAAGTAACTGGCATAACGGTACCATTCATGGTGAACATGGCGATGGTAATTATCCTTATAAACAGTGAAATCATATGCGGTAAAAACCGTCGACGGATAACTCTGGAATCCCTGGAAATTAGCGGTTTGCTCCCAAAAGCCGTTACCGCCATTGCCACCAAACCCATAGCGGAAGCCGCCAACACCCTGATCAGCAAAAACCTGATATTGGAAGCTATGTCCAATCTCATGACCGATTACATGACCAACCGGCTGCATGGTAGCTGGGCTAACCCACAGGGCACCAATAACGTTATCATAGCCGGAACCAGTAGCCAGCCATTCCGTTTGATAATTTATAAAGATCATCATCTTATATTTACTCAGCTTGGATGTAGCTAAATTAGCAAAACCTAATTGAGTAACATTTAATTGAAAAAAGCCTTCCGCTTTGGTCAGCAGATCCGTAATGTTTACCCGATATGTTGCTGGTACGGCAGTTGAATTTGGGTCGTTACTG
>Ga0308159_1005001_pt1 | contig 11555 bp, 9 predicted proteins | sample PhyCR1_FD_201040 | JGI IMG/M metagenome (GOLD analysis project Ga0308159, IMG submission 201040) | Phyllosphere microbial communities from UC Gill Tract Community Farm, Albany, California, United States - DLSLC.R1 | ecosystem: Host-associated > Plants > Phyllosphere > Unclassified | place: USA...
TCTAAACCTGGTCAACTCTCTTCACACGCTAGTTTGCTGGACGAGTTGAACAGACAAATCGATGTCGAACTGATAAGCGTTACGACAATCGCTCAAGCGTAGTGTTCACCCTCCCCTCCTATAAAGGTTAGCCCCGGCATTTGCCGGGGCTTTTTTTTCGCTACTCGCTGTGCTTTATCCTGAGATTACAGTCCCGAGAAGACTGGAGATCTCAATGTCAATTCGTTTAAAGTGCATAAACTCGGCTAGCAACTGATCAGCCTCTTCGGGTGGTTTATTTCTTGCTTCGCGAAGGAGCTGCTGTAAGTTTGCCATTCGCTGTTCGGCCAGCATCTTTTTTATTCGCAGGATATTTCGGTAAGCCGCATCGGCCAGAATTCCAACCTCTTCTTCTGAAGGCACCAGAATTTCATGCTTCAGCCATCCACCACTGATCTCATAACGGGGAGTGGTCAGGTGAATCGCCTGGCTCTGAAGCGCAGTGTCATCCGATTGTCCGGTCGTGTCAGAACGATGATTCAAAAAGTCATTTGCCGTCAGAATATCACCGCGACCATAGGCTTCCCTGAACAGGGTTAAAATCAAATCGTAAGGCGGTGTCTGAAAATCAATCTCGTGTAACTCACTCAGTACATACTGGCAGAGCGTTATACCAGGCTCCAGTTCGCGTGCGCCGTAGTTAATTAACAGTCTGACACATTCCTCCTCTTGGTAGGATATGGGGGTTCTGACGGCCTTTGTACGCTCATCGGTGAAGAACTTGCCGGGTGCTGCCGGTTGGGGCGCCGATGCTGGCTCAAATGGATTATCAGTAAATCCATCAAGCAACGAATTTATGTCGTCGAAGGAGGGTTCGGACGAATCGGATGGCGTTGCGGATGCCGCTTTTTTTCCGCCATCGCTAACCCGTTGCTGCCGTTCAGAATCTTTTTTTGTTTGGTCCTGCTGCTTACGAAGCAACCTGTTTATTTCAGAAATAACCGATTGTTCGCTGACGTGAAACACCTGGGCTACCCGCTGAGAAAGTGTCTGACGCTTGAGTGGATCGGGTATTCTCGTAATACTGGCACAGACATCCGATATACCTTCTGCACGCTTGAGCGGGTTATCGCCAGCTTCGGTCAGCCACTGACTGGCTTTGAAGTCAATAAAGTCCTGTGAATGTTCCTGAATATACTTCCTGAATTCTTCGGCTCCTACCTTATGTACGTAGCTATCAGGGTCTTCACCATCCGGAAGTAGTAATAGTTTTAGGTTAAGCCCTTCTTCAAGAACCATGTCCAGACCACGCAGCGCGGCTTTGATGCCAGCTGCGTCACCATCATACAAGATAGTAACATTGGGCGTGAAACGGGAGATCAACCGGATTTGCTCCGTTGTGAGCGATGTACCCGACGAGGCCACCACATTTTTGATACCAGCCTGGTGCAGCGATATGACGTCGGTGTAGCCTTCCGTCAAGTAACAGACATCTTCCTGGCGAATGGACTGCTTGGCCTGGAATATGCCGTATAAAACCTGGCTTTTGTGGTAAACAGTTGTTTCGGGCGAATTAAGATACTTAGGGGACGCCCCACCGGGCTGGCTCTTATCGACTTTCAGTATTCTGGCCCCGAAAGCAATCACCCGGCCCGATACATTATGAATCGGAAACATAACCCGGCCCCGGAACCGATCAAATACCTTTTTATCGTTCCCCGTAGCACCATCCTTAATGAGAACCAGTCCGGCCTTTTCGAGCAAGTCACGGCTATACCCCCGGCGCTGGCCTTCTTTCAGCAGGGCATCCCACTGGTCCAGCGTATAGCCTAATTCAAAAGCGTCGATCGTGGGATTTGTAAACCCCCTTTCCCGAAAATAGCTCAGGCCAATGCTCTTTCCTTCCTCAGTGGTGCGCATGGTTTCCTGAAAAAAGGTTTTCGCGAAGTTGAGAACGATTAGCAGACTCTCTCGTTCGTTCTGACGAAGAAGATCTTCCGGCGTTTGCTCCTGCTCCTCAATCTCGACACCGTATTTTTTAGCCAGGTAACGCAACGCTTCCCCATAGCCAATATTTTCGATGTCCATAATAAAACGAACCGCATCCCCTGCTTTCCCACAACCAAAGCATTTGTAAATCTGCCGGGTGGGATTCACATTGAATGACGGTGTTTTCTCATTATGAAACGGGCAGCAGGCAATGTAATTACTACCCCGTTTTTTGAGGGATACAAAATCGTTTATGACCTCCAGAATGTCGGCTGACTGACGGATTCGTTCAACTGTTTCCTCAGGAATTCGCATGGGTCAAGTACTGGTTATATCAAGTATCAAATGTACAGGAAAGTTACGTCACGTACACCGGTGCCAACAACTCAAAAGTTGGCCTAAAAACAATAGGCAGTCACAAACAAAACGGGGATGCCAAAGCTAGCTTCGGCATCCCCGTTTTGTTCTGTTCGTTATGACTTAATAGGCTCTTACCAGTTTGCCTTCCATAAAATTCACAAATGCCTTGTTAACGACCACGTTACCACCGGGGGTTGGATAATCACCCGTAAAGTACCAGTCGCCCGAGTGATTAGGGCAGGCTTTATGCAGATTACCGACTGTCTGATACACAACCGCCACTTCGGCCTTGAGATCAGGGGGAGTGATAATCTGGGCTACTTTCTTGGATAGTTCTTCGTGGGTGAACGGTTCGAAAAGAGCCTTTACGTAATTCTGGCTCGACGCATTGCCCGTTTCTATAGCGGCTACGCATTGTCCATACACTTCATCCAGCAGTTCTTCCTGTCCTCTATCCCGAAGTAGTTCAAGGGCAGCCCGGAAACCAACGAATTCTCTGAACTTCGACATGTCGATGCCGTAGCAGTCAGGGAAACGAATTTGCGGAGCCGACGAAACAATAATAATTTTCTTGGGGCCCAGCCGGTCCAGCATACGCAGAATACTCTTTTCCAGCGTTGTGCCCCGCACAATCGAGTCATCGACGACCACCACGTTGTCTTTTCCCTTTTTAATAACTTCGTACGTCGTGTCATACACGTGCGCCACCATATCGTCGCGCTGGGAATCGTCCGTAATGAACGTCCGTACCTTTACGTCTTTGGCAACCAGCTTTTCGATACGCGGCCGGAAAGAAAGCACGCGGTCCAGCTCCTCTTCGAAGAGGATGCCGTCCATAATCGCTTTTTTACGCTGTTTGGCCAGGTGGTCCTCTAACCCTTCAACCATTCCGAAGAAGGCCGTTTCAGCCGTGTTTGGAATGTAGGAGAAAACGGTATTTTCGAGGTCGTAATCTATTTCTTTTAGAATCTGCGGGATCAACAGTTTCCCTAATGTCTTGCGTTCGTTGTAAATATCGGGATCCGTAGCCCGCGAGAAGTAAATACGCTCGAAGCTGCATGACTTCTTTTCGATCGGCTTCACAAACTCCTGCTCCGCGTATTCACCGTATTTGTCGATGATGAGTGCATGGCCTGGTTTTACCTCCTGAATGGCACTGTAATCGACATTGAACGCCGTTTTGATCGCCGGTTTCTCCGAGGCCACGACCACTACTTCATCGTCCGCGTAGTAATAAGCCGGCCGAATACCCGCGGGATCACGCGCCACAAAAGAGGCACCGTAACCCGTCATACCAACCATGGCGTAACCACCATCGAAATCGCGGCACGACCGGTGTAAAACCCGTTGCATATCGAGGTTGTCCTCAATAATATCTGACAGATCAGGGTTTTCGTAGATACCCTTGAACCGTTCGAATACGCGCTGATTTTCTTCGTCCAGGAAATGGCCGATCTTCTCCATCACCGTCACCGTATCAACCTTATCTTTCGGGTGCTGGCCCAGCGAAACGAGTTTATTGAACAACTCGTCTACATTGGTCATGTTGAAGTTACCCGCTACCACCAGGTTTCGGCTGCGCCAGTTGCTCTGACGAAGCATGGGGTGGCAGTTCTCAATTTCATTGGCTCCATGCGTCCCATAACGCAGGTGACCCATCCATACCTCGCCCGTGAAGGCAATATTTTCCTGGAGCCATTTGGCGTCTTTGGCTTTGTCTTTGTTGCCTTTGAGTGCCTTCCGGAATTTCTTGTTGACTTTTTCGAAGATGTCCGTTACGGGGCGCTGATCAACGGACCGATAGCGGCTAATGTAGCGGTGACCGGCGGGGACATCGAGTTTAATGTTGGCAATTCCGGCTCCGTCCTGGCCCCGGTTAACCTGCTTTTCCATAAGCAGGTAGAGTTTGTTGGCTCCGTAGAGCGCTGTTCCGTACTTATCAATGTAATACTGGTACGGTTTGCGTAGCCTGATTAGGGCAATACCGCACTCATGTTTGATGGCGTCACTCATGAGAGAGATTGTCGAAGCTCGTTGATTTATGTAGTACTGGGGTAACGGCACTGCACAGGCAATGGTTCGGCAGTGCTTTGAACAAATGTAATCAAAAATGGAAAGTTAATTTGCTTTTAACGGGCTCGTTTGCGTGGCCCAGCGGCTCATTAACCCGTAAATAAGGATGGAGGAGAGGGTACCAACCAGCGATCCGGCAAAGACATCTTCGACGAAATGCTGAAATAAATACACCCGCGAATACCCAGCCAGAAGCCCCAGCAACAGCCATACCCAGCCCCGACTCTTCTTCTGGTCCAGAAAAGCCAGCAGCCCAAACATGGCAAAAGCAGTAGTCGTATGACCCGATGGAAAGCTGTTGTAGCTATGGATATCCAGGCCTTCGATGACGTGGTATTGAAAGGTCGAATGCTCGAAATATTTAAGTGGCCGGGGTGACCCGTTAAAAACTACTTTCTTTAAGAATTCAGACACCAGCGACGACAGCGCAAAACTGGCCAGTGCCATCAACCCGACCCGCCAGCTGACAAAGGCGATCAGTAACAGACAAACAGCGACAAAAAAAGCCCCATCACCTACGTACGTGATGTAAGGAAAAATCAAATCGGCCAACGGGCTATTGCGGCTGTTGACCCATTGCATAAGCTGCTCCTGCGAGTACACGGCCTGCAAGGCGCCAAACACCAGCAAAACAAACGCGTAAGGGAGAAAAAAGAGCCGGTTTTTTCGGAACAAATCGAAGACCATCAGAAACACAAAGTCGGGTTAATGGGCGGGCGTAGCCTTCTCAACGGTGATACCTACGCTCATAATGTTCAGCAACGGGTCCTGCCGCATGTACTGCTTAAGCTGCATGGTGTATTTGCCCGGCTTCGGAAAATGGTAGTTGCGCTTCATCAGAAACTTGTGGTCGAAGAGGTCACCGAGGCCATCGCCGTTGGGTTTGCCGGTTTTAGGGTCCATCAGAATCAGTTCATCCAGTCGGGATTCGATTTCTTTCCCGTTCGCATCGCGCAGGTACCGAGTCAGATAGAGGTTATAGTAGCCATAGGACAGGCTATTCCGGAGGTTATAATAAATATTGTAGGGCTGCGATGCATCCGTAATCTCGAAGGTAAACGATGGTGTATTTTTTATATACCACTTTCCGTCTTCAATATCGGTGTACTCTTTATAGACCGCATTTGTGTCGCAGCTACCAACAAACAGTGCCAGGCCCAGCAATAACCCCAATCGTTTCATATACCTCAAAAATAGTCTGCAAAGCTACAACGGTGCGACTGGCTTTTCAAGCGGCAAAAAACTACTTAACTAGTTTGCAAACGAAATGAATAGTTTTAAATTTGTCTATGGAAAAGTTAACCGCCAAGGAAGAAGAAGTAATGCAGGTACTCTGGAAAATGGAACAAGCCTACGTAAAAGACATGGTTCCCCAATTTACCAACCCACCTCTGCACTACAATACCGTGTCAACCATTGTCCGTAATCTCGAAGAGAAAGGATACATAGGCCACAAAGCGTACGGTAATACCCACGAATACTACCCGATTATCAGCAAAGAAGCTTACCAGAATCGGTTTGTACTGACCAAAGTAGTCGATGAGTATTTCGATAACTCGTATAAGAATCTGGTCAGCTACTTCGCCAAAAACGAAAAAATTTCGGCCGATGAGCTACGGGAGATTCTGGCAATGATCGAGAAAAAATAGGCCGTTTTGTTCCGGACAGACGTCATTCATGATGGAAACTTTACGCTATATCGTGTTCGTCAACGGGCTACTCGCCGTGATTAGTGTTGCCTACTATGCATTACTCCGGCGCGAAACATTCTTTAACGCCAACCGGCTGGCTTTGTGGCTGGGGGTAGCCGGGAGTTTACTACTGCCCCTGCTGAACCTACCCGACTGGCGTCCCCAGCCTATACGCACAGCAATGCAACAAACGGCGCGGGCTATTGTACCAAAATTAATAACTGGGCCAACGGACTCGCCATCAGGCGTTACGATTACCTTCCCAAACAAACGAACATTTGAGGCTTTTCAGGCACGGCAGAAACGCGTTGTCTGGTCATGGCAAACGCATCTTTTAGCGCTTTATGTGGCTGTCGTTCTCTTTTTGCTGATCCGCTTTGGCAGCCAGCTTTTGTCCCTCAAAAAACTCATTCACCAATCGGTGTACGATCCTTACGATGACTTTATTCTGGTTCGTAATGAGACGGTTACATCACCCTTTTCCTTTTTCCACTGGGTCGTATTGAACCCCAACCAGCACACATCCGATGAACTGGACCAAATTCTGCGGCACGAGCGTGTTCACGTGCGCGATCGCCACAGCGTCGACATGCTATTCGCAGAGATGATTTGCATTATTTTCTGGTTCAACCCGGCTGTTTATCTATTCCGCAATTTACTTCATCAAACGCTCGAATTCAGTGCCGACCGGGCCGTTCTCGCCGAAGGCGTTGAGGCAAAAGCGTATCAATACAACCTGCTGAAAGTGAGTCTATCGGCGGGGCAATCGGCTATCACCAATCATTTCAGCAAGACACAACTCAAATTACGGATTGCTATGATCAACCAACCGAACTCATCCAAAGTAGCCTGGCTCAACTACCCGGTTTTCTTTATTGCAGTCCTGACGGTAGCCTCGGCTTTTGCCCGGTCGAAGCCTGTAATATACTTTCCTAATCCAGTGGTAGAACCGATGGCGGGACTAAAAGTATCCGTTAAAAAATTCGTAAAACCTGTTTTAAAAACTAAACGGATAGAGCCAGCCAAACTTAAGAACGTATATAACGATAAGAGTGCTCCACACGTACAAGACGTCGTTTACGAAGAGCGTCCTGAAGCGTCATATAGCGTTGCGGTTGATTATCTGCCAATTACGGCTGATTCAACTGACGATAAAAAGATGGAAGCTATGATCTTAGAGGGCCAGCGTAAGTACGGTCATTTGGGTATTGGTCCCCGAAGGTTTGATAAGGAAGAAATAAAAAGACTATCCACTCCTGGGAGCTATTTGAAAATTAATCCTGATGGCTCTCTTTCGGTCGATGAAACTGCAAGCTATGCCAGGGTTTTTATCAATAATGAACCCGTTGCACCCCAGGCAGTCCGATCATTGACGATAAATCAACTGTACGCACTTGCTGTCATATATGGACATAAGCCGGAGGGTCAAGAAAAAGTTGGGACGAGGTACATACTTTTTTACGCTGATAAGGGCAACTAACTATGTATAGCTTCACCACCCGTTTCAGCGGTCCTACCCTGCACCAGCGCGTCAGCATGATCAACAGCCAGCCTTCCGGACCGCGAGCCTGGTGGCGGTATGCTCTGTGGGTATGCTCAATGGGTATTGTGGTGCTGGCCTGCCAACACGAGACCCGGCAGCACGTTCATCTTTCGGATGATGGTTTCGTTGACAATGCCCTGCCCGCCACCAGCCCAACACGAGCTATGGTTGGCGACTTGGAGGAAAAAGGCACCTGGTATCGCCACATGGCTCTTTACCGGGATAAATTTGCGACACAGTTAGTCGAAAGCAAACCCGTTATACTACAGTTAAACGGAGATAGATTCGTATTACCCGACGATTATAAGTATGAGTCGGCATTGTACATCAACGGAAAAGAGGCTTCGGTTGATGAATTAGCCAGGTTATCCCCCGAGTTTGTCCGTGAATTATTCGTGATGCACCAGTGGGAAAATTTGGCCAACGCCGATAGACAGGCCAAACCTTATCAACTATTCATTGAAACGAGTCAGAAGCCGATTCGATTTAATGGCAAGCGGAAACAGTTCTTCACGCTCTTACAGGCGGCTGCTTTATCGAAATACCCACTGGGCGAATCGTTCTCCTTCAACATGAACCAACTGCTCGAAGCGACTTTTTTCCGTAACAGAAATGCGCTTGTCGAGCGGACTAAAGACGAACACCTGAGCGTATATGATGACTACGCCAACGCAGTAGAAGTCGAGATCAATAACCTGCCCGCAACGCTTGCTGATGTAAAAACGATTCATGTACGGGAAGTTGCCCGTCTTTATACCAAAGAGCGGCATTACCTTGACTGGTTTCGGGCTGACAATCCCCTCCCCCGATTTCGATTGTCTATTGAAACATCCCCCAAACGAGCTAAGCGAGATAGTAGCTATTACGTTTTTAGTCCATTTTACACGGGCGATTTTTGAGTTCGTTGCGATATTCTTGTGTCCTGTGCTATCAGATGCTTACATCTGACACGCGAGGTTTCTCAAAACCTTATTCATTGATTCGGTTTTGAAAACCTCATCTGTCGGTTACGTATAACCGACAGCACATATCTGTAGTACCGCATTACAACAAAACGCCCCGACCTAATTAGGTCGGGGCGTTTTGTTAAGTTTTACTATTAGGTGCAGGCCGGGGAGAACTACCCTCCGCCCCCCGCGACTTCTTTTTCTTCTTTTTATTCGCGCCCGTTCGAGCGGTGTATTTGGCATCCAGTTTTTGTAAATCACTGTTCAGCGCGGCTGCCGTAACGGGCTCTTTGGCTCCAATGGGCGTTAATACGTCGAACGATTCTGGAATGATGCCGTTTTTGTTCAACTCAACAATTTCCAGAACACGGCCAATGGGTAGTGGATACCAAGTACTTTCGGCTCCGTATCCAAACCACATAAGCTTGCGGAAGATGTCCGTCTTTTGCAGATAAGCGCGCCCCTTCTGTGTTTCCAGCGGTTTTTCAATCGTTGGAATGTCGCGCAGCGCGTCTATGTACGTATCCAGTTCGTAATTCAGGCAACATTTCAATCGTCCACACTGACCCGATAGCTTGGCCGGATTTAGTGATAGGTTTTGATACCGGGCCGCTGATGTGGCAATATTTTTGAAGTCAGTTAGCCAGGTTGAACAACAAAGTTCGCGACCACAGGAACCGATGCCACCCAGCCGACCGGCTTCCTGCCGAAGGCTAATCTGGCGCATCTCGATTCGCGCTTTGAACTCACTCGCCAGCATTTTGATTAACTCCCGAAAATCGACTCGCTCCTCAGATGAGTAATAGAAGGTTGCTTTGGTATTATCCGACTGAAACTCAACGTCGGATAGCTTCATGTTGAGTTTTAACTCGCGTGAAATTTCGCGGGAACGGTAGAGGGCAGGGAGATCGCGCAGAACAGCCTGTTCGTGGCGTTCCATATCTTTCGGCGTTGCCATGCGGTGAATAACCTTCGTGTCGTCGTTAATTTTGACCGCCCGTTTTTTCACCTGTAGCCGTACCAGCTCGCCTTGCAGCGATACAGAACCAATGTGAAAACCCGATTGCATCTCAACAACCACATAGTCGCCCGTAGTAAGATCTAACTGGTGAACGTTGCGGTAATACTCTTTACGTCCCCCTTTAAATTTCACCTCAACTACGTCATATCGCAGACCTGGCATCGCAATGTCGCTCAGCCAGTCGAAAGAATTCAATTTGTTGCAGCCTCCACTGCTACACCCTCCGCTACCACATCCGGTGGTGGCTGTTTTCTCACCGTCGGATGCACCTCGCTGGGTTCCACACCCACCGGTTGCACAAGATTTGCAGGACATATATATAGGTGTTTACAGCCTGACGTTCGTGGTTCGACGTTTTGTGCCAACCAACAGCAAACCACACGCATCAAACTAGTCTGAGTACCGGATCAGGTCAAGCCCAATGTCTTTTCGGTACTGTTTTCCATCAAATTGTACTATCCGGGCCGCTTCCTGCGACTTCCGAACAGCGTTTTCAAGCGAATTGGCCTGGGCTGTAATAGCCAGTACCCGCCCGCCATTGGTCAACACGTGACCGTCTTTTTCCAGCGTTCCGGCATGAAACGCCATCACATCGTCTAAACGCTCCAGATCTGAAATCAGTTTGCCCGTTTCGTACTCAGCAGGGTAGCCACCAGAAACCAGCATTGTTGTAACGGCGGTCTGTGGCGATACCTGAATAGCAACGCTGTCCAGTGTTCCTTCGGCGGTTGCCATCATCAACTCCGCAAAATCGCTCTGAATGCGGGGCAATACAACTTCCGTTTCAGGATCACCCATCCGTGCATTGTATTCAATAACATAAGGCTCACTGTTAACTTTCATCAAGCCTATGAAAATGAATCCCTTATACACTATACCCTCCTTTTGAAGACCAGCCAGTGTAGGTTTGACAACTTTATCCTCAACTTTTTGCAGAAACGACTTATTGGCAAACACAACGGGAGAAACGGCACCCATGCCCCCCGTATTTGGCCCCTTGTCGCCATCACCGATACGCTTGTAGTCTTTGGCTTCGGGTAGAATTTTATATCCCGTTCCATCGGCCAGCACGAAAACCGATAACTCAATTCCCCGCAAAAATTGTTCGACAACAACCTTACTGCCCGCTTCCCCAAACGCCTGCCCAGCGAGCATATCCTGAAGAGCTGCCTGCGCATCCGCTACTGTTTCGGCAATAATAACTCCTTTACCGGCGGCCAGCCCATCCGCTTTAATGACAATCGGCAATGCGTGATTTTCCAGATAGCTAAGCCCCTCCTGCAATGTATCCACGGTAAACGTCTGGGACGTGGCCGTTGGAATGCCATACCGAAGCATGAATTGCTTGGAGAAATCTTTACTCCCCTCTAACTGCGCACCTTCAGCATCAGGGCCCACAATTCGCAAATCCGACAAATCGGTCTGCTTATGCAGATAATCGACAATTCCCTTCACCAGCGGCTCTTCGGGGCCAACAACAACCAGATCAATTTTTTTGTCCCGGATAGCATCAGCAACTTCCGGGAAGTTATTGTAACTAATGGGCAAATTGGTAGCTACCTGTGCAGTTCCGGCATTGCCCGGTGCAACAAACAACGCATCACACAATGGGCTTTGCGCTAATTTCCAGGCAAAGGCATGTTCGCGCCCACCCGACCCAAGTATTAGTATATTCATTTTGTTTGAGTAATGAGGAGCCAGGAGTAGGGACAGAGCATACCAATGCGTAAACCACTATGCATCAGTATGCTCACTCCCAGCTCCCCACTCCTCATTACTTTTTACTTATTAATTTGCTACTTCCGACAGGAATTTTATGCGCATCAGGCGCAAATCTTGTTCAGTGAAATCATCGCCCCCAAATTCGCGCAACGCCACGGCGATGTTATCGCTTTCGGCCCGCATGAAATACTCGAAGATTTCGTCCTGCCGGTCTTCATCCATCACCTGGT
>Ga0308159_1005002_pt1 | contig 11554 bp, 7 predicted proteins | sample PhyCR1_FD_201040 | JGI IMG/M metagenome (GOLD analysis project Ga0308159, IMG submission 201040) | Phyllosphere microbial communities from UC Gill Tract Community Farm, Albany, California, United States - DLSLC.R1 | ecosystem: Host-associated > Plants > Phyllosphere > Unclassified | place: USA...
ACCGCCCTTTCACGGCGGTAACAGGGGTTCGAGTCCCCTAGGGGACGCCACGATTACCCGCTCTGCGGGATTTTTAAGGGTCATTCAATTATTGAATGGCCCTTTTGTTTGTCTGGCGTTTGGCCAATTCTCTCTCCCCATTCCCTTTGCTCTGCTGACCAGTGGTCATGCTTGTCGCTTGCTAAATATTATTATGGTAATAATATTCAACCCATGAAAGTCGGAGGCAACGATGAGCGATAAAAAAGCGCAAACCCGCGAACGTATTCTGCAAGCCGCCAGCGCTGCATTGACCCAGCGTGGTCCGGCCGAGCCTAGCGTGGGCGAAGTCATGGGCGCGGCGGGGCTGACCGTCGGTGGTTTCTACGCGCACTTTGAAAGCAAGGACGCCTTGATGCTGGAGGCGTTCACCCAGTTGTTGGCGCGGCGGCGTGCATCTATCGACGATATGGACGCACAGCTGACGGGAGAAGAGCGCAGGGGCCTGGTGGCGGCGTTTTATCTGTCACGCAAGCACCGCGATTCTACAGTCCAGGCATGCCCGATCCCGGCCACCGTGGGCGAGATGGCGCGGCTGCCGGACGCCTTCCGCGAGGCGCTGAGCGAGCATGTGGAACTGATGGCGGCCCAGCTTGCCGCGAGTCCCGAAGACACTGACAAAGCCTTGGCTGATATGGCGTTGATGATCGGCGGGCTGGCCTTGGCGCGTGCCCTGGGGCCGGGCGAGTTGTCGGACCGAGTGTTACGCGCGGCCAAGTCGGCTGTGCGCTAGAAGAAGGTGCGAGGATGGGCGCGTTAACCTGGATTCGTCGCTTCAACGGCACCGTTGGACACCTGGCACCGCAAACCGTGGCCAACAAGATGCGGCGTGCCTTCATGACGCCACGCGACCTGCCGCCACGTGACTGGGAGCTGCCGCTGCTGGCGCAATCGGAGCGCATCACCTTGCGTTTCGGCCTGTCGGCCCTGCGCTGGGGCCAAGGCCCTGCGGTGTTGTTGATGCACGGCTGGGAAGGCCGGCCAACCCAGTTCGCCAGCTTGATCACCGCGTTGGTAGGCAACGGTTACTCGGTGATTGCCCTGGACGGTCCGGCCCATGGTCGTTCGCCGGGACGGGAAGCTCACGTGCTGCTGTTCGCCCGAGCCATGCTGGAGGCGGCTGCCGAACTGCCGCCGCTGCACGCCGTGATCGGCCATTCCATGGGCGGCGCCAGTGCGATGCTGGCAGTGCAGTTGGGGCTGCGTACCGAGGCGTTGGTGAGCATCGCCGCACCGTCGCGCTTCCTGGATGTGCTGCGCGGCTTTACCACCATGGTCGGTCTGCCGGCGCGGGCACGCTCGGCGTTTATCCAGGAGGTGGAGTTGACGTTCGGCATGCCGCTCAAGCACCTGGATGTGGCCCACTACCAGATGAATATCCCCGGCCTGATCGTGCACGCCGAAGACGATACCTTTGTTCCGGTCAAGGCGTCTCAAGCCATCCACGAAGCCTGGTTCGACAGCCGCCTGCTGCGCCTGGAGCAAGGCGGGCACCAGAAAGTGCTGGCCGATCCCCGGGTGATCGAGGGCGTGCTGGCGCTGTTGGCCGGCTGTCGTCTACAGGACCGGCAAACCGCCTGATACACTGCTCCCGCCGACATCAATCGACTGGAGCAAGGCATGGGCTGGGATTTGGCAACGCCGTTTATCATCGATCTGCAGGTCGCCCCTGAAGACATCGACGGCCTGGGGCACGCCAATAATGCGGTGTACGTGTCCTGGCTGGAGCGCTGCGCCTGGCGCCATTCCCAGCGCCTGGGGCTGGACCTCACCGAGTACCGCCGCCTGGACCGTGCCATGGCCGTGGTGCGCCATGAAATCGATTACCTCGCGGCAGGCTACGAAGGCGATGAGCTGCAGCTGGCCACCTGGATCGTCGATTGGGACCAGCGCCTGAAGATGACCCGTCGTTTCCAGCTGGTACGCCCGCGTGACGGTGCGACCTTGCTGCGGGCTCACACCACCTTTGTCTGCATCGAATTGTCCAGCGGCAGGCCCAAGCGCATGCCGGCCGAATTTCTCGACGGTTATGGTCCCGCCCTGACAGGGGGTTAACGGTTGCCGCGGGAAACCCAGTAAACTGCGCCACGATTTTTGTTGAGTGTTTTCCATGCAAATTGCTTTGGCGCCCATGGAGGGGTTGGTCGACAACATCCTGCGGGACGTGTTGACCCGCGTGGGCGGTATCGACTGGTGCGTGACCGAGTTCATTCGCGTCAACGACCGCCTGCTCACCCCGGCGTATTTCCACAAGCTCGCCCCGGAACTGCTGCACGGTGCCCACACCGCAGCCGGTGTGCCGTTGCGCGTGCAATTGCTCGGTTCCGACCCGGTATGCCTGGCGGAAAACGCCGCCCTGGCCTGCGAGCTGGGTTCCGAGGTGATCGACCTGAACTTCGGCTGCCCGGCCAAGACCGTCAATAAGTCCCGCGGCGGTGCGGTGCTGCTCAAGGAGCCGGAGCTGCTCAACCAGATCGTTGAACACGTGCGCCGTGCCGTGCCGGCCCATATCCCGGTGACCGCCAAGATGCGCCTGGGCTTCGACAGCCCGGATGGCGCGCTGGTGTGCGCCACGGCCCTGGCCGAAGGCGGTGCGGCGCATATCGTGGTGCATGCGCGTACCAAGACCGATGGCTACAAGCCGCCCGCCCACTGGGAATGGATTCCGCGTGTGCAGGAGGTGGTCAAGGTGCCGGTGTTCGCCAACGGCGATATCTGGAGCGTCGAAGACTGGCGGCGCTGTCGGGAGATCAGTGGTGTCGAAGACATCATGCTCGGTCGCGGCCTGGTGGCGCGTCCGGACCTGGCCCGGCAAATCGCCGCCGCGCGTGCAGGCGAAGACGTCGTGGAAATGACCTGGGCGCAAATGCAACCCATGCTCCAGGACTTCTGGACCCAGTCGGTCGCACAGTTGACCGAGCGCCAGGCCCCTGGCCGGTTGAAGCAGTGGCTGGCAATGCTGACGCGCAACTACCCCGAAGCTGTCGCGCTGTTTACCGCCTTGCGCCGCGAGACCGAACTGGGGCAGGTCAGCCGGTTGTTGGGGATGGATACTCCGGTCGCCGCCTGACCTTTCACCGCGCTGTGTCGAACGCCTGATATGTTTCACAGAAGGCTCCTTGTCGAAAGACAAGGAGCCTTCTGCGTTTAAAAGTCTTTGGATAAGGACTGAATCATTCTGCACGTTCTGGTGACTGTTCCTGCGACGCTTTGATGATTGCGGGTGAATGTTCTGTGCGTGTGAATTATCACAGTTCAACTATTAGTGGTGTGTTCAGTTATGTCTCTTAATTGCATGTCCAGCACTTTATGAGTGGGTATGTCTGTTAGTACGGCGCCGGTGCGCGATGAATCAAGGTTTTCTTGGAATGACCATGGGGTAAAGTCTGAAAGTTCACGTTGGTTTCCTTATGTGAGGCGCGATTTCTGGAACTCGATAGTCTCACGCTCCACGAAGTAGGGACTGTAAGGCAGCGCTGTTGTTTTCCAGTACATATAAATCCTGTCGCCACTCCTGGCGTGTAACCGCCGGGCGGCGCCCACTAAGGAGCGTATTCATGTCCATCTCGATTAATGGTTCACCCTCTGTAAAGGTTGAGACCCCACGTCATCATTTGCTGCCATCGACACCTGTTAAAAACAATGAGCCGCTGAGTTCTTCCAAGGCGGATCCAATATGGATTTCGCCTGCGCTTCGGCCTGATATTGCCCGAGCGCCTCACGGTGAAATGATGATCAACGCCGGAGCATTTTCAAAATTGTTCGACATGCTTGAGCAAGTCTTCAAAACCATGCGTGAGATGGTGTCGGGGAGAAACATGACCCCCGCCCTGGCCACACATTCCGATAAAACACCCAAGCACACGCCGGATATGACGACCCTGCTGAAAGTGAAGGCAGACCCAGCTCAGTTGACGGCGGTCAAGTCGGATACGACGACCCTGCTGAAAGGGAAGGCAGACCCAGCTCAGTTGACGGCGGTCACGTCGGATACGACGACCCAGTTGAAAGCAAAGGCAGATCCAGGCAAGTTGCCGCAGGCCGCGCCGGCCATGATGACTCAGCTGAAAGCAAAGGCAGAGCCCGCTCAGTTGACGGCGGTCACGTCGGATGCGACGACCCAGCTGAAAGCAAAGGCGGAACCAGCCACGTTGCCGGGGACCACCCCGGACCTGGCGACCCAATTGAAAGTGAAGGTGGAACCAGGCACAACGCCCAGGGCTACATCGGATACGACGAACCAGCTGACAGTGAAAGTCGACAAAGGGACGCTTCAGTCGGTCCCTGTGCCCCATGTCAACGTGAGCAACGACTCGAATGCGCAGGTCAAGGTAGAGCTCAATATCGGCAATTGCCACTGTCCTGATACCCATGTGGAGCGCGACGGAGGAGGGGTCAATCCTCTTTCGGTGCCCACCCCCGGGGTGACTCCACAACCCGATGCCAAGGTGCCGCCCATCAGGCCTGAGGTACGGCTTAATGCTCACCCGTTGCACAGGCTCGACGTGACTCCACGGCACGACACCAAGTTGCCGGACACCAAGTTGTCGGACACCAAGTTGTTGGACACCAAGTTGTCGGACGCAAAGTTGTCGGACTCCAAGGCTCCTGACGCCAAGGTGACACCACCCTCCAAAGCCAAGTCTTCAGGCATCCATCCTGGCGCGCTGCACCGGCTTGAATCGACGCCCCTGCCCGGAACTACACCGCGACCTGACACAAAGACCGTGACCTCGACCGATAACAGGCAGAAGGATATTCCAGATCAGTCAAAGCCCGAAGCGGACGTCACCAGTCCTGGCCCTGCTGAAAATGAGACTGACTTCAAGGGGGGGGCCTTTATCAACCGTCGTCGGTTAGGAAACTGATTCCTGCCATTGCGTCGCAACTTCTTGGATAAATAAAACGGTGTTTCTCCGGGCGGCACAGCGCTTGGAGAAATACTCGGAAAGTGGAGTGAACACCATGTCGTATTGTTCGATTCATAATATTGCGCGCGTAGTGAATGTTCGTCAGGCGTATAACAGAAACTTGCCGGCGGCCGTCAACGAACCTGCACCTTCCTATCGGTTTAAATCTATCGAGTTTGGTACAGGCGCTGCATCTGCTACCGCAGGCGGGCCAAGCGGTCAGGCGGCGATAGGCGCCGATCCAGATCCGGCTGCCAGCGTTATTGCGTTGTTCACTTCGTTTTTTACGCAGTTATTTAATCTTCTAACGAGTAAAACGGATAAGTTGGTTCCCGATAGTACGCCGCGCCCTCAGGTAAATCCGACCGTCGAGCCCGTCGTGCCGCCGGAGCCGCAACCCAAACAGTATGTGCCTATACCGAACCTGTCGGATAAACGTAATGGCGCAAAACCTGACAATATCTGGAGTGGGTTTCGTCAAGGCCCGGATGGTAACTGTGTCACGGTATCGGCCATCAAGGCAGCCATGTACAAGTTCGGCCAAAGTCCAACGGATATCTATAAAGAGGTGATCAAGACAAGTGATGGTTACCGGGTGACGATGCGCGATGATTTTGTACTTAACTTGACGGATCAAGAGTTAAAAATTGGCGCCGCGGCTTCGCGTTTTATCGGCCGCGATAAAGGCATGCTCAAGGACGCGCAATTCCTGTTCGCCGTCAGTGCCAAGCGTGCGCAGATGGAAAACAACGACGGCTGGGCGAGCCGCAGTTATCCCGCCGGCGTGAGAAGCTTGAACAATGGGGAGGATGAGTTTGGGCCAGGCGAGGGTTTCCTGCGTCTGGGCCTCAGGAAGCACATGAAGAGGGTGAGTGTGCGAGATCTCGCCAGGGGGCAGTTGGGCATGTGCAATCGAGCCTTCCATTCCGTGGCGGTGATCAATGGCCGCGAAGAGATGTATGGGCGCCAGGGTTCCGCGCCGACTCGTGGGGACGCCATCGCATTGGTGTGATGTGCGCGTGCAAGAGGTGCGGCCAGTGCCCTGGCTGTACGTTTTCGTCCAGCCTTGAGTGAGCAGTCCGATGAACACTTTGATTGAGGGGCATCGCACGGTCATTGCAAAACGGCTGCCTGAGCATGGTTCAAGTATGGTCCGCTCCGGGGCCGGGATGAGCCTTGATGGGCCTGTGAATGCATTCGCAGCCGCCGAGCGTCGATTCGGCGAAAATATGGACTGCAGTACTCACGTGGCGGTTATCAAACTGATGATGATGACCCTCGGCCCGCGTCCCTCCGATGTTTTCCACCAGGTAACCCAGGCAGGTGAAGGTTATGCCGTCACCATGAAGGATCAATACAGGGTGCATGTATCCCAGGCAGAGCTTGAACAGGTCACCCGGGCGTCAAGGTTCACAGGGCAGGACCCTGATGCGCTGAAGCACGCCAACTTCATGTTGGCGGCCTTTGTAAAGCGCAAGCAGCAACTGGGCGGCTACGCGACGTTCGACGCCGCCCTGGCGAAGACCCTTGAGGGCGAGACAAGCAAGCGTTGCCTGGAGGGAATGGGCGTGTATGGGTTGTCGCGATGGGTTGCCGCCCGCGACATGGTCGGCAGGGATTTGGCCTGGGTCCGCCAGACCCATGACTTCGGAGCGGCGCTCGTGGTGGGCGGCGCCAATCACACGCACGGCGAAGGTTACGGTTATGTGCTGTTTGATGATCGTGAGACGCCACCGCAGCGTGACAGGGGTCTGGCTCAGGTATCGGAAAGTATCCGGCACGCCGATATCTGGAGCGGTTTTTATCAAGGTGTGGAGGGCAATTGCGTGACGGTGTCGGCGATCAAGGCGGCTATCACCCGTTTCCCCGAAGGCATCTACACGGCCATCTACAGAACGCCAGCCGGATGCGAAGTGACCATGCGCGATGGCTTCCGGTTGCGCTTGAGCCATGAGGAACTGAGGCAGGCTACCACCGCGTCGAACTTCTATGGCAGCAACCCGGTATTGCTGGATTACGCCAACTTCCTCTATGCCTGCAGCGCCAAGCGGGCGCAGCTGGAGAACAACGATTTCCGTGCGGGGAGAAGCTTTACGGCGGCCCTGGAAACCCTCAACGATGGCGAATACCCCGGTGAGGCTCTCCAGCGCCTGGGCCTGTTCGGTTACATCCGTAACAGCACTGTCGAGGAGTTGGTCAACGGTGCAATCGGTACGATTGCAGACGGTTGGCATTCCGTGGTGGTCGTCAAAGGGATGCTGGACCTGTATGGGCAAAAGTACGCCTTGAACGAGTCGCCCTGGCGGCGCAAAACGCTTACTGCGTTGAAGCTGGTGTAAGGGCTAGACCAACAACCGCCGAAATCCTTCGATCGGCAGTGGCCGACTGTGCAAATACCCCTGGAACAAATGGCAGCCCAGCTTTTGCAGGAACGCCAATTGCTCCGGGGTTTCCACGCCTTCGGCAATCACCGTCAGGTTCAGGCTGCGGGCCATGGCCACGATGGCGCGGATGATTTCGGCGTCGTTGGGGTCATGGGTCGCGTCGCGTACGAAGGACTGGTCGATCTTCAGCGCATCCACCGGCAGGCGCTTGAGGTACGTCAGCGATGAGTAGCCGGTACCGAAGTCATCCATGGCAAAACTGACACCGAGCTTCTTCAGGCGGCGCATCTTCGCCACGGTGTCGTCCAGGTTCTGAATCACGATGCCTTCGGTGATTTCCAGTTTCAGCAGGTTGCAGGGCAGTTGATGCCGCTTGAGGCTGCGCTCCACCCGTTCGACAAAGTCGTTCTGGCGAAACTGCCGGGGGCTGATGTTCACGCACAGGCTGAAATTCAGCGGGTCCACCAAGCCTTCGGCAATCAGCTGTGCAAAGGCGGCGCAGGCCTCGTCGAGGATCCAGGTACCCACTTCGAGGATCAGGCCGCTGTCCTCCAGGACCTTGATGAATTCGGACGGCGACTGCGCGCCCAGCTGCGGATGCTGCCAGCGCACCAGGGCCTCGGCGCCGACGATCCTGTTGTCGCGCGCATCCACCTGGGGTTGGTAATGCACGCTGAACTCGCCGCGTGACAGGGCCAGGCGCAGGTCGGTTTCCATGCGCAGGCGCTCGCTGGCGGCCTTTTGCATGCTGTTATGGAACATCTGCGTGGTGTTGCGCCCCGAATCCTTGGCCCGGTACAGGGCGATGTCGGCGCGCTTGAGCAGGTCCGCCGGGGTCGTGCCATGGTCTGGAATCAACGCCACGCCGATGCTTGGCGTGACCTGCAGGCGATGGCCATCGAGGAACATCGGCTCCGAAAGCAATTCGCGCAGGGTATCGGCCAGTTCCTGCACCTGGGTGCTGACTTGCGTGCGCGTGCCATCCAGGCCGCTGAGCAGTACCACGAACTCATCGCCGCCCAGGCGCGCCACCGTGTCCTCCATGCGCACGCTGGCTTCCAGGCGCGCGGTGACGATTTTCAGCACGGTGTCGCCCACCGGGTGGCCGAGGGAATCGTTGATGTGCTTGAAATGGTCGAGGTCGAGAAACAGCAGGGCGCCGCGCAGGTTATGGCGCTTGAGCAAGGCGATCTGTTGGCTCAGGCGATCCATCAGCAGCGCACGGTTGGGCAGGTTGGTCAGCGGGTCGTGATAGGCCAGGTGACGGATCTGCGCCTGGGCGTTTTTGAGCAGGCTCACGTCCCGCGCGGTCAGCAGCAGGCACGGGGTTTCATTGAGGGTGATCGGCTCGACCGAGACTTCTACCGCCAACACGTCGCCGCGTTTATTGTGCCAGAGCATTTCCAGGTGAGGGATGCGCCCCTTGATCTGCAATTCGGCCAACAAGGCGGAACGCTGGTTTTCATCGGCCCAGATGCCGATCTGGTACAGCGTCAGGCCGATGGCTTCTTCGGCGCGGTAGCCGGTGAGGCGGCAGAAGCCATCGTTGACCTCCACATAACGGCCGGTGTCGCGCTCGGTGATGGAGATGGCGTCGGGGCTGGAATGGAAGGCCTTGGCGAATTTCTCCTCGCTGGCCTTCAGCGCGGCCTCCGAGCGTTGTTGCTGGGTAATGTCGCGCAACGTGGTGACGATGCACGGCTGGTCGCCCACCTTGATCAGCCGGCTGGAAATCATGCAGGTCAGGGTTTGGCCGTTCTTGTGGTGCACCACGATGGCCACATTGCTCAACGCCTGGTCGCGAATCACCTGTTCGATACGCTGCAGGCGTTTGCTTGACTCGTCCCACAGGCCGATCTGCTCGGCGCTCTTGTCGATCACCTCGGCCGCCGTCCAGCCAAACGTCTGGGTGAAGGCGGGGTTGATCTCGATGAACGCGCCACTGTCCAGGCAGGTGACGCAGATGGGATCGGGGCTGGCCTGGAACAGGCTGGCGAACTTTTCTTCGGAGGCGGTCAGGCGTTGTTCGCGCTCCACCTGGTCGGTGATGTCCAGCAGGGTGCCGGCCATGCGCAGCGGCACCCCTTGCTCGTCGCGGTAGAGGCGGGCGCGGCTTTCCAGGTAGCGCGAGCTGCCGTCGTCCAGTGGCACGCGGTAAGTCAGTTGGTAATTGCCGGCCGGGCCTTCGCGCAGGGTGCGATAAGCGTTGCGCATGTTCTCGCGCTCTTGCCTGGGCATGCCCTCGAAAAACGCCTCGAAGGATTCATGGAAGGGCTCGGGCGGCAGGCCGTGCAGTTGAGCGGCGCGGGCCGAGCCGTAGAGCATGCCGGTGGGGATGTGCCAGTCCCACGTGCCCAGTTGTGCCGAGTCCAGGGCCAGGTCCAGGCGCTCCTGGCTGTCCTTGAGGGCATTTTCGGCGTTTTTGCGCTCGGTGGTGTCGAGAAAGGTGCTGATCAAGTAGGCCTCCCCCTCCAGCTCGACCTTTTGCGCGCTGAGGGTGCCATCGTGGATCTGGCCGTTGCTGGCGCAGAACTGCACTTCCATGGTGATGGGTTCACCCTTGCGCTGGGTGGCCTGGACCAGCTGCGCGCGTTGTTCGGGGTGGCGCCACAGGCCCAGGTCCAGGGTGGTGCGGCCGATGGCATCGGCCACCGGCCAGCCGAAGAGCATCTCGAAATACTGGTTGGCTTCGCTGATCAGGCCGTCGGACTGGCGGGTCAACAGCACCATGTTCGGGCACAGGTGAAACAGCGTGGCGAAGCGTTTTTCGGAATGGCTGAGGGCGTGCTCTCGCTCGCGCTGGCGAGTGGTCTCGCGGATCACGCCGATCATGCGGCGCCGACCGGCCTTGTCCGGTGCCAGGCTGCCGTTGATCTCCAACCAGTGATACGTGCCGTCCGGCCATTGGATGTGATGGTGCATGGCCTGCTCGAACGGCTCGCCGGCCAGCACCGCATGAAAGGCGCGCAACACCCGGGAGCGATCCGACGGCGCCAGCAGGTCGAGGTAATCCAGGTCCTTGGGCAGTGGTTGGCGCGGGTCGAAGCCGAACAGCGCCTGGGTGCCCCGTGACCAGCTGATACGGCCCGTGTCGATTTCCCAGCACCACGCGCCCAGCCGGGCCGCATTCAGGGCTGCCAGCAGTTGCGGGGCGCTGTCCCAGCTCTGCTCCGCCTGCTGGGGGTCCAGGGCGTAGATGCGGGGCAGGGGAGGTAGAGGGTCGACAGGGTTGCGCATTATCAAAGGGCCTTGGCTCGATGGGCAAACAGCGCGGTTTTATTCACAACCTGGGGCCGCACGGCGTCATACCGGTATCACTGGCAGATCCACCTGTGCATCCAACAGGCTCATGAACGCCCGCGCAGCGTTCGACAGTGTCCTTTCGGTGTGCACGATATAGCCTAGCTGGCGACTGAGTTGTATGCCCGGCAAAGCGATGCTCGCCACCTGATCATCGAGCATGGTGCGCGGCAAGACGCTCCAGGCCAGGCCGATGGAGACCATCATCTTGATGGTTTCCAGATAGTTGGTACTCATCGCGATGTTCGGCGTAAGGCCCTGGGCCTCGAACAGACGGCTGACAATATGGTGGGTAAAGGTATTACCGCCAGGGAAAACCGCCGGGTGGCCGGCAATATCGGCCAGGCTGACGTCGCGGTTGCCGGTGAGGCTGTGCTCCGGCGCCACCACGAAATCCAGCGGGTCGTCCCACACCGGGGTGGCGCTTACCAGGTGATGGGGGGCGGGCGCCAGGGTGATCACCGCCACTTCGGCGCGGCCGTGGAGGATTTCTTCGTAGGCCACTTCCGAATCGAGAAACTGAATATCCAGGGCCACGTTCGGGTATTCCCGGGTGAAGGTGCGCAGGATCGGTGGCAAACGATGCAGCCCGATATGGTGGCTGGTGGCTAAAGTGAGGCGGCCGCTGACTTCTCCCGTGAGGTTGGTGAGGGCGCGGCGGGTGTCGTCCAGCACGTTGAGAATCTGATAAGCGCGCGGCAGCAAGGCCCGGCCGGCTTCGGTCAAGCCGACTTCACGGCCCAGGCGATCGAACAGTCGCACCTTCAATTGCTGTTCCAGGCCGGCGATGCGCTTGCTGATGGCCGGCTGGGTCAGGTGCAGGCGTTCACCTGCGCCGGAGAAGCTGCCGGTCTCGGCGATGGCAATAAAGGCATTGAGGTTGGCCAGGTCCATGGTTGTATTCCAGTTGGTAATCCAAAG
>Ga0308159_1005005_pt1 | contig 11548 bp, 10 predicted proteins | sample PhyCR1_FD_201040 | JGI IMG/M metagenome (GOLD analysis project Ga0308159, IMG submission 201040) | Phyllosphere microbial communities from UC Gill Tract Community Farm, Albany, California, United States - DLSLC.R1 | ecosystem: Host-associated > Plants > Phyllosphere > Unclassified | place: USA...
CGAATTCCCCCTGCTCGAGGTCCTCGACATCCACCTCGTCGACACGGTCACGGGTGAGCGCCATCACGGCATCGTCGGAAACAACTTCTCGTCGTACCTGCGCGATTACGACTTCAGCGTGCTTCTGCCCGCGGCGAACGGCGAGGGCAAGCCCTTCACGCTTCCCGAGGGCTTCGGCATCCTGCACGGAAAGCTCTTCCAGCACTTTCTCGACTCCGAGGCGTACCGCGAGCGCTACACGCAGTCGCCCGTCGTGTGCATCAGCGTGTCGACGAGCCGCGAGTACCACCGCACGGGTGTCGTGCACCCCGTGCTCGGGTACGAGTACGCGCAGGACTCGTTCTCGCTGACCGACGAGTACTTCGGGCAGATGGGCCTGCAGGTGCGGTACTTCATGCCGCGCGGCAGCGTCGCGCCGCTGGCCTTCTACTTCCGCGGCGACCTGCTGGCCGACTACACCGATCTGCAGCTGGCCGGCACGGTGGCCACGATGGAGACGTTCCAGAAGATCTACCGCCCCGAGATCTACAACGCGCACGAGCCCGCGGGCGAGGTCTACCGTCCCACGCTCGCGCACGACGACTTCACCCGCACCAACATCGCCTACGACCGCGAGGAGCGCAGCCGCCTGGGCATCACGCAGGGCCGCTACACCGAGGAGCATTTCGTGAAGCCCCACCGCGCCGTGCTCGACGCGTGGCTCGTCGCCGACGCCCTCCCGATCCGATGACCTCCCCGAAGGCGACGCCCGTGAACACTGTCTTGCCCACCTCCATCGTCGGGAGCCTCCCGAAGCCCGCATGGCTCGCCAAGCCCGAGGTGCTGTGGTCGCCCTGGGAACTCGAAGGGGACACGCTCGTCGAGGGCAAGCACGACGCCCTGCGCAGCGCCGCGAAGGAGCAGGAGAGGCGGGGGCTCGACATCGTGAGCGACGGCGAGCAGACCCGTCAGCACTTCGTGACGACCTTCATCGAGCACCTCGAGGGTGTCGACTTCGAGAACCGCGAGACCGTGCGCATCCGCGACCGGTACGACGCGAGTGTGCCGACCGTGGTCGGCGCGGTGAGCCGGCGGCAGCCCGTCTTCGTCCAGGATGCCGCGTTCTTGCGTCAGCAGACGGACCGCCCGATCAAGTGGGCCCTCCCGGGTCCCATGACGATGATCGACACGCTCGCCGACCATCACTACCGCAGCCGCGAGAAGCTCGCGTGGGAGTTCGCGACCATCCTCAACCAGGAAGCGCGGGAGCTCGAGGCCGCCGGTGTCGACATCATCCAGTTCGACGAGCCCGCCTTCAACGTCTTCTTCGACGAGATGAAGGACTGGGGCGTCGCCACTCTCGAGCGCGCCGCCGAGGGCCTGCGCGCCGAGACCGTGGTGCACATCTGTTATGGCTACGGCATCAAGGCGAACACCGATTGGAAGGCGACCCTGGGGGCCGAGTGGCGTCAGTACGAGGAGTCGTTCCCGTTGCTGCAACGCTCGAGCATCGACACCGTGTCGCTCGAGAGCCACAACTCGCACGTGCCGATCGACCTCGTCGAGCTCCTCCGCGGCAAGAACGTCATGCTCGGCGCGATCGACGTCGCCAGCCACGAGGTGGAGACCCCCGAAGAGGTGGCCGACACCCTGCGGCGCGCCCTGCCGTTCGTGGATGCCGACAGGCTCATCGCGAGCTCGAACTGCGGCATGGCGCCCCTTCCGCGCCAGGTCGCGTTCGACAAGCTCAGCGCGCTGTCGGCGGGTGCTGGCATCCTGCGCGAGGAGCTCACGCGCGTTCCCGCCTGAGCGGCCCGGAATCCGTGGCAGAGTCGACGGCGTCCCCCTTCACCGCCGAGGAGAAGCATGCCCATCGCCGCCGATGACCCCCGCCTGACGTCCCCCTTCACCGCCTCCTCCACGCGTTACGACGACGTGCCGTTCGCGCGCGCCGGGGCGAGCGGCATCCCTCTCCCCCGCATCTCGCTCGGGCTGTGGCAGAACTTCGGCAGCGGCCGCACGCTCGATTCGCAGCGCGAGATCCTGCGTCACGCCGTCGACCGGGGCGTGGTGCACATCGACCTCGCGAACAACTACGGTCCGCCCTACGGCGCGGCCGAGGCGACGTTCGGCACGGTCCTCGACAGCGACCTACGGGCCTACCGCGACGAGCTGTTCCTCTCCACGAAGGCCGGCTACGACATGTGGCCCGGTCCCTACGGTGACGGCGGATCGCGCAAGTACCTGGTGCGTTCGCTCGAACAGAGCCTCACCCGCATGCGCACCGACTACGTCGACGTGTTCTACTCTCACCGCGTCGACCCCGAGACGCCGATCGAAGAGACCGTCACCGCCCTGGCCGACATCGTGCGCAGCGGCAAGGCGCTGTACGTGGGCATCTCCAACTACCCGGCCGACCTCACCCGCCGCGCGCACGAGCTACTCGCCGCCGAGGGCGTGCGTCTGTTCATCCACCAGCCGCGCTACTCGCTGTTCGACCGCACGCCCGAGTCGGAGCTGTTCCCGACGCTGCGCGAGCTCTCCGTCGGGAGCGCCGTCTTCTCGCCGCTCGCGCAGGGCCTGCTCACCGCGAAGTACCTCGACGGCACCGTACCCGCCGGCTCCCGGGCGGCCGACAGCCGGTTCCTCGATGAATCGGCCCTCACCGACGATTATCTCGAGCGCATCCGCGGAATCGACGGGGTCGCGCGCGAGGCGGGGCTGTCGATCCCCCAACTGGCCGTGGCCTGGGTGCTGCGCGATCCCGTGGTGACCACCGCGATCATCGGCGCCTCGCGCCCGAGCCAGATCGACGACGCCGTCGAGGCCAGCAAGGCCCCGTTGAGCGACGACGTGATCGCCGCCCTCGCGCCCTTCGCCGCCCCCTCGGGCGAATCGCTGCGCTGACCGACGCACACCCGCGGCGTCGGCGCAAGCGGCGCGGCATCCTGCACTCGATCGTGTGAGGTGAGAACCCACACGCGAATCGAGGAGGCGCTATGGGTGTCGCACGTTGGATCGGAACCGGAGCGGTCGGACTCGCGGGAGCCGTCCTGGCCCGAACCGCGATCGGCCGCGCGGCCGCCGCGGGAACGGTCGCCTATCGAGTCTGGAAAGACCCGAAGGTGCAGAAGATCCGCCGCAAAGTACAGGCGAAGGTTCTCAAGCAGCGCTCACCGCGCTGAAGGACCGCGGGCCCGGGTCGCGTTCGTCGACCCGGGCCTCAGCCGTGCCCGGGCACCGGGCCTAGCGGCAAGGGCGAGACGGGCTTGGTGACCCCGAAGGCGAAGGTCGTGTCGATAGACGACAGCGACGGGATCGCGCGCAGGTGCTCGCGGAGGAGTCGCTCGTACTCCTCGAAGCTCGGTGTGACGATTCGCACGAGGTAGTCCCAGTCGCCGGCGAGCAGGTGCGCTTCGACGATGTGCGGGATCGCGCGCAAGCGCTGCTCCACGGCATCCACCGTCGCTCCCTCGTGCGAGGCGAGGCGCAGGCGCACGAAGGCGGTGATGGTGAGATCGACCGCCTTCGGCGATACCACCGCGCGATAGCCCTCGATCACGCCCGCCTGCTCGAGGTGGCGCACGCGTCGAAGGCACGGAGAGGGGGAGAGACCGACGCGGTCGGCCAGTTCTTGGTTGGTCAGACGCCCGTCTTCCTGCAATTCCCTCAGGATGAGTCGGTCGATGCGGTCTAGATGATTCACGGGACAGATTCTGCCAATCGAAAGCTATACAACGCAATAATCGCAATCGACTGCGCCGAAGATCTTCCTACGCTCGCAGAGTGACGACGTTCGCTCTGCCCCTCCCGCGCGCACTCCCCCGCCGCGCCGTGATCGGCGTCGCCGCTCTCGCCGCGGTCGTCACCCTGTGGTCGTCGTTCGCTCTGTCGACCCGCGCCCTCGATGGCGCCGGACTCACCGTGGCGGATGCCGCGATCGTGCGGTTCATCGTGCCCGCAGTCGTCTTGAGCCCGTGGATCCCCCGCACGGTACGCGCTCTGCGCGCCGAGCGTCCCGCCATCCTGGCCCTCCTGCTCCTGGCGGGCCTGCCGCACTTCGCGCTGTTCGCCTGGGGCGCGCACCTGACCTCGGCCGCACTCACCGGATTGCTGGTTCCGGGAAGCGTCCCCCTCTTCGTCGCGCTGCTGCTCTTCCGACGCGCGCGCCGCACCGTGTCGCCGCGGCGCCTGCTCGCCCTCGCCGCGATCGTCGCCGGCGTCGCGGCCAGCGCGCTGGCCACAGGTGGACCGGCCGGCCCCGGCGGGATCGCCGTTCTGCTCGGGGCCGGCCTCGTCTGGGCCGCGTACACCCTCGGCCTCGCCCGTACGCGCCTCGATCCCATCGCGGTGATCGTGGTCGTGTCCGTAACGTCCCTGGCATCCGCTCTCCTGCTCGCTGCGACGGGCGCCGTCCCCTCCGCACTGTTCGCTGGAACCGCCGACCTAGGCACGGTGGGCACCTATGCTCTCGTGCAGGGCGTCGGTACGGGCCTGCTCTCGACCGCGTGCTACGTCGTAGCGGTCAAGAACCTCGGCAGCAGCCTTCCCGCCGCGGCGGGTGCCCTCAGCCCCGTACTCACCGCCGTCGTCGCGGTGCCCCTGCTCGGCGAGACCATCGGCATCGGCCTCGCCGTCGCCCTCGCCCTCATCGTCACGGGGGTGGCACTGTTCTCCCTGGCCCCGGCGTCCGCGCCCGCCGCAGAGCCCGTGCGCTGACGGCATCCGTTCCGCCCTCCGCTCCGAAGAGAACACGAGGCTCATCGCGCACGCGCGAGGGCGGAGATGAGGGATGCCATGACGACCGACACCGCGGCGCCTACCGAGAAGACCACCACAGCCCGTCGCCCGCGCGCCTGGATCTGGGCGGCTCTGGCGGGAATCGTCTCGGCAGCGGCCCTGCTGGCCGTGGCCGAAGCCCTGGCGGCGCTCGTCGCGCGGTCGGCGAGCCCCATCCTCGCCGTGGGTTCCTTCATCGTTGACATCGTCCCCCGCCCGCTGAAAGAACTCGCGATCACACTCTTCGGCGAGAGCGACAAGATCGCTCTGCTCGCGGGCGTCGGCCTGGGCGCCGCTGTGGCCGCCGCCGTCGCGGGCATGCTCGAGTACCGCTTCCGTTTCGTGGGCGTCGTCCTGCTCGGCATCGGCGGAGTCCTCGCGACGGCCGCGATCATCACGCGTGCCGGAGCGGGTGCCCTCGCCTGGCTCCCCCCGGTGGTCGGGACGATCGCTGGCGTGCTCGTGCTCCTGCTCGCGATCGTGCGCCTGCGCCGCTGGGTCGCCGCCGCCACCGCGGGCAACGCAGGAGCGGCGGGAACCGACCGTCGCCACTTCCTCCTCTTCACCGGCCTCACCGCCGTCGGCGCCGTGGTCGTGGGCGTGGGGGCACGCGTGCTCAACGCCGCCACATCGTCGGTCGCCGCTGCCCGCGACGCTCTGCGGATCCCCGCGGCCCGCACCACCGTGACCGTTCCCGAGGGCGCGAGCTGGGAGATCGACGGACTCACCCCGATCGTCACACCGAACGGCGACTTCTACCGCGTCGACACCGCGCTCACCGTTCCCAACGTCGACCCCACCACCTGGCGTCTGTCCATCGAGGGCATGGTCGACAATCCGATCGAGCTCAGCTTCGACGACCTCGTGAACATGGGACTCGACGAGTACGGTGTGACCCTCACCTGCGTCTCGAACGAAGTCGGCGGCGGCCTGGTCGGAAACGCCATCTGGACCGGCATCCCGATCCGCGACGTGCTGCGCATGGCGGGCGTGCAGGGAGATGCCGACATGGTCCTCTCCGAGAGTGTGGACGGGTACACGGCATCCACCCCTCTGGCCGCCCTGACCGACGACAACCTCGACGCGATCTTCGCGGTCAAGATGAACGGCGAGCCGCTCCCCTTCGAGCACGGCTTCCCCGTGCGGATGGTCGTGCCGGGGCTGTACGGCTACGTCTCGGCGACGAAGTGGGTCACGAAGCTCACGGTGACCCGATTCGACAAGGACGAGGCATACTGGACTCCTCGGGGCTACTCCGCCGAGGCTCCCATCAAGATGTCTTCCCGCGTCGACACCCCGAAGATCGGCTCGCCCGTCCAGGCCGGTGCCGTGACCGTCGCCGGAATGGCCTGGGCTCAGCCCGTGGGGGTGCAGAAGGTCGAGGTCAGCATCGACAACGGCGAGTGGCAGGAGACGCAACTCTCCACGCCCATCAACGACCAGTCGTGGGTGCAGTGGAAGTTCGACTGGACCGCCGAGGCCGGCACGCACTACATCGCGGTCCGCGCCACGGACAAGCAGGGCAACCTGCAGATCCAGGATCAGGCTCCTATCGCTCCCAACGGCTCGAGCGGCTGGCAGCGGACACTGGTGACCGTCTCGTCGTGAGGTGCCGACCGCGAATGTCAATCACTGTCCCCGGGCGCGTCGCGCGAGGCATGATCGCACCATGCCTTCAGCAAGCATTGCGACCCGTGCCGGTGTGCCCGCATGACCACGGTCCCCAATGAGCCCCCGTTATCCCTCGCCCCTCCGCCCGACGATCCCGATCATCCGTTGACGAGCATCCGACGTTCGATCCCTCGCGACTGGGACGAGCAGGTCGACCTGTTCGCGATCGTCAAGCTCGACAGCGGTGGTTTCGTCCGCGGCTGGAACCTCGGCGCCGAGCGCATCAAGGGCTATCGAGAAGACGACATCATCGGCTCGCACTTCTCACGCTTCTACCGCGATGAGGACCGGCGCCGTGGGAGGCCCGATCAACTGCTCGCCGCCGCGCAGCGCGATGGTCATGTCGAAGACACGGGGTGGCGTGTCCGCAGCGATGGGACCGAGTTCTGGGCGCGGGTCACGATCTCGGCCATCCGCACCGACCAGGGGCAGCTGCTCGGCTTCGTCAAGATCGTGCGCGACCTGACCACCGAGAAGCAGGCGGCCGACGAGAGTCACGCGCTGCAGCGCACCTTCGCGCACGACTTGCTGTCGCCCGTCACCGCTCTGCGCGGCTATCTCGACCTGATCGCAGAGGAGCTGCCCCCCGACCACCGGCTCCTCCGGCTGGCGGGCGAGGCGAGCGACCACATCATCGCCATGGCCCAGGCCCTCATGTCCGACGTGAACGCCGCCCCTGACCGTGGGCGCCGCCGCGCCACCCTCGATCTGGTCGCCCGCGGGGCCGTCGCGCTCGTGCTGCCCGGAGACTCACCGGGTCGCGTCGTGTTCGGACAGATGGATGCCGTTCCCGTGTCGGCCGATGTCTTGGGCCTGCGGCGAGCGATCGCCAATGTCCTCGAGAACGCCGCCAAGTACTCCGACGACCTCATCGAGATCGACACCTTCGAAACCGACGAGGGCGCCGCGGTCCGCGTTCGCGATCGGGGCCGCGGCATCCACCCCGACGATCTGGCCCTGATCACACAGGAGGGCAATCGCGGTCGGCTCGCCGACGCCGGAGACGGCGGACGCGGCATCGGGCTCGCGAGCGTGCGGCGCATCGTGAGCGAGCACGGCGGGACGCTGCGGATCACGAGCACTCCGGGCGAGGGGACGACCGTGACCATCACGATCCCCCGCGCCGACGACGAGCCCGAGTCGACTCCGGTCGTCTGAGCCGACTCGCGCCTCAGGGGCGAGAGGTCGCGAGCTGCGCGCCGGCCGCCTCGATCTCGGTCAGGGCGGCCGCGCTGGAGGTGGGGTGCACGCCCGCGACCAGGTCGGTCAGCACGCGCACGCGCCGCCCGGCACCCAGCGCGTCGAGGGCCGATGCCCGCACACAGTAATCGGTGGCGATCCCCACGACGTCGATGTCGCGGATGCCGTGGGCCTCGAGGAGGTGCGCAGCCGTCTCGCCCGCGTCGGTGACGCCCTCGAAGAGGGAGTAGGCGGGCTTGCCCTGCCCCTTCTTGAGGTGGTGGGTCACCCGCGAGGTGTCGAAGACCTCGTCGTAGTCGGCGCCGTACGTGCCACCGACACAGTGGACCGGCCAGGTGTCGACGAAATCGGGAGTGCTCGAGAAGTGACCGCCGTTGTCGTCATCGCCGTGGTGCCAATCTCGAGACGCCACGATCAGGGCGTATTCGTCGGCGTGCGCATCGAGGTAGCGAGAGATGCGTTCGGCGACGGCGTCGCCGCCGTCGACGCCCAGGGCCCCGCGCTCGGTGAAATCGTTCTGGACATCGACGATGAACAGGGCGCGCGTCATGCGTCGAGCCTACGCTCCTCGGCATCCGCTCGACCCGGCTTCGAGGGCCACCAGATGCGCCGACCGAGGTCGTACGCGAGGGCGGGAACGAGCAGCGAGCGCACGACGAATGTATCGAGCAGCACGCCGAACGCCACGATGAAGGCGATCTGCGCGAGGAAGAGGATCGGGATGACCCCCAGAGCCGCGAACGTCGCCGCCAACACGAGACCGGCCGAGGTGATCACGCCGCCCGTGGCGACGAGCCCGCGCAGGATCCCCGCGCGAGTGCCGTGCGCGAGCGACTCCTCTCTCACCCTCGACATGAGGAAGATGTTGTAATCCACCCCGAGCGCCACCAGGAAGACGAAGCCGTACAGCGGTACCGCCGGATCCGCCCCGGGGAACCCCAGGATGCCGTCGAACACCCACGCACTCACGCCGAGAGCCGCGCCGAACGACACGATGACGGTTGCGATGAGCAGGAGCGGGGCGATGATCGAGCGCAGCAGCGCCATGAGGATCAGCAGGATGACCGCGAGCACGATCGGGATGATGAGCGTGCGGTCGCGGATCGACGTGTCGATCGAGTCGATGTCGGTGGCGGTGACGCCGCCCACCCGGGCGGTACCCTCCCCGAGCTCGGTGATGAGGTCGGCGCGCAGCTGACGGACGGTCTCGTCCGCCGCCGGCGAGTCAGCCGTGTCGATAAGGGTCGCCGCCAGCAGCACATCGCCGTCGGCGACCGTGGGGGCCGGAGCCACCGAGCCGGGCGCACCGAACGTCGTCGTCTGCAGAGCCCCGTCGACCACGCGCACCGGCGACTGCCCGCCGGGCGCGTCGGTGCTGAGAACCGCGACCGCGTCGATGCCCGGGGCGTCCTCGAGAACGCTCACCGCCCGGGCGGCATCCCGCTCAGGGACGAGCACGTAGGCAGGGCTGCCCGAACCGCCGGGGAAGTGCTCGGCGAGAGCGGCTTGGCCCTCGCGGGCCTCTGAGGCGCCGAGCACCAGATCGCTCGCGGGCACGCCGTCGGCGCGCAGCTGAGTCAAACCGGCGCACGCGGCGAGCAGCACGATCGTGCACACGATCCAGACCGGGCGCGCGCGGCGGGCGACGAAGCGCGCCTGGCGCGGCCAGAGCCCCTTTGCAGGCCGGGTGAGATCGGCCGGGAGCACCGACTGACCGGGCCGAGGCGGGAAGGGCCAGAACGCGGCGCGGCCGACCAGCGCCAGCAGCGCAGGGAGGAACGTCAACGCCGACAGCACGGCGAACGCGATACCGATCGACGCGATGGGGCCGAGTGCGCGGTTGGTGGCCAGATCCGACAGCAGGAGACAGAGCAGGCCCGCGATGACGGTGCCACCCGACGCCAGAATGGGCTCGAACGCTCCCTTCCACGCCCGGATCGTGGCATCCCACCTCTGAAAACCCTCCCCGATGGCTTCGCGGAAACGCGCGACGTACAGGAGGGCATAGTCGGTGGCCGCCCCGATGACGAGGATGAAAAGGATCCCCTGCACCTGCCCGTTGAGCACGACGATCCCGGCGAAGGCGAGCCACCACACGGTGAGCAGCGCCACGCACAGGGCGAACACCGAGGTCAGCAGGACGAGGACCGGCAGCAGGGGCGAGCGGTACACGACGACGAGGATGATGAACACCGCCACGAGCGCGACCACCAGCAGAAGGCCGTCGATACCGAGGAAGCCCTTCACGAGGTCGGCGGTGAAGCCCGCCGGGCCCGAGACCCACGCGTCGACTCCCGCGGGAACCCCGGCGGAAACCGTTTCGCGTACCTGCTCGACCACCTCGCGGACTTCGCCGGCGCTGTCGATGGGAACGAAGATCTGCGCCGCCCGCCCGTCGTCCGAGACCACCGGGGGCGAGGCGTCGCCGGAGACCCCCTCGACAGCGGCGATGTCGGTCGCGAGGGTCTGGAGCGCGGTGACCTGCGCATCGCTGAGCGCGCTGCCGTCGCTCGTCGAGGAGACGACGATCGCCGGGATGGTGTCGCTGCCGGTGAAGTCGGTCAGCCGCTCGCTGACACGCGTCGCATCGGCGGACTGCGGCAGGAACGACGATTGGTCGTTCGTCGCGACTTCGTCGACCTTGCCGAAGAACGGCCCGCCGATCGATCCGCCCACCACCCACAGCAGCACGAGCAGACTCGGGATGCCGACCCGCACCCATCGCGAGACCCGCGGGGCTCGTGTGGAACGGCGTGTGCCTCCGCGAGCAGAGCCACGGGCGTGCACAGGCGAGTTCGACATATAGCTAGCTTATCTAGCTATATGTCGTTTGCGCCAGTGTGTCATCCCCGAGCGAAGAGCACCACGATCGAGACGACGAAAGCCGCGACGCCGAGAGCGAGCACGCCGGCGGCCAAGAGGGAGACGAAACGCACGAGCGGCGAGGAGTGCGTGAGCCGCATGCGATTCGCGCGGCCCCGGCGGTAGAAGATGTCGGCCATGTCGGCATCGCCGATCTTCGCCTCGTCATGCACAGAAAGAGGAGCTTCGTTCACTCCCCCGTCGGCATCGAACCAGCGAACGACGCGGCCCTCGTCGACGTGCTCGACCACGGCTCGCGCCGGGAGCCACGTGCCGTCCGCCAGCAGGAGGAAGACCGCGGTGGCCGCGAGCAGGAGGCCACCACCCAGCCCCACCCACGTGAAGATCTCGATGACGGCGTCGAGGGCGTTCGACACGGGGGCTCCAGCAGGGTTCGGCGGGCGGAGGGCAGCCGTCACGCGGACGCGGAACGAGGCGGGTTCAGCCTATCGGGCGACGTCGGGGCGAACCCCTCGGACCGCCGTCGCAAGAGCCACGAGGCGGCGGGTCGCACGCAGTCCCTCGCCCACCCGATGCATCCAGCCGACCACACCCGGTACGAAGGCGTCGACCCCGATGCCCCGCCCCGCAGGACCTGTCGACCGAGGGCAGGCTCTTCGCGCAGAGGGAGCACGGTCAAGCCGCTGACGGCAAGTCGCGCGACGACGATCGCGACGCAGACCCGGATGCGGCGGACGAGGGCGGATCGCTCGTTCATGGCCCTCCGTGCGGTGCCGCCCCCTGGGGCGAGCGACGACCGAGCGAGTGCGCGATGCACCCACGTGCTCCACCGACGAAGAAAGGCCCCCACCCGGTGGAAGCGGGTGAGGGCCTTCGGAGCCGCCTAAGGGAATCGAACCCTTGACCTATTCATTACGAGTGAATCGCTCTGCCGTCTGAGCTAAGGCGGCATGTGCTCGCCGGAGCGTGCACGATCATCGATCTTACATGCTCCAGGAGGTGCCCAGGTACGCGGTCAGTAGTCGCCGTCCGCGGTGCGATCGGCGAGGATGTCGCGACTCGACGACAGACCGAGGCGTGTGGCGCCCGCGGCGAT